>Ga0136633_1003563_pt1 | contig 10183 bp, 10 predicted proteins | sample AntDrymeUQ832206_2_FD_105494 | JGI IMG/M metagenome (GOLD analysis project Ga0136633, IMG submission 105494) | Polar desert sand microbial communities from Dry Valleys, Antarctica - metaG UQ83 (22.06) | ecosystem: Environmental > Terrestrial > Soil > Desert | place: Antarctica: Dry Valley...
CGACGTCCCGGCCGTAGAGGTCGGCGCCGTGGTAGAGCACCGTGCCGGAGACTTTCGCGCCCGGGATCAGATCGTTCATGCGGTTGAAGCAGCGGATGAACGTGCTCTTTCCGCACCCCGAAGGTCCGATGAACGCGGTCACCGTGTTCCGGAAGACGTCGATGCTCACATCCTCGATCGCCGGCTTCCCGCGGTAGTGGACCGCGAGCTCGGACACCGAGAAGACCTTCTCGCGGCGCTCGATGTCGGCCCGGTCGAGAGCGCCTCTCGAAGCCTGGGCGATGCGGGTGCTGTCGATCTGCGGAGTCTCCATCTGTGTCATTGCCTCACCACTGCCGCCGGTAGCGGTTGCGAAGGAAGATTGCGACGGCATTCATGCTGAGGACGATCACGAGCAGCACGATCGCCGCCGCTGCAGCGAGCGTCTGGAACTCCGGGTCGGGCTGCTTCGTCCAGTTGTAGATCTGCACCGGCAGCGCCGTATACGCGCCGAACAGCTCCGGGTCGAAAGCGACATACGTGATCGCCCCGACCATGATGAGCGGCGCGGTCTCGCCGACCGCTCGGGACAGGGCAAGAATCGACCCGGTCGCCATGCCCGGGATCGACGCCGGCAGAACCTGGCGCCACACGACCTGCCACTTCGTGGCGCCGAGCGCGAATGCCCCTTGCCGGATCGAGTCGGGGACCGCACGGATCGCCTCGCGCGAGGCGACAACAACCGTGGGCAGGACGACGAGCGTGAGGATGAGGGCGCCGGCGAGGACAACACGACCGATGCCGATGCCCCGGACGATAAACGCCAGTCCGAGGATCCCGTACACGATCGAGGGCACCGCCGCGAGGTTCTGGATGTTGACCTCGATCAGCCGGTTCCACCACCGCGTGCGGTCCGCGTACTCCTCGAGGTAGATCGCGGTCAGCACACCGATCGGCACGGAGAGCAGGAGCACCACAAGCCCGAGATAGAGCGTGGCCAGGATCGCCGGCCTTGCCCCCGCTTCGGCCGGCACGGTCGAGGGCGGACTGCTGAACAGGTTCCAGCTGATCGCCGGCCAACCCGTCACGATCGTGTCGACGAGGAGGACGGCGAGCGTTCCGAACGCGACGAACATCGAGAAGAGCATCGCCGCCTTGAACAGCCTGTTCTTCCACGCCTGGCCCCGCCGCCCAAACTGCTCCGGCGCAGGGTCGAAGCCGCGCTCGACATGGGGCTCGATAACCGTCACTCGTAGACCTCACGGTACTTGCGCACGAGCCTGATGGAGATCAAGTTCATCGCGAGGGTCATCACGAAGAGGGTCAGCCCTACGGCGAAGATCGTCTTGTACTCGATCGAGCCGGTCGGGATGTCGCCGTTGCCAGTCGCACCGATGAACGCCGTCATCGTCTCGATCGTCTCCCTCGGATCGAACGTGAGCTGGGCGAGCTGGCCCGCCGCGATGAGGACGATCATCGTCTCGCCGACGGCGCGTGAGAAGCCGAGCACGAACGCTGCGATGATCCCTGACACCGCTGCGGGCACGACGATTCGCGTCGACACCTGGAGCTTGTCGGCGCCGAGCGCGTACCCGCCGTCTCGGAGATCGCGAGGCACGGCCGCCATCGCGTCCTCCGAGAGCGAGGCGATCGTCGGGATCAGCATCACTCCGAGAACGAGGCTGGCGGCGAGCGCGTTGAAGATCTCGACTTGCACTCCTATGTCGCGCAGAAGTGGAGTCACGAAGGTGAGCGCGAAATAGCCGAGGACGACCGTGGGAATCGCGGCAAGAATCTCGATGACCGGTTTCAGGACGCCCGCGGCCCGCTGGTTCGCGTACTCGCTCAAGTAGATCGCCACACCCAGGCCGAGCGGAAAGGCAACCACTGCCGAGAGGAGCGAGATCATGATCGTCCCAACGACGAGCGGGACGACGCCGAACTGCCCGTCGAGGAACAGGGGGGTCCACGTCGTTCCGGTCAGGAACTCCCACGAACTGACCTCGCCGAAGAACTCGATGGCCGGCAGGAGCAGCGAGAGGACGATGCCGAGCGTCGTGAGCACGGAGATCGCTGCAGCGATGAACAGGATCAGGTGGACGAACTGCTCGCCCCAGCGGATCCGCTTGTGAGGCAGCACGACCGACGGTCGGCCGACGACGGCGTCGTGCGTCGCCACTAGCCGGTTGCTTCTTCGAGCCTCGACTGCTCCTCGGCGACCTGCTCGTCGCTGAGCGGCACGAACTGAGCTGCCTCGGCAATCGAAGCGTTGTTCTCGAGCATGAACTCGACGAAGCCACGAACGTCCTCGTTATCGTCGAACGACGCCTGCTTCACGTAAACGTAGAGCGGTCGGGAGAGCGGCGCGTAGTTGCCGTTCTGCGCGGCTTCGGCGCTCGGCGCGACGCATCCATTTCCACCGTCGACCTCGACCGCCCTCAGGACACTCCTGTTCTGCTCGAAGTACGAGAAGCCGAAGTACCCGAGCCCGCCGCGGTTGCCCGAGACACCCTGCACGATCACGTTGTCGTCTTCGCTCGGGGAGTAGTCGGTTCGGCTGGCGCCCTCCTCCCCGTTGACGACGTCGGTGAAGTAGTCGAACGTCCCGGAGTCCGTGCCCGGGCCGAAGAGGCTGAGCTCGACGTCCGGAAACGAGGGGTCGACCTGGCTCCAGCTCGAGACCCTGGAGTCGGGCTCCCATATCGTCCTCAGTTGATCGACGGTGAGGCAGGTCGCCCAGTCGTTCTCGGCGTTGACCACGTTCGTCAGCGCGTCGGTCGCGACCCGGAACTCGGTGTACTCGACACCCGCGTCCGCGCACAGAGCACGCTCTTCCTCGTCGATCGGCCTCGACGCATTGGAGATGTCCGTCTCATCGGCGCAGAAACGCTCGAAGCCGCCGCCGGTGCCCGAGATCCCCACGGTGACGTCGACGTCCTGCTCCGCCTTGAAGTCCTCTGCAGCCTTCGTTACGAAGGGCCCGACGGTACTCGAGCCGTCCGCGGTGATCACCGCTCCGCCTCCGTCACCGCCACCGCAGCCGCCTACGACGACTACGGAGAACGCGGCTACTGCGGCGAAGGTCGACCTCATGCGCACAGTCATGCCACCAGTCTCCTGCGCGGATTGCAGCGGCCGGGCCGCCGGCTGGTGAACATGCGGTGAAAGTCCGGTGAACCTAGAGCGACTCGGCAAAGATGCAGCGGATCTCGAGTCCCTTGCCTCGCCCGCCCCACGCATCGACGGTTCCGCCCGCCTGCGTCACGATGTGCTTCACGATCGCAAGACCGAGCCCGGTGCCGCGGGACGCTCGTGCGCGGTCGGCTCGGTAGAAGCGCTCGAACAGGCGCGGGAGCGAGGACGCCTCGACGCCGATCCCGTCGTCGCGACCAGAGAGAACGATCGAGGCGTCGTGCTGTCGCGCAGCTCGGAGAGTGAAGGTCGTCCCCGGGCCTGCATAGCGGATCGCGTTCTCGGCCAGGTTGCGCGCCAGCACGCGGAGCATCCGCGGTCTGATGGCAAGCTCGATGCCTGCATCGCATTCGAGCCGGAGCTCGACTCCCGCCCGGCTGGCGCGTTCTGCCAGCTCGTCGAGGGCCTCTTCGAGCACCGGACGAACCGGCGTCGGTCCGAGCGACACGACACGCGCCCCGGATTCGAGCTCGCTGAGGAAGAGAATCTCGTCGATCAGCTCGGTGATCTGCTCGACCTCGCGCGTCGCCTGTACGACGAGCTCGATCACATCTTCGCCAGGAAGCGTCGCCGTTTCGAGCAGCGTCAGCAGTCGCGCCAGCGGCGTTCTCAGCTCGTGGGATACGGCCGCCGTGAACCCGGACCGAAGCTCCTCGTACGCGGCAAGATCGCCTTCACGAGAGAAGTAGACGAGCCGCTCGCGGCGCCCGTCTGCCTCGTATGGAACGACGAAGGGGAGGACTCCCGAGCCGCCCGCAAGCAGCTCGGGCGGCAACCGATCGCCCTCGCGAAGGCCGTCGATGCTCTGGCGTGCGCGCCGGCTCGCGAGAAGCACGCGCTCCGAGTCGTCGAGAACGACTACGGCTTCGCGGCTCTCCTCCACGAGCGCGCGCGCCCGTATGGAGTCCGTGTCCATCCACGAGGGTTCTAACAGAAGGTTTGCGTAACGCTTTCCGGCCCCTCACCGGACCCAAACTCACATGTCGGTGAATCCATCTGTCCTCTGCGACGGAGAGATGAGATGGGACGCAAGGCATTTGCACTCACAGCCGCCGTTCTCGGGGCGCTCGTCGTTGCGGCCGTGGCCGCAGCGGCAGTGATCAACGGCGCCTCCGGCGACGACGTGCTGCGCGGCACCGACCAGGCCGACGAGATACGCGCGTTCGGAGGCGACGATCACGTCTACGCCCGTGACGGCGCCGATCTGATTCGCGCCGGCTCGGGAGGCGACGGCGTCCGCGCCGGTGACGGCGGCGATCTCGCGTACGGAGGCCGGGGCAATGACGTGGTGGCCGGTGGCAACGGGAGCGACCGTCTCTACGGCGGCTCCGACGCGGACCAGGTGCTCGGCGGTGACGCCGGCAACCGCGTATCCGGGAACAAGGGGCCGGACGTGGTCTCCGGTAACGACGGCCCTGACTCCGTCTTTGGCGGCTGGGGCGCAGACCGTTCGTTTGGCGGGAGCGGAGACGACGAGCTGCACGCGCTCGCGGCCGACAATGATCCCGACCTGCTCAACTGCGGACGGGGTGACGACAAGGCGTTCGTGCTCCGCTCAGAGCGGCCGTCGACGACGCTAGTCAGCTGCGAGACGCTGCTGATCGTCGTCGAGCTGACGTCCTCAGGAGGAGGGAGAGAACTCCGATGCGGATACGGAGGCGGATGGGTAGTACGTGCCTTCACCACCCGGTTACCGTTCGGTAACCAGACGACGGCCCCCGTGTCTCCTGGGGGCCGTCACTATGTCATCAGATGGCGAAGGTCTTGATCATCGAGGACGACGACATCATCGCCCGAGGGATGGCGCGTCACCTCGAATCCGCCGGGTTCGACGCCGTCGGCGTCGCCAACGGGGAGACCGGGCTCGCCCGGTTGCGCTACGAGCGGCCCGACGTGTGTGTCCTCGACCTCATGCTTCCCGGGATCGACGGCTGGCGCGTCATCGAACAGGCACGATCGGAGGGAATCGGCACCCCCATCGTCGTCGTCTCTGCGCGCGGAACGGAGCACGACCGCGTGCACGCGCTCGAGATCGGGGCGGACGACTACCTCGTCAAGCCGTTTTCCCTCAAAGAGCTGACCGCACGCGTCCGCGCGGCGGCCCGCCGCGGCGTCAGCGAAGCCGAGCCCCGCCGCGGCGACGCGATCGTGATCGAGGAGCTGAGACTCGACCCGGACAACGTGCAGGCGTTCGTCGACGGCGAGAGCGCGGAGCTGACTCCGACGGAGTTCCGGCTCGTGTACACGCTCGCGCGCGAGCAGGGCCGGGTTCTGACCCGCGACGAGCTCCTGCAGCGCGTGTGGGGCCGGCGTGCCTCACACCGCGACCGCACGGTGGACGTCTTCGTCCGCAAGCTTCGCGAGAAGATCGACCGCCAGGCGCCGCGGCACACCTTCATCCACACGCGCTACGGCGTCGGCTACAAGCTCGAAGCGCTGCCCAAGACGTAAGCCCTCGTCGATTCGAGCGATCGCGCAAGTGCGGAAGATCACGAGGGTCTGACCCTGGACACGTCCGCAAAGGACGGCGAACCGTGTGCCAAGAGAGTGACGACTCATCCACAGGGAGGGATGCCGTCGGCTACACTTAGCCTCGTTAATGATTAGCGAGGTTATGCTTGATACCCAGCAGGTTGCATCTGACCTGCGTCCTGTTCTCCTCCGCCTCTCCCGCGAGCTTCGCAAGGAGACGGAGCAGCTCGGCGTCACGGCACGCCAGGCAACGCTCTTGTGGCTCGTAAAGCGGAGTCCTGGGCTCTCGCTCGCCGAGCTCGCCGCGGAAGAGGGCATCTCGCCTCCGGCGCTATCCGGCCACGTCGACCGACTCGAGAGTGCAGGACTGCTCGAGCGGGTGCGGTCGACCGAGGACCGGCGACGCGTTGGTCTCCGGCTCACGGACGAGGGAGTGCGCCTGATGCGCCGTATCCGCGCTCGACGAACCACGTGGCTCGCCGATCGTCTCGGCGCTCTTGATCCTGCCGAGCTGGGAGCTGTCGAAGCGGCGATTCCCGCGCTCAAGCGGCTTCTCGGAGAAAACGCATGACGTCACTCGCGATCGCGCTTCGCACACGCACCTTCCGCAGCCTGCGCCGCCATCGCAACTACCGGATCTTCTTCTATGGACAACTGGTGTCGTTGGCCGGCTCCTGGATGCAGAACGTCGCGCTCGCCTGGCTCGTGCTCGAGCTCTCGGGCTCTCCGCTCGCCATCGGCGTGCTCGCCTTCTGCCGCTTCGTCCCGTTCACCGTCTTCGGCCTGGCCGCGGGAGTCGTCGCCGACCGCATGGACACGCGCAAGCTCGTGATGTGGACGCAGGGGTGCGCGCTGATTGTGTCCGTGCTACTCGCAGTCGTCACTCTGACCGGAACCGCAACGCTTACCGTCGTCTACGTCCTTGCAGCGCTCGGTGGCATCACCCTGGCGTTCGACGCGCCCGGACGTCAGTCGCTGACGTACCAGATGGTCGGGCCGCGTTCACTGCCGAATGCAGTCGCGCTAAATGCTGGCCTCTTCAACGGGTCGCGCGTGATCGGCCCGGCGATCGCAGGCGTCGTGATCGCCGTTTCGGGCACCGGGATCTGCTTCGTGATCAACGCCTTCAGCTTCCTCGCCGTGCTCGTCGCGCTCTCGAGACTTCGGGGAAAGGAGCTGCATCACGTCGAGCGCGATCCCTCCGCTCGGATCATCGAAGGTATGCGCCGGGCACTCGGCTTCGTACGTCGCGATCCGCAGCTCCGCGTGGTGTTCGGCGTCGTCGCGGTTGTCAGCACCGTCGGCTTCAATTTCCATGTTCTCGTCCCGCTCCTCGCCGCGGACACGCTCCATGTCGGCCCAGAGGGGTTCGGCCTCCTGTCGGCTGCCTTCGGCCTCGGCGCGCTCGTCGGGGCTCTCGTGACTGCCACGTTCCGGGAGGCGAGCTGGCGGCTCTTTGCGACCGGCGCGACCGGGTTCGGCGTGCTCGCGCTCGCACTGGCGCCAGTGCATGACGCGGTGCCCGCCGGAGTGCTGCTCTTCGCCGTGGGTATCTCGTTCACGCTCTTCACGGCAAATGCGAACGCCCTCGTGCAGCTCGGGGCTCCCGACCACCTGCGCGGGAGGATGATCGGACTCTATCTCTTCGCGTTCGTCGGGCTCGCGCCCGTGGGAGGACTTCTCACCGGCTGGCTCGCCGACCTGGGCGGAACGGAGCTCGCGTTCGCCGTCGCAGGGGTTACCTCACTGCTGACGATCGGAGTCGCGAGCTTCCTGCGGGCGCGCGCTCAGACGCCTGGCACTGTGGTCGTCGTCGCGCCCCGCTCCTGACTCGTCCTCCGCAGGACGAGATATGCAACCACGATCGCCGCGAGCGTGAGACCCAGGATCATGGCTGCGGTCGCGTTGACCTCCGGCGAGACTCCGAAGCGGAGCTGGGAGAAGATGTAGATCGGGAGCGTCTCCGAGTCGACGCCGGAGACGAAGAACGACGTGTAGAAGTCGTCGAAGGAGAACGTGAAGGCGAGCAGGCCGCCCGCGAGGATCGCGGGAGCGAGTCGCGGCAGCGTCACCTGGCGAAACGTCGCCAGGGGCCCCGCGCCGAGGTCGAACGACGCCTCCTCGAAGGACTGGCCCATCCCCACGAAGCGCGCGCGGACGATCAGGGCGACGACCGACGCGTTGAAGACGACATGGGCGACCAGGATGGTCCAGATGCCGAGCGGCGACTCGACCCCGACAAGCGCGCCCGCCTCCACGAAGAAGATCAGGGCGGCAATCCCGAAGACGATCTCCGGGGTGACAAGCGTCATGTACGCGAGCGCGTCGAGCGGAACACGGATCCGGGCACGCATGCGGGACAGCGCAAGCGCGAGGAGTGTCCCGAGAACGCAGGCGAGAACGGCGTTCAGCGCCGCGACGGTGAGGCTCGTCTGGAGCGCGTCGCGGATGTCCGGGTTGCGCAGCGCCGCGCCGAACCACTTCGTCGAGAAGCCCTCCCAGTAGAGGACGTTCCGTCCTCCATTGAAGGCGAGGACGACGACCACGAGGATGGGGACGTAGAGAAACCCGTACACCAGGACCGCATGGAGGCCGAGCAGGCGCCTAGCCACCGAACTGCTCCTGTCTTCCGAGCACCCGCGCGTAGAAGAGCAGCGCGACGGTCATACCGCCGATCACGACCATCGCGATCGCCGAGCCGAACGGCCAGTCGCGCGCCTCGCCGAACTGCTGCGCGATCAGGTTTCCGACGTAGAAGATCTTGTCGCCGCCGAGGATCGACGGGATCAGGAACTCGCCGGTCAGCGGGATGAAGACCAGCAGCGAGCCCGCGATCACACCCGGCAGCACGAGCGGCAAGGTGACACGACGAAACGCTCGGAGGGCATTGTCGCCAAGATCCTGCGCCGCCTCCACGAGTGTCCAATCCATCCGTTCGAGCGCCGCGTACAGCGGCAGCACCATCAGCGGCAGGTAGTTGTAGACGACTCCGATGTAGATCGCCTTGGTCGTGTAGAGGAGCTCCGCGTCTTCGACCAGGCCGTTGATTCCGAGCGCCCTGAAGACAGGGAAGTCGGGGTCGAGCACGATCAGCCAGGAGTAGGTTCGGATCAGGAAGCTCGTCCAGAAGGGGACGATGACGAGCATCAGGAGCAGCGTTCGGTGCTTCGCGTAGCGAGCGAGGTAGTAAGCGAACGGGAAACCGATCAGCAGCGTGAGCGCGGTTCCGATCAGCGCCAGTTTCAGCGTACGGAGAAAGATCTCGCCGTAGAGCGGATCCCAGAGGTAGCGGTAGTTCCCCAGGTTCCAGTTGAACGCGACGTCCGTGAAGCCGGAGACCTCGGCGAAGCTGTAGGCCGCCATGATCGCGAGCGGCCCGAGGAAGAAGAGGACGTACCAGGCCACTGCAGGAAGAGCCAGCCAGGCTGGATAGCGCGGCCCGGTTGCGCCGCCGCGAACTCTTTCGCGGCGGCGCCTCTCCGGTGCGACTTCCGTCGCCATTTTCCTATGCGCTCTTGAACTCGGTCCAGATCCGCTCGCGCGACCTCGTTCCCTTCGCGGAGACGTTCGAGGAGACGAGCTTCTTCACCAGGCTCGGCGATGGGAACACGTCAGTGTTGTTGTAGACGCTCTTCGCCAGCACGCTCTTCAGAAGAGTCCGCTTGACCGGCGAGCCGTAGTACGTGTACGACGTCTCCTGGGCGTTGACCCTTGGCTGGTAACAGAAGTCGATCCACTTGTGAGCGGCGTCCGGATTCTTCGCGCCGGTCGGGATGACGTAAGCATCGATCCAGAACTCCGCACCCTCTCCGGGGATGATGTACTCGGCGGGCTTCTGCCCGATGATCACGGCGCTGTCCCCGTTCCACGCCATGCCGCCGTACGCCTTGCCTCTGAGAATCTTCTGCTTCAGGTTGACCGAGTCGATCGAGTGCACGAACGGCTTGAGGTCGATCAAGAACTTCCTCGCCTTGTCGAGCTCGCTCGCCGAGTCGGAGTTGTACGAGTACCCCATCATCATCAACACCGAGCCGACGGTCTCGAGACTACCGTCGAGCAGCGTGAACTTCTTCGGGTACTTCTTGAAGAGCCCGTAGACCTCTCTCCAGGTCGTTGGGCGCTCCTTGATCAGGTCCTTCCGGTAGACGAACCCGGTCGTGCCCCAGTCCTTCGGGATCGACCACTCGTTCTTGGAGTCATACGGGAGGCCGAAGAACTTCGGGTCGATGTTCTTCCTCGCGTTCGGAAGCTTCTTGAGATCGATCTTCTCGAGGAGGTCCTCCTCGATCAGGATCCTCACCATGTACTCCGTCGGCACTGCGAGGTCGTACCCGCGCGCGCCGGCATTCAGCTTGGCGAGCATCGTCTCGTTGGATGTGTAGAAGCTCTTCTTGACCGTGATTCCGGTCGCCTTCTGGAAGTCCGCATACGTCTTCGGGTTCACGTACGCGGCCCAGTTGTAGTAGTGGAGGACCTCAGCGGCGCCCCCCTCGACGCCCCCGAGCGCGCTGTCCGTCAGGCGCCCCCCGCTCGTCGCGGC
>Ga0136633_1003564_pt1 | contig 10183 bp, 11 predicted proteins | sample AntDrymeUQ832206_2_FD_105494 | JGI IMG/M metagenome (GOLD analysis project Ga0136633, IMG submission 105494) | Polar desert sand microbial communities from Dry Valleys, Antarctica - metaG UQ83 (22.06) | ecosystem: Environmental > Terrestrial > Soil > Desert | place: Antarctica: Dry Valley...
AGCTGCCAGAACGAGAAGAGCCAGCTGCAGAACCGCGAGCAGGCGATGCGGATCCTGCGGGCTCGGATGCTGGCAGCGGCTCAGGAGACGGCCGACGCGGAGGCGAGCCAGGCACGTCGCAGCCAGGTCCGCACGGTCGATCGCTCCGAGCGGATCCGGACCTACAACTTCCCGGAGAACCGGATCTCGGACCACCGCACCGGCTACAAGTCCTACAACCTCGACCAGGTCCTCGACGGTGACCTCGAGCCGGTCCTGAACTCCTGCGTCGAGGCCGACCTCGAGGCCCGGCTCGCGGCCCTGGAGTCGTGAGCCTCCGCGTCCGCCGGCGTGCGGCGGTCCACCGGCTGCGTGACGCCGGCGTCCCGTCGCCCGAGCACGACGCCGACGAGCTGCTCGCGCACGTGCTGGGCGTCGATCGCGGCCGGCTCGTGCTCACCGACGACCTCACCGACGCCGAGGCGGTGGCGTACGACGCGTTGCTGACCCGCCGCTCGAGCCGGGAGCCGCTGCAGCACCTGCTCGGGGTCGCCTACTTCCGCCACGTCGAGCTCGCGGTCGGCCCCGGCGTGTTCGTGCCGCGGCCCGAGACCGAGCTGCTCGCCGGCTGGGCCATCGAGCGGGCGCTCGAGGTGCCCGAGCCGGTGGTGGTCGACCTCGGCACCGGATCGGGGGCGATCGCGAAGGCGATCAAGGACGAGGTGCCCAGTGCCGACGTCCACGCGGTGGAGCTGGACCCGGCTGCGCACGCCTGGGCCGAGCGCAACCTGGGCGGGACCGGGGTCGAGTTGCGGCTGGGCGACCTGGCCGACGCGTTCGACGACCTGGCCGGAGCCGTGGACGTGGTGACCTGCAACCCGCCGTACATCCCGCTGACCGCCTGGGAGACGGTCGCGCCTGAGGCGCGTGACCACGACCCGCACCTCGCCCTGTTCTCCGGCGACGACGGGCTCGACGCGATCCGGCTCCTTGAGACCCGCGCCGCGCGGCTCCTGCGGCCCGGGGGCTGGGTGGGGGCCGAGCACGCCGACCTGCAGGGAGAGTCCGCCCCGGCCGTCTTCGCCGGCACGGGGAGGTGGCGCGACGTGCGCGACCACCGGGACCTGTCCGGGCGTGCGCGCTACCTGACGGCGCGACTGGCACGATAGGCCCGTGACGCACGCGCAGCGCCTGGCCACGGGCACCGACGAGGAACTCGAGGAGGCGGTCACGGCGGCGAGCCAGGCGGTCCAGCGCGGCGATCTCGTGGTGATCCCGACCGACACCGTCTACGGCATCGGGGCCGACGCCTTCGATGCCGACGCCGTCAAGGACCTGCTCAAGGCCAAGGGACGCGGCCGGAACATGCCGTCGCCGGTGCTGGTGAGCTCCGCGACCACCGTCGACGCGCTGGCCGCTGACCTGCCCGGCTACGCCCGCGCTCTCATCGAGGAGTTCTGGCCCGGACCGCTGACCCTGGTGTGCCGTCAGCAGCCCTCCCTCCAGTGGGACCTCGGCGACGCGCGCGGCACGGTCGCGATCCGGATGCCTGACCATGAAGTGGCGCTCGCCGTCCTTGAACGCACCGGCCCGCTCGCTGTCAGCTCGGCCAACAAGACCGGCCAGCCGGCCGCGACCGACGCCGACGCGGTGCTGGAGATGTTGGGGGAGGACGTCGCGCTCGTCATCGATGCCGGTACGTCGCCGGGGGGCCAGTCCTCGACGATCGTCGACGTCACCGGACCCCAGGGCCGCGTGCTCCGGCGCGGGGCACTCAGCCTCGACGTCCTCAACGCGGCCCTCGAGCCGCTCGGCGCGACCCTGACCGACGAGGGCTGAGCCCTTGCGCGAATACCTCCTGGTCTTTCTGGTCGCAGCGGCGGTCACCTACCTGCTGACCGTGGTCGCGCGCGAGATCGCGGTCCGCACCGGCGCGGTGGCCAAGGTGCGCGACCGGGACGTCCACGCCGAGCCGATTCCGTACCTCGGCGGGTTGGCGATGCTCGGCGGGCTCGTCGCGGCGTACGCCGTGGGCCGGGAGCTGCCGTTCCTGTCCACCCGTGGCACGTTCGTCTTCGAGGACGCCGGTGTGGTGATCCTCGCCGGCGCCATGGTCTGCGGCGTCGGGGTGCTCGACGATCTCTTCGAGCTCGACGCGCTGACCAAGCTCGGCGGCCAGGTGATCGCGGTCGCCTTCCTCATCTATTCCCAGATCTACTTCCAGTTCATCCCGATCTCCAACCGCGAGCAGTTCTCCTTCAGCCAGGCACAGGGCGCTCTGCTGACCGCCGTGCTGGTCATCGCGACCGTCAATGCGGTGAACTTCGTCGACGGGCTCGACGGCCTCGCCGCAGGCGTGGTCGGCATCGGCGCCTCCGCCTTCTTCCTGTTCAGCTACCAGCTCGCCAACCTCAACGGGATAACGCTCGCCAACACCGGGGCCTTCCTGTCCGCGGCGCTCGCCGGCGTCTGCGCCGGCTTCCTGCCCCACAACTTCCATCCGGCCCGACTGTTCATGGGCGACAGCGGGTCGATGCTGATCGGGCTGATGCTCTCCGCGTCCGCGCTCACCTTGACCACGTCCTTCACTGGTGCCGAGATCAGCCGCGGGGGAGCCGGGTCGGACGTGAGTCCGCTGGCGTTCTTCCTGCCGCTGCTGTTGCCGGTGTCGATCCTGATCGTGCCGATCGTCGACCTGGTCCTGGCCATTGCGCGCCGAACTCGCGCCGGACGCTCGCCCTTCTCGCCCGACAAGCAGCACCTCCACCACCGGCTGCTGGAGATCGGGCACAGCCAGCGCCGTGCGGTGCTGATCATGTGGCTGTGGTCCGCCCTGATCGCCTTCGGCGTCGTGCTGGCCAGCCTCTACACCGGCACCGTGGTGTGGGCGTCACTGGCCGGTGCCGCGCTCCTGGCGGTCGTGCTCACGTTCGTCCTGCCGGTCGTCCACGCGCCCCACCTCAGGGCCACCGAAGAGAGCTGAGAGCCTCAATGTCGGGGCCCGCACACCTTGTGATAGTTTTCACGAACTCGACCAAGCCCCGCCCGCCCGGACGATAAACAGGACGGACGTCATGGACCAGGCCCTTCGCAGCACCCGCGAGAGCGGGGTGACCCTCCTCCTCTGGAGCGGTGCGGTCACGCTGGCGGTGGGAGGCCTGATCGCCCTGGTGGGCTGGCTGGTGCAGGGCGCGGCCGCCGGACTCGGTGCCGTGGTGGGCACCGGCCTCGTGGTGACGGTCTGCGTCGGCGGAGCGCTTCTGGTGAACGCCGTCGCCGGCGCGCTGCCGTCCGCCTCGCTCATGGTCGCGTTGATGACCTACACCCTGCAGGTGATGCTGCTCGTGGTCGCCTTCGTGGCGCTCGAGCGCTCCGGCCTGCTGGAGGCCTCCCTGGATCGGATGTGGGTCGGGGCCACCGCGATCGCGGCCACCTTGGAGTGGTTGGTGGCGCAGGTGGTTCTCACGTTCCGGACCCGCATCCCGACCTACGACCTGAGGCCTGAGGCGGGTGACCGATGACTGATCACGGCTGCTATCGTCCGGATCGCGATGAGTCAGAGCGGGCCGCTTCCTCCGACCGAGGACGACCGACCCAGGGGGGACCCGTGGCATGCCTTCGGGTACGTCGTCGCCGGGGTCGGGTTCTACGGTCTGCTGGGCTGGTTGGCGGACCGATGGCTCGGCACGTCGTTCTTGGTCGCGATCGGCATCCTTGCCGGGGCCGCACTCGGGATCTTCATGACGTTTGCACGGTTCAACAAGCAATGACCACGACGTGGACACAGGAGACGGTGTGAGCTCGACGATGACGATGGTCCTCGCGGCGACCGGCATTCGGGCCGAGGGTGGCGGCGGGGCCTTCGAGACGCCGGGCCCGGGAAACTTCGACCTGCCGGGGTTCTTCGAGATCGCCGGCACCCCGGTCACCAAGCCGATGTTCCAGCTGGTGCTCGCAGGCGTCATCGTGTTCGGCTTCTTCTGGCTGGCCTCGCGACGTGCCACCCTCGTGCCGAGCCGACTGCAGTTCGCCGGTGAGAGCGCCTACGGCATGGTGCGCAACTCGGTCGGGCGCGACATCATCGGCAGCCAGGACTACCTGCGCTACACGCCGTACCTGTTCACGCTGTTCTTCTTCCTGCTGCTCAACAACTTCTTCTCCTCCGTGCCGGGGATCCAGTTCCCGACGTTCTCCCGAGCCTCGATGGCCTACGCCCTCGCGGGGCTCAGCTGGGTGATCTACAACGGCGTCGGCATCCGCAAGCACGGCCTCATCGGCTACCTCAAGCTGCAGACGGTCCCCTCGGGCGTCTCGCCGGTGATGTACCCGCTGCTGGTGCCGCTGGAGTTCTTCTCCAACATCCTGGTCCGCCCGGTCACGCTGGCCCTCCGTCTGTTCGCCAACATGTTCGCCGGCCACCTGCTGCTGATCCTGTTCGCGACCGGCGGCCTCTACCTGATCCAGAACGAAGGCATCGTCGGACTGGTCGCCGGGCCGATCGCCTGGCTGCTCATGATCGCCATCTCGTTCCTGGAGCTGCTGGTGCAGTTCCTGCAGGCCTACGTCTTCGTCCTGCTCAACGCCATGTACATCCAAGGTGCGCTGGCCGACGAGCACTGAGCACCACCCGTTCCACCCACCCTGAAACCTCCGAAGTAGAAACAACCGAAAGGAAACAGCCGTGCTTCCTATGGCTATCAACGGCTCCGCCAACATGATCGGCTACGGCCTGGCCGCGATCGGTCCGGGTATCGGCATCGGTCTCATCTTCGCCGCCTACATCAGCGGTGTGGCACGTCAGCCGGAGGCCCAGAGCCGCCTGCAGTCGATCGCCATCCTCGGATTCGCCCTCGCCGAGGCGCTCGCCATCATCGGTATCGCCCTCGCGTTCGTCCTCAGCTGACGTCGCACCTCACCACCAGGTAAGGAACCCATCGCATGATGGACATGAATCTTGTGGCCGCTGAAGGGGCCGAGGAGCACGGACCGCTCGCCTTCGTCTGGGTCGAGTTCGTGCTCGCCCTGGTCGTCTTCGGCATCCTCTTCTTCCTGCTGAAGAAGTTCGTCATCCCGAATTTCGAGAAGACGTTCTCCGACCGCACGCAGGCGATCGAGGGCGGCTTGGCCGCAGCCGAGACCAAGCAGGCCGAGGCCGACGCCAAGCTCGCCGAGCTCGAGAAGCAGCTCGGCGACGCTCGGCACGAGGCCGCGCGGATCCGCGAGGAGGCGCGCGAGCAGGGTGCGGCCATCGTCTCGGAGATGCGCGACCAGGCGCAGACCGAGTCGACCCGGATCGTCGAGCACGGCAAGGCCCAGATCGAGGCGGAGCGCCAGCAGGCCGTCACCTCGCTCCGGGCCGAGGTGGGCTCCCTGGCCACGCTGCTCGCCGGCCGCATCGTCGGTGAGAGCCTCGAGGACGACGAGCGCTCGGCGCGCGTCGTCGACCGGTTCCTGGTCGACCTCGAGACCCTCGAGGCGTCCCAGGTGGAGGGGCAGCACTGATGCAGATGCGCGGACCCTCCGCCGACGCGCTGGCAGCGCTCCGCGAGCGGCTGGACGCGGCACTGACCGAGGTCGGGACCCGCAAGGCGGCCGAGGTCGGCGACGACCTCTTCTCGCTCGCCGTGCTGGTCCGATCTACGCCCAGCCTGCGGCGGGTGCTGACCGACGTGTCGGTCGACGGGTCCGCCAAGTCCTCGCTGCTGAGCGAGATCTTCACCGGCAAGGTGGACGAGCTCTCGCTCGACCTGGCTGCCGACGCCGTGTCCCGGCGCTGGACCGCCACGCGCGACCTGGCCGACACCGTCGAGCACCTCAGCGAGGTGGCCGTGGTGCGCTCCTCCGGTGACAACGTCAGCCGGGTGGTCGACGAGCTGTTCACCGTGCTCCGCGCGGTCGAGGGTGATGTCGACCTGCGAGCGGCGCTGTCCGACCCCGCTCGGTCGACGGACGACAAGGCCGGGCTGGTCGACGGGCTGCTGGGCAGCAAGGCGCTCGCAGCGACGGTGACCCTGGTCAAGCAGTCGCTGGCAGGCGGCTACCGCTCGGTGACGGTGGCGCTGCAGGAGTACCAGAAGGTAGCGGCCGCGATCCGCAACGAGAGCGTCGCGAGGGTGCGCGTGGCGCGCGAGCTGATCGACGCCGACCGCACCAGGTTGGAGGCGGCCCTGAGCCGTCAGTACGGCCGCAACGTCCACCTCAACGTCGTCGTCGAGCCGGGGCTGCTCGGCGGCATGCGGGTGGAGATCGGTGACGACGTCATCGACGGCACCGTCGACGCCCGCCTCGACGAAGCACGACGCAAGCTGGTCGGCTGACACAGTCAGTCAACGGCCACCACAGACCACGAGAAGTAGAGAGCCAGGAGAGTAGGCAGAGATGACGGAGCTTTCGATCCGTCCGGACGAGATCCGGGACGCGCTGCAGAAGTTCGTGTCCGAGTACCAGCCCGACGCGGCCAGCAAGGAGGAGGTCGGCACCGTCTCCCAGGCTGGTGACGGCATCGCCCGGGTCACCGGTCTGCCCTCGGCCATGGCCAACGAGTTGCTGGAGTTCGAGGACGGCACGCTGGGCATCGCCCTCAACCTCGACACCCGCGAGATCGGCGTCGTGGTCCTCGGTGACTTCGCCGGGATCGAAGAGGGCCAGACGGTCCGCCGTACCGGCGAGATCCTCTCCGTCCCGGTCGGCGACGGCTTCATGGGGCGTGTCATCGACCCGCTCGGCACCCCCATCGACGGCCTCGGCGAGATCGAGTCCTCCGAGCGCCGCGCCCTGGAGATCCAGGCGCCGGGCGTGATGGTGCGCAAGTCGGTGCACGAGCCGCTCGCGACCGGCATCAAGGCGATCGACTCGATGACCCCGATCGGTCGCGGTCAGCGCCAGCTGATCATCGGTGACCGCTCGACCGGCAAGACGACGATCGCGATCGACACGATCATCAACCAGAAGCAGAACTGGGAGTCCGGCGACCCGCAGAAGCAGGTGCGCTGCATCTACGTCGCCATCGGTCAGAAGGGCTCCACCATCGCCGCGGTGCGCGGCGCCCTCGAGGAGGCCGGCGCGCTCGAATACACCACCATCGTCGCCTCCCCTGCCTCCGACAGCGCGGGCTTCAAGTACCTCGCCCCCTACACCGGCTCGGCCATCGGTCAGCACTGGATGTACGACGGCAAGCACGTCCTGATCGTCTTCGACGACCTCACCAAGCAGGCCGAGGCCTACCGTGCGGTGTCGCTGCTGCTGCGTCGCCCGCCGGGCCGCGAGGCCTACCCGGGTGACGTGTTCTACCTGCACAGCCGCCTGCTCGAGCGCTGCGCGAAGCTGTCCGACGACATGGGTGCCGGCTCGATGACCGGCCTCCCGATCATCGAGACCAAGGCGAACGACGTGTCGGCCTACATCCCGACCAACGTCATCTCGATCACCGACGGCCAGATCTTCTTGCAGTCCGACCTCTTCGCGGCCAACCAGCGTCCGGCGATCGACGTCGGTATCTCCGTCTCCCGCGTGGGTGGTGCGGCGATGACCAAGGCGATGAAGGCCGTGACCGGTTCGCTCAAGGTCGACCTGGCGCAGTTCCGTGCGATGGAGGCGTTCGCGATGTTCGCCTCCGACCTCGACGCGGCCTCCCGTCAGCAGCTCGACCGCGGTTCCCGCCTGATGGCCCTCCTCAAGCAGCCGGCCTACTCGCCGTACCCGCTCGAGGAGATGGTTGTCGCGCTGTGGATCGGAACCACCGGTCGCCTCGACAAGGTCCCGACCGAGGACGTGCTCCGCTTCGAGGCCGAGTTCATCGACTACCTGCGCCGCTCGCATGCCGGGATCCTCGACGGCATCCGCGAGACGCAGAAGTTCGACGACGGCGCCGACGCCGAGCTCGAGGCCGCCTACAACTCCTTCCTCAACCAGTTCGAGACCTCGGAGGGTGGGTCGATCAAGGTCGGCCGCGAGCCCGAGGCCGAGGCGCTGGAGGACGAGGACCAGGAGCAGATCGTCAAGCGGAAGCGGTCCTAGGCCATGGCCGTATCACTGCGTGAGTACCGCGCGCGGATCAAGTCGACGGAGTCGATGAAGAAGATCACGCGCGCTATGGAGCTCATTGCTGCGTCCCGCATCATCAAGGCGCAGCAGCGGGCGCAGGCCGCCGCGCCGTATGCGCGCGAGCTGACCCGGGCAGTGTCGGCGGTGGCGACCTACTCCGCCGTCGACCACCCGATGACACGTGAGTCGGACGACCCCAAGCGGGCCGCCGTCCTCATCGTCACCAGTGACCGCGGTCTGGCCGGTGCCTACTCCTCGAACGTTCTCAAGGAGTACGAGCGCCTCGCCGAGATGCTGCGCGGCGACGGCAAGGAGATCGACACCTACATCTGCGGACGCAAGGGCCAGGCGTACTTCAAGTTCCGCCAGCGACCCGTGGCCCAGTCGTGGTCTGGCTTCTCCGACCAGCCGTCGTACGACGTGGCGCAGGAGGTCGGCGAGGCGTTGATCGAGGCGTTCCTCAAGGAGCAGGGGGAGGACGGTGACGTCGACGAGGTCCACGTCGTCTATACCCGGTTCCGCTCGATGTTGGTGCAGGAGCCCACTGCGGTGCGGCTGCTGCCGCTCGAGGTCGTGGAGGGCGAGGAGAAGCCCGGCGACGACGACGCGCTGCCGCTCTACGAGTTCGAGCCGTCGCCCGAGGCGGTGCTCGACGATCTCCTGCCGAAGTACGTCCAGAGCCGGATCTTCTTCGCCTTCCTCCAGGCGTCCGCTTCCGAGCTGGCCGCCCGACAGAAGGCGATGAAGTCGGCCACCGACAACGCCGACGAGCTGATCAAGAAGTTCACCCGGATCGCCAACCAGGCCCGCCAGGCGGGCATCACCCAGGAAATCAGCGAGATCGTCGGCGGCGTGAACGCCTTGGCCGACGCCAACGCTGCCAGCGACTGACCCGCCAGCACCGCCGATTGCAGAGTGAGTGAGATAGATGACTGCCACTGTTGAAGAGAACAAGTCCGAGGACCGCGCGGCGAACGTCGGACGGATCGCCCGCGTCATCGGACCCGTGGTGGACGTCGAGTTCACCTCGGACTCGATGCCCGAGATCTACAACAAGCTCGAGTGTGAGCTGACCCTGGACGGAGAGACGAAGACCCTCTCCATGGAGGTCTCGCTGCACATCGGCGAGGGCATGGTGCGCGCGGTCTCGCTGCAGCCGACCGACGGTCTGGTGCGCGGCGCGCAGGTGACCGACACCGGCGGGCCGATCACGGTCCCGGTGGGTGACGCGACCCTCGGCCACGTGTTCAACACGCTGGGTGAGTGCCTCAACCTCGAGGGCGACGAGAAGCTCGACGTCCAGGAGCGATGGGGCATCCACCGCAAGGCGCCCGCCTTCGACCAGCTCGAGTCGAAGACCCAGATGTTCGAGACCGGCATCAAGGTGATCGACCTGCTCGCGCCGTACGTCCAGGGCGGCAAGATCGGCCTGTTCGGCGGTGCCGGGGTCGGCAAGACCGTGCTCATCCAGGAGATGATCGCGCGCGTCGCAAAGGACCACGGTGGCGTGTCGGTGTTCGCCGGCGTCGGCGAGCGCACTCGTGAGGGCAACGACCTCATCGTCGAGATGGAGGAGGCCGGCGTCATCGGCCAGACCGCCCTGGTCTTCGGTCAGATGGACGAGCCGCCGGGCACCCGGCTGCGCGTCGCGCTGTCCGCGCTGACGATGGCCGAGTACTTCCGCGACGTGAAGAAGCAGGACGTGCTGCTCTTCATCGACAACATCTTCCGGTTCACCCAGGCCGGCTCGGAGGTGTCCACGCTTCTGGGCCGGATGCCGTCCGCAGTGGGCTACCAGCCCAACCTGGCCGACGAGATGGGCACGCTCCAGGAGCGGATCACCTCGACGCGCGGCCACTCGATCACCTCGATGCAGGCGATCTACGTGCCGGCCGACGACTACACCGACCCCGCCCCGGCTGCGACGTTCGCGCACCTCGACGCGACCACCGAGCTGTCCCGCGACATCGCGTCGCAGGGCATCTACCCGGCCGTGGACCCGTTGACCTCCACGTCGCGAATCCTCGACGCCCAGTACATCGGGCAGGAGCACTACGACTGCGCGATCCGGATCAAGCAGATCCTCCAGCGCAACAAGGAGCTCCAGGACATCATCGCGATCCTCGGTGTCGACGAGCTCTCCGAAGAGGACAAGATCATC
>Ga0136633_1003565_pt1 | contig 10183 bp, 10 predicted proteins | sample AntDrymeUQ832206_2_FD_105494 | JGI IMG/M metagenome (GOLD analysis project Ga0136633, IMG submission 105494) | Polar desert sand microbial communities from Dry Valleys, Antarctica - metaG UQ83 (22.06) | ecosystem: Environmental > Terrestrial > Soil > Desert | place: Antarctica: Dry Valley...
CACCGCGGAGGTGTTCTCGAAGCGCCGGTGCTGGTCGAGGAACGCCGACACCCGGACCGCTCCCAGCGCCGAGCCGGGGTCGCTGGTGAAGACGGTGAGCACCGCGTCCGCGGCGGCCACCGCTGACAGCGTGAGGTTGCCGAGGTCGCCGTGGGTGTCGATCACGACGTGGTCGTAGTCGCCGACGACCGGGCGCAGCACCCGGCGTACGGCACTGACCAGGCCGCCTTGCGCCGCCAGCGCGACGCCGACCGCCTCGAGCGACGGGTGGGCCGGCAGCAGGTCGACGCCCGGCGCCACCTCGGTGCGGATCGTGGCGCGGACGTCGGCGTCGGGGTCCTCGAGCAGCCCGGCGAGGGAGTCCTCGCGGCTCTTGGCGACGACGCCGAACGCGCGACCCAGGCTGTCCTGCGGGTCGGCGTCGACCGCGAGCACGCGCCCCCGCGCGCCCAGCACGGCAGCCAGGTTGGCGGCGGTCGACGTCTTGCCGACTCCGCCCTTGGACGAGCACACGGCCAGTCGCACAGCTTTCCCCCTTGGTCGCGAGGTGCCACTGTCCCAGCCGCGGGCGCACCTGGGCGTCAGGCCCCCGGTCGTGTCCTCAGAGCCGCGCCAGTGCCGTCACGACGGGGGTGGGGTCCAGCACGCCGGCCGCGATGAGCACGACGAGCAGCGCGGCCAGCCCGAGCCGGTAGAGCACGAACGGCCGGAAGGTGCCGCTGCCGAGGTAGCGCAGGAAGCCGACGATGACGACGTAGCCGACGCCGAAGGCGATGACGGTGGCGAGCAGGGTCGGACCCCACGCCGGTGCGCCGGTCTCGCCGATGTCGGTGAGCTTGTAGAGCCCGGAGGCGAGCACCGCCGGCACGGCCAGCAGGAAGGAGTAGCGCGCGGCAGCCACCCGGCTGTAGCCGAGCAGCAGCCCGGCACTGAGCGTGCCGCCCGAGCGGCTGACGCCGGGGATGAGCGCGAGCGCCTGCGCGAAGCCGAACAGCACGCTGTCGCGCAGCGTCAGCTCGTCGAGCTCCTTGCTCTTGCGCCCGACCCGGTCGGCCAGCCCCAGCACCAACGCGAAGCCGGCGAGCGTCAGCGCGACCAGGCGCAGGTCGCGGAACTGCTCGTCGATGAGGTCCTCGAGCAGCAGCCCCAGGACCGCGATCGGCAGCGTGCCGATGATGACGTACCAGCCCATCCGGGCGTCGAGCGAGCTCCGCAGCGCCGGCGTCCACAGCGACCGGGTCCAGGCGCTGAGGATGTTCCAGATGTCGCGGCGGAAGTAGATGAGCACGGCGGTCTCGGTGCCCAGCTGGGTGACCGCGGTGAACGCGGCGCCGGGGTCCTCCCAGCCGAGGAGCTCGGCGGTGACGCGCAGGTGGGCGCTGCTGCTGATCGGCAAGAACTCCGTCAGGCCCTGCACGATCCCCAGGACGACGGCCTGCACCCACTCGCTCACCGGGCCAACCGTAGGCGAGCGGGCCGGTCAGCCGGTGCGGACCGTGCCGAGCCGGTCGACCAGGTTCGGGAGTACGACGCCGAGCGGGCCGTCGACCCGCACCTGCGCCTTGGCGTCGCCTCGGGTGGGGCCGGCGTTGACGATGGCCACCGGGGTGCCGCGCTTCGCTGCGTGCAGCACGAAGCGGTAGCCGGACATGACCGTCAGGGACGAGCCCAGGACGACCAGCGACCGGGCGCTCTCCACCAGCGCGAAGCAGGCCGCGACCCGGTCGGCCGGGACGGTCTCGCCGAAGAAGACGACGTCGGGCTTGAGCACGCCGCCGCACACGTCGCAGTCGACCGTGCGGAAGGCGTCGAGGTCCTGCTCGGGCAGGTCGACGTCGCCGTCGGGGTTGACCGCCAGCACGCGAGCGCGCCAGGCGCGGTTGACCGCGCGCAGCCGCCGGTCCAGATCGGCGCGGGGGGACAGCCGTCCGCAACCCAGGCAGATGACCCGGTCGAGGTTGCCGTGCAGCTCGACCACGTCGCGGGCGCCGCCGCCGGTGTGCAGGCCGTCGACGTTCTGGGTGATGACGCCCGTCAGCAGGCTGGCGTCCTGCAGGGCAGCGACCGCGCGGTGGCCGGCGTTGGGCTCGGCCCGCGCGATGACCCGCCAGCCGAGGTGGCTGCGGGCCCAGTACCGCCGGCGCGCGGCGGCCGAGCCGGTGAACGCCTGGTAGGTCATCGGCGTCGACGGCCGGGCGGCCCCGCTCGGCCCGCGGTAGTCCGGGATGCCCGACTCGGTCGACAGGCCGGCGCCGCTGAGTACGGCGACGCCGCCCTCGGCGACGACGGCCGCGAGCGCGTCCAGGTCCGGGAGGTCCATCGAGGTCGAGGCTAGATGCACTGTCTGCGTCTGGCCGCCTGTGCCATCGTCACCCAGGCGCGCGCTCAGCCATGGGTGCTCCGGGCACGGGGTCGGGCTCACGAGGCAGCTGGCTGGGGCGTAGGTCACACCGGCAGGGTCCGGTGCCCGTGACGGCGAACACATCACCCGTCGCCCCTCGATCTGGAGCCGTCATGCCGCGTCGCACCCTGCCCACCCTCCTGCTGGCCCTCGCCGCGGTGACCGGCCCTCTCGCCGTCGGCGCCGCGGCTCAGGAGGGTCCCGTCGTGGGCACCCCACCGCTGCAGGACGCGGTGCAGGGCTGGGTCGAGAACTGGATGGACCCCGACTTCTGGGCGAGCTACGTGCACGACGCCGTCGTCAACGGCCACATCAACGTGCCCTACCCCAACGACCCGGTGAAGCCGGAGGCGTACCTGCCGAACGTGCCGATCGCCAACGGCGCGTACGTCTCGGCGCTGCCGGTCGCGCACCGGGACCTCTCGCAGATCACCTACGAGTGGGAAGGGCAGACGAAGACGGTCGAGCAGTTCGTGCGCACCACGCGCACCGACCAGGTCGTGCTCGTGCACGACGGGGCGGTGGTCGGGGAGTTCTATGCCGGCGGCTACTCCGCCGACGTCCGGCACCAGGCGTGGTCGGTCACCAAGACGTTCGTCGCCGCCGTCGTCGGCATCGCGCACGGCGAGGGCCGGATCGACTCGCTGCAGGACCCGATCGAGAAGTACGTCCCCGACCTGGCCGGCACGCACTGGGAGGGCGTGAGCATCGAGGACGTCCTGCAGATGGAGTCCGGCGTGCACTGGGACGAGGACACCCCGGTGCTCGCCCTCAACACCCAGGTCGAGCAGTGGCGCGACCTGGCCCTCGACCTCTACACCGACGGCGCGCTCGGCAAGACCCGCAACGAGTTCCTCGCCACCCTGCCGTCGATGGGCTACGAGCCGGGAACGACGTTCCGCTACAACAGCGGCAACACCCAGGTGCTGGCCTGGATGACCGAGCTCATGTACGGCACAACCTTCGAGGAGGTTCTGGAGCAGAAGCTCTGGCAGCCGATGGGCGCGGCCGGCGACGCCGTCATGACCTCGGACCGAGTCGGCAGCGTCGTCGCCTCGCACGGCCTGTTCGCTCGGCCGCATGACTTCGCGCGTTTCGGCGAGCTGCTGCGCAACGGTGGTCGGACGCCTCAGGGCAAGCAGGTCGTGCCCGAGGAGTGGGTCGACGCCATGACGACGATGACCGCCGTCTCCGAGGGGAAGTACGGCCTGCAGACCTGGGCGCAGCCGATCGCCGCGCCGGATGCCTATTCGGCCAGTGGTTTCCAGGGCCAGAAGATCACGGTCCTCCCGTCGGACTGCATGACCGCGGTCCGGACGAGCCACGCTCTCGGCGCCGACGTCCGCGACGGCGAGATCACCGATCCGAACGCCTACGGCTTCGGCACCGAGTTCTACGCCGCCGAGTGGCAGACCATGCTGCGGGCCGTGGCGGATGCCGTCGGCGGGTGCTCCAGCGACGCGACGGCTGCGGGAGGAGACGGCACCGGAGCCAGCACCGGAGCCGGAGCCGGCACCGGACCCGGCTCGTCCGGCGGGACCGCGGCTCACGCCCGGACGCTGCCCGCGACGGGCGGGACAGCCGCGCTGGCCGCGACGGCGCTGCTCGCCGCGGCACTGCTGGTGCGTCGCGTCAGGCGGTCAGCGCTGCCGGCACGAGGGTGACGGCGTACGGCGCCGGAACTCCGAGCGACTGGTCGCCCACCGCACGGCCGGCCTCGATGTAGGTCCCGTCGCGCAGCATCCACACGACGATGCTCGGCTCGTCAGGGTCGACCACCCAGTACGACTCGATGCCGGCCTCCTCGTACAACGCTCGCTTGAGGATCAGGTCGACGCTGAGGGTCGACGGCGACAGGATCTCGACAGCGAGCACCAGGCCCGAGGTCAGGCCCTCCGAGGTGAGCTCTGCACGCCGGAAGACCAGCAGGTCGGGCTGAAGCGACCGTCGCGCCGTCGGTCGGAAGTCAACCGGTGCGAACAGGACCTCCAGCTCTGGCGGGCAGGTCGCATCCAGCAGGCGGAAGAGCCCGCGCAACGCCCGCTGGTGCTTGGTGCTCGGAGCGGAGCTCACGAGCAGCTGCCCATCGACGAGTTCGTAGCGCAGCGCGTGGGTCTGCGGCAGCGCGTCGAGGTCCTCATGGGTCCACTCGACACCGGCCGGTGCGCTCACCATGACCTCCACTGTCCACCTCCTGACTGCACCGTCCAGCGGCGGCGCGGAAAGGCACCACCGACCAGTCCCGATCTGTGGACGCAAGATCGGCGGCCGACGGCCCCCGACGGGCGCCGGGTCCGCAGGTCGAGGACAGTGGGAGAGATGGCAGGCGTCCGCTCCAGCGACCTCGAGGCCCTCGAGCTGTTCGCCGGCTGCTCGCGCGACGCGCTGGCCGGGCTGGCGGCGCGGCTGGAGCCGATCACCGCCGCGCCGGGCGAGGTCCTCGTGCGCGAGGGCGAGCCGGCCTCGAGGTTCTTGCTGGTGGCCGCCGGGCGGGCCGACGTCGCCCGGGCGGGCCGGAATCGGGAGGTGCACGTCGCCGACGTCGAGCCGGGGATGATCGTCGGCGAGCTCTCGCTGCTGCGCGGCACGCCCCGCGCGGCGACCGTGACGGCGAGCGAGCCGCTGGCTTGCTTCGCCGGCGACGAGGCGGCGTTCCTCGCGCTGCTCGAGGTCCCGGGCATCGCCGACCGGTTGGCGCGCACCGCACGCCAGCGCCTCGCGGCCCTGGTGCGGCCGGTACCGGTCCGGCTGCGCGACGACTCCGAGCTGCTGCTGCGCCCGGTGCTGCCGGGCGACCGCGAGCGGCTGACCGACTCCCTCGCGCACTTCTCGCCAGAGACGATGCACCGGCGGTTTCTCGTCGGCAGCACCCTCACCGAGCGGGCCAAGGCCTACCTCTTCGACGTCGACTACGTGGACCACTTCGTGTGGGTGGCGGTGAGCAGGACCGATCAGCTCGGCGTCGCCGATGCCCGCTTCATCCGCGACAAGGCCGACGCGTCGGTCGCCGAGGTGGCGTTCACCGTCGCGGACGACTACCAGGGACGGGGCGTCGGCACGCTTCTGCTGGGCGCCCTCGCGGTCGCGGCCCGGCAGTCCGGCGTCGAGCGCTTCTCGGCGTCGGTACTCGAGGACAACCGGCCGATGCGCGCGATCCTGGACCATGCCGGGGCGCGCTGGCGGTCGGCCGGCTACGGCGTGGTCGAGACCGAGATCGACGTGCCCGCGCCTTCGGACTTCTTGCCGTCGGACGACCTGGTGCCGCCGCTGCAGGAGGCCGTGCGGCGGGTGCTGTCGCTCGCCGACTGACCGACGCTGCCGCGCGGCGCAGCCTCACCAGATGAGTTCCGGCACCTCGCGCCGTCTGCTACCCGAGACCTCAGGATTGGTCCTTGCCCCAGCGAGAGACCGCCCCCGCCGCGGCGCCGTGCTGGATCCAGCTCACAACGTCCGACGTCGCACGCAGCCGACCCTCACGCGGCCCATCCTGCACCCGGCCGCTGCCGGCTGGTGGACGCGGTGCTCCTCGACGCCCGGTCACGGGCTGCGGGAACATCCGGGGATCGTCCGGGCGTTCTCGACGAGGTACCCAGAGGGGTATCCAGGAAAGTCTGAACCGGTACGAGGAGGACGAGCACATGTGCATGCCGGCCACCTGCCGCAGCTGCGGCAAGGCGACCTACTCGGGATGCGGGAGCCACGTCGAGCAGGTGCTCGCCGGTGTTCCGCAGAGCCAGCGCTGCGACTGCTCGTCGAGCGCCCGGGCCGAGAGCTCCGACCGCAAGCGCGGCGGTCTTCTCAGCCGCTGGCGCTAGCCGGGCCACGCTCGGTCGGGACCTCCGGCGTCGACCAAGCCGGTCACAGCCCGCAGGACCATCGGCCCTTGCGGTCCCGGGACGCTCCTGCGGAATGCCCACCACCCAGTCGCGTTATACCCCCAGGGGTACACGATCACGAGGAGGACACGTGGCAACCGTCGCCGTCACCAAGGACAACGCCGAGAGCACGATCATCGACAACGAGATCGTCATCCTCGACTTCTGGGCCGCCTGGTGCGGACCCTGCCGGGCGTTCGCGCCCGTCTTCGAGAAGGTCTCCGCTGACAACCCCGACATCGTCTTCGGCAAGATCGACACCGAGGCGGAGCGCGAGCTTGCCGCGGCCTTCCAGATCTCATCCATCCCGACGCTCGTCGTGATCCGTGACCGCACCGTCCTGCTCGCGCAGCCGGGCGCGCTGCCGGAGGCCGCGCTGGCCGACGTCGTGCGCCAGGTCCGGGCCGTGGACATGGAGCAGGTCCGGGTCGGCGCCTCCGCGTAGCGGGGCTGCGCCCGGTTCGGGATAGCCCAGAGCGGACGTGACGCCGCGCCGGCTGTTCGCCCGGTGGTGACAGCCGATGGAGCCGCGCGCCGCGGCTCCGCCCCGGGCTCCTGCAACGCCGCCGCGCTCGCCGCCGTCCTGCCCGCTCAGCTGTGGGGGACGCGGGTGCTGAGCCGCTGGGTGGCGTCGCGCACCTCCCCCACCAGCTCCTCGAGCACGTCCTCGAGCATGACCACCCCGGTGGAGGTGCCTGCGGCGTCCACCACCTCGCCGAGGTGCGAGCCGTCTGCGCGCATCGTGGACAGGACGGCGCCGAGCCGGTCGTCCTCGCGCACGCGGGACAGGCCGCGGACCAGGTCGGGCCCGACCCGCTCGCTCAGCCCGTCGGCCGGCACGTACGCGAGGTCCTTGACGTGCACGTAGCCGCGCAGTCTCCCGTCGTCGCGGAGCGGGAAGCGCGAGTAGCCGCTACGGGCGCAGAGCTCGTGCAGCTCTTCGACCGTCTCGATGCCGGTGACCGTCACCAGCGACGAGTGCCGGACCACCACGTCCGCGGCCGTGCGGCGCTCGAAGTCGATCGCGCCAGCGAGCAGGCGCCGCTCTTCCTCGTCGAGCAGCCCCTCGCCGTGCGACTCCGCCACCAGGTCGTGCACCTGGTCGGCCGTGAACGTCGAGGCCACCTCGTCGGTGGGCGTCACCTTGAGCATCCGCAGCACGCCGTTGCTGATCGCGTTCAGGAAGCCGATGATCGGGCGCAGGACCCGGACCACCGCGTAGAGCGCCGGCCCGAGCAGCATCGCCGAGGCGACCGGGCCCGCGATCGCGATGTTCTTGGGGACCATCTCGCCCAGGACCATGTGCAGCCCCACGACGATCATCAGCGCCAGCGCGAAAGCGATCGGGTGCAGCAGGGCGTCGGGGACCCCCGCCGCCTCGAAGGGCCGTTCAAGCAGGTGCGCGACTGCGGGCTCGCCGACGGCCCCGAGCCCCAGCGAGCAGATCGTGATGCCCAGCTGGGCGCCCGCCATCATCAGTGAGACCTGCTCGACCGCCTTGAGAGTGGTGCGCGCGCGCCGGGAGCCGGCCGCGACGCGTGGCTCGAGCTGCTCGCGGCGCACGCTGATGAGGGCGAACTCCGCGCCGACGAAGAAGGCGTTGCCCGCGAGCAGCAGCACGGCCAGGCCGAGCGCCAACACGTCGTTCACAGCTCCTCCTCGGCCGGCACGTCCTCCACGGGGACCCGGATCACCCGCACGCGGTCCACGCGCAGCCCGTCCAGCACCTCCGCCTGCAGCCGAACGCCGGTCGGCGTCGGCACGCCGTCCTCGTCCGGCGAGCTCGCGTCCGTCGCGCGCACGACGACGTGCTCGCCCACCTGCGGCACCCGCCCCAGCCGCTCGACAAGCAGGCCGGCCACAGTGTCGTTGTCGGTCGACTCGGGCAGGTGCAGGCCGGTCATCCGACCGGCCTCGTCGGGCCGCAGCAGCCCGGACACCAGCCAGCTGCCGTCGTCGAGCCGGGTGCCCCGATCGTCGTCGTCGTCCTGCTCGTCGGCGATCTCGCCCACGATCTCCTCGACCAGGTCCTCGAAGGTCACGATGCCGTCGGTGCCGCCGTACTCGTCGACCACGACGGCGATCTGCAGTCCCGGCTCGCGGAGCACTCGCAGGACGTCGTCCAGGCGCAGCGTCGACGGCACGCCGGCGATCGACCGCAGGACCTCGCGCACGGGCACCCGCTCGCGGTCCTCGACGGGGACGGCGAGGGCGTGCTTGAAGTGCACGGCCCCGAGGACGTCGTCGACGGACTCGCCCATGATCGGGAAACGCGCGTGCCCGGTCTCGGCGCAGAGCCGAAGCACGTCCGCTGCCGACTGCTCGGCCCGCAGGAAGTGCACGTTCGGCCGGGGCGTCATGACGTCATCGGCCGTGCGCTTGCCGAACCCGACCGCCCGCTCCAGCAGCGCGGCAGTCCTCTCGTCGAGCGTCCCCTGCTGGCCCGACCGCAACGCCACCGCCGCGAGCTCCTCGGGGCGGCGCGCTGAGCGCAGCTCCTCCTGCGGCTCGATGCCCATCGCGCGCAGCAGGCGGTTGGCCGAGCCGTTGAGGAAGCGGATGAGCGGGCCCGTGGCCATGGTGAAGGCGCGCTGCGGCCCGGCCACGCGGCGGCCGACCCGCATCGGCTCGGCGATGGCCCAGTTCTTGGGGACCAGCTCGCCGAGGACCATCTGGAAGGCGGTCATGAGCACCAGGGCGACCGTCACCGCCAGCCCGGCACTGGCCGTGGAGGACAGCCCGGTGCTCCCGATCAGGGGGGCGAGGAGCTCACCGAGGGACGGCTCGATGAGGAAGCCCACCGCCAGGCTGCTGACCGTGATGCCGAGCTGGGCGCCGGACAGCTGCGTCGACAGGGTGCGCAGCGCGGCCAGCACCGACGCCGCACCGGCGTCGCCGTCGCGCGCTGCGCGCTCCACCCCGCTGCGGTCCACGGTGACGAGGGAGAACTCCGCGGCGACGAACAGGGCGTTGGCTGTCACGAGGAGCAGGACGACCAGCAGGAGGAGGAGCTCGATCACGGGTTCCCTCGGGTGTCGGCGGGCGGGGCGGGCTCGGTCTGGTCGACGGAGGGCGGGGGGTACTCCCGCAGGAGGACGCCACCGGTGTCCAGCCGGACTCCTGCCGCATGCAGCGCGTCGAGGACCGCCGGGACGGCCAGGTCCTTCGCGGCCTGTTCGCAGCAGCGTCTCCCGCACCGTGATTCCCTCGACGACCCCCTCGTACGCCCCGACGCGGATCTGATCCCCCGACTTGAAGGGGTCGCGCAGCAGGAGCAGGACCCCGGCGAGCAGGTTCTCCAGGACGTCCTTGAAGGCGAAGCCGACCGCCGGTGGCCGCGAGCAGGACCGCACCCAGGGCTACGAGCGCGGTGTAGAGGCCGCCGAAGACGCGGGTGCGACTGGGTCGCCCGGCCCGGTCCAGCCGGCGCCGGACCAGCGGTCGCAGCAACCGGCCGAGGCCCAGCACCGCCGTCACCAGAAGGAGGAAGACCAGCAGCCGCCCGCCGAGCTCGATGGTGCGCTGCAGGACGCTCCCTAGCAGTCCCTCGTCGCTCACGTCCGGCTCCGCAGCCTCATCCGCGGCGGGCGGCCGTCCGGGTCGAGCAGGTCGTCGACGTCGTCCGCGGTGAGCAGCTCGTCGGGATCGCCGCGCCAGTCCGCGCGCAGAACCAGGTCGCTGCAGGCCGGCAGCCGGGTGGGGGAGTTGCCCCGCTCTCCGGTCGACAGGCACCACCCGGCCGGGGCAAGGACCTGCGGGAGAGCGGAGGGCCCGCCGAGCGGCCGGTCGTGAACAGGCAGCACGGCGTGTCTCTGCCCGCCCGGGTCACCCTGCTACCGGACGTTCCTGTGACGAAGGAGCGGACCCGTCCACGGCAGGCTCGGCGACGGCGACGGCGACGGCGACG
>Ga0136633_1003566_pt1 | contig 10177 bp, 5 predicted proteins | sample AntDrymeUQ832206_2_FD_105494 | JGI IMG/M metagenome (GOLD analysis project Ga0136633, IMG submission 105494) | Polar desert sand microbial communities from Dry Valleys, Antarctica - metaG UQ83 (22.06) | ecosystem: Environmental > Terrestrial > Soil > Desert | place: Antarctica: Dry Valley...
GGTGGGCTATGGCGTGCCCGGGCTGCCCGGCGAGCTGGCCGGGGTCGACGGGGCGCTCGCGGTGCGGTTGACCTACGCCCTCTTCTGTGCAGCCGCGACCGTGCTGCTCTATGTGTTCGCGGCGCGGCGCGCCGGCGCGCTGGTCGCCCTTGCGGTCAGCCTCGCCGCGCTGCCCTCGCTCGTGCCGCGCTACGCGATGGGATGGGCGGCGATCCTCGGCTGCGCGCTGCTGGTCGAGCGCGCGGCCCGACGCTCGGGCGCGCGCAGCCTCGCCGAGGTCGCCGCGCGCGCGCCACGCGGGCTGCTAGCCGCGAGCGTGATTCTCTCGCTGGCGGCGTGGGCGCGGGTGGAGTACGCGGCGTTCAGCGTCGTGTGGGCGGGCGTGCTCGTCGCGGCCCTGCCCGCACCGGCGCGCCGGCGCCAGGCGGCCGCAGCGGTGGCCCTCGCGGCGCTGCCGTCGCTGCCCGTCCTCGCCGGTGGACACCTCGCGGACTTCGCCGACTACCTCGCCTATAGCGCCCTCGACTTCCGCGAGTACCGCGGCATCGACGCGGACTGGTCGTTCCCGGCCGACTGGCTCACCGACCTGGCGCACGGCCGCACGGGCACCACGGCGGCCGGGCTGATGGCCTTCTACGGGGTCATGGCCCTGCTCATCGCGGCATGGATCGCCCACCTGACGACAGGCTGCCGACTGCTCGCCCGTGACCCGCTGCGTCTGGCGCCGCTTCTGGGGCTGCTGGGCGCGCTCGTCCTGTACTCGAACACCGTGCGCTTCGGCGTGGATTACTCGCTGGCCGCCGCGCCGCTGGGCTGGGCCGCGGTGGTCGCGGCGACGGGACGCTCGAGGGTCGGGCGGGCCGTCATCGTGGCCGCGGCGCTCGTGCTCGCCGTGCAGGTGTCCGGTGCCTACACGCCGTGGGCGTTGCGCGACGCGCTCGCCCACCCGCCCGACCAGAGCCTGCGCGAGCCGGTGGAGCGGCTGGGTCACCTCCCGATCAACGCCGCCGATTGGCCCTCGCTCGCGGCGCTCCCGGTGCTATGGCGCGAGCGCATCGAAGACCGCTCGCACGTGCTCTCGGTGACGCGGCGCAATGACGTCGCGGTGGCCAACGACGTAATCGTCTACCCGCTGCTCGACGCTCGGCCGGCCGCGTGGCCGGTGACCTACGACCCCGGCCTGGTCACGCGCCGCGACGTGCAGGTTCGGGCGGTCGCAGAGCTCTGCCGCCACCGTGCGCCGGTCGTCCAGCTCGACGGCGACTACCCGCCGGTCAACGGCCGTGAGGCGCGGCGGCCCGGATCACGGCGCCTGGACCAGGTGATCGCGGCGAGCCACCGCCTCGAGGCGGTCGCCGGCTTCTACCGGCTGCTGGTGCTCGAAGGCCCCGGCTGCGTGCTCCCGGAGCACCTCGACGAAGCGGCCCGCCGTGCACGGCGCGACCTGCTCGTCGAGCGCGACGACCTACCCGGGGCAGGTGCGCTCGCGGTCCTCGGCCTCGAGCGCGGCGGCCGCGACCCCGACGACGTGGCGCTCGCCGTCCTCGGCGGCTACGCGATCGACCCGGCGCTGCTCGGCCTCGACGCGGCGTTGCGCTCGCTGGCCACAGGCGCGACCGTCCCCGGCACCCTGCCGGCGGCTGCTGCCCCGGGGAGCGCGTTGCAGCGCCTGGCGCGCCAGACGGCGTGGATCCGCCACCGCGAGGCCGGGCCGGCCGACGCCGCGGTACAGGCGCTGCGCGCCCTCGCACTCGAACATCCGGAGTGGCCGCAGACCATCCGCAACCTCTCCGCCGTCGCGCCCTACGAGCCCGCGCTCGACCGCGAGCTCGAGACCTCCGGAACCGGGTATCCGGCGCTGCTCGAGTGGCGCTTCGGCGCGCTCGCAGCCAGACGGGGCGCCGTCGAGGACATCGTGGCCGCCGGGCTCGCATTGGCGGCGGCCCACGGCGACGATGACCCCGTGCGCGCGGGCGAGGTCGAACGGCGCCTGGCCGAGTACCTGGCCGCCCGCGGTCGCCCCGACTGCGCGGGTGCGCTGCTCGCGCGCGCCGACACCCGCCCCGGGGTCAAGCTTTTCGAGACCCCGCGCCCGGCGGTGTCGGCCTGCGACCTACTTGATCCCTGACTTCTCTGGCATGCCGCCGTTACCCTCACCTGCGATGCCCGTCCGCGACCTGACGCCCGGCACCCGTCTCGACACCCAGCGCAACGGGGTCGTGGTCTGCATCCCCCTATTCGGAGCGCACGAGCTGTTCGTGCGGTGCCTGGCCAGCGTCGTCGAGCACACCCCAGCAGACGTCACGGTCCTGGTCGCCGACGATGCCGGGCCCGATCCGGCCAGCCGCGCGTGGGCCGACGAGCTGCTCGCGGCGACCAAGGACTCGGCTCCCGAGGTCTTCTGGCTGCGCCAGCCCGCGAACCTGGGCTTCGTCGGGAACGTCAACGCCGCCTTCGATGCGTGCGCGCCGGCCGACGTGGTCGTCTTGAACTCCGACTGCGAGGTCGCCGACGGCTGGCTCGAAGGGCTGCGCGCTGCTGCCCTGAGCGACTCCCTCATCGCCACCGCCACTGCTCTGACCAACCACGGCACGATCGTCTCGGTCCCGCATCGCAACCACCCGACCTGGCACGTGCCGCAGGAACTGACCTTCGACGACGCGGCTGCGCGCGTACGGGCGCGCTCGCCGAAGCTTCGCCCCCGGATCCCTACCGCGATCGGGCACTGCATGTACGTCCGGCGCGCCGCCATCGACCTCGTCGACGGCCTCGACGACGCATTCGCGCCGGCCTACGGCGAAGAGGTCGACTTCTCCCAGCGATGCCTCATGCACGGCCTTCAGCATGTCGTCGCCGACGACGTGCTCGTTCTGCACAAGGGCGGCGCGTCACTCAACGTCGACGGCGCGAAGAACCCGATCCAGGAACGCCACGAGCGCCTGCTGCGTTCGCGCTATCCGTACTACGAGAAGCTGGTCGCCGCGATCGAGCAAGACTCTTACGGCCCGATCTCTCGCTCGCTGGCCGCGGCTCGGCAGGCTCTGCTCGGCCGGCGGATCACGATCGACGGGCGCTGCCTGACCCGCTTCGCCACCGGCACGCAGGTCCACACGCTCGAACTCATCCACGCGCTCTGGCGCACCCAGGATGTGCGCCTGCGCGTCGTCGTCCCCGAGGACCTCGGCGACTACGCCAGCCATACGCTCGGCCTGATGCCCGGCGTCGAACTGCTGCGTGCGGTGGACATCGACGAGGGGCGCACCTCACGTGACGACGTCGTCCACCGTCCTTACCAACTGTCGTCGGCGAACGACCTGCGTGTGCTCAAGGCACTCGGCGAGCGCGTCGTGATCACCCAGCAGGACTTGATCGGCTACCGGAACCCCAGCTACTTCGGCTCCCACCGCGAGCACGAGGCCTACTGCAACCTGACCCGAGCTGCCCTGGCGATGGCCGACCTGGTGCTCTTCTTCTCGGAGCACGCCGCCTCCGATTGCCTGGCCGACCATCTGGTCGAGCCCGAGCGCCTGAGCGTGGTCCACATCGGTACCGATCACCGGCTGGGCTCGCTCCAGCCCACCCCGGCCGCTCCTCGCGGCATGCCGGCGGGTGACGACGAGCCGTTCCTGCTGTGCCTGGGGACCGATTTTCGCCACAAGAACCGCCTGTTCGCGATCAAGCTGCTGCACGAGTTGCGCGAGCGCCACGGCTGGAAGGGGCGGCTCGTTCTGGCCGGCCCACGTGTGTTCAACGGCTCCTCCGCCGGCGAGGAGGTCGCCTGGCTGAGCACGCGCCCAGCCCTGCGTGATGCCGTGGTCGAGCTCCCGGCGGTCGACGAGGCCGAGAAGGCGTGGCTGTTCGAGCACGCCGCCGCGCTCGTCTATCCGAGCACGTATGAGGGCTTCGGCCTGGTCCCGTTCGAGGCGGCCGAGCACGGAACGGCCTGCTTCTGGGCCCCGCAGGCCTCGCTGACCGAGGTGCTGCCGGCCGACGCGGCGGTGCTGGTCCCGTGGGACGCGGCGGCATCGGCGGCGGCCGTGATCGGCGTCCTGCGCGACGAGCGCGCGAGCGCAGCGCTCGTCGAGCGCGTTGCGACCGCTGGGCGCGCGCTCACCTGGGACGATGCCGCGGTCAAGCTCATCGACGCCTACGACCGCGTCGTCCTGTCCCCCGCCCGCCTGGCCGGCGTCACCGCGGCCGAGAACGCGCGACTGGAGGTCGAGCGCGACGAGTGGGAGCTCCGCTACTGGGACCTGCGCAACCAGGTCGGCCCAACCGGCATGGCGCTCGTAGGTCCGGACGGTCATCTACCGGAGACCGCGCAGCGCGCGCTGGCCGGACTGGCCCGCCGTCGCGCGACGCGCAAGCCGCTGCTCTCCGCGCTGACGGCGCTACACCGTGTCGGCGGCGGGACGCGTACGCCGGTGGCCGAGCACAGCCAGGACCCCGAGTCGGATTCCGCGAGTAACGGCGCAACCGGCCCCTCCTGAGGGCGTTGCTAGCGTCGTGACCGTGGTGGCAACAGGCGAGGATTCCGAGACCCAGCGCTCGCAGCAGCTTCAGACGGCGCCGGCGGCGGTGTCCGTGCGCGGGCTGCGGAAGTCCTTCCGGATCCCTCATCACACGTACTCGACGCTGAAAGAGCGGGTGCTGCACCCGTTCGCTGCGCGGACGTTCGAGGAGCTCAAGGCCGTCGACGACGTGTCCTTCGAAGTCGCCCGGGGTGAGTTCTTCGGCATCGTCGGCCGTAACGGCTCGGGCAAGAGCACCCTGTTGAAGCTGCTCGCGGGGATCTACGAGACCGACGAGGGCGAAGTCACGATCGATGGCCGTCTGTCGCCGTTCATCGAGCTCGGAGTGGGCTTCAATCCTGATCTGGCCGCACGCGACAACGTGGCCATCAACGCGATCATGCTCGGCCTCACTCGCAAGCAGGCCAGCGAGCGCTTCGACGACATCCTCAAGTTCGCCGAACTCGAGGAGTTCATCGATCTGAAGCTCAAGAACTACTCGTCGGGCATGAGCGTGCGACTGGCGTTCTCGGTGGCGATCGAAGTCGACGCCGATGTCCTGCTCGTCGACGAGGTGCTCGCCGTCGGCGACGCCGCGTTTCAGCACAAGTGCTTCGAGGAGTTCCAGCGGATGAAGGACGAGGGCCGAACCCTGATCCTCGTCACCCACGATATGGGCGCCGTGCAGCGCTTCTGTGACCGCGCGATGCTGATCGAGCGAGGTCGAGTGGTCGAGATCGGCGATCCGGAACGGGTCGCGCGCGCCTACAACGAGATCAACTTTGGGCGACTGGTCTACGACGTCGAAGACGGGCCGCGCTACGGCGACCATGTCGCGGCCGAGATCGTCGACGCCTGGTTCGAGAATGAGGTCGGACAGCGCCTGAACGCCCAGCTGCAGGGCGACCCGCTGACCTTCGCGATGGCCGTCCGCTTCAACGAAGACCTCGAGGATCCGATCTTTGCGGTCACGCTGCGCAATTCCAAGCGCCACGCCATCTTCGGGACGTCGTCAGCAGCCTTCCACGGCCCGAGCGGCGCGTTCAAGTCCGGGCAGATCGCCGAAGTCAAGATCTCGATGCAGAACCTCTTCGCCGCCGACTCGTTCACCGCTACGCCGTCGATCGCGCACTCCGGGACCGGCCAGTCCGCCATCGACGTCCGTGAGGACATGGCCCGGGTGATCATTCACTCGACCAAGTACACCGGTGGCGTGATCGACCTCCCGCACGAGTACACGATCGAGCGCCGATGAGTCTCGACAGCGTCCCCGGCGCGCCGGTGCGCGAGAGCGAGTTCCAGAGATTCGCGAACCTGACCTGGACGCTGGCCATCACCGAGTGGAGGCTCCGTTTCTATGGCTCGGTACTCGGAGTGGCCTGGACGCTGCTGCGCCCGTTCGCGTTCTTCGGCGTCATCTATGTCGTCTTCGCCAAGATCGCCAAGGTCGGCGAAGGGGTGGTCAACTACCCGGCCTACATCCTGCTGTCGCTGATCTTGTTCGGATTCTTCGGCGAGGTGACGGGGGGCTGCGTCGGTGCGCTGGTCCAGCGCGAGAACCTGCTGCGCAAGATGCGCTTCCCACGCCTGGTCATCCCGGTGTCGGTAGCGGTGACCGCCCTATTGAACCTGGGCATGGCGCTGATCGCCGGCGTGATCTTCCTCGTCGCGCTCGGCGTCACGCCGGACTGGGGCTGGCTGCAGCTGATCCCGATGGTGGTGCTGCTGCTGATCTTCTCGCTCGGCGTCGGCCTGCTGCTGAGTGCGCTCTTCGTGCGCTTCCGAGACATTCAGCCGATCTGGGAGGTGGTGTCGCAGATGCTCTTCTACGCATCACCGATCCTGTACGTGGCGACCCTGGTCCCGCCGGACTACCTGCGCCCATACCTCGCCAACCCGATCGCCTCGATCCTCACCCAGATGCGCCACGCGATCATGGACCCGAACGCCGCCGGCGCCGCCGAGGCGATCGGCGGGGCGCCACGCCTACTGATCCCGCTAGGGATCGTCTTCGGAACCTTCGCGCTCGGCTGGTGGGTGTTCAACCGCGAGGCGCCGCGGGTCGCCGAGAACCTGTAGCCAGACCCTCGAACCACTCCTCAAGCGCGTCGATGCGTGCCTCCCAGGCGTAAGTGCGTGCCGTAGCCATCCCCGACTCGCCGAGGCGCGCGCGCAGCGCGGGGTCCTCGAGCAGGCGCCCGATCGCACCGGCGACCGACTCCGGCGTCGGATCGGGGATCAGGCAATTGGTTCCGTCGACGCAGAAGTCGCGGTTGCCGTGCGCGTCGGTGCAGACGACGGCGGCGCCGGTGGCCATCGCCTCCAGCGGCGGCAGGCAGAAGCCCTCGTGGACCGAGGTCTGCACGAACACCGTGCACTCGTTGAAGAGCCGGTTGACGCCCTCGTCGGAGGGCTTGGTGACGTACTGGACCCCGTACTTGGGACCGAGGCCGGGCTCGATGCCGAACAGCGTGAGCATCGGCTCGCGGCCCAGGAGTTCCCAAGCGTCGATCGTCAACGGCAGGTTCTTCAGCGGGTTGGTGCGCCCGAGCGCGAGCAGCACGTCCTCGCGGCGCTCGACGCCGGGCAGCGGGTGGAACGTGCCCGCGTCCAGGCCCGGCTCGCTGAGGTCGGCGTGGCGGCCGAGTTCGGCGAGGCGCTCGCGGTTGTATCCCGAGATCGTCAGATAGCGAAATTCCTCGCGGTAGGACGCAAGCACGTGGGTCTGCATGTCCGCGTCGCCCGGGTAGTAGCTCGTCTCGACGTCCTGGACGAAGAAGACCGGGATGCCGCGCCGCACGGAGGCCTCCCAGACCGTGTGGCCCGTGTTCCACCAGGTCGCGATCTTGATCGCCTCGATCTCGTCGAGCGCGGTCCCGAGGTCCGCGTAGGTGTCGAACTCGCGCACCGTGGCGTCTAGATCGAACCAGTCGGGCTGGCCGGCCAGCGACCACACCTGGACGTCGTGCCCGCGCGCGCGCAAGCGATTGACGTGCTCGAAGATGTCCCTGTGCCCGCCGCCGACGCCGGTGTCCTCGGTGACGTAGACGATCCGCAGGTGGCCGTCCTCGGTGCGCACGTTGCGCGCGTCGAACCAGTCGCCCCAGCGCTCCCAGAAGAGCGCCTGAGAGGCCAGCTCGCGCTCGCCGGGCTCCTTCGGGCGCGTGACCGACTCGAGGTGGGTCAGCGTCGAGCGCGGGGCATAGACGACCGTGCGCCCGGCCTCCCAGGCGCGCAGGCACAGGTCCACGTCCTCGTAGGCCATGCCGTAGGCCTCGTCGAAGGCGCCGTGTTCGTCGAGGAAGTCGCGCCGGATGTACAGGCACGCGCCGGTCATCGCGAGCGCCTTGAGCGGCAGGTTGGCCTCGGGATGCACCGCGTCCTTGAAGCGGTAGCGATGGTCGAACCACTCGGGCGCGCCCGGATTGCGCATCGATCCGGCCGACTGGATCCGATTGTCGGGATACAGCAGCTTCGGCCCCGCCAGGGCGGTGTCGCGGTCGCGATGGGCCTGGTACTGCAGGCGCTCGAGCCAGCGCGGATGAGCGATCGTGTCGGAGTTCAGCACTACGACGTCATGGCCGCCGGGGGCGCGGGCGATCCCGGCGTTGCACGCGGCGGCGAACCCGGCGTTGGCCTCGAGCTGGACGACGTCGGCCTTGAGCGCCTTGACGCGCGCGCGATGGACGGGATCCGGCGAGGCGTCGTCGACGACGACGATCTTCGTCCGGTTGCGGCGCGTGGTCTTGCGCAGCGAGGCCACGCACGCCTCCACAAGCGAGGGATCTCCAAAGGTGGGAATGACGATCGTCACCGGCTTGGCATGGTCGGCGTACCAGCGCCGCGCAGCCGCCTCCTGGGAGCCGTAGCGGCGGCCGTGACCGAGCTTCGCACCGAGCGGCGTGGGGCGCAGCGGGAGCGTGATCGCGCGGACCGCGACCTCCTTCGGACCCTGGTAGCGCCAGGTCAGCTGGGCCCGGCGCCAGAGGTCGCGGGCCTTGTTCGGGCGCGGTGGGTTGGGAGGGCGTGTGGACACGGCGGCGGTCGAGGCTAGTGCCGGCGCTCGAGCGACAGCGCGGCGCGTACGCGGTTCGGCAGCCGCTCCGAGCGGGCTCCGAGCGCCGCTCCGAGCGCGCGCGCGGCGTGGTGGACGACGGCGCCGTCGTGGGCGTGCTCGCGGCGGATCTCGCGGCCGAGCGTGCGCGGATGGACGGGCGCGCGGTGGCCGTAGATCTCGCGCAGCGCGCGGCCTTCGTCGAAGGCGCGCCGCAGGAGCTCGACCGCCGTGTAGTCGTGGGAGTGAAGGACCGACGCCTCCGGGGCGAACGCGCGTGCCCAGCCGGCACTCATCAGATCTGCGGCGAGCGCGCGGTCCTCGGCGTAGGGGATCTCGCGAAACGGGACGGCTTCCCACGCGCGCCGCGCGACGCACCCGTTGACGGAGGTGAAGAACCAGTCCGGGCCGGTGTCCGGGCGGCGGCCTCCGGCGCGCACGAGCGGGGCCATGCGGGCGTACCAGTCCTCGACGATGCGGGCTGCGACGGGATCGGCCCCGGGGCGCGGGCGCTCGGGCCCGAAGGCCAGCGCGACGTCCTTGGCGGCCCCCATCGCGTCCAGCAGCGCGCGCAGCCACCCCGGATGGGCGGGCTCGGCGTCCTGGGTGAGGAAGGCGACGTGGGCGCCTGCGGTCTCGTGCATGAGCAGGTTGCGGGTGCCGCCGTGCGAGAAGTGCGCGACCTCGACGACCCGCGCACCGTGGCGACGGGCGATCGCTGCCGAGGCGTCCGAGGAGCCCGAGTCCGCGACCACCAGCTCGGCTTCGACCGTCTGCCGGCGTACGGCCGACAGCACCCCGTCGAGCCAACGAGCGCCGTTGAGGACCGGGATGGCCACGCTGACTTCGACGGGCGCGCTCACGCGAAGTAGCGCTCCAGCGTGATCACCTGGGAGAACAGCGTGTGGGCCGCGGCGAGCACCACCACGCCGGCCAGCAGGGACGACGCTCGCGTGCCGCACGCGCGCACGGCCGTGGCGACGGAGAGGCCGTAGAGGGCCAGCAGCGGGAGCAGGTAGCGAGCCTGGGCGAACTGCTGACCCGTGTCCTCCTGGAAGTAGTACGCGATGTAGCCGACCGCGAACAGGAACGCGGCGACGATCGCCGCGTACGCGGTCAGCTCGGCGAGCCGCCGCCGGAGCGCCGCTCGCTCGCGGACCAAGGCGATCGCGACGAGTGCGGCGGCCCCCGCGGCGGGGATCAGGGCCAGTTGGTTCACCCAGCCCGGGAAGGTGTAGTCGAGCCAGCCGAAGCGGCCCATCCAGCCCACGAACCACAGGTTGTACGCGGGAAACGCGGGGATCAGGTCGGTCAGGAAGTCCGGCCGCGGCAGGTAGAGCTGCCAGACGTAGGACAGCATCTCCATCCTGGTCCCGTCGCCTCGCGCGATCGCGTCCGGCGGCCCGACCAGATCGGTGCGCCAGTGCGGCTCGAGGACCCGGAACGCCTTGTAGGGGAGGTAGCCGAGTCCGACCGCTGCCGCCGCGCCCAGCAGTGACGGCCGGCCGAAGCGCCCGCGGACCACCAGCAGGGCGAGAGCGACGAGCGCGCCGGGCACCAGCGCCTGGAAGCTGAGCTTGGTCAGCAGGCCGGCGGCCAGCACGACGCCGAC
>Ga0136633_1003567_pt1 | contig 10176 bp, 5 predicted proteins | sample AntDrymeUQ832206_2_FD_105494 | JGI IMG/M metagenome (GOLD analysis project Ga0136633, IMG submission 105494) | Polar desert sand microbial communities from Dry Valleys, Antarctica - metaG UQ83 (22.06) | ecosystem: Environmental > Terrestrial > Soil > Desert | place: Antarctica: Dry Valley...
GCGACGGTGTGGCCACGACAGTTTGGATTGTGATGCTCCGCCCGGCGCGCGTAATGTTCATTCCAGTCAACCTCTCGGTCAGCTGTTGCGACGCCGCTGCGTAACCGATTCGCCCCTCGACATATATCTGAAACCCCTCCGCAGACGAGCCCCGCGCCAGCGGCGGCAGCACTGTCGCGCCCACCGTCGGCTGCCGAACGCTGGTGATCACGCGCGGACGCGCATCAAGTCCTGCCTGCACAGTGAGAATCGATCCTGACCCGGAGACTCCGCCTAACCGCAGCTGTTCGGGCTCGAGCAGCAACCAGACACCGTCCGTCAGCCGGATCGGGCGGTTGAGGAGCTCCCACCACCGCGAGAAGCGATCTTCGAGTTTCACCTGCGAAACACGGCGGTTGATCTCAGGGAGTTTTTCTTGAATCGCAGAGCGCGCCGCTGACACGACGCGCTGGGTGATATCGTAATTGATGAGGCTCACCGTACACTTGTCGCGGTTCGTGTCGCTGAAGGGCGCAACGCGTACTATCCGCGCGCGCGGCGACAGCCTCCATTCGTCGGTGAGCGTCAGCGGCGTCGCAAGCTCCACGGCGAGCCGCGGTCCACTCGTCTCTCCGCCGCAACCGGCACTCAGCGTGGGGCTCAGCGGGGGCTTGTAGAAGCCCCGCGCGGCGTACGTGAAAGTCGACCGCAGGTGAACTTCGCCTCCCCGCGCGAACCCCGTGAACCGCCCTCGCGTGACGACGTAGGCGTACGACCGGCGTCCATCCACCCGCTTGACGCTATCCAGCGAACCGAACGTCCTCGGAACTGCTCGCTCAACCATGCGGAGAACGGGCGTCAAATCGTAGTCGAGCGGGACATCGAACCGCGAGAGCGGAAGCGGAGGCGGGACTGGTGCTCGCGAGAGAGGAACGGCAGAAGGTGCGGGGCTTCGGTCCTCGCCGCAGCCGACAGCAACCATGGCGCACGCGGCAACGACCATTAGGTAGCCAGCGTGGTACGATTCGAGCTTGCCTGTGTCGAGATGCATGCGAGAAGTTAAACCGGGAACCAAGTCAGCTTGATCATGACACTCGCTCGAAGCCCTCCCTCTCCATCACGCCCCAGCGCACGTCCCTGCGAACGTACTTCCAGTACGACTGGAGCCGAAACCAGAGGGTGACCTGACGGTATCCGAACGCCTCGATCACGGAGAACCAGATAAGCAGGAAGAAGTCACGGAGCGACGGATACCGCCTGAAGCTGACCTCCTCGAGCACGGTCGCCCAGAGCGACAGCAAAAAGCCGAAGCCGACCGAGACGAGCAGGAACAGGAGGGTGAATTCCAGGTCCGCCACGCCAAGGAAGAGACTGACGCCAAAAGCGATGTATCCAGCGACCTCTATCAACGGAGCCAGCATTTCGCCAAACAGGAAAAAAGGATAGGCTATGAAGCCAAGTCGTCCGTACCGCGGATTGAAGCACACGCTCCGATGGCTGATCAAGGTGGAGATAAGCCCGCGATGCCACCGCTCGCGCTGGCGGTAGAGGCCGCGGAGCGTGACCGGCACCTCGGTCCAGGCGACAGGATCGGGGATGAACTGAATCGTGTCGCTCGATCCTTCCATCCGCAGGTGCTTGTGCAGGCGGATCACGATGTCCATGTCTTCGGTCACGCTACCGGCATTGTAGCCCCCGATCGCCTGCAGGTGCTCCTGCTTGAACAGCCCGAATGCCCCCGAGATGATCAGGCTCCCGCCAAGGCGGTTCCATCCCAGCCTGCCGAACAGAAACGCGCGGAGGTATTCAACTGTCTGAATCCCGGGGAGCCATCGTCCGTCAACGCGAGGGTGAGTAACTATCCCGTGCACGACCGTCGACCCGTTGACTACCCTCACCGTCGCTCCGACTGCGGCGACCGGCTCGCCAAGCAGAAATGGCCGGGCGAGCCTCAGTAGCGCATCCCGCTCGACGAGCGTGTCCGCGTCGACGGCGAGGACGTAGCTGAACCGCGCGGCATTCACGGCCGCGTTGAGCGAGTCACCCTTCCCCCCGTTTTCCTTGTCGATGCAGGTGAGCTTGGAGTAGACCTTGGATCGATAGTACGCCCGGACGCGGGCAGTGGGCACCACATCCGGGTACGCGGCCGGCGTTTCATACAGCTCGTAAAACGAGATCAGCGCTTCCATCGTTCCGTCGGTCGAGCCGTCGTTCACCACCACCACTTCGTGGCTCGGATATTCGAGCGTGAGAAACGAAAGCACGCTGGCGACGATCGTGGCCCGCTCGTTGAACGCTGGCACGAGCACCGAAATTGGGGGAATCACCTCCGCACCTCGCAGCAGACGGAGGTTCTCGTCATCCGCGATACGCCAGTGCTCCATCAGCTCGGGAATCGCGAGCAGCAGAAGTAGCGCGTAGAAGGAATTGAGCAGCAGGAAATACGCGATGATTCCGTTGTCTATCCAGAACAGCGCCGCGAACGATGCCGCGCGCAGCGGCTCGGCCTCCATCAAGCCGACGTCAGATCGAGCCGGCTTCCATCGGACAGACCCCTGATCAGCGTGGCCATGTCGCGCGCGAACGGATCGGGAGAACCCTGCGCCTCCTCGAGCGCTGCGCGACCCGCCATCGACAGGTCGGCCAGCGCCAGGCCGGCGCGGAAGCGCACCCACCACGATTCGTCATGCATCGCCTCGCTGAGCATTGGGATGGCGCCGCGCACGTTGAGCGCGCCCACCGCCCTGGCGGCCGCCGCGCGAACTCGCCAGTCCTCGTCCTTCAACAGGCCGCTCACGGCTTCAGCCCCCTCCGCGGAAAAACAGGAGCGGAGCGCCCTGGCTGCGCTCGTGCGCACTTCACGGTCGGCGTGCGAAGCCAGCGGGACTACGGCCGCGAGTGCTTCCGGCGTCGCGAGCACCTCCGCCAGCTGTATCCACGCGCGTAGCTGGGCGACCGACGCCGGCCGTGAGAGCGCGACTACGACGGCGTCATTCGCGAGAGCCGAATGGCTTCGAAGCGCGTTACACTGCTGCAGCCGGACGGAAGCCGGGCGAAATGGAAGCCCCCCGACTATCGCTGAGACGAGCGACGAGTTGGCGCAGCCGCTGATGGCGCCCGTCGCGGCGCTCGCTACGGCAGCATGCATGTCCGTCACCAGACGCTCCACGAGGCCTACATCACCCTTGTCGCAGACCATGACCAGCAAGCGCGCCGCTTCCATCCGCTTCCACCACTTTCTCGATGGCGCCTGGGCCAGCGTCTGTTGGACCCATGGAGCGCGCCGAACCAGCAGCGCGAGTCCCGCACGCTGCTCGGGGGACAGGCGGGTTCCCCCGATGCTGATCATCTCCCGGGTGGCAGCGTCCCGGCGAAGCCGGCCGAGCGCAGCGGCGAGTGCCTCTCCGCGATCATCTCCGAGCATTATCCGTTGCAACGGCTCGGCGAGAGAGATCTCCGCGTCGTCCTCACGCGCTCTCCAGCGACTCCCGCGCAACCTGGTCACAAGCAGCAGCGCCAACGTCATCATGATGAATGCCAGTTGCAACGCCGCGATCAGGACCAGCACTGCGAAGCGGGTCATTCCTCAGCCATCACTTAGCGACAGCCAGGCACTGATCTTCTCCACCAGAACGTGGATGCTGACGGGCTTCACCAGGTAATCGACTGCTCCGGCGCGCAGAGCCCTGACCTGGTCGGCCTCGCTCGCCCTCGTGCTCATGAAGGCAACGAGAAAGAAATTCGGGCGAAGTGTCTGCAGGCGTTCATGCAGCGTGTGCCCGTCTATGCCAGAGAGGTCGATGGACAGCAGCACCACTCTGCGCGCGCCGATGTCGGGAAGTCCCACGAGCTGCCGCAGCGCTTCGACGCCATCGTAGTAAACCGTGACAAGTCGGCCCGTGGACTCGAGCGCGTACGCGATCATGTCCGCGAGAGCCCGGTCGTCCTCGACCACGATCACCTCGTCCCGGAACCACGCTTCCTTCGACGAAGTCTTGCGGACAGTACGGCGCTCCACCGCCGTATTCGCCCGTCTCTCGGTCGGCTTCCTGGCCACTGGCTCTCAGTCGTGCAGGAAAATCAATGGCCGGGCCAGCGGAGACCGCGTGGTAGACAGCGTCCCAGTGCGCCGGTTGGCACACGCGCGCCAAACTGAGGCCTTACTTGGCAAGTGCATGTGTATGCTCATGGAGGGAAACAAAAGAATACGCGCGACCGCCCCGAAGGGCAATCGCGCGCTCTTAGCACTAGTGTGTTCCGCGCCGAGGGCGCGCGGCCGTCAGGTCAGCTCAACCGCATTCGCTGAAGCCGCACACGTGACACTTGGCACAGCCTTCCGCGTACTCTAGCGACGACCCGCAGTCCGGACACGTGCCGAACGACGCCTGATCGTGCGCCAGAGCGTCGAACGCGTATTGCGACTGCTCACCATCCGACGAAGCCAGCGGCGTGGCAACCGTGATCGGCGTCCCGAGCGGCGGCGTCATCCCCGACGCCAGCAAGTCCTGCTGAACTCCCTGCTTCTCCCGCAGCCACTCCTCGAGCGCGATGCCAATCGCGTCGGGCACGGACAGCACCTTGTTCGCGCCGATGCCGACGGCACGATCCGAGCTGATCCCACGCAGCTGCCGGTGGACTTCGCGGAGCGGAATGCCCGACCGGAGAGCGAGCGAAATAAGTCTCCCCATGGCTTCGACATCCGCCATCGCCGCGCCGCCCGCCTTTCCGAGATTGATAAAAACCTCGAACGGCTGGCCGCGATCGTCCTCGGTGATATGGACGAACATCGTGCCGAGCGGCGTCTCTTTTCTGATCGATGTGCCGCGGAGCTTGTCGGGACGCGACCGCTTCGTGCGACGCTGCAGGTTCTCCGCCTCCGACTCGAACAGCGCGGCCTTGAGACGCTCGAGCTCCGCGCTCTGCTCCGCGATGGTGCCGTGCAGATCGCCCGTGGCCGCGCGATCCGACTTGCCCGACTCCCGCTCGGCCTTCGCCTTGTCCGTCGCGCCGGTCGAGAGCACCTGATTGTCGCGCGAGCCGTCGCGGTAAACCGTGACGCCCTTGCACTTGAGCTCGTACGCCAGCTCGTAGATGGCTCGCACATCCGAGCGCGTTGCGATATGCGGAAAGTTCGTGGTCTTGGATATCGCCGAATCGCAGTGCTCCTGAAACGCAGCCTGCATTCTCACGTGCCACTCGGGAGTGATGTCGTGCGCCGTGACGAACACCCGCTGCCACTTCTCCGGAACTTCATCGAAGTGGATGTGCCCTTCCCTGGCGATCTTCTCCATCAACGCGTCGGAATGCCAACCCTCTTTCTTCGCGATCGCGAGGAAATCCTCGTTCACGTCGGGCATCATCGCCCCTGCCTGGTTGCGCATGAACGCAACGGCGAAGAGCGGCTCGATCCCTGACGAGCATCCTGCGATTATCGAGATCGTCCCGGTCGGAGCGATCGTATTGACGTTGCAGTTGCGGAGCGTCTGCATCGGGCGAATCCGGGCGCCGCGCTCGTCGCGAGCGCAGGTCTCGTCCGGCCCCCATATCGATCTCGCCCACTCGGGGAACGGCCCGCGGTCGCTCGCCAGCCGCTCGCTCTCGCGCTTGGACTCCACGTCCACGAACTGCTGCAGCTTGCGGCCGAACTCGATTCCTTCGTCGGTGCTGTAGGCGACGCCGAGGCGAACGAGCGCGTCCGCGAAGCCCATCACCCCGAACCCGATCCGCCGGATCCGCTTCGACAGCGCGTCGATCTCGGGGAGCGGGTACTTGTTCACGTCGATGATGTTGTCGAGGAAGTGCACCGACAGGTGGATGTCGCTGCGCAGCGAGTCCCAATCCATCTTCCCGTCGCGCACGTAGTAACCGACGTTGATCGAGCCCAGGTTGCAGACGTCGTACGGCAGCAGCGGCTGCTCGCCGCACGGATTCGTCGCCTCGTACGGCCCGACATGCGGAACCGGGTTGTACCGATTCGCTTCGTCGATGAAGAAGCACCCGGGCTCGCCCGTTCTCCACGCCCCGTCGATCATCTTGTCCCACACTGTACGCGCGTCCTGCTTGCCGACGATATCGCCGCTGGACGGATCCACGAGATCGTACTCCGATCCGTTCTTGACCGCTTCCATGAAGCGGTCTGTGACCGCGACGGAGATGTTGAAGTTGGTGATCTGCGTCAGATCTTCCTTGCAATCGATGAAGTGCAGGATGTCGGGATGATCGACGCGGAGGATTCCCATGTTCGCGCCACGACGCGTGCCGCCCTGCTTCACGGCATCGGTCGACGCGTCGTACAGCTTCATGAACGAAACGGGCCCGGACGCGACGCCCGTCGTCGAGCGAACCATGGAACCGCTGCCGCGGAGCTTCGAGAAAGAGAAGCCGGTGCCGCCGCCCGACTGATGGATCAGGGCCATCGAGCGGAGCGTGTCGTAGATCCCGTTCTGCCCGTTGGACAGCGCATCCTCTACCGGAAGCACGAAGCACGCGGAGAGCTGGCCGAGGGGACGGCCGGCGTTCATGAGCGTGGGCGAGTTCGGGACGAACCGTCTGCGGGTCATGAGGCCGTAGAACTCCTCGGCCAACGCGCTCACCGCCCCTTCGCTCGCCCCGTATCGCCTGTCAGCTTCGGCGACGACGGTCGAAACGCGCCAGAACATGTCCTCGGGAGTCTCGGTGGGCTTACCCGAGCTGCCCTTGATGAGGTAGCGCTTTTCGATGACGGTCCGCGCGTTCTGATTCAGCTCGGCGGGCGCCGCTGGAGGGGTGGGTGCGATGGCCATCTTCATGAATCTCCGCTCTCGGTAAGCTTACAACGCACCTTGCTTGGACGCTCGGCACGAAAGGACTAAAAGTCGTCGAACTGCAATCTTTTCGCGCCGGAAATCGACCACTTTTGCGCGGGGGGTGAACGTATCGGAGTACGTGTATCCGCGCCAGTTCAATTTAACTCATTATGTGGCAAAAGGTTAGCGGCCTGGCATCACGAATGTCCGCGTGGGGTGGGGTTTTCAACGGCGCCGGGCCAGCTCTCCACATTCCTCGCCAATCGACGCGTGCTTCCGCTCAGTTCGCCGCCCTCAACGCTATGCCAGACAACGTCTTACGGTTCTCGAACCTCGCATCGGCGCCGCCCCCCTTCCCGACCCCGCCGACGCAGGGAGCGAGATGACCCTTGCCTGGAACCACAGTGCCTACTGAGACCCTCCGACTTCACGAAAAAACTGCTCGAGCCCTTCGACGATGCTCCGCGCATACGCGTCCTGATATTCCGGCGTCTTGAGGGCGTGCTCCTGGTCGGGCATCATCATGAACGCGCCCTCCGTGAGAATGGCGGGAAACCACGTCGGACGCACGACCGCGAAGTTCGCGCGGCGCGCGCCCAGGTCGCGAAGGTGCATGTTACGAAGCATCGCCGCCTGCGTGAGCTCGGAGAGGCGACCCGAGTGCTGGTGGAAGGAGTATGTGCTGGTCCCGTGGTTCAGAAACGGATTCACACCGTCCGGCAGCGCGTTGTAATGGATGGACACGAGAGCGTGCGCGTTGGCGCGACGCGCCAGCGTCGGGCGAAGGTTCAGATCAAGCGGCTCCGAAGTCGTCTTGGTCATGAAGACGTTCGCGCCACGCTCCTGCAGCAGCTCTCTGACACGCAATCCAACCGGGATCACTGCTTCGCGCTCAAGCGTGGAAGTGGGCCCGGTCGCGCCCGGAGCCTGCCCAGCCAACCCCGGGTGCCCCGGATCGATAGCGATGGTGAGCCCGCGAAGCGGGGCCGTCGCGTCGATCGCCGGCGGACGCCTGACCTTCAGGATGAAGTTGCCGTTCTCGTATAGCGGCTGGTACGCATACACCGGCCGCGCGAGATCGAGGATGTACTCGGTCCGCACGGGACCGTGCGCGATGCTGATACTCTTCAGCAGGCCGTCTCCGACCACCCGGCTTCCTCCGGTGCGCGGCGCGAACGGCGTGGCTCCGAACAGCGTGACGGTCAGGCGGGAGCCGTCGACCGCGACGTAGTAGGCTGGGGGTCCCGTTGAGGGCACGACAAGGTCCACCGATTCCGAGCGAGATATAATCGTGTCCCGGCCGATCGACAGGAGCGGCGGCGCGAACCCCGCTGGCTGTGCCTCGATCTGATTGTCCGCCACCCGGAAGCGCACCGATGGCTCGAGCTCGACTACAGTCTCTCCTCCCGCGAGCCCTGCCGTGCGAACGACCGTGCCTGGAAACAGGAAATACCTCACGATGTTCGGGTCGGGCGAAGGCTGTCCGGTGATGACGCGGTCCGTGTCGTTCGCTACAGTCGTTGGACCCACCAGAATCCCGTATCGCGGGGCGGTGTCTATCGCCTGCGGCGGCGCCACCGGTGGTGCGACGACTCGCGTACCCGTATCGGGCGCGGGGAGCCGGACGCCGTGCTCCAGGCGCGTAGTGTCACGCCCCAGCACCGCGACCAGCTCGTACCGAGCGAGCTCTCGCGACGGGACGGGGAGGAATCCCATAAACGCGCCGTTGGGCCACACCGGCACGGGCGCTCCATTGATGAACAGCGCCGCGTTCCCGTTCGCGATCGACCCGAAGATGAAATTCGAATCCCGCGACGCCACCAGCGAATTGGCGGTCGGGTACACCACGTTGATCGCGACCGGCCCGGTCGCCAGCGGAATCGCGGGCAGAGCGGAATTGGTGGGGGCCGCGGGGCGTCCCGGCATCGGCCCCGTCGGGCCCGTCGGGCTGGGGGCCGCGATGCGGGACGCGGGAGCGCAGGCGGACACAATTGCGAGCAGCGAGAGGAGTCTGAGATTGCGCATTGCTGGCCTTTGGAACTGAATGGTCGGATTGGTTTAGCTGAAGCAGGGTTGAGCAAGTATTCGGCCTCTGGAGGGGTCACATGCAGCGCGCCATATTCGTGCGGATGAATCGACTTCTAATAACCGCCGCCGCCGTCGCGCTTGGGGGCTGCACGGGATCAGGGAGCCAGCAGGCCGAGCTTCCTGACTCCGCCATGACCCAAGTGCAGGCAGACCCCGTGACGACCCCACAGCCCGCCCCGGCGGACACCGTTAGCCCGGCGCCGACGCGAGCTCCGGCTCAGGGCACGCCTGCCCGGCCTTCGCAGGCGGAGCCTGTATTGCGGCAGCCCCCGCCACCCCGGGACACGAGGCCTTCCATCCCCTGGCCGCCGGACACCATCTAACTCGGCTGCGCGCTGCGCGCAGCGTAGTTAGTCGGTTGTCTCTCCGGAATGCTCGGCAGCACCGCGCGGGGCTTCGCCATTCCACGGAGCGATCCACGGCAGCATCACGAGCGCGGGTATCGCCATCGCGATCGTGAACAGGAAGAACGTCGGCCAGCCCATGATCTCGGCCCATTTCCCGGCGGGCGCAACGATGATGCTGCGACTTGCCGCAGCGAGGCTCGATAAAAGGGCGAACTGCGTCGCTGAAAATCGCTTGTTGCACACGCTCATGAGGTAGCCCAGCAGCGAAGCCGTGACGAGCCCGTACGCGAGGTTCTCGACCACGATTGCGGCCGTGAGCATGGTCGTGCTCTGGCCCTGCATGGCGAGCAGATAGTACATGAGGTTCGTGATCGCCTGAATGCCGAGCACAACCCAGAGCGACTTGTTCAACCCGATCTTCGCGATAACCACACCGCCGATGAGCACTCCCACGATTGTCGCGGCGAGCCCGATCCCTCCGACAACCACGCCAACCTCGGTCTGCGAGAATCCCGTTTGCAGGAAGAACGGGGTCGCCATCGTCTGCGCGAGCCAATCCGCGTACCGGTAGAGCACGATGAACAGGAGGATGAACAGTCCGGTACCCAATCCGGAGCGCTGAAAGAACTCCCTGAACGGAAGGACCACCGCATCCGTGAGCGATTGCGGCGGCGCGTCGCGCAGCACCGGCTCCGGCGCGAAGAAATCGGCGGCGATTCCGATCAGCATCAGCCCCGAAAGGAGCATGTAGACGGCCGGCCAGCCGATCCGGTCCGCGAAAATGAACGCGAACGACCCGGTGACGATCAGTGCGACCCGGTATCCCACCACCCACATCGCGGCGCCCGCTCCCATCTCGCGCTCGCGCAACACGTCCGTCCGGTACGCATCACCGACGATGTCCTGCGACGCGCTGAAGAACGCGATCATGACCGCGTTGAACGCGAGTAGCTGCAATCCGCGAGTGGGGTCGTGCA
>Ga0136633_1003568_pt1 | contig 10173 bp, 8 predicted proteins | sample AntDrymeUQ832206_2_FD_105494 | JGI IMG/M metagenome (GOLD analysis project Ga0136633, IMG submission 105494) | Polar desert sand microbial communities from Dry Valleys, Antarctica - metaG UQ83 (22.06) | ecosystem: Environmental > Terrestrial > Soil > Desert | place: Antarctica: Dry Valley...
GACGCGTCGTCTCGCTTCGTGCGGGAGCTCTCGGAGCGACGATCGCGACGCTGCACCCGTTCCTCGTCTGGCATGACGTTCACCTGAACCGGGAGATCCTCGACGGCCTGCTCGTCGCCGCCGTCGCTCTTCTCGCACTCCTCGTCGCGGAGCGCCGCGGCGCGCTGCTGGCGCTCGGCCTCGGAGGTGCGGCCGGGCTCGCGATCCTGGGAAACGCGCGCCTCGCGCTCCTCCCGCTCGTGCTGGCGGGATTCGTCGCGCTTCCGCTCGAGCGCTCGAGACGGTCTCTGGTGCTCGCAGGGGCGGTCGTAGCCGGGGCTGCGCTCGTCGTCGTTCCGTGGATGGCGCGGAACGAGAACAGTGTCGGCTGCTTCGTGCTCACGACCGACACGCGCGCGCTCTGGAAGGCGAACAACGAGTCGACGTACGAGACGCTCGCTCGCGGGGGATGGATCGACGACGTACCGGAACCTGCTGACGGTCCGCCGTGGCCGGAGCTCGCCGCGGACCTCACGCTGGCGGGTCAGCCGACCGAGGTCGACGAGTGCGGGCAGCAGCGCTACTACCGGAAGCTCGTCTTCGACTTCTGGCGCGAGGAGCCCGGGGAGAAGACACGGCTCTCGGGCCAAGCGGTGCGCATGCTCTGGAGTCCCACCTTCTCCGTCGATTCCGACGACACCGGCCGCGACCGCCTCGCCGAGCTCGGGAGGGACATCGTCGAGCCTCTGTACATGATCGCCGTCTACGCCCTCGCCCTCGTCGGCGCGTTCCTCGTGTCCCGACGATTCCTCGCGCTCGTCCTCCTGCTCGAGGGCTACTCGACGCTCGCCGCGATGCTCTTCGCCGGAACCGTGCGCTACCGTGCCCCCTTCGACTTTCTCCTCGCTCTCCTCGCCGCGGCTGCACTTGTGAGAGCGTGGCAGTGGATGCGGGATCGCCGCACCGCATGAAGGTGCTCCACCTCCAGCGAATCGGTGGCATCGGCGGCTCGGAGCGGCACGTCCTCGAGCTGCTTCCAGCCCTCCGCGCGTGCGGGATCGACGCGCGGTTCCTCGGGCTCGACGACACGGGCAACGCTCCGGGTCCCTTCTACGAGGCGCTTGCCACACGTGAAGTTCCCTGCGAGCGGCTGCCGTGCCCGCACGACGTCGATCCGCGACTCGCGAGGGGTGTGAGCCGTGCTGTTCGCACTCTCCGACCCGATCTCGTCCACACGCATCTCGTCCACGCGGACGTCTACGGAGCACTCGCGGCGACCGGCTCGGGAGCGGCGCTCGTGTCCACGAAGCACAACGACGATCCGTTCCGCTCGGGAAAGGGTCGCTACCTGGAGAGGCTCGTCACGCGTCGCGCGACACGTGTCGTCTGCATCACCGATGCCCTCGCGCGATTCAACCGGGAAGTCGTCGGGCTGCCCGCGTCGAAGCTGCGTGTCGTCCACTACGGGTTGGACGCGCCACCGGCAGCGTGGGGTCCCGCCGGAGGGCCAGAGATCCCGCCCGAGACCCCGGTCTTGCTCGCGGTCTGCCGACTCGTCCCTCAGAAGGGCATCGACGTGGCGATCGAGGCGCTTGTGCGCGTTCGTGCGAGAAACGCTGACGCACATCTCGTCGTGCTCGGCGTGGGCCCTCTTCGGGCAGAGCTCTCCGGACTCGCGAGGCGTCTCGGCATCGGAGATGCGGTGAGCTTTCCCGGTCGCGTCGGAGACGTCGCCTGGTGGCTCCGTCGCGCCTCTGTCGTCGTGCATCCCGTGCGCTGGGAAGGCTTCGGGCTGGCCCTGCTCGAGGCGATGCTCTGCGCGCGGCCGATCGTCGCGTCCGGGGTCAGCTCGGTCCCCGAGATCGTCGTCGACGGGGAGACCGGGCTGCTCGTACCCGCCGACGATCCGGTCGCGCTGGCGGACGGCGTCGCATCGCTTCTCGACGACCCTGCGCGGGCCGACGCGCTGGGGGCAGCAGGCCATGCGCGAGCGCTCGAAGAGTTCTCGGTCGCGCGGATGGCCGACCGAACGGTTGCGGTCTACGAGGAGGCTCTGTCGCGCGCGCGCAGGTAGAGCTCCTCGATGTGCGTCGTCGAGCGCTCCTGCGTGAACGACTCGAGCGCCCTCCGCCTCCCCGCCTCTCCCATCGCCGCTGCTCGGGGAAGATCCGCCGCGAGCGAGACCATGGCGTCCGCAAGCGCCTCGGCATCGCCTGCGGGAACGACGAGCCCCGTCTCCCCATCGGCGACGATCTCGGGGAGCCCGCCCACGTGGCTGGCGATCACCGGCCGACTCCGCTCCATCGCCTCGAGAGCGACCATCCCGAAACCCTCACCCAGCGAAGGTACGACGACGATCGCGGCATCCTCGATCGCGGCCTGCACCGGGGAGACGAAGCCGAGGAAGCGGATCGCGTCGCCGAGCCCGAGCTCCCGCGCATAGGCCTTGAGCGCGGGTTCGAGAGGACCCTGGCCCGCGACATCGAGCACGAGCCCCGGTACACGAGCCCGAGCCTGCGCAAGCGCCCGCATGAGAACGAGATGGCCTTTGACGGGAATCAGCCGGCCGACACAGAGGAGGCGAGGCTCCGCTCCCACATACGGTCGGGCGCCGTCGCGAGCGGCGATGCCGTAGTGGACGATCTCGAAGGCGGCCTCGTCGAAGCCCTCCATCTCGGCGAGATAGCGCGCGAGGCCCTGCGAGATGGCGATGTGGACGTGCGCGAGCGAGGCGACCGCGCGATCCGCGAGCCCGAAGAAGCGGCCTTCGCGAAACCAGTTGAAACCGTGCTTCGTCGAGACTCGGAGCGGAACCCGAGCCATCGCCCCCGCGATCTGGCCGTACACGTCAGCGTGTACCAGGTGCGTGTGCAGGATGCGCGGCGGGCGACGGGCGAGCCGAGAGGCGACCTCGGCGTACGCGATCGGGTCGACGTCGCCCCGAAGGCGCACGTCGTCGAGGGGGACGCCGCGGGCACGGAGCTCCCGCGCAAACTCCCACGCGCCCGGCTCCTCCTCGTGGAGCATGAGGAACTCGACGTCCCAGCCGCGCTCGCGCAGGTCCGGAAGGAGCTGGAGCAGGTGGGCCTCCGAGCCGGAGATGCCCGCGACCTTCTGTGCGTGCAGCACGCGTCCGCTTCGAGCGCTGCCCTTCATGCGAGGTTCGCCGCCTCGAGCACACCACGTGCCCAGGACTCGACGGAGTGTCCTTGCTCGACACGTTCGCGCAACCGCCGCCCGAGGGCGGCACGGGCTGACGAGTCGAGAGCCGCGAGCTCCCGAATGCGCTGAGCGAGCTCGTTTGCGTCTCCGCGGGCGAAGCGCTGGCCCGGGTCGAGGAACGAGTCGAAGACAGGATTCGAGGCGAGTACGGGGAGGCAGCTCGCCGCCGCCTCGTAGACGACCTTGTCGGGCGCCCCCGCGCGCATGTTGTTCACGAGAGCATCGCGTGTCGCGAGGAGCCTGGGAATCTGCGAGCGAGGCACGGCATCCTCGAGAGTGACCCGCCCCTCCAGTCCGAGCTCCACGACGAGGCGCTCGAGCTCGTCTCGGTGCGCGCGCTCGTCGGGGGAAAGAGCGGGGCCGTGGACATCGAGACGCGCCTCGTCCACCGTTGCTACCGCGCGAAGGATGACGTCGAGCCCCTTCGCGCGCGAATAGCGCCCGAGGGCGAGCAGGCGAAAGCCTTCTCCTTCATCGGGAGGGGTACACGAAAACTCGGAGAGATCGATCCCGTGCCCGATCGCGCGCACCTTTCCCGACGCGAGCGGGAACGAGCGGCGATCGACCGAGATGACCGCGGTGGACAGGCGCTCGGCGGCGGCGAGGAGCCTGCTCGCGCGCCAGTGCGTGAACCAGAGCAGGAGCGGTACCCGGAGCGGGCGCACAAGCGGAGCTGCGAGCACGGCATAGATCGGGCACATGTGTGCGAGAACCGCACCGCCGCGAAGCGCGGGAAGCTCGCGCGCGAGCGCTGCCTCGAAGCGAAGTCCGCGACCGGCCCTGTTGCGCGCACGGAACGTGCGAACGCGGCAGTTCGCAGGCAGGACTCCATCGACGGCACCGTCCGCGAGCACGACCACCTCATCCACGAGCGCCGCCAGCGCGGCGATCTTCGGCACGGTCGCCGCTAGCGCGGGGTGCCCAGGATCGACCTGCTGGGTGATGAAGACGATGCGTCTCATGACCCGGTGTCAGACACCGACTTTGCGCGGCGAATGCTCGCGCCAAAGAGGACATGGATGAAAGGCTCACGCCTGCGAACGCTGATCACCGAACGCTAGCCGCGTCTGGCTGGGGAACGATCGGCACTGATTCGTGACACGGCACCCTTGACAGAAATCGGTGTCTGACACCGCTTTAGAAGAAGTCCGTATCACCGAAGGAGACCGTCCATGCCTCGGAGCGTGCGTCGAGCGGCTCGGTGAGCCCCTTGCCCATGAAGTCGAGGCGATACGGCGTCGGGAGAAACCCGTGCCGGAGGAGACGCCATTTTGGCAAGCATGGCGACGGCACGGCAAGAAGGGCCGCCGATCCACGCGCCTCGGCGAACGCACTGCGCACGAGCGCGCCGATCTCCGCGCGCTCGGCCACGAGCTCCATCACGAGCGCAAACCCGAGTCCTCGCCGCCTCGTGAAACCGACGACCGCGAAACCGCCTCCCTTCGCCTCGAGCATCCGGTAGCGGCGAGGCGACTCGGCGTAGCGCCAGTTCAGGTAGCGGCCATCCCTGAGAACGTGGTTCCTCAAGCGAGGCGCGACTCGCGTAGAGACCGCCTCGTGTCGGTCGGCGAACCGGTCGAGCTGCCGGGCGCCTCGCTTCCCGAACGGGAGCGGTCTCGCCCACACCCGCCGGCGATCGATCTGCGTCCAGCCGAGCGGCCCTAGGAAGAGTGGCCGCGTGGGTGCGCTCGCGAACGCGAGCACGCAGGATGAGCCCAGCTCTCGGCCCTGCTCCTCGTGGCGGCGCTCGAGCGCGCGGAAGATGCCGAGCCCTCGCGCCTGCGGTGACGTAACGGCGTGCACCGAGAACTGCCCGAGCCGCTCGCTCCCGTCGACCACGAGACGCGTGAGGTTGTGGCCGGCCACGCCGACGACCCCACCGTCCCGAAGCGCGACGGAGCGCAAGCTACCGGCGGGATCGCCGTCGAACCACCAGTCGAACACGTCGCCGCCGAGCGCGTCGCCGCCCCAAGCCTCGCCGAGCAGCCCGAGGTAGTCGTCGCGGCGCGAGGAGTCGAACGCGTCGAGCTCGATCGCCCGGCTCACCTCGTCGCGGTGCCGAGCGCCGCGTTGAACGCGCGGCGGACGTGCGTGCCGGCCACCGTGTCCTTCACCGAGATCAGGTCGCACGCGCCGGCGAGCACGAGCTCGAAGGTTCGGGCCGGGTACGGCTCGACGTTGTAGCGGCGAAGCCGGAAGCGGTCGCTCGCAGGGCCGTTCGCGCCCGAGACCGAGGTGAACGCGATCCGGTAGCCCGCCTGCTGGACGAGACTCGCGTGCTCCGGCCGGTAGTCCGCCAGCGAGCCCTTCACGAAGGCGAACGCCTCCACCTCGCGCCCGAGCTTCTCCTCGAGCCTGAGCTTGGAGAGAGCGATCTCCCGCGTCGCCTCCGCCGGCTCGAGCTCGGAAAGCGGGCGATGCCCGATCCCATGCGACTCGATGCGGATACCTCCCGCCTCGAGCTCGGCGAGCTCGTCCCAACCGACGGTGTCGTTTCGCACGCCGAGCAGCCGCAGCGACTCCTCGTGCGGCAGAGGGCGCCCGTCGTCGAGGAACCCGATCGGCACGAAGAGCACGGCCGGATACCCGTATTTGCGCAGAATCGGAAGGGCGTTCTCGAGGTTGTCGCGGTATCCGTCGTCGAATGTGAGGAGCACGGCCCCGCGAGGGAGGGATGCTTCGCGCAGGTAGTGATCGAGGACGGCCTCGAGCGGGACGGGCTGGTATCCGAGCTCGCCGAGGAGCGACATCTGCTCGTCGAAGACGGCGGTCGGGACAGTTGTGGGATTCGGCCAGAGGTCGTTGACCTTGTGATACATCAGCACGCGGAGCGTGCGCTCAGCCTCCCCATCGACGGTGCCGACACCGGTCATCGTCTCCCCGATCGCGCGGTAGACGCCGTTCTTCAGGAGCTGCTTCGCCCGGTCTGCCCGCATGCGCGGGAGTGTAGGCGCGGACGCGCGACGTCCCCATCCCGCGACTGTCTTACATCTTGAGGTGATGTAGGGGCCGGGCATGCCCGGCCCTCATAACCACGGCGCCGATCCGAGAATTCTCGACGCGGCAGGGTTTTCGGGATCAGACGCCCAGACCAAGGGATTGTCGAGGATGTATCGGCGAATCGCTTCGAGCTCGTCCTCGCTGCGAACAATCCGCTCGTAATACCCTCGCTGCCATACGGGAGTGTTGGAAACGCCCAACCGGGCATGAATCTCGCGGCTTACGGCCGACTTGAAGGATCCAACGACGGTCGGGAGAGCAGGTGCCCCCTCGCCGAGCAGAAGAATTCCGTGGACGTGGTTCGGCATCACGACGAAGACATCGATGTCAACAGCCAGGAAGTGAGCCGGGATTTCAGCCCAACACCGCTCGACCGCGAAAGCTGCGGCTGCGGGACGCAACTCGTCGTCCACTGAGCAAGCGAAGATCTCCTTCCGGCGATGGGCGCATATCGTCACGAAGTACGCCCCGGCCGCCCGATAGTCGAAGGTCTGAAGGCGAGATCTCTTGCGCACCGGCATGTGCGAACGATCGCCGAGAACCGGTAACGGGTTCACGTCATCTCGGCGTCGATTGTGTGTCGGGCCGGGCATGCCCGGCCCCTACGGCTGCTTTCAATACGTCGTCTCAGCCGCGACGACCTTGTCGACGAGGGCGCGAACCCTCCGTGCGTACGCCTCGGGTGTCGCCAGCCATGGCTCGACTCGTATACGCGCCTCGGCGCCCAGACGTTCCGCCAGCGCCAGGTCGGAGAGCACCCGCTCGAGCGCGTCCGCGAGCGCCCGGGCATCGGCGGGAGAAACCAGGAGGCCGGTCTCGCCGTCCGCGACGACGTCCGGGATCCCACCCACTCGGCTTCCCACCACTGCTCGGCCGCGACAGGCGGCTTCGACGAGGACGCGGCCCATTCCCTCGGCGCGCGAGGGAAGAACGAGCAACGTCGAGGCGTCGAGCGCGGCCGAGACCTCGGGCGCGCTCAACACGGGAGTCCATTCGACGTGTCCCGGGAGCTCGGCGGCGAGGCTCGCGGCGACGGGCGCGAGCGATCCCTGACCGACGACTTGCAGGACTGCCTCCGGCCGGGCGGCCGCGACGAGCCGCCACGCGTGGACAAGCACATCGAAGGCCTTGTACCGCTCCAGCACGCCGACGAAGAGCACGCGCGGTGCCGCCGGAAGCGGCACGACCGGCTGCGCCGTGAACGGCTCGAGATCCATGTACGCCGGAAACTCGGCGGCAGGCTCGACTCCCCGCTCGCGCACCAGGCCCGTCGTGTAGCCGCTGATCGTCCGCACCGCATCCGCCCGGCGCAGCGCCATGCGCGCCAGCGCGTCCGCGAGCGGATCGAGGAGCCGTCGCGCCCTCGACCCGTACAGCCGCGTCGGGGAACGCCAATCTCCGTGGAGGTCGAGTATGACCCGCGCACGGGAGCGGGCAAAGCCACGGGCGAGAAGTGCCAGCGCGGTCTCCTGAGCCCCCTGGGCGATGACGACTTCGGGCTCGAAGCGCCGAAGCTCGCGCGCGATCCGACCAGGCAGCGCGAGGTAGTAGAGAGGCCCGTCGAGCTTCCTGACCGGAAAGGGCCGCCCGAGGACGAAGCGAGAGTCCGGCGGGGCCTGTCCGCCGGCCAGGGTTCCCAGCTGCCGCCAGTCGAGCTCCGCGTCGAGCGCCTCGAAGCGGCGCTCGAGCGTCTGACCGAGAGGGAAGCGGAGACGTGCACGACCGACGAAGAGCACGCGCGGTCGGCTTCCGGTCACCGAGCAGCCTCTCTCAGGATCTCCTCGAGCTGGGCGTATATCCGTTCCGGCCGAAGGTGCTCGACGGACTGAGCCGCCGCGGCTGCGAGACGCTCCCGGAGCCCCGACTCGGACACGACCCGGTCGATTGCGGCCGCAAGGGCATCGACGCCCCCCATCCCAACGAGCAGGCCATTCTCGCCGTCGCGCACGAGCTCCGGCACGCCCCCAACGGCCGTCGCGATGACGGGCGTCCCCACAGCGAGCGATTCGACCACCGTGTGTGGGAAGTTTTCCCACGACGAGGAGAGCACCGATGCGTCGGCGGCGCGAAAGAGCGCGAGCACACCATCGCGATCGAGCGGCCCGAGGAAACGAACCCGCTCGTCGAGGCCTCGCTCCGAAGCTTCCCGTCGCACTTCCGGAAGATCCGGACCGTCTCCGGCGATCAGCAGAGACACGCCGTCGACGCGCGCGATCGCAGCGAGCGCGATCCCGAGCGCCTTCTGCCGCGTGATCCTGCCGGCGAAGGCAAGCATCGGGCCGTCGACCTCGAGCCTCACCCGGGCCTCCTCCCGCGTCGGTAGCAGCGGCAGCGCAGGAGCCACGTTCGGAAGCACCGTAACCCGCTCCTCGAGAACACCCCAAGAGACGGCGAGGGAGGCGAGGTACGCGCTCGGGCAGACGATGTGGCACGCCCGGCGGAGCGCTCGATCGCGGGTTTGCCGGAGGAGCCGAACCCGTACGCCGCCAGAGGAGCGCTGGAACGCATCCAGGTCTCCCTCGAACAACCCCCAGCGCCGCGCGCGCTCATACGCCTCGTCCGCGACGAGCTTGACGACGACGGGCCGACGAGCGAGGGTCGCGCCGACAGTCGCGCGGCCGAGCATGCTCGTCGCGTACACGACGTCCGCATGGTTCGCCCGCTCCCTGATCCAGGCCGCGACGCGGACATGCCGGATTCCCGCCGGCGCCGCCCGATCGACCCACCTGACCTCGTACGGCCGCAGGGCCGGCGCAGCGTCCGCGGTCGTCACGACCTCGACCGCATGCCCGCCGGCGAGCAGAAACTCCACGAGCTCGGGCGCATGGCTCGCGGGGCCCCCGAGGTCGGGCGGCCAGATCCCGGAGACGACGAGCACCTTCACGGCGTGACCGCGCCGCCCTGCGCGCCCTGATCGGCGACGTCGATGCGCAGTCGCGCGATCGCCACCGCCCAGGCCGCCGCGAAGACGAGCGTGGCGACGAGAACCGCGACCGCCGCTCCCGTGGCTCCCCACTCGGAGCCGAGCACCGCGACGAGCGGGATCACGACGAGCGCCTCGAGCCCGTGCGTGACGATGCGAAGCCGCGGTCGCCCGATCGTCACCGGAAGAGACTTCGACCAGCCGAGCGCGAACTGGATCGCCGCGGCGACGAGGACGATCCGGGCGGCATCAACGGCGCGCGAGTACTCCGCTCCGAAGACCGTCTCGACGAGCCACGGCATGGCGAGCATGAGGATCGGTACGGCGACGGCCATGAGCCCGGCGGCGACGAGCGTGTACGTTCGGACGCCTGCGAGGACACTCCCTCGTCGCCCGCGCTCCCAGGCTCGGGTCTGGTCGGTGAGGAGGACGAGCCGCGCGGGCGAGCTCGCGGCGGCGAGACCGGTCTGGGGCGTTTGGGCGATGCGGAAGAGACCGACCTGAATCGGTCCCGCCACGATGCCGAGCATGAGCGGCACGAGCGTGGTGCGCAGCGAGATCACACCGGTGCCGACACTGGACTGGAGCACGAACGAGAACACCTCGCGCCGGTCCTCTCCCAGTGGCCGAGCGGGGGCAGCCGGGAAGCGGCGAAACGCCGCGAGCCCGGCGAGTGAGACCGCCGCGGTGGCGATCGCCTGCGCGACGACCATAGCCGCGAGGGTCTCCGTCACGCCCATCGGCGCGGCGACGACGATCGCTGTCAGACGCAGAGCCATCGCGAACGCCAGGTAGGCTCCGCGGAGGTCGTAGCGTCCCCGGAGCAGGAGCGCGGTCGAGCCGACGTTCTCAGGCGCCTGCACGAGCGGGAGGAGCGAGCCGACGAGAATCGGACCAGCGAGACCTTCTGCACCGAAGATCGAGTCGGCGACGGGAGCGAGCAACACGAGCGCGAGAGCGGCCAGCACGCCTCCGGCGAACTTGAGCTGGAGTGCGCGCACGAACAGCCGCCGCAGCTTCCCCCACTCCTCGCCGACGGTGTAACGGAA
>Ga0136633_1003569_pt1 | contig 10172 bp, 9 predicted proteins | sample AntDrymeUQ832206_2_FD_105494 | JGI IMG/M metagenome (GOLD analysis project Ga0136633, IMG submission 105494) | Polar desert sand microbial communities from Dry Valleys, Antarctica - metaG UQ83 (22.06) | ecosystem: Environmental > Terrestrial > Soil > Desert | place: Antarctica: Dry Valley...
CGACAATGCAACCGCGAACAGCCCGGCCAGGCGGAACCGGCGCTCGGCCGCATAGCGCTTCCGCACGCGCGCCCTGGCAGCCGCATCGTTCCGGCCCGGTGAAGCGGAGCTACTCATATGCTTCCCGGTATCGCCGCACGACAGTCAGCGCGATGAGGTTGAGGACCAATGTGATCAGGAACAAGGCGAGGCCCAGCGCGAACGCGGCGAGCGTCTTGGCGCTGTCGAATTCCTGGTCGCCGGTCAGCAGCTGAACGATTTGGGTGGTGACGGTGGTGACGCTTGCAAAAGGATTAGCGGTCAGGTTGGCGGCCAGGCCGGCAGCCATCACGACGATCATCGTCTCGCCGATCGCGCGGCTGACCGCGAGCAAGATGCCGCCGACGACGCCTGGAAGGGCGGCCGGAAGCACCACTTTGCGGATGGTCTCGGATTTGGTTGCGCCCATCGCCAAGCTGCCGTCGCGCATCGCCTGCGGGACCGCGGCGATCGAATCGTCGGACATCGAGCTGATGAAGGGGATGATCATGATGCCCATCACCAGTCCAGCAGCGAGCGCGCTTTCACTGCTCGCCGAAGTGATGCCGATTGACAGGCCGAGGTCGCGGACGGCCGGCGCCACAGTTAGCGCCGCGAAATAGCCGTAAACCACGGTCGGAACGCCGGCGAGAATCTCGAGGATCGGCTTCATCCACGATCGCACTCGCGGATGCGCGTATTGCGTCAGATAGATCGCGCTCATCAGCCCGAGCGGAATGGCGACGATCATGGCGATGATCGCGCCGATGAAGATCGTCCCCCAGAACAAGGGCACCGACCCGAACGCTCCCGACGATCCGGCCTGGTCGGCGCGCATCGCCGTCTGCGGGCTCCATTGGGTCCCGAACAGAAATTCGGTCGGCGGCACCATCTGGAAGAACCGCAAGCTCTCGAACATCAGTGAGAGGAGAATCCCGAGCGTCGTCAATATGGCGATCAGCGACGCTGCGAACAGCACCGCCATCAACCATCGCTCGACCCCTGTGCGCGCGCGGAATTGCGGCGAGGTCTGACGCAGGGCGAACCAGGCAGCGCCGAGCGCCAGCAGAATCGCCACCGCGCCGCCGATCGTCGAGTAACGGCTCTCCGCCTCGGCGACGCGCGGCGCGAGCGTCGCGGATTCGGCGTTGAAGCCGGCCTCACGCCGCCCATGGGCGATTTCGCGCGCTTCGGCGACGATGGTTTCGCGCATCATGTTGAAATCGGGCAGCGCCCGCCCTTCCGGACTCGCCAGCACCGACTGCTCGACGAAGTTCGACTGCACAGGTGTCCAGATGGCGAGCAGCAGCAGGGCCGGGAGCGCGGCCCAGGTCGCCGCATAAGCCGCGTGATAGACCGGCAGCGAGTGCAGGCGGCCTGCGGTCCGTAGCCGCGCGGCGCGTTGGAAGCCGATCCACGCCGCGAGCGAGGCGATGGCCAGCACGGCGGCGAGCGCAATGGTCAAATTCATCGCGCCAGCACGCTTTCGTTTTTACTTCAGGGTCGCTGGGTCGAGCGGCTTCAGCGCCGTCGCCTGCTGTGCGGCCGCGGCCGCGTCGGTGGCACCGAACGGCACCAGACCGATGCGCTCGAGCGCGCCGCCTTTGCCCCACGCCTTCGCGTAGGCCGCGATGAGCTCGCGGATGCCCGGCTTGGCCTGGATGTGCTCGCCCTTCACGTAAATGTAGAGCTTGCGAGCGCCGGGGTAGGTCAAATTGCTAATCGTTTCCGCGGTCGGAGTCACTCCGGCGATCGACACCGGCTTCACCCGGTCGGCGTTCTCCTCGAGGAAGCTGTAGCCGAGCACGCCCAGCGTGCCGGGGTCGGCGGCGACCTTCTGCACCAGCAGATTGTCGTTCTCGCCCGCTTCGACGAACAGTCCGTCCTCGCGGATCTTGGTGCAGATATCCTTATGCTTGTCGGCATCGCTGTCCTTGAGCGCTTTCATCTCGGCGTTGGTGTTGCAGCCCTTGTCGAGGATCAGCTCGCTCAGGCTGTCGCGGGTGCCCGACGTCGGTGGCGGGCCCAGAACGCGGATCTTCAGCGCCGGAAGCGCCGGGTTGACGTCCTTCCAGGTCTGCGCGGTATTGGGCTTGCCGTAGGGGTTGGCGGCCAGCGCCTCGTAAATGTCCTGCGTCGTCAGGTTGAGCGCCGGTGCATTGTTTGCCGAGATCAAAGTCAGGCCGTCGATACCAATCGGCAGTTCGATCACGTTTTTCACGTCCGCGGCCTGGCAGGATTCATATTCGCTTTTCTTCATCGGCCGAGAGGCGTTGACGATGTCGGGAAACTGCCCGCCGACGCCGCTGCAAAACAGCTTGATGCCGGCGCCGGTGCCGGTCGATTCGACGATCGCGCTGGACCCCGAATTGGCCCGCTGGAATTGTTCGGCGACGGCGCGGGTGAACGGATAGACGGTCGAGGATCCGACAATTTTGATCTGCTGTCCCGCGCCCGTCCCGGAGCCGCCTCCTCCGCATGCGGAGAGGAGTGCGGCGGCGGCGATCACTGGCACATATTTGGTCATGGAAGCTCCGTTGAGCGACGGCTCGATGGCGGCCGCTCTAGCCGCGCCATCTGACGGCAGCGTGACGGACTCGTTACAGTTTTGTGACAGGGCCGAGGCGGCAATGCTTCAGGAAGCGACTGGCAGCCGCACCAGCACCTCGGTGCCCTCGCCGACAGTGCTGCGGATGTCGAGCGTACCTTTGTGGCGCTCGACGATGTGCTTGACGATGGCGAGGCCGAGCCCAGTGCCGCCCGATTCGCGGCTGCGGGCTTCATCGACCCGATAGAAGCGTTCGGTGACCCGGCGCAGATGGTCGCTCGGGATTCCCGGCCCGTTGTCGGTCACCGCGATGCGGACAAAGCTGCCTTCCGCTGCCGCCGAGATTTGCACGACGCACCGACCGGCCGGGCACGCATAGCGAATCGCGTTGCTAAGCAGATTGTCGAGCATTTGGAGGAGTTGCGCCCGGTCACCGGTCACGGTGGGTAAATTCTGGTCGACGAACGGGTCGATGTTGCACTGGGGCGCGTCGGCGAGGCTCCGGGCACTGGCGACAGCTTGCTCCAGGAGGTCGGCCACCGACACGCGGTCAGCGGGAGCGACAAAGCGCCCGGCCTCGATCCGCGACAGGCTCATCAGATCCTCGATGATGCGCAGCATCCGTTCGGCCTCCCGGCGGATGGTCGAGCCGAACGTCGTTCGAACCTCCAGATCGAGATCGCCTCCGTCGGCAAGTGTTTCCGAGTAGCCGAGGATCGTCGTCAGCGGGGTTCGCAGCTCGTGGCTTGCATTGGCGACGAAATCGACGCGCATCTTCTCGGCCGCGATCATCGCCGAGCGGTCGATCAGCCGGACCAGGAGCGACCCGTCGCCGATCTTGCGAATCGACAGTGTCCACGGTCGCCCGAACTCGCCGATGCCAGTGATGTCGACCTCGCCGGCCGCTCCGGGAATGATACGTTCGAGCGCCTGTGGATGGCGGATCGCAAGGCGAACGTCATGGCCCTCCATAAGTCCGCCAAGAACCTTGCGCGCGGCGTGGTTGGCGACCCGGACGACGCCGGCCTCGATGACCATCGCCGGCTCATCGAGCGCTTCGAGGAGAGGCCGGATTTCGGAATATGCCATGATTCGGCCTTAGGCCTGTCCCCCGGCAGCGGCCATCCGCATCGTCGCGACGAAAGAAACCCCCTCGTCCTTCCGAACGAGGGGCCGCTTTTTTCGTGGGGGAGGGATTACAAAGCTTTAGAAGTCGATCTGGGCGCGCGTCATGACAACATCGACGCCATATTTGCGATCGTCGATCGGCTTGGTCGAGGTCGGCTCGACAACAGCGGCTTGCGGGCCGCCGGTGATCGTGGCGTGCGAATATTGGAAGTACATCCGGAAATAATCCTCCGGGATCCAGACCAGGCTGGCGAGCAGCCCGAGCTGTTTTCCGCCGCGCACGAGGTTGATCGAGGGAGTGGCGACACCGGTCGCGAAATTATTGCTAAACGCATTCTTGAGCTTCTTCGAATCGAGATCGAGATAGTCGACCCGGCCGTTGAGCTGAAGCGCGCCCCAGCCGCCCTTGCTGAGCGGCTTGAGGACTTTGGTCCGGTCCCAAGTGCCGTTTTTGTAGCCGCGGGTTTCGCCGGTGAAGAAGTAGCCGGCCTCGGCATAGGCGCCCCAGAAGCTTGGATCGCCGCTGGCGGTGGTCACGCTTGCCGACGGGAAGAAGTCGAGCGGATCGTCGCCGTCGAACGTCGCGCCCGGCCCGTAGGCGTTGGAACGCAAATACTGTCCCTCGGCGGCGAAGTGCAGCGACTTGTGGATGGCGCCGAATTCGAGGCCGAAAATGTCGTCGCTCCTGGCCGCGAACGCGCCGGTGTCGACGAAGCGAACATCGGTCAGCTGCGAGAACGGCCGCGCGCGATAGCGGCCGAGCTGGTTGACCGATGGCTGGCCCGACGAAGTCGCGACGGTGGCGCCGTTGTTGGTCTGGAACTCACGGTGCTGGTAATTGGCGCCCAAGTGAAGCTGGGTCGTGCCCATCAGCGGCGCGTACGTGCCGCGCAGGGCCGCGATCCAGCCGTCATTGTCGAGCCGGTCGTCGATCGAATGAGCGGCGAACAGGCCGGCGTTGAAGCGCGCGGTGCCGGCCTTGTTGGCAAGTCCGAACGAGGCTCCGATGCGGCGGGTGTTGATGAACGCATCATCGAATGCCGCGCGCTCGATGAACGAGGTGAAACGCGAGCTGGTCATCTGCTCGAGACCGTTGAAGGTCTCATGGTTGCCGATCGCTAGGCTCCACGGCTTGCCTTTTGGCACATAGGTCAGGATGGCGTCGCCGAAGCCGACCGCGGCATTGGCAAAATCCATTTCGAATTTGTAGCCGAAGCCGCCCGGAATGGTGCCCTCAGCGCCGAGCCGGATACGGCGGGCGCGGGCGTTGAAGCCAAGGTTACGGGTGATCACATTGTCGTTGGGGTTGCTGACGTAGCCCGCGTCATACTGGAGGCGGCCGCGCGGCTTGAACGACCAGCCTTCGTCCTTGTCCTCGTAAAGCGGCGCGCCCTTCCACGAGGGCGTGGTCTTGACCATCTGCGCCTGGATTTGGGCGAGCGAGGCCTGGAGCGCCTCGACCTGGGCCTGGAGCAGCTCGATCTGAGAGCTGGCATCGTCAACCGGCTGAGCGGCGGCGATCGCCGCGTCGGCCGCGGCATCGGACGCATCGGGCTCGGTCGGATCGGGCGCTTCCTGCGCGGCCGGCAGCTCCTGCCCCAATGCAGGCGCGGACAAAGTCAGCGCGGTGCCGGCAAGGAGCACGGCGGCAAGCTTCAGTTTCATTGTCTGCTATTCCCTTTCCCCGCCCCGCCGCACCGCGACGAGGCCCTGTTTCGATGATCGTTGATCGCCATAAGCTACTTGAGGCTGGCGAGATTGAGCGGGCGCAGGCTGCGCGCGGCGACCTGGCTGCGCGCGCGAATGGCATTGGGCGCCGCGATCAGGCCCGCCTTGCGCAGATAGCCGCTGGGTCCGAACGCGCTTTCCTTGGTGAATTCGGCGGCAAAGGCGCGGACTGCCGGGATGGCATTGGCGTGCGCGTTCTTGATGTAGATATAGAGCGGCCGCGCGCCGGGATATTTGAAGCTGCTGATGCTGTCATAAGTCGGCGCGACACCGTTGATCGCGACGCCTTTCAGCTTGCCCGGATTTTCCTCGAGGAAGCTGTAGCCGAAGAAGCCCAGCGTGTTGGGATTGCCGGCAAGCTTCTGGACGATGAGATTGTCGTTCTCGCCCGCTTCGATGAACGCGCCGTCCTGGCGCAGGCCGTGGCAGACCGCCTTATATTTGGCTTCGTCCGACTTCTTGAGGGCAGCCATCGCGCCATTGGTTTCGCAGCCGGGGCTGAGGATCAGTTCGTGCAGCGAATCGCGCGTGCCCGACGTCGGCGGCGGGCCGTATACGCGGATCGCGATCGCCGGGAGCCTGGCGTTTACGTCTTTCCACGTCCTGGCGCGGTTCGGCTTACCGAACGGCGTTTTCGCCAGCGCCATGTAGATGTCGCGCTGGGTCAGCGCGCTGAAGGCGCTCGAGCGGGCGGTAGCCAGCGCAAGTCCGTCGATCCCGACCTGAATTTCGGTGATCGCGCTGACGCCGTTTTGCGAACACTGCTTGGCTTCCGACGCCTTCATCCGGCGCGAGGCATTGGCCACGTCCGGGAAGCGCGCGCCGACCCCGGAGCAAAACAGCTTGAAGCCCGCGCCTGTCCCGGTCGATTCGACGATCGGCGTTCCAAGGCGTGGATTAGCGCGCGCGACGCGCTCGGCGACGGCCTTGGCGAACGGATAAACGGTCGACGAGCCGACCGCCCGCATCTGGGTTCGGGCTTCGGCCGTCGTCGCGATCGACGCAGCGGTAACCGCCGCGATCGCAAGATAGGTGTTACGTTGCATCAGAGTCCTCTCGGGGCGGCCATTCGCCACCACGGCTCCGATCTAGAAGAACAGCACTACGTCGTGATGACGCTCCTGTTACGGCATGATGACAGCTCGATCAGCATTTCCGGATCGGAATGTCGGCTTTGGGTCGAAAGATACGGTAATGGGCGGCGCCTCCAGCTGGTCTGGAGGGGTGGCTGTCCCCCGGTCATGATGGAGTGACGGGGATTTCAGCTGTGGTGCCTCGAAGCCCCGCTAGCCTGATGGAGGACAGCCGTGGAGCATTATGCCGGATTAGATGTGTCGCTGGAACAGACGAGTGTGTGCGTGGTCGACGCGCGAGGCCAGGTGGTGCGTGAAGCGAAGGTAGCGAGCGAGCCTGAAGCCCTGGTCCACTTCCTGGCTCGCGAGGATCTGGAGATTGCGCGGGTTGGCCTGGAGGCCGGGCCGCTGTCGCAGTGGCTCCACGCTGGACTGATCGCTGCCGGCTACGAAGCGGTGCTGCTCGAGACCCGGCACCCTCCGTCTCCGCCAATTTATTCGCTGCCCACCGCGCTTCCGACACCGCGGCAGCCGCCGCCGCCGGGCCAGCCGGTCCAGCCGGGCCCTTTGACGAAACGTCCCGGGGTTGCCCCGGTCGGTTCGCCGTTCCTGAGCACCTGGACGCCGTTGACGAACACGGCGCGGACGCCGGTCGCGAATTGCATCGGCTTTTCGAACGTTGCGTGATCGGCGATGGTCGCGGGGTCGAACAGCACGACATCGGCCGCCATTCCGGGCGCGAGCTTGCCGCGGTCGCGAAGGCCGAGGTTGCTCGCCGGCAAAGCGGTCAATCGGCGGATGGCGTCGGCTAGCGGCGTCGTTTTCTCATCGCGCACATATTTGCCGAGCAAGCGGGCGAAATTGCCGTAGGCGCGCGGGTGCGTGCCGGACTTCAGGAACACGCCCTCGGGCGCCGAGGCTTGCGCGTCAGAACCGAAGCTCATCCACGGGATCGAGGTCTGGCGGCGGACATTGTCCTCGCTCATCAAGAAATAGATCGCGCCGGCGCGGCCCTGGTCGGCGAGCGTCAGGTCAATGACGGCTTGCTCCGGGCTAGTTCCGCGCTGCTTTGCGACTTCGGCGATGGTCTTGCCGATCAGCGGCTTCAGCGAGGGTTCGACAAGGTTTGCAAGCCGGATGCCGTCGGGGCCCGCGTGAAAATACAGATTTTCCCAGTTCGATCCGGGCTTGACCATCTCGCGCTTGATCCGCGCGACCATCGCGGGATTCTTGAGCCGCTTGAGCATCGCATCGACGCCGCCGTCCTGGACCCAGGGCGGCATCGATGCGGCGACGCCGGTCCCGCCGGCGGTGTAGGTGTACATGTTGGCGGTGATGCGAAGACCGGAGGCACGCGCCGCCTCGACCCTTGCGATGACCTGGTCGAGCTTGCCCCAATTGGCTCCGCCCGCCTGCTTCAGATGATAGATTTCCGCCGGCGCCCCGGAGCGCCGCGAAATCTCGATCAGCTCATCCACGCTCTCGACCAGGCGGTCGCCTTCGGAGCGCATGTGGCTGATGTACATCCCGCCGCACCTGCCGGCCTCGGTCACCAAGGCGACGAGCTCGTCGGTCTCGGCGAAGGCGGCGGGCGGATAGATGAGCGAGCTGCCGACGCCCATCGCGCCTTCCTCCATCGCCTGGCGGACAAGAGCGCGCATGCGGTCGAGTTGAGCGGGGGTTGGATCGACGTCCCGATCGGCGAGCTCATGCTGGCGAACCGTGGTCGCTCCGACGAACGATGCGATATTGAGCGCCGTGCCCTTGCGCTCGACAAACTTCAGATAGTCGCCAAGCGTGGTCCACTCGATCGGATATTTAAAATCGCCCTGCTGCTTGATCGACAGGGCTTTCATCTGATCGGTGAGCGGTCCCATGGACCAGCCTTCGCCCATCACCTCTAGCGTCACGCCCTGGCGCAAATCGCTCTGCCCGCGCGGGTCGACGAGCACCGATTCGGTCGCCCAGCTGAGCATGTTGATGAACCCGGGCGCGACCGCGAGGCCGCGCGCATCGACGACCTGCGCGGCGGTCGCGCGGCGCTGCGGACCGGCGTAGGCAATGCGATCGCCCTGGATGGCGATGTCGCCAAGGTAGGGCGCGCCGCCGCTCCCGTCGTAAATCGCGCCGCCGCGTATTAGCACATCATATGCGGGAACCGGGATCGGGGCGGGAGCGCTTGCCAGCGCGACCGGCGCGACCGGCGCGGAACGAGGATAAGCGGTGCAGCCGCCGGCGAGCGTCAGTGCGGCGCCGAGTAAAAGCCAATTCCCCATCACTGCCCTCCTTTATCCCGCAACCAATGGCATATGGGCGAGTGGCGGAGCGGGAGGGATTCGAACCCTCGATACGCTTTTGGCGTATACTCACTTTCCAGGCGAGCGCCTTCGACCACTCGGCCACCGCTCCGCATTTCGCTGGAAGGCGGCGATCTAGGCGGGCGGGCGCGGCCAATCAACCTTGACGCCAACCTTCGGCGCGCAGTTGAGCCGCACCTTGCCGCCTCCGCCCCGCACCCCCTATGCCCGATCGGTGACGCGACGCTTTGGACCCCCGCCTTCAGCCGAGGAGATCGAGGCCATCGCGCGCGCCGCGCTCCGCGCGCTTCCGGCCGAGTTCAGCGAGAGCTTGGGCGACATCGTCTTCATGGTCGAGGATTTCGCCGATGCCGAAACGCTTCGCGATATGGGCATCGACGACCCGTTCGACTTGAGCGGGCTTTACGAAGGCGTGCCGCTGACCGAGCGGAGCGTCGAGCAGTCGGGCACCCTGCCCGAGCGAATCCGCCTGTTCCGCCGCCCGATCCTCGACGAGTGGAGCGACGGCGAGGAGACCCTCGAGCATCTTGTCGCGCATGTCTTGATTCACGAGGTCGGCCACCATTTCGGCTTTAGCGACGAGGACATGCACGCGCTCGAGGAGGGCATCGCGTGAAGCCGCTGCTGCGCTTCGAGCATGTCGCGCTGCGCCGCGGCGGGCGACGGCTGTTCGACACGCTCGACCTCGCGCTTGGCCCGGGCGAAGCGCTGCTTGTGCGCGGGCCCAACGGCAGCGGCAAGTCGAGCCTCCTGCGCCTCGCCGCCGGCCTGCTCGCGCCCGAGCGTGGCCGCGTCGAGCGCTCGGCGCTGGCGCTGGCCGATGAAAATGATGCGCTCGACGCTGAACTTCCTCTGGGCCTAGCGCTGGCGTTCTGGGGCATAAGGACCCTCGACCCGCTCGGCCTTACGCACTTGGCCGATGTGCCGGTACGCTTATTGTCGTCGGGTCAGCGAAAGCGTGCAGCGCTCGCTCGGGTGACGAGTTCGGGAGCTCCTCTGTGGTTGCTGGACGAGCCGTTCAACGCGCTCGATGGCGATGGCGCCAGCCGGCTTGAGGCGTTGATTGCGCAGCATCTCGCTGAGGGCGGCGCGCTGCTTGCCGCATCCCACCAGCCGATCGCCGGCGTCGCCCGGACGCTGGAGCTCGGACGATGATCGCCAGGCTGATCGCCCGCGACCTGCGCCGCGGCCTGACCGGCTCGGCCTGGCTACCCGCGGCCTTTTTCGTCATCGTCGCGGCGCTGGTGCCGTTCGCGGTCGGCCCCGATGCGGGGTTGCTGAGCCGCATCGGCGCCGGGATCCTGTGGGTTGCGGCGCTGACTGCGGCATTGCTCCCGATCGAGCGGCTGGTGGAACCCG
>Ga0136633_1003570_pt1 | contig 10171 bp, 11 predicted proteins | sample AntDrymeUQ832206_2_FD_105494 | JGI IMG/M metagenome (GOLD analysis project Ga0136633, IMG submission 105494) | Polar desert sand microbial communities from Dry Valleys, Antarctica - metaG UQ83 (22.06) | ecosystem: Environmental > Terrestrial > Soil > Desert | place: Antarctica: Dry Valley...
AGGCCTACGTCTTCGTTCTCCTCAACGCCATGTACATCTCAGGTGCACTCGCAGACGAGCACTGAGACCCCCCTCCAACCCGAAGAAGTCAACACAGAAGTAACAACCGGAAGGAATCATCGTGACTGGCTCCGCAAACATGATCGGCTACGGACTTGCTGCTATCGGCCCCGGTGTCGGTATCGGTCTGATCTTCGCCGCCTACATCAACGGTGTCGCCCGCCAGCCCGAGGCGCAGGGTCGACTGCAGTCGATCGCCATTCTTGGGTTCGCACTCGCCGAGGCGCTGGCCATCATCGGTATCGCCCTCGCATTCGTGCTCTAAGACCGACTGACGAAGGACCACGCTCATGAACCCGACCCTCCAGGCGGCTGAGGCAGAACTGAACCCCCTCATCCCGCACCCGGTGGAGATCGTCCTGTCACTGGTCGTCTTCGGTCTGCTTTTCTTCGCCGTCAAGAAGTGGGTTGTCCCTAACTTCGAGAAGACTTTCGCAGAGCGGACGTCGGCGATCGAAGGCGGCCTCCAGGCTGCCGAGACCAAGCAGGCCGAGGCCGACGAGAAGCTGGCCGACCTGACGAAGCAGCTCAGCGAAGCTCGACACGAGGCTGCCCGGATTCGCGAGGATGCTCGCGAGCAAGGCGCAGCCATCATCGCCGAGCTGCGTGAGCAGGGGCAGTCAGAATCGACTCGAATCGTCGAGCACGCGCACACACAGATCGAGGCCGAGCGCCAGCAGGCGGTCACCTCGCTCCGTGCTGAGGTCGGCGAGCTCGCGACGTCGCTTGCCGGCCGCATTGTCGGTGAGTCGCTGGACGACGAGGCTCGGCAGAGCCGCGTGGTCGAGCGCTTCCTTGCCGAGCTCGAGGCCGATGACTCGGCGCAGGACCGGGTCAACTGATGCGTGGCGCTTCCGCTGACTCACTGGCAACGTTGACCGAGGAGCTTGGCTCGACGGTCGCCGGTGGCAGTGACGCGGACCGAGTTGCCGACGACCTGTTTGCGGTCTCGGCGGTGCTGCGCCGCGAGCCGGGCCTTCGCCGTGTGGTCACCGACCTGTCGTTGGCCGCGGACGCGAAGTCTGGCCTGGTCCGTCAGCTGTTCGGTGAACAGCTCGACGACGCCTCGCTCGAGCTCGTTGCCAAGGCAGTCAGTCTCCGTTGGGCCGCCACCCGCGACCTCTCCGACGTGCTCGAACAACTCGGGGTCATAGCAGTGGTCATGGCGGCCGATGGTCGAGGAGACGCGGACGCGCTCGAGGACGAGCTGTTCGGGTTCGGCCGGCTGGTCTCGGAGAACCCGGACCTGCGCGATGCCTTGTCCACCCCGGCTCGTTCGCTGGACGACAAGCGCGCACTGTTGCACAGCTTGCTCGACGGGAGGGCCACAGCTGCCACGATTCGCCTGGCCGAGCAGTCGATCGCGGGCAGCCATCGCACGGTGGCCGTCGCGATCACTGAGTACCAAAAGGTCGCCGCTGACCACCGGAACCGACTCGTCGCCACGGTCCGTGTAGCCAGCGAGCTCGGCGACTCGGAGAAGCAGCGGCTAGAAGCTGCACTGGGACGCCAGTACGACCGGCCCGTGCACTTGAACGTCGTCGTCGACCACGACGTGATCGGCGGCATGAAGGTGGAGATTGGTCACGACGTCATCGACGGCACCGTGGCCAGCAGACTTGATGATGCCCGACGCCGACTGGCGGGCTGAGATGCCGACGAGCACGATTCCGAGACAGAGAGCAGGGACAAGAACATGACGGAGCTTTCGATCCGTCCGGAGGAGATCCGGGATGCGCTACAGCGTTTCGTGTCGGACTACGAGCCTGAGACGGCCAGCCGCGAAGAGGTCGGCACCGTTTCCGAAGCCGGCGACGGCATTGCCCGTGTAACCGGCCTTCCTTCGGCAATGGCCAACGAACTTCTCAAGTTCGAGGACGGCACGCTCGGTATCGCACTGAACCTCGACACCCGCGAGATCGGTGTCGTCATCCTTGGTGACTTCGCCGGCATCGAAGAAGGCCAGGACGTACGTCGTACCGGCGAGATCCTTTCCGTGCCGGTGGGCGACGGCTACATGGGTCGCGTCGTGGACCCGCTCGGCCAGCCGATCGACGGTCTCGGGGAGATCGTGACCGAAGGCCGCCGTGCACTTGAGATCCAGGCACCCGGCGTGATGGCGCGCAAGTCGGTGCATGAGCCGCTGGCCACCGGCATCAAGGCGATCGACGCACTGACCCCGATCGGTCGCGGACAGCGTCAGTTGATCATCGGCGACCGCGCGACTGGCAAGACCACGATCGCGATCGACACGATCATCAACCAGAAGCAGAACTGGGACTCGGGTGACCCGAGCCAGCAGGTCCGCTGCATCTACGTCGCGATCGGCCAGAAGGGTTCGACCATCGCGTCAGTGCGTGGTGCTCTCGAAGAGGCCGGTGCGCTGGAGTACACCACGATCGTGGCCGCTCCGGCTTCGGACTCCGCGGGCTTCAAGTACCTCGCCCCTTACACCGGCTCGGCCATCGGCCAGCACTGGATGTACGGCGGCAAGCACGTGCTGATCGTCTTTGACGACCTCACCAAGCAGGCCGAGGCTTACCGTGCGGTGTCGCTGTTGCTTCGTCGTCCGCCGGGCCGAGAGGCGTACCCGGGCGATGTGTTCTACCTGCACAGCCGTCTGCTCGAGCGTTGCGCGAAGCTGTCGAAGGAGATGGGTTCCGGTTCGATGACCGGGCTGCCGATCATCGAGACGAAGGCCAACGACGTCTCGGCGTACATCCCGACCAACGTCATCTCGATCACCGACGGCCAGATCTTCTTGCAGTCCGACCTGTTCGCCGCCAACCAGCGACCAGCCATCGACGTCGGTATCTCAGTGTCGCGTGTGGGTGGAGCGGCGATGACCAAGGCGGTCAAGAAGGTCACCGGTTCACTCAAGGTCGACCTTGCGCAGTTCCGTGCCATGGAGGCGTTCGCGATGTTCGCCTCCGACCTTGACGCGGCGTCGCGCCAGCAGCTCGACCGCGGTGGCCGACTGATGGCTCTGCTCAAGCAGCCGCAGTACTCCCCGTACCCGGTTCCGGAGATGACCGCGTCACTCTGGGCGGGAACGACCGGTCGACTGGACAAGGTGCCGACCGACGACGTCGCGCGGTTCGAGACCGAGTTCCTCGATTTCCTGCGCCGCGAGCACGGCGGCATCATGGACACCATCCGGGAGACCAAGGACTTCACCGAGGACACTTCGTCCGCGCTCGAGTCGGCGTACGACTTGTTCCTCGACCAGTTCGAGACCTCGGACGGCCAGTCGATCAAGGCCGGCAAGGAAGAGCACGAAGCGCTTCCGGAGGACGAGCTCGAGCAGGAGCAGATCGTCAAGCAGAAGCGGGGCTGACCATGGCTACCTCAGTGCGTGACCTGCGTGACCGGACCAAGTCCGTCACGTCGATGAGGAAGATCACGCGCGCCATGGAGCTCATTGCTGCGTCCCGCATCATCAAGGCGCAACAGCGGGCACAGGCCGCCGCGCCGTACGCCCGCGAGCTGACTCGTGCGGTGTCTGCCGTGGCGACTTTCTCCAATGTCGACCACGCCCTCACGACAGAACCCGCCGACCCCAAGCGGGCCGCGGTCCTGATTGTGACGAGCGATCGAGGCCTCGCCGGTTCCTACTCCTCGAGCGTGCTCAAGGAGTCCGAGCGTCTTGCCGAGAAGCTTCGAGCCGAAGGCAAGGAGGTCGACACCTACATCTCGGGACGCAAGGGTGTCGCCTACTTCAAGTTCCGTCGTCGCCCGATCATCCACGACTGGACGGGTCACTCGGACCAGCCGACGTACGACGTGGCGCGCGAGATCGGTGACACGCTGATCGACGCGTTCTTGTCGGAGGAGGAGCAAGCCGGCGAAGACAAAGGAGCCGGCGTCGACGAGGTTCACGTGGTCTATGCGCGGTTCAAGTCGATGCTGGTCCAGGAACCGACCGCCGTACGGCTGCTTCCCCTTGAGATCGTCGAAGGAACCGAAGCGCCCGAGGACGACGATGTGCTGCCGCTGTACGAGTTCGAGCCGAGCGCCGCGGAGGTTCTCGACGGGCTCCTGCCGCGATACGTGCAAAGCCGGATCTACTTCGCGCTGCTTCAGGCCGCGGCCTCAGAACTCGCTGCCCGTCAGCGAGCGATGAAGGCGGCGACCGACAATGCCGAAGAGCTCATCAAGAAGTACACACGAATGGCCAACCAGGCCCGCCAGGCCGGTATTACCCAAGAAATCAGCGAGATCGTCGGTGGCGTTAATGCGCTCGCCGATGCGACTGCCGGGAGTGAGTGAGAGAAAATGACTGCCGTAACTTCAGAAGAGACCGCAGAGACATCCGCTGCCGGGGGTATCGGTCGCATCGCGCGTGTTACCGGACCCGTGGTCGACGTCGAGTTCCCCTCGGACTCGATGCCCGAGATGTACAACATGCTCAAGACCGAGTTCGAGCTGGGCGGCGAGACCGTCAAGCTGACGCTCGAGGTCGCTCTGCACATTGGTGACGGCATGGTCCGCGCCATCTCGATGCAGCCGACCGATGGCCTGGTCCGCGGCGCACAGGTGCGCGACACCGGAGGCCCGATCACGGTGCCCGTCGGTAACGCCACCTTGGGACACGTGTTCAACACCCTGGGCGACTGCCTGAACCTCGAAGAGGGCGAGACCCTCGACGTCGAAGAGCGTTGGGGTATCCATCGCAAGGCACCGTCGTTCGACCAGCTCGAGTCCAAGACCGAGATGTTCGAGACCGGGATCAAGGTCATCGACCTGCTCACGCCGTACGTCTTGGGTGGAAAGATCGGTCTGTTCGGTGGTGCCGGTGTCGGCAAGACCGTTCTGATCCAGGAAATGATCGCTCGTGTGGCCAAGGACCACGGTGGTGTGTCGGTGTTCGCCGGTGTCGGTGAGCGCACCCGTGAGGGCAATGACCTCATCGAGGAGATGACCGAGTCGGACGTCATCGGTCAGACCGCGCTTGTCTTCGGTCAGATGGACGAGCCGCCGGGCACCCGTCTTCGTGTCGCACTGTCGGCGCTGACGATGGCGGAGTACTTCCGCGACGTGCAGAAGCAGGATGTGCTGCTCTTCATCGACAACATCTTCCGCTTCACGCAAGCCGGTTCCGAGGTGTCGACCCTGCTGGGCCGGATGCCTTCAGCCGTGGGATACCAGCCGAACCTCGCCGACGAGATGGGCACGCTCCAAGAGCGGATCACCTCGACGCGTGGACACTCGATTACCTCGATGCAGGCGATCTACGTGCCGGCCGATGACTACACCGACCCGGCGCCGGCCACGACGTTCGCGCACCTCGATGCAACGACCGAGCTCAACCGTGAGATTGCCTCGATGGGTATCTACCCGGCTGTGGACCCTCTGACGTCGACCTCGCGAATCCTCGACCCGCGTTACATCGGTGAGGACCACTACAACACCGCGGTCCGCATCAAGCAGATCCTGCAGCGCAACAAGGAACTGCAGGACATCATCGCGATCCTCGGTGTCGACGAGCTCTCCGAAGAGGACAAGATCATCGTGTCCCGCGCTCGCCGTATCCAGCGGTTCCTGTCGCAGAACACCTACGTCGCCAAGCAGTTCACGGGCATCGAGGGCTCGACGGTTTCGCTGGCCGACACGATCGAGGGCTTCACCAAGATCGCTGACGGCGAGTACGACCACGTCGCCGAGCAGGCCTTCTTCATGTGTGGTGGCCTCGACGACGTCGAGCGCAAGTGGTCCGAGATCCAAAAGAGCCTCTGATGAGTGACGACCTGCTCCAGGTTGAACTGGTCGCGGCCGACCGGCTGGTGTGGTCGGGGGAGGCGACGATGGTTATCGCCCGCACATCCGAAGGCGACGTCGGCATCCTGCCCAACCATGCACCGATGTTGTCGCTGATGGTGGACGGCGTTGTTGATGTGCGCACCTCCGACGGCGAGACGTGGATTGCGGCCGTGGACGCGGGTTTCCTGTCGGTGGCGCACAACCGCATCTCGATCCTCTCCGAGCACGCCGAGATGTCGCACGAGATCGATCTCGAAAAGGCTCGCGCCGACCTCGAGCGTGCACAGTCCGCTGGTGAGAACGACGACGAAGCGGACGAGGCAGTACGGCGCGCCGAGGCTCGCATCCGCGCCGCGGAACGGGCATCCTGATCCTGTCCCTCGCCGGGGGCTGACCGCTTGAGGGAAGAGGGGACGGATGCCGCTTTGGCAGTGGCTGTTGGATTCAGCCGGTGTCTTGCTGCTTCTCGTCCTGCTCTACGGGCTTGTCCTGGTCAGTCGGCGTCGATGGATCTCTCGCCGTGGGGGCACCTTCGAATTCAGCATTCGCGTCCGGTCGAACAAGGCCGGACGCGGTTGGATTCTTGGGGTAGGCCGTTACTCGGGCGAGAAGATCCAGTGGTTCCGCATCTTCTCCCTCGCATTCCGCCCGAAGCTGACCTACCAGCGTTCGGAGCTTGAGTACGTCGGACGCCGCGACCCGGTTGGGGCCGAGGCGTACTCCCTCTACTCCGGGCACGTCATCGTCTCGTGCGACTCGCCTTCGGGCCTGCTCGAGGTAGCGATGAGCCCCGAAGCACTGACCGGATTCCTGGCCTGGCTCGAAGCCGGCCCGCCCGGCCAGCGCCTCCGCCGCCGCTGAACGACTCGGATCACGACATGCCACCTGGGCTCGGGAGGATTTCCCGCATGTGGTGCGGAAAATACTCCCCATCCCTTGATGAGCTCCCGCCGCGTGCGACTTAGCGCTCGCCGCCGGGCTTCCAGAGCACGTCGCCGTTCTCCCTGTTCGCGTGACGGGCCAGGATGAACAGCAGGTCGGACAGCCGGTTGAGGTACTTGATGGCGAGGATGTTCATCGTCTCGCCGTGCTCCTCGAAGGCCAACCAGGCGGCGCGTTCCGCACGACGGGTCACCGTGCGAGCCACATGCAGGAGCGCCGCCCCCGTCGTACCTCCGTTGAGGATGAAGGAGCGCAGGTTCTCCAGGCTCTCGTTGTACTCGTCGCACCACTTCTCGAGGCGGTCGATGTAGTCCTGCTCGATACGCAGCGGAGGGAACTCCGGGTTATCCACGATGGGGGTGCAGAAATCCGCGCCTACGTCGAACATGTCGTTCTGGATCCGGGTCAGCACCGTGACCACGTCGTCGTCGAGGCCGCCGAGGGCGATCGCGGCGCCGATCTGCGCGTTTGCTTCGTCCACGTCGGCGTAGGCGTGCAGCCGGGGGTCGTTCTTCGTCGTCTTGCTCATGTCACCGAGACGGGTCTGTCCTTCGTCTCCGGTGCGGGTGTAGATGCGGGTGAGGTTGACCATGCAACCCAGACTAGGCGTACGGCGGGCGACCCCGCACGTGCGTGGCAGGTGGGAAATGTCGCACGACCCGGTGCCTTCAGGACTCGGGGTGCTTGTCCGCGTTGAGCCGCAATTTGCGCTCACATGATTCGCGTAGGTCAATCTCAAGGACATCGGCGAATCGGATCAGGTAGAGCAGCACGTCTGCAATCTCCTCCCCGGCCCGGGTTCGCAGTGGCTCGTTCACAGCGAGATTCTTCGCATCCTCGGAGGGCAGCCACTGGAAGAGCTCGGTGAGCTCACCGAGCTCCCCTACAAGGGCAAGCAGCAGCGACTTGGGGTCGTGGAACCTCTCCCAGTCGCGTGCTTTGGTGAACGCACGCATGGCATCGCGAAGCTGAATCAGGTCTGACATCGGGCCAGTCTCTCAGCCGGGGATGGTGGCGGGGATCAGCGACCGGAGCATCTGTTGGGTCTCGTGGTCGGTTGAGAAGATCACCGTGCCCAGCATCCCGCGGGTGAGCAGCACCTTGTACGTGTTCCGCACCGCGCCGTCGAACTCGTCCCGCGTCCCACGTTTCACGGGAGTGTCGAAGCTGAACTCCGGGTGGGGGACCCAGCGGTCGGTGCGCCACACAAGGTCGGGCCCCATGATCACGCCCGAGTAGTCGTACTCGAATCCCTGAGCGGTGTACACGCATCCGACCTGTTCGAATCCGGCAGGGTCGCTTGCCCAAAACGGTGTACCGGGTGCCCCGGCGTGCGAGGACTGCTTCTTGTTGTTCCACGGCTTGTGCCAGTCACCGATCTCGATGTCGGCAACGAGACCTCCGGGCACGGGGTCGCTCCACTTCCAGCAGTAGCCGGCGGCGAGCCTGGCGCCGTAGCCAGCCTGTAGCGCGGACTCGAGTTGCGCCTCCATCTCACTCGGCGCATCCGCGACGCTGAGTACGAAGTTGTCATCGCCCTCCCAAGGAACGGGACCGTCGCCCTGGAGGCCGAGGAGTCGAAACACCCAGTGCTCGTAGGCGCGACTCCCGCCGCAGCGGAACTGGCCATCCAGCGAGATGACTCGGGATTCCAGGCCGAGCCGTTTGGCGGCCTGCTCGATGTCGCCTACGGTCCCGATCTCACCCGGGCGGACGACCTGATGCTCGTCTAGCAGGAAGACCGGCACTCGCGCTGCATCGATGAGTTCCTCCACCTGCGGTCGCCCGGTGCGCAGCGCCGCACTGGTGTACCGGTTGGCCGAGATCTCCCGGATCCGGTGGGCCTCGTCCAGGATCAAGACGTCGATACCGTTCCGCTCGGCGCCCGCGAACTGGTTGAAGTACTTGAACATTGCCTGCACGCGCGGCTGCCGCCGGCCGGCAACCTTGCGCAGGGTCTGGGTGAACGCGCTCGAACCGGTCGCATGGAGGACGGAGCGCCCCTGTCGCGATAGCTCACCGAGCAGGGACAGGGCGATCACGCTCTTCCCGGATCCCGGGCCGCCACTGACGACGATGACTTCCTTCGAGTTGGCCGCCCTGGCCCGGTCCACAGCCCGCATCACCAGGGAGTAGGCGGTCTGCTGTTCGTCCAAGAGGACGAACTGCTCGCGGCTCAAGATCTCCTCGGCGGCAAGGGTCAGCAGTTGTTTGCTTGGCCGGATCGCACTGGCGAGCAGCTCGTCGGCGGCGGTGGCTCCGGACTGCGGCGCAAGTCTGGAGGACAGGTAGTCAAGGAACTGTCCCCGTCGTTGCCCGGTGAACATGCGGCCGTGGTCCGTCGGCGCCAGGTTCCAGAGGCCGGCGACGTCTTGGTCGGTGGCATTGTGCAGGTACGCGACACCGGCCACTCGATCCGGGTGCTCTTCGAGCGTGACGGCGAAGTCCATCAGGTGGGTGCAGTAACGGCGGACCTGCTCCACGGGGTGCAACCGCTCACCCATTCCTTCAAGCAGGCAGACATCGTCGGCCCCGTCCAGCAGAAGGGCCCGGCTCCACTGCTTGAGCTCAACGACGACGTACGAGGGGAGGTAGGTCCGAGGGTGCACACCACACAGAAGTACGTCGACCCGCTTGCTCGTCATAGGCAGCTGGTACTCGACGAGGGTTTCGACGCCTGACAGACCCGCCTCGACCAGGTCGGCCGAGAGCACCTGCAGGCTGCGCTCCCACGAGCGTGCCTCGGACGGAGACGGCGAGTAGCCGACCCGACGCCGGAACTGCTCAGTCAAGGCCGGCACCAGCGTTCCGCTCTGGACTTCGGAACGGAGGCGTGCGACCGACGCACGGTACAGCGGCACAAGCACTCCAGGAAGGCATTACTGTCTTCCCGCACGGGTGGAGGCTTGTCCTTTGAGACGCGCACTGTCGGGCCGTAACGGATTACCTCAGGGATGTTACTGCAGGGCTGTATCGACGGGATGGAAACCTCAGGCGGCGCGCGGGCTCGACCGTGCGAGCATCCTGCGGACTGTTCAGGCGCTATGGGCCAGGGCGGTCGCGCCGGTGTGGTCGACGAGGTATCTGCGGCGTTGGGGGGATCGCCAGAGGTAGATGCCCGGTTCGGGCTGGGTGTAGGTCCAGCCGCTGTGTGTTTTGAGGCGGTGATGTCGTCGACATAGTGGTGCGAGCTTGTCGGCCGCGGTTTGGCCCGGTGGCCCACCTTCATCGGGTGGTTGGTAGGCCTCGATGTGGTCGATGTCTTTGCGGCGGGTGATGTTGGTGCACCAGGGGAATGGGCAGCACGGGTTTCGGAGCAGGACCGTTTCCCGGATCCGGTCGGGGACTTCGTATGCGTCGACGCTGACTCGGTCGTGCAGGTCGATCACGGGCTTGATCGTCACGTCGG
>Ga0136633_1003571_pt1 | contig 10170 bp, 9 predicted proteins | sample AntDrymeUQ832206_2_FD_105494 | JGI IMG/M metagenome (GOLD analysis project Ga0136633, IMG submission 105494) | Polar desert sand microbial communities from Dry Valleys, Antarctica - metaG UQ83 (22.06) | ecosystem: Environmental > Terrestrial > Soil > Desert | place: Antarctica: Dry Valley...
CGTTCAGGCGCGTCGGACCAGGCCCAGTGCGACGCCGAGGCCAAACGCGCCGCCCTCGGCGAGCGACAGGAGGGCGCGGCTGATCGGACCGAACTCGGGTTCCCCCACCAGCCGTCCCAGCGGCGTGAGCAGGACCTGGGAGCCGGCCGACGCCTGCGCGAGCAGATGGACGGTGCCGCCCACCAGCGGCACGCCCGCGGCGGCAAGCGCCAGCGCCGCCACTGCGCCGCCAAGACCGGTCACCACGGCGGCCGTCGCACGTGCACGACCACGAGGCGCCGCCAGCCCGGACGCCACGCCTCGAGTGGCGACGGCGTAGCCAGCTCCGACGCCCGCGCCGATCACCGCGCCTTCGACAAGGCCACCGAAGGGCAGCGCCAGGCCGAAGAGCGCGCCGAGGGTCCAGCGCGCCAGCAGCTGGGCGCTGCCACCGGCGAGCGCGCCACCCACCGCGGCGCCCGTGATGAGCGCCGGCTGCCGCGCCGACAGCGCCAGTGCCTCGGCGGCAGAGAGGCCGGCGGCAACGCCCGCGCCGCCGACCAGGCCACACGCTGCGCCGATGGCCGCCAGGACCGGCGCCACGGTGACCGGGGCGCTGCTGCCAGGCGCCAGCGCCAGAAGGATGCCGCCGGCGCTGCCGGCCGCCGCACCCGCAAGTCCGCCGCCCAGGGTGCCGCCCACCCAGCGCCTGGCCACGAGCCTCGCGGCCCGGCCGACCCGCACGCGGATCAGCGTCGCCGCTGACCGCAGCCCGCCGCGGGCGCCGATCAGGGGCACCTCACCTGCCTGGGGTACCTGGTGGCGGGCATCGCGCAGCAGCGCGCGGGCGAGCGCTTCCTGTGGGTGCCCCTCGATTCGCCGTAACGCTTCTGCGGTCCCGAGCGCGTGCAGCTGCTCGGCGGCATCGCGCTGCTCTTCCTGATCCGCAGGCGTGAGCGCCGGCGCCAGGATCAAGGACAGCCACGGCGCGAACCGATCGTGGCCTGGCGTGGCCGGCTCCGCGGGCGGCGGCTCGCCTCCGGCCTCACGTCCCTCGTCGGCCTCCTCGATGAGGTCGGCGCAGACAAATTGATAGCCGTGGCGCGACACCGTGCGGATGAACCGGGGCTCGCGCGGATCGTCGCCGAGCGTCCGGCGCAAGGTGCGGATGGCCTGGCTCAGCGCGCTGTCGGAGACGATCACGTCGCTCCAGACCCGATCGAAGATGTCCCGCCTGTGCACCGCGTCGGCGCGGCGCTCGACCAGGAACAGCAGGAGGTCGAAGTACCGCGGGATCAGGGCGATCGGCTGGCCGTCGCGCGTCAGGCGGCGCTGGCGCGGCGAGAGCACGAAGTCGGAGAAGCGGAAACGCGGCACGGCAGCGACGATAGACGAGAACCTGACAGGGATGGTAGGTCGCTGCGTCGGGACGCCACGACACGCCTACCCAGGCAAGGCTCGCTGCGTGATGAAATCGACGATCTCCGCGGGATCGACAAGCGCGTGCGGGTGGTGACCGACGCCCGGCTTGTGGATCACCGTGATGAGTCCCTCACGGGCGCGATACCGCGTCTCGATCAGCGCCGTGTTCTCCTCGACTGGGACCACGTCGTCGGCATCGCCCACCACGTGCAGCAGCGGCACCTGCGCCCGAGCGAGCGGCCCGAGCCGGTCCACGGGATTGGATGCGTACGCAGTCCCTTGCTCGTCGGTCAGCCCGTACGCAGCAAGGCAGCGCTGCCAGTCCGGCGCGCTGCCAGTGCCCCGTCCCTTGCCCCCGGGCCAGCTGCCGATAGCGCAGACAGGGGCGTCGGCGTAGATTGCGCCCACCGCGTCGGGACGCGATGCCGCCCAGTTGTAGGCCAGCAGTCCGCCACGGCTGTACCCGGCCAGCACCGGTCGCGGCGCCAGCGCGAACCTTCGTGTCCACACGTCGTAGGCGGCGCTCCACGCCGCCACGGCCCGCGGGCAGCCATACAACCCGGCCGCAGACGGGTTGTGGGCGATGTGCCAGCCGCGACCGAGCAACTGGGCGTCGAGCCCGTGCCAGAACTGGTGGCCGAAGAACTCGGCCACCCACAACCACGGCCTGCCAGGGGCCGCCTGCTGCGGCACGGCAACGGTGAACGACTGCCCCTCCGCCGTGAAGTCGTGGCGCGCCCAGTCGAGGTGCCGCCCCTTGCGTCCGGGGAAGGTCGGCGCGGCCGCCTGTGCGCCGACAGGCAGGCCCACGAGACAGCTCGCAGCCAGCAGAAGAACGTCTCGTCGGCCACGAGCCTGCAGCGGTGATTCTGATTCACCGGCGCCCGCAGGCCGATCGATGTGCAAGGGTGTCGTCATCGCGAGAACCGGTGGGGTATCTTACCCGGACCCGCACAGCCGTTCCTGCGGCACGTGCACCGCGGCCGGCCCTCAGTCGCTCGGCGTCGAAGAGCACAGCGATGGAACTCGACCACGTCTTCGTGATGTGCGATGTCGGAGCGCCGGAAGCCGCCGCGCTGCACGCGCTCGGATTGCGCGAGGGCTCGTCGAATGCCCATCCGGGGCAGGGCACCGCGTGCCGGCGCTTCTTCTTCGGCAACGCCTACCTCGAGCTGATGTGGGTGGCCAATGCCGACCAGGCCCAGGCGCCCGCGGCAGCGCCGACGCGATTCTGGGACCGCTGGTCGCAGCGACGCCGCGGCGCCTCGCCGTTTGGCCTGGTCCTGCGCGGCGGCCCCAACGCCGCCGACACCGTCCCTGCGTGGCCGACCTGGACGTACCGGCCGGCGTGGCTCAGCAAGGAGCAATCGATCGAGTTCGCGCGGGACACGCGGCTCGAGGAACCGGAGATCATCGCGCTGCCCTTCCTGCGCGAGCGCGTCGGCGCCGGCGTGGAGCCCGTCGACCACGATTTCCTGCTCACCGACATCACCGCCGTCAGGTGCGGACTCGGCGATGCGGCGCGTCTTTCGCCTGCCTTGCGCAGTCTGCAGGACCTGGGCATCGTCACCTTCGAGTCCGCTCGTGAGCCGACCCTTCGGCTGGGCTTTGCCGGCGGCGACGAGGGCAAGACCATGGACCTCTGGCCGACGCTGCCGCTCGTGCTTGAGTGGTGAGGCGGTCGCTGCGCGCTCTCACGAGCGGGCCTCCGCACTACGCGTGACGCGCACGGCTGACGAGACACGATGACACCGGACGCCACCGGCTCCTGGGTGCTGCCCGAGCCGTACGACTTCTTCGAGACCACCCGCTGGCTGCGCCTGGGCGTGCGCGATCCGACGGTGCGGCGCGACGGCGCCGCGCTCTGGCGCACCGCCCACACGCCCGAGGGTCCGGTGACCGTGAAGTTGACGGCCGGGACGCACCTGCAGGCCGACGCATGGGGGCCCGGCGCCGCCGCCGTGATGCAGCACATCCCGCGCTGGGCTGGACTGCACGAGCCGGCCTGGACGATGCCGCCACACCCGGTGGTCGATCGGCTGCTGCGCGCGCATCCAGGCGTGCGACTGAGCGACACCGGTGACGTCTTCGAGGCGCTGGTCAGCGTGGTGTTGCAGCAGCTGGTCACCTGGGAGCATGCCGCGATGACCTGGCGGCGCCTGTGCGACGCCCATGGCGCGGCAGCGCCCGGGCCGACCGACCTGCGGCTCTCCCCCACCCCGCGCGCCATCCGCGCCGCCGGCACCATGCACCTGCAGGCGGCCGGCATCGGCGGCAAGCAGGCGCGCACGCTGATGACCGTGGCCGGAGTCGCGCATGCGATGCGGCGGGCCGAAAGCATGGCCACGCCAGAGGCGGCCGAGTGGCTGCAGAAGGTGCCCGGCGTCGGCCCCTGGACGGCCGGCATGGTCCTCGGGCTTCGACTCGGCCGCCCCGAGCCGCTGCCCTTCGGCGACGTCCACCTGCCGCATACGATCGCCTGGGCCCTGGCCGGCGAGGCCCGCGCGAGCGATACCCGGATGGCTGCCTTGCTCGAACCGTTCGCGGGGCAGGCGTTCCGCGTGGTGCGGCTGGTGTGGGCGGCCGGAATCCAGGCCCCGCGACGCGGCCCGCGCCCCGCCTGGCGATGAGCACGACAGGTCGAGGGATCGTGGAGGTGCCGTTGGGTCGAGCAGCTATAATTCGGCGCGATGCGACGCCTGCGCCACCGGACCCGCACATGACCCACCACGGACGCCGTCTGCCCCTCGCTCCCCAGCCGGAGCCAACCGCTGATGCGACTCCGACGTCCCCGATGACGCGTCGGTCAGCGCTGCAGGGGCTCGCTGCGGGGCTCGGTCTCGCGATCGCCGCTCCCGCCGACGCGCACGGCATCGATCATCCGCTCGCCGCGCACGTCGCACAGCGACCGCGCCCCACCAGGCCCGTCGCCGCCAGTGCGGCACCGACGCCACAATTTTTCGACGCCCACCAGTTCGCGACCCTCGCCCTCGTGTCGGAGTTGATCGTCCCCGGGTCGGTGGCCAGCGGCAGCCCGGCGTACATCGACCACGTGCTGGCCATCGAGCACGGCGAGGTGCGGCTGCGCTTCGTGAGCGCGCTCGCTGCCGTCGATGCGGCGGCGCGCGAGGCACACGGCACCACCTTCCGCGCCGTCCCTGCCGCGCAGCAAGCGGCGTTGGTCGAAGCTGTGGCGACGCTGCCGACGCTCAAGTCGTGGATCGCCGGGGCGCACTACTCCTCGGAGCCCGGCATGAGGGAACTGGGCTTCACCGGCAACGTCTTCTTCCAGAGTTTCCCGGCGTGCGAGCACGCCGAGGGACACGAGTAGTCACGTCTCCCGACACCTCATGCAGACCGACCCCGCAGGCAAGCACTTCGACGTCGTCATCATCGGATCGGGCGCGTCGGGCGGCTGGGCCGCCAAGCGCCTGACCGAGGCGGGCCTGCACGTGGCCGTGCTCGAGGCCGGGCGGGCGCTCACCGACGCCGACTACAAGGAACACGTCCAGCCCTACGAGCTGCCGTATCGCGGCAGAACCAAGGCACCGCTCGAGCGCACGCAGCCGCGGCAGTCGCAGTCCTACGCCGTGCGCGAGTGGAACGCCGACTGGTACGTCAACGACATCGAAGAACCGTACCTGGACGACTCCGATCCGGGCTTCCTCTGGGTCCGCCCGCGTGTGGTCGGTGGGCGGATGAACATCTGGGGGCGCGGCTGCCTGCGGATGAGCGACATCGACTTCAAGGCCGCGTCGCACGACGGTGTCGGTGTCGATTGGCCGCTCACCTACGCGGAGATCAAGCCGTACTACGACCTGGTCGAGGAGTACGTCGGCGTCTCGGGCATGAAGGAGGGGCTGGCGCAGTATCCCGACGGTCCCTTCCAGCCGCCGATGGGCCTGACCTGCAACGAGATGGCCGTCCGCGCGCGAGTCAAGAAGGCCTTCGGCTACACGGTCACGCAGGGTCGCACGGCCAACCTCACCAGGCCGCTCAACGGGCGGCAGCCGTGCCACTACTGCGGGCCCTGCGAGCACGGCTGCATCACGCACTCGTACTTCAGCTCGGCGTTCACGACGATGAAGGATGCGCTGGCGACGGGCCGCTGCACGCTCCTGACCGGGGCGATGGCCTACAAGGTACTGATGGATCCCGACACGCACCGGGCCAAGGGCGTGCTGTACATCGATCGCCTCACGCGTCAGCCGAAGGAAGTCTTCGGGCGCGCCGTGGCGCTCTGCGCGCAGACGCTGGAGTCGGTGCGGATGCTCTTCAACTCGGCGACGCGCCAGGCGCCCAACGGCCTGGCCAACTCGAGCGGCCTGTTAGGCAAGTACCTGATGACGCATTTCTCGGGAGCGGGTGCCTCGGGCGAGCTTCCCGATCTCACGGAGCAGCCGTCGATCGCCGGTGCCAATCGACCGTGCGGCTTGCTCACGCCGCGCTTCCGCAACCTGCCCGGCGGGCCCAAGACCGACGGCTTTCTCCGCGGCTACGCGCTCAGCACCTACGTCGGCGCGGGATTCAACTTCAGCGCGGCAGGGATCGGCGAGGCGTACAAGAAAGCCCTCCTGCAGCCGCGCCCATCGACGCTCACCTTCTCCGGCTTCGGCGAGTGCCTGCCCTACGCCGACAACGCCTGCAGCGTGGACCCCAACACGCTGGACGCGTTCGGGATTCCGGTGGTGCGGCTGCGTATCTCGCCGCGCGACAACGAGCGCGCGCTGCACCGCGACATGGCCACGCACGCCGCCGAGATCCTCGACCGGCTCGGCGCGACCAACATCCGTCAGAGCCACGGCATGCGCGGCCAGGCCCACGAGGTGGGCGCCGCACGCATGGGCACCGACCTGAAGTCGTCCGTGCTGACGCCGTTCCTGCAGACCCACGACGTCAGCAACCTGTTTGTGATGGACGGCTCGAGCTTCCCGTCGAGCGCGTGGCAGAACCCGACCCTGACGATCATGGCCCTGGCCGTGCGATCCACCGATTACATGCTGGAGCAGCTGCGGACCAAGAATTTGTAAGCGTCGCCGGTAGGGGCCGCTCCCCGAGCGGCCCTGACCAGGCGCGTTCGCGGAACGCGCCCTACCTGGCGCTGGCGTCCACGGCGTCCACGAGGCCGTGGACGGCCTTGTCGAGCAGCTTCATGCCGACGGTGTCGCCGCGCATGTGCCCGAGGCGGACGATGACCAGGTCGCGCGACGGGATGATGATCACCCGCTGGCCGCCGGCCCCGGCCATCCAGTAGGCATCTGGCGGCGCGTCGAGCTCGTTGGTGCCGTTCACCCAGAACAGCCCGCCATACCGGGGCGTGGCCCATCCCGGCGCCGGCGTGCTGACAAACCTCACGAAGCCCTCGGGCAGCAGGCGCGTGCCCTGCCACACGCCGTCCTGCGCGTAGAGAAGGCCAAGCCGGGCCCAGTTGCGCACCGTGCCGTAGTCGTAGCCGCTCAGGATGAAGTTGCCGTAGGGATCGGGCTCGAGCACCTGGCGGCGGATGCCGATCCGGTCGAACAGCGCCCGTTGCGGCCACGTCAGATAGGTCTCGCCGCGGGCCTCGACCACCTGCCGGACCAACGCCCCGAGGGTGAGCGGGTCGCAGTTGCGATAGCGCCCCTCGGTGCCTGGCGGGAACTGCAGCGGCCGGCTCGTCGAGAAGCGGAACACGTCGATGGCGCCTGAGTAGACCAGCGCATGTGCCGGGTAGCCGTCGCGGTCGGGCGCGTAGCCCGGGTCGGCGGGCGACGTGCAGTGCAGCCCACTGCTCATGCGCAGGAGGTGGCTCACCGTGATCGCGCGCCGAGGGTCGGCCTGGCCCTGCCACGCGGCGATCGGCGCCGGTGCCTCGAGCTTCAGCGCGCCCTGCTGTATCAGCAGACCCACCAGCGTAGCCGTCAGGCTCTTGCCCATCGACCAGCTCTCGAGCTGTGTGTCGGCGGTGGCACCGAGCGCGTAACGCTCGGCCACGATGCGCCCCTTGTGGAGCACCAGGACACCGGCCGTCAACGCCTCCGGGTCGGAGAAGGCGACGGCCACCGCCGCGTTCACCGCGTCGTTGTCCAATCCACGCGGCCACGGCTCACGAGCCGGCGCGTCGCCCATCGGCCACGGCTGGCTCCCCGCGTCTGGCAGCGTCGTCGGCACTGGCGTCGGCGCAAACAACACCGAGTCGGTGCCTTCGGGATGGATGACACAGCCCTGATCGCCGTAGAAGCCTGCCGAGCGGGTGACCAGGCCCCGCACGGTTGCGCGGACGATCCTGCGCTCGCGATCGACAACCGTCGTCATGTGCGCACGATCGGCCTCGGGCGTGAGGAAGAAGGCGCTGTTCAGGCGCGCTTCCGCCTCGTCTCGGCCCGACACGAAGACGGCCGAACACAGGATCTTGGCGTACGCCGCCGCACCGAGGGTCAACGGCGTGTCGCTCGGCGAGAAGCCGCCGCTCGTGGCCGGATTGAGTGCCGTGGCGTCAGGGCGGGCAGGCGTCTGCGCCACGGAAGAGGACAGCGTGGACGCGGCCACGACGATGCCGGCAGCCAGCAGGTGACCAATCGGCTGCCGCAGCCGTGGACGCTGGCCCATGTGTCGGTCTCGCATCAGCAGCTCCGAGGTCCAGTCCTATTTCATCGAGTGGAGGCCGAACATGTTGCCGTCGGTATCCACCGCGAGCACCACGAAGCCGTACTCGCCAATCGACATCTTGTCGCGGTGCACCTTACCGCCCGCGGCGGCAACGCGACCGCCCTCGACGGCGCAGTCGTCGCACACGAAGTAGACCAGCGTGCTACCGCCCGATGGCACACCCGGCGCCTTGACCAGGGCGCCTGACGCACCGGACGCGGTCGGGCTCATCGGAAACGCCGACATCTCGATGTCGGGCATGGACAGGGCCTGGAGGGTGGTCTCCAGCACTGCTTCGTAGAACGCGCGGGCGCGCGGCATGTCCTGGACGTAGATCTCGAACCAGCCGACCGGGTTTGGGCGAGCCATGACTCCTCCTGGGAAGGCGGCAGTGTAACAGGGCGCCGCGGCTCCGTCCTTTGCTAGCATGACGCTTCAAAGGAAGAGGAGCAGCCACTGTGACTGACCTGCGCGATCGCGTCGTCTTGATTACCGGAGCATCCACCGGCATTGGTGCGGCCGCGGCCCTGGCGTTCGCGCGGGCGGGTGCCAAGCTGGCGCTGCACTACAACGCGAGCGCGGCGGAGGCCACCGCCGTCCAACGTGCGTCGCAGGCGCTTGGGGCCGACTCGGTGCTCATCCAGGGCGACCTCGGCCACACCGACGCCGTGCCCCGTATCGTGGCGGAGACGATGGCGCGGTTCGGACGGATTGACGTGCTGATCAACAACGCCGGCGGCATGCTCGGCCGCAGGAGCATCGGCGAGTATGCCGAGGCGCACCTGCAGGAGGTGCTGGCGCTCAACGTGACGCAAGTCGTGATGATGGTCCACGAGGTCGTGCCCATCATGCAGCGTCAGGGTGGCGGGGCGATCATCAACGTCAGCTCGATTGCGGCACGCACCGGCGGCGCAGGCGGCGCGGTGCTCTATGCGGCAGCCAAGGGCTTCATCTCGACCGCCACCCGCGGCTGGGCGCGCGAACTCGCGGGCGACAACATCCGCGTCAACGCCGTCTCGCCGGGTGTGGTCACCACGCCGTTCCACGATCGCTACTCGACGCCCGCGCAGTTGGAGACCATGCGCGGCACCATCCCGCTCGGTCGCCTCGGCACCGCGGAGGAGTGTGCCGGCACGTTCCTCTATCTGGCCTCGGAAGAAGCCTCGGGCTATGTCACCGGACAGGTCGTCGAAGTCAACGGCGGCCAGTACATGCCGTAACCGGGCAGCCGAGGCGGTACCGCATCACGGGCGTTTCGCGCCCGCGGCAATCAGCAGCGCCGACGTGGCGGCGTAGTCACCGGTAGCGCGATACCACCCATGCTCTGCCCCGTGCGTCGCCCATCCGAGTGGGGTGCTCGTGAAATCGGCGTCCATGGCCTCGAGTGGCGGATCGCACTGCAGGATGGCCGCAGTCATCCCGGCGTTGCCATGGAAGGCGGCCCAGTGCAGCGGCGTCGCGTGATGCTGCCCTCTCGCGTCTACGGGCCAACCGCACTGGAGAAAGACACGTACCGCGTCCCCCTGGTTGTTCCGGGCGGCGTGCGCCACCTCACGGCGATCGGCCGCAGACAGCGTCCCGACGACACCAGGGTGCTCGCGACAGAGGGCGTCGGCCCTTGACTGATCGGCCATCCAGCACGCGTCGATGAGCCTGCCCGCCACTGGCGTGTGTTCCAGCAGCAGCGCCAACACGTCGTGGTGGCCGAACGTCCGGGCGACCATGGGCGCGGTGGCGTGGAAGCCCAGGGTCCACTGGTAGATCGTTCCACCGGCGTGGTGATCGTTCATCGGAAACCACTCGGCGTTGACCTGCATCCGCACGCAGCGAGGGTCGGCCTCGAGATGCCGCCGCGCCAGATCGAGGTCGCCCAGCGCGGAGGCCAGGAGCAGGTCGGTGCGACAGCCACGCGACACCAGGTAGCGGGCCACGTCCTGCCGCTCCTTGACCATGTGCTGCGCGGGCGTCGACTCGTGGTCCACGTCACGCGCATCGAGGTCCGCCCCGGACTCCACCAGATAGCCGGCCACGTCGATCGTGCTCGCGAAGTGGAGCGGCGTCTGGCCGTCGCCGCCTCGGGCGTGCACCACCGCCGCATCGCGGGCCACCAGTTCCCGCAGCCGCTCCAGCAGTCCGAGGCGC
>Ga0136633_1003574_pt1 | contig 10163 bp, 10 predicted proteins | sample AntDrymeUQ832206_2_FD_105494 | JGI IMG/M metagenome (GOLD analysis project Ga0136633, IMG submission 105494) | Polar desert sand microbial communities from Dry Valleys, Antarctica - metaG UQ83 (22.06) | ecosystem: Environmental > Terrestrial > Soil > Desert | place: Antarctica: Dry Valley...
AGGACGTCCTGCTGCTCGACGTCACCCCGCTGTCCCTCGGCATCGAGACCAAGGGCGGCATCATGACCAAGCTCATCGAGCGCAACACCACGATCCCGACCAAGCGGTCCGAGGTCTTCACCACGGCCGATGACAACCAGCCGAGCGTGCAGATCCAGGTCTACCAGGGTGAGCGGGAGATGGCCGCCTACAACAAGCGGCTCGGCATGTTCGAGCTGACCGGCCTGCCGCCGGCGCCACGCAGCGTCCCGCAGATCGAGGTCACCTTTGACATCGACGCCAACGGCATCGTCCACGTCTCCGCCAAGGACCTCGGCACCGGCAAGGAGCAGTCGATGACCATCACCGGCGGCTCGGCGCTGCCCAAGGAAGACATCGAGCGGATGATGAAGGAGGCCGAGGAATACGCCGAGGAGGACCACAAGCGTCGCGAGGAGGCCGAGACCCGCAACCAGGCCGAGGCCCTCGTCCACCAGACCCAGAAGTTCCTGGCGGAGAACGGCGACAAGCTCCCCGCCGAGGGCAAGGCCGACGTCGAGGCCGCGCTGACCGACCTGACCGGGGTGCTGGGCGGCAGCGACATCGCGGTCATCCGTGAGAAGAGCGAGACGCTGGCCAAGAAGAGCCAGGAGCTCGGTGGCGCTCTCTATGCCGATCAAGCCCAGCAGGACTCGTCTGAGGACGCTGCCGCTCAGGACAACGACGAGGGCGTCGTCGACGCGGAGATCGTCGACGAGCCTGACAACTCCACCAGCGCCGACAGCGACGCTAAGTGACGGCTGCCGAGCCCCGCGAGGAGGGCACCGACCCCGCAGCCGGACCCGCTCCCGAGCCACTGGTCGTCCGCGACAAGCGGCGGCTCGACCCGGCGAGCGGGGAGGTGCGCCCCGACGCGGTGGCACCCCGGACCGAACCACCGCCCGAGTCCGAGCCCGAGCCCGATGCGGAGGCGGTCCGCGCCGAGCTGACCGGTGACCTGCAGCGGCTGTCGGCCGAATACGCCAACTACCGCAAGCGGGTCGAGCGCGACCGCGTGCTGGTGCTCGAGCTGGCGACAGCCGGGTTCCTCGAGAGCCTGCTGCCGCTGCTCGACAGCGTCGAGCTGGCCCGTCAGCACGGGGATCTCGACGGCGCCTTCAAGGGCGTCGGTGAGGGCCTCGAGCAGCTCGCGGACAGGCACGGCCTCGAGCGCTACGCCGACGTCGGCGACGCGTTCGACCCGGCGATCCACAACGCGCTGATGCCGGCGCCCGAGGATCCCGCCGTCACCGTGGCCACGGTCGCCCAGATCCTCCAGCCCGGCTGGCGGCTTCGGTCCGGCCGGGTCCTGCGACCGGCCGGGGTGGCCGTCGCCGAGCCGGCCGCCGCGGCCGTCCATGACGTCGAGGACGCCGAGGACGCCGAGGACGTCGAGGAGCGCGAGCCTTCCGCCGTACCAGAAGCGCAGTGAGAGGGGGGACGCCATGAGCGCGCGGGATTTCGTCGAGAAGGACTACTACGCCGCGCTCGGCGTCCCGAAGGAGGCGCCGGCGGCCGAGGTCAAGAAGTCCTACCGCAAGCTGGCCGCCGAGCTGCACCCTGACCGCAACCCCGGCGGCGAGGAGCGGTTCAAGGAGGTCAGCGAGGCCTACGACGTGCTGTCGGACCCGACCAAGCGCAAGGAGTACGACGAAGCGCGGGCGCTGTTCGGCAGCGGTGGACTGCGGGGGGCCGGTCCTGGCGGGTTCGACCCGGGCGACCTGTTCGGGCAGACCCGGGCGGGCGGGTTCTCCGACGTGTTCAGCGGTCTGTTCGGCAACGGCAGGGGCCGGCACGCCCCGCGCAAGGGTCCGGACATCGAGGCGGCGATCACCCTCTCGTTCGCCGACGCGTTTCAGGGAGTCACCGTGCCGCTGCGCCTGGCGACGCGGGGCGCCTGCAGCACCTGTCGGGGATCCGGCTCGGCGCCGGGCACCTCCGCGGCCACCTGCACCGCCTGCCAGGGCTTGGGTGTCATCTCGCGTAACCAGGGGTCGTTCTCCTTCGCCGAGCCCTGCCGCAGCTGCCGCGGCGCGGGGAAGGTCGTGACCGACCCCTGCCCTGGCTGCCACGGCTCGGGCGAGCAGACCCGGGACCGCACGATCACCGCTCGCGTCCCCGCCGGGGTGGCCGACGGGCAGAAGATCCGCCTGAAGGGCAAAGGGTCTCCGGGTGAGGCAGGCGCGCTGGCCGGTGACCTGATCGTCGCGGTCGGTGTGACAGCGCACCCGGTGTTCGGGCGCAAGGGCAGCCACCTCACGCTGGCCCTGCCGGTGACCTTCACCGAGGCGGCACTGGGCGCCAACATCGGGGTCCCCACCCCGGACGGCACCGTGACCCTGAAGGTGCCTGCAGGCACGCGGTCGGGTCGCACCTTCCGGGTGAAGGGCAAGGGCTTCCCGGCCAAGACCGGCGTGGGCGACCTGCTCGTCACCGTCGAGGTCGAGGTGCCGCACGAGCTGTCGCCCGAGGAGCGGGCAGCTCTCGAGAGCTACGCCTCGGTGTCGAAGCACGACCCGCGCCAGCACCTCAAGGAGGTCGTCCTGTGACCCAGCAACCTCCACCGGAGACGGTGTTCGTGATCTCGGTGGCCGCCGAGCTGGCCGGCATGCACCCGCAGACGCTCCGGCAGTACGACCGGCTCGGCCTGGTCAGCCCCAGCCGCACCGGTGGTGGTGGCCGGCGCTACTCCGAGCGCGACGTCGAGGTGCTGCGCGAGGTGCAGCGGCTGTCGCAGGAAGAGGGCGTCAACCTGGCCGGCATCAAGCGGGTGATCGAGCTCGAGCACCAGGTCGAGGCGCTGCAGCACCGGGTCGACGAGCTGACCGAGGACCTGCACCGGGCGCGCAGCGACGCCACCAGCGCGCAGGACCACGTGCGCGCCTCGATGCGGCGCGACCTGGTTCCGGTGCGGCAGACCGCGCTGGTGGTCTGGCGGCCGGACTCTCGCTAGGAGCACCTCGATGGACACCGAACGCCTGACCACCAAGGCCCAGGAGGCCGTCTCGACTGCTGTCCGGCCGGGGGTTCAGCCGACGCCGTGCGGGCCAGCGCAGAGCGGCAGCTCGGGGTGCTGGCCAGCGTGAACGGGTCGACAGTGGCCGCGCCGGGGCTGAGCCGTGGCGTGCTCGCTGCCCTCGAGGCCGCGCAACGAGCAGCGTCCCAAGCCCGCGACGACTTCGTCTCGACCGAACACCTGGTCGTCGGGCTGGCGTCCGACCGGGCACTGCAGCTGCCGCGCGCCGAGGACCTGGTGACGGCCTTCGCCCACAGTGCGCGGCGGGAACCGGCGGGTGACCTCGGCTGACCCGGGCGGCAGCTATCAAGCCCTGGAGAAGTACAGCGTCGACCTCACGCAGGCGGCGCGGGACGGCAAGCTGGATCCGGTGATCGGCCGTGACAGCGAGATCCGGCGAGTGATCCAGGTGCTGGCGGGGCGCACCAAGACAACCCGGTGCTGATCGGTGAGCCCGGTGTCGGCAAGACCCGCGGTGGTCGAAAGGGCTGGCCCAGCGGATCATCGCCCGTGGTCGACCGGCTGCGCATGGAAAAGCTGGCGCTGGCCAAGGAGAGCGACGCCGGGTCGGTCACGCGGCTGGAGTCGCTGCGCCGCGACCTGGCCGATCGCCAGGAAGAGCTGGCCGCGCTGATGACGCGGTGGGATCGCGAGAAGCTCGGGCTCAACCGGGTGGGGGAGCTCAAGAAGCTGCTCGACGACCTGCGTTCGCAGCGACACGATGTCGGGCCCAATTGCAATGAGGGGCTAACCGATAGAGGTACCCGGCCGTCGTCAGCCCAGCCCGGGCTTTCACAGAGGCCGGAAGTATAGGCAACAATCACGCGTCCTGGTGAAAATGGGCTGGGTCCATAATGGCCCCGTTGGAGACGACAGGGGTGGTTCCGCTGCGGAAGCCTCGTTGAAGGCATCCCTTTCCGGTCTCATTGCCAAGGGCGGACGTCCTCCCGTATGAGGTGCTTGCTAGGCTCATGCGTGACCTACTGCGGTTGGGGGCGAGGCGCGTCCCGTCACGATTATGCCGGGATGGTTCCGTAACGACCTTCGTGAGGTACAGGCCTAGCAGGCGTAGTCTGCTCACTAAATGGGCCGCACAGCAAGAAGGCGATGATGAAGGGGATCTGGGTGATCCAGCCGAACAACAAATTGCCCGCCTCTTGATCGAACAGCAGGAGTCGCGGCATAAGCCACAAGCCCAACATGAACACCCACGCCCGGGATCCCACGAAGAGCACTCGGCGCAGGAATGCGAAGCCTAAGGCGAAGATGATCGCTCCGATGACGAAACCCGCCGCGGCAAAGTTCCCATATAGGTCCGTGAGGGTACAGGAGTAATAGTCCGTGAAACTCTTGTCCAGGTATTCATCCCCAAGGTAGCTCTTTGCGGTAGTTTTCAGGTTACGCCGGAAACGGTCGAATCCAGCGGGGTCAGTGTATCGACGTACTAGCCAGGTATACGGCTCCCATGCACGTCCCAGAGCTGGCCCCTCATCATTTAGGCGGGGTGTAATTTGTGCAATCAGGTCGATGCAGTCGAGTCTCTCTGTGCCCTGCTCGTCGCCAGTTGCGCGGGTATCGAGCTGCGTGAAGTAGGATCGCTGTAGGTCACCGCCAGTTGCATACAGTCGGTAGTTTACTGATCCGACGATTAAGATGTAGCCTAATCCGAGAATTATAGTAGAAATTGCGATGCTGCCAATTGTGGCCGAATTCTGTCTTCGGCGCAGGACATAGCCGGCGAGAACGAGGATGGTCAAGTTGAGAAGGCCACCGCGACTGTTGATGATGCAGAAGTACGTCCACACGCCCACGTTGGCTGTGATCGCTAGGCTGAATAGCTGCCTTCCGCCGACGTCACCGCTAAAGTGGCGAAGAAGGAACAACACGGCGATAATGAACAATACGTTTGTCTGGTACAAACGAAACACGGCGAAAACCCAGGTCGGGAGTCCTATAAGTGCCTCGGCGGCGCCATCTCCACCAATTCTTGCATACCTAAGTCCGTACCGCTGGATGATATAGAGGAAAAGTGCTGCGAGCAGCAGCGAGCCGATGGCAAAGATCGTTGAGCCGAGTGAACTCACCGTTCGGGGCTGCAGTTCGGGAGCCGCGGCATTAGTTCGGGTGAGGCGAGAGTAGATAGCAAGCATTGGAATCTGGAACAGCAAGAGGGAAGCAATGATGAGCGCGACGAAAGCGGACGCATGCCCGGCTGCGCCAGGTGAAGTTAGGTTAAACAAACTCAGGGTGGGGGAGAGTTCGAGATAGAGACAGGTAAGTGCATAGAACATTGCGAATAACACGTCTTCCTGCAGGCGGGCTCTCGCTCGAAAATATAGAATGCCTAGAACGACCGCGAGGGCGCTCATTGTGCAAGCTGCCATGAGCACCAAGGCGTCAGGTTCGTCAGTCACCCGGCCATGATGCCACTAGCACGGCCCTTGCTTGCTGGCCTCCGGGGGCTTGGAGCGCATTCAGTGATGGCTGTTCGTTCATCAGCGGGTGGGGCGGGCGGCGAGCCGAGTTGTGGGTACTAAGTTGAGTGCGACCGCGCCAGCCTCTGCGAAGGTATTGAGACGCGCACTCACCGGGGCCAACCACTAACGCAGGCTGAGTCCCTGGGAGTGGTGTAACTCCGGCTCTTGATTGTCCGTGACCGTGTTCGTGTCGGTCCCGCTCGCAAGATCCCAGCAGACTCGAATGTGCGGAGCCAACTGTGAGACGCGACGCTGAGTAAACGGATCGCGGGAAACCTGATCGGCTATGCCAAGCGCGAGGGCTTACCACATGCTCCAAGCTCAAACCAGATCAGAGGGTGGCTCTTGCATCCCTAACAGCATGCGCGTTGGGGCCTGACTTCGGCCGCCAGCGGGACCGCGACTTGGCCGTTCGTAGCGGCCATCGATGGGCTGTTAGAGGTCGGTGGGTCGTCGGTGCGCCGCTCGCGGCGGAAAAGGGACCAGGACGTCGGCGATCCTATCGGCTGCCTTTCCGTCCCACAGCGCAGGGCGCCGGGCAGGTGGCGGATGAGCCAGCACGTCGCGGGCGGCCGTCACGATGGTGTCGGGCTCGCGACCCACGAGCCGGTTGGTTCCCTCGCTCACGGTGATCGGTCGCTCGGTGTTGTCGCGCAGCGTCAGGCACGGGACACCAAGGACGGTGGTTTCTTCTTGGATGCCCCCCGAGTCGGTCAGCACGACTCGCGCGCCGGCCTGGAGCGCCACGAAGTCGAGGTACCCCAGCGGGTCCACGAGGTGAACGTTGGCGGGGATCCCGGTCAGCTGCGCACGGGTCCGGGGATGCACCGGGAAGATCAGCGGGCAGGTAGTGGCGATTCGTGCGAACGCCTCCATCAACCCACCGAGGACCTCGGGATCGTCGACGTTGGCCGGTCGGTGGAGGGTGACTAACCCGTACTCGCTCGGCAGACCGCGCGGCCCTCCTCTTTCCAGTGCTCGGGGGAGGTTCAGCAGCAGCGTGTCCACCATGACGTTGCCGACGAGATGCACCAGGTCAGGGTGGTATCCCTCTGCCGACAGGTTCGCGACGGCATCCACGGAAGGCGCCAGCAGGTAGTCGCTGAGGCGGTCGGTCACCACCCGGTTAATCTCCTCCGGCATCGACCAGTCACGGCTGCGCAGGCCCGACTCCACGTGCGCGACCCGAGCACCAGATTTCGCAGCGACGAGGGCGCAGGCGACGGTGGAGTTCACGTCCCCAGCCACGACGACGACATCCGGCTGGAAGTCCTGCACGACAGGTTCGAAGGCCGTCATCACCTTCGCGGTCTGGACCGCGTGCGACGCCGACCCGACCCCCAGCGTGCGGTCAGGCGTGCGGATGCCGAGCTCGTCGAAGAAGATCGCGCTCATCGCGGCGTCGTAGTGCTGCTCGGTGTGCACCAGCAGCGTCTCGACACCACGCGACTCGAGCGCGTCGAGCACCGGCTTGACCTTCATGAAGTTGGGTCGGGCTCCGACCACGCACACGGCTCGCACCGTGTGACGGTAGCGTCAAGCGCTGTTGTCCGCGTCGGGATGAGGGTCCATGAAGCAAGTCGTCCAGAGCGTCGCCAGCGGCGATCTCCGTGTCCTCGACGTGCCGCGTCCCGTTCCGGGGCCGACCGAGGTTCTCGTGGCGACGAGCCGCACCGTGCTGTCCCCCGGCACAGAGCGCGCCGTCCGCAAGCTGGCCTCCGCCAACTTGCTGCAGAAGGCCAAGGCCCGACCCGACCTGGTCAAGCAGGTGATCACCAAGGCCCGCGCCGAGGGCATCAAGACCACGATGCGGGCCGTCCGGAGCCGGTTGGACGAGGACATGCCGCTGGGCTACTCCGGTGTCGGCGCAGTCGTTGAGCTCGGCGAGGCGGTCGAAGGCCTCACGGTCGGACAGCGGGTCGCCACCGGCTCGGCCGGGCACGCCGACTTCCAGCTCGTGCCCGCACGCCTCGCCGTAGCGGTGCCTGACAACGTGTCCGACAGCCAGGCCGCCTTCGCGACCGTCGCGTCGATCGCGCTGCACGGTCTGCGTCAGGCCGAAGTCGGTCCCGGCAGCAAGGTCTGCGTCATCGGGCTCGGACTGCTGGGCCAGCTCACCGCGAGGCTCGCGATGGCATCCGGCTGCACCGTTGTAGGGATCGACCTTTCCCCGTGGACAGCAGAGCTGCTGACGGCGTCAGGAGGCTTCGGGCTCGTCGAGAACGGCGCGGCCACGACCGAGGCGGTACGCGCCTGGTCGGATGGCCACGGTGCCGACGCGGTCATCCTAACTGCCGCCACACCCTCTTCAGAGCCGGTACGGCGGGCAACCTCCCTGGCCCGTGACCGGGCGTCGGTGGTGGTCGTCGGTGACGTCGGCCTCGAGCTCGAGCGCACCCCCTTCTATGAGAAGGAGCTCAGCCTGAAGTTCGCCCGGTCCTACGGGCCGGGACGCTACGAGCGCTCCTACGAGGAGTGGGGGGTGGACTACCCGCTGGGCTACGTCCGCTGGACCGAGGGCCGCAACCTTCAAGCCTTCCTGGACCTCGTCGCGGCCGGCCGCCTGGAGGTTGATGACCTCGTCAGCCACACCTTCCCGATCGAGCAGGCCGAGCAGGCGTATGCGCTCGTCGAAGGAGGCGAGCGGTCCCTCGGCATCCAGCTCACTTACGCACCCGACTCACCGGTGAACGAGGTCGTTGAGCTGACCACGAAACGCTCCGGTGCTGGTCTCGGTGTTGGCCTGGTGGGAGCGGGCGCCTACGCGAAGGCGACCCTGATGCCTGCTTTGAAGGCCGCCGGCTTCGAGCGGCTGGTGGCGGTGGCCTCCGCGTCCGGCTTGTCCGCGCGTCACCTGGCGGAGCGGCACGGGGCCGAGCGGGCGATGTCCTCGATCGAACCGCTACTGGAGCTGCCTGAGGTGGATCTGGTCGTCATCGCCACCCGACATGACAGCCACGCAGCACTGGTCACCCAGGCCTTGGAAGCGGGAAAGCACGTCTTCTGCGAGAAGCCGCTCGCCCTGACCGAGGAAGAGCTCGCCACCGTCACCGCCGCCTGGCGGGCCTCGGAGGGACACCTCTTCGTGGGCTTCAACCGCCGCTACTCCGTCCCGGTGGCGCTGGTGAAGAAGCACTTCGGCCAGACCGGCGGTCCCCTGGTCCTGACCTACCGGGTCAACGCCGGAAAGCTCGGCCCCAAGCACTGGTACCACGACCGCCGCCAAGGCGGTCGGCTGCTCGGAGAGGTGTGCCACTTCATCGACACCTGCAGCGCGCTGACTGCGTCGCCGGTCGTGTCCGTCTCGACCTTCGGCAGCGGCCAGGGCGAGGCGCTGCTGCAGGAGGACCTAGTCGTCTCGCTGCGTTATGCCGACGGATCACTGGCCACCATCACCTACGCCGCCGGCGGCCACGCTGGCACGCCCAAGGAACGGCTCGAGGTGCTGGGCCGCGGCCGCTCTGCCGTCATTGACGACTTCCGCCGCACCGTGCTGGACGGTGACGAGAGCAAGACAGGTGGTCAGGACAAGGGCCACGCCCTCGGCCTGCAGGCCGTGAGGTCGGCGCTGCGATCCTCCGCCGAGGCCGACGAGTTGACAGCAACGGCGCTCAGCACCTCGACTGTCGCACTGGCCGCGGCACGTTCCTTGCTCGAAGGCGACCGCGTGCAGTTAGACGGCTAGAAAGGACGTTACAGCCGCGCCAGCGTACGTTTCTGCCGGAGAAGCTAGGCTAAGGGCCCGAGCAACATTGACGCCTGCATAGCCGAGCAGCGCGATCAAGATCGCGGGCATGTTTTTTCGTCCTCATCGGTGACGAGTCGCTCGAGGGTACTGGCGATTTCCTCAAGCTCGTCGGGTCGCAACAGGCTGTGCATGGGCAGCGAGATCATCCGCCGCGCCAGGTCTTCTGTGACAGGCAGATCCACCGGCATGCCTCCGAACACCGGCTGGGTGTGCGCGGGAGGGAAGTAAAGCCGGGCCTCGATGCCTTCCTCCACCATCTCTGCGAGCACCCGGTCACGGTCGTTCTCGAGCAGGCAGGTGTAGAGCATGTGCACCGCGTCGCACCGCGGATCAACGTAGGGCGTCGTGACACCCGAGACTCCGGACAGCCGGTCGTTCATCCAGGCGACGTTGTCCCGCTTGCGTTGCAAGATCCCGGACAACCGCCCCAGCTGTACGACGCCCATCGCGGCCTGCATCTCGGTGATACGCCAGTTCCACCCGAGGACCTCGTGACGGTAGAGCGCCGTTTGCCCGTGGTTGCGCAGCAGCCGCATGCTTGCCGCGAGCTCCTCGTCATCGGTGGTGACCATCCCGCCCTCACCGGTCGTGATGTTCTTGGTGGGGGTGAAGCTGAACATCGCCATCCGGCCGAGGCTGCCGGCCGGCCGGCCGGCGTATCGGGCGCCCACCGCTTGGGCAGCGTCTTCGAGCAGGACCACTCCGGACTCGTCGCAGACGACCTGCAGCGCGTCCATGTCGGCCGGTTGGCCGGCGTAGTGCACGGCTAGCACGGCCTTGGTACGAGCCGTGATGCGTCGACGGACGTCGTCGGGGTCGAGGTTGAAGGTGCGAGGGTCAACGTCGGCGAAGACCGGGGTTGCACCGACGTGCAGGACGGACGTTGCGCTGGAGATGAAGGTCA
>Ga0136633_1003575_pt1 | contig 10162 bp, 13 predicted proteins | sample AntDrymeUQ832206_2_FD_105494 | JGI IMG/M metagenome (GOLD analysis project Ga0136633, IMG submission 105494) | Polar desert sand microbial communities from Dry Valleys, Antarctica - metaG UQ83 (22.06) | ecosystem: Environmental > Terrestrial > Soil > Desert | place: Antarctica: Dry Valley...
CGGCGGGCCGTCGGGCGACAGCAACGCAAAGGCGCGCTGCAGCGTCTTGAAGGCGACGGCGACGCCGCCCGGCGAGCCCGGCCCGTGGTACTTCAGCAGGTCGTCGAACGAGTAGGCGATCGTTCGCCCGTGCTCCTGCACCTCGATGGTCTCGGTCATCGCCCAGCTCCTCGCGTCGGCAGATTCGTCACCCGACGGTACTGCTGTGCCCCATGCGAATGCGCGGCGAGCCCACGGCGCTTGTCGCATGTGGCGAGAAGGCCCGCCACAACCTCGCAATGGCCTTGCGGTCGCGGTCGCCGGCGAGAGGTACACGACGGCTCGGATACAGCGGGTATTGACCGGCGGTGTCCCGTCTGTTCGAATGATGGTATCGGTCCTCGCGACCGCCGGAAGGAGGGGATGCACATGGGCAAGATCACGCTCGTCGACACCACCACCATGGTGCATCCCGGTCACCGCCGAGGCTGACCCCGGCCCCGGGCTGCACCTCCGCTTCTCTCCCTGGAGGAACTCCCATGTACGACGACGGCCTCCTGGCCGCTGACGCCACCATCCGCTCCCATCCGGATATGGCTCACACCCTTGCCCTGCTCGTCTCCCATCACGGTGAGATCGTCTTCGAGCGCCACTACCGGGGCTCCGTACCGGCAGACCTGCACTGCATCCACTCCGTCACCCAGAGCTTCACCTCGACCATCGTCGGCATCTTGGCCGGCGACGGGCTCGTGTCCCTCGATGCCCCGGTGGCGTCGCTCATCGACGCGCCTGCGTTCCGATCCGACCCGGTCAAGGCCACCATCACCGTGCGCCACCTCCTGACCATGAGCTCCGGGCTCTATGGGCACGGATGGTGGGACATCGACGAGATCGAAGTTCGCGGCGAGCCCGTGCTGAAGGGCGCGCTCGAAGCGCCCCTGGTGGGGCCTCCGGGCTGGGGCTTTCTCTACAACAACGGCGCCGCGCACGCGCTCGCCGCGGTGATCGGGGCCGTCAGCGGAAGGACGCCCGACGACGTCGCCGCCGATCGGCTGTTCGGGCCTCTGGGCATCGAGCGCTGGTCGTGGCCGACCGATGCCGAAGGTCACCATTGGGGCAGCGGCGGCCTGGAGCTGGCGGCCCGTGACCTGCTCAAGGTCGGGCTGCTCTATCTCCACGGGGGCGCCTGGGCCGGCGCCCGGGTGGTCGACGAGACCTACGTCCGTACCGCCACGTCGCCGCTGATGGAGGGAGGGCCTCCGGAACGGTGTGGGTACGGACTGCTGTGGTGGGTGGCGGACAGGGCGACCACGCCCTCCTACTTCGCCGGCGGCCACGGCGGCCAGTACGTGGTGGTCGTCCCCGAGCTCGACCTGGTGGTCGTCACCATGGGCGACGCCGATGCCATGGCCTACTCGGCGACGGGCCTGACCCTGCGCCGCCTCGTCCACCAGCAGGTCGTGCCGGCGTTCCGGCCGCCGGTCACCCAGCCGACATAGCCACGGAAGGCGCGTGGGCAGCGGCGGCACAGTCTGCGACACCACCGAGCGATCAAGAACTGCGCCTCATCCGGCGCGACGCGGATGGGACGGGCACGGCATGCACCAGCAATGCAGCCGTAGCCCGGCCGGGCTACGGCTTCTGGTCGCGCATGCCCTTGACCGCTTTGGAGATCGCCTCGGCGTCGAGCACGTCGGACATGATGCCGATCTGCTCTTCCCAGACGTCGTCGTCGATCAGGCTGCGGAACTCGTCCTCGAGCGCGTGATACACGGAGAGACCCAACTGGGCCTCGGCCAATGCACCTGCATAGGTCGGATCGCCGAGCACAACGGTCTCGGCGGCGATCTCCGCGCTCTCGTCGTCCGGAGCTCCGAGGATGACGAGCAGATGCTCGGTCCCGTGCTCGTCAGCGAGGCGCTTGATCGTTTCCTGGCTATTGAGGTCCATGGCCCCCGAGGCCGTTCAGACGAAGCACTCCGTCGACGCGTAGGCGACCTGTCCGCCGGCGCTCACGACGCATGCGGCGATCGCGGGACCGGCGATCCCGTCGCGCTCACCGAGCACGATGACCTGCTTGTTCTCGAACATGGGGTGCTAACTCACCTCCTCTTTCATCTCGTCGAGGGTCTTGTCGAGCCACGTGTTGAGCTCCGGCGGGGTGATCATCGATTTCGACAACCGCGCCACTTCCTGCCCGTCCTTCATGAGAAGGAACGTCGGCAACCCGTGGACCTTGAGGCGGATGCAGACCCGGCGGGCCTTGGGCGCCTCGAGCATGACGACGGCGATGTCGTCACGGGCGTCGGCCAGCTTCTCGACGTGGGGCTTCAGGGCCAGGCAGGGCTTGCAGTCCGGCCCCCAGATGTCGACGAGCGTAGTGCCGCTCGCGACGAGGTCGTCGAAGTTCTCGCGCGTGGCCTCACTCACTGCTCCCATCCGCTCATCCTCCCACTTCTTCGTTGGACTCGAGCATCACGCTCATACCGTCGGACTGTTCGGACATCCGCCCCAGGAACAGGCTGCCCTTTGCCAGTAGCTGTACCCGCCGCGCGCCACCATCGACCAGCCGGGCGCGGGCGTGCGGGAGGTAGCACAGCGCCGACGCGATGTGCCCTTGCGTGGGGGCAAAGCCGGGCATCCCCCGCTGCTCGACGAACTCGCCCATGTCCGCCCGGGCCAGTTCGCCCCGGCGCATGGCCAGTGCGGCGATCGTCTTGTAGTTGCGCTCGGGCACGTTGCCCGAGCCCTGCGGCTCGGTGAGCTCGGGATTGTGCAGCTCGGTGGCGTAGTCGTCGACGTCGAGCATCTTCAGGCCGAGACGGTCGAGGGGTGCGCACACGAGGGCTTCCATGATCTTCGGATTCGACGACCCCGCCGCCACGGTGTGCCGGCCAACCGAATCCAACCGCACGCGCGGCGAGTGGCCGTCGTCGGCCTCGACGAGCAACGCGCAGGCGCCGAGCACGTCCTCCAGGATCGGCATGCCGTGCTTGAGGTGGCCCTGGAACTTCATCCCCACTTTCGGAAGCGAGCCGCCTGCGACCACCGCGACGCGCTGGAAGACCCCGGCGGCGACGAGGCTGCTCGCGATCACGAGCGCGGGGATCGGGGCGGCGCAGAAGTTCTTGACGTCGCAGCCCGAGGCGTCGCTGCAGCCCGCCGCCGCCGCGACCGCCTTGGCGAGGTTGCCGCCGCCGCGCTGGTAGCGGTCGCCGATGGCCTCTTCGCCGGCGCCGATGACGTAGTCGATCGAGGCCGGGTCGATGCCGTTGTCGTGCAGCAGGTGCAGGAGCGCCAGCGTGGCACTCGCCTTCCCCGCGAGGTTCTCGAACACCACCTCCGCGGTCAGGGCTTGATCGCTCTCGTTGGCGCGACGCATCGCCCCGGCCAGGCGATCGGCCTGTAGATGCAGGGGCAGCGCCCCCGGTTCGGCCGCCACCGCTTCGGCGTCGCTCCCGGCGGCCGCGACCTTCTCGAGGTCGAAGTGCTCGGCGAGCGGATGGCGGGCGAGGCGCTCGGCGATCGCGACGGCCTCCTGCGCGCCCAGCCTGACGAGCCCGAAGTCATCGACCGCCGCCAGCAGGCCGAGGAACTCGTCTTCGGGCATGAGCTCGCCGACGCCGGCGAAGCGGCCCTCGCCGTTGGGCGCGACGCCGACCCAGGGCCGCTGCGGCAGATCGCGCGGGTGCAGCGCGCCGAGGAAGGCCTGGTGGGGCCCGTAGGCGACCGCCTGCTCGAACGTCCGCAGCGAGCCGAGGAACTGGGCCATCAGCTCCGGGTTGCGTTTCAGCTCGCGCGACGGCTTGGAGCCGTGCCGGGCGAGTCCGGGGACGTGGGCGAGCGCGGCGCTCGTGGCGGAGATGACGGGGACCGGCATCGAGCGGCCATTAAACCGCATCGGCGGGGAAGACCGTCGGCTCGGTGACCGGCGTACGACGTTTGTCGCCATCGCTGATGAGCGACGCGGCCATGCGGGCAACGTCGTCGTAGTGCGCGCGGATCGGCTGCGGGCGCGCGCGACCGCGCAGGATGGCGTCGACAGGCAGTCCGGTGGGTGCTCCGCGGAGGTACAGGCGGATGCCGGCGGCGTCTCTCAGGCGTGGGATGAACTGCAAGCCGAGGAGGTCGAAACTCGCTTCGAAGGGTCCTTCCGCGCAGACCACGATGTCCCGCAGGGTTGGCGCCAGGACGCTCCTGGGTAGAGATCCCCTACATGAACCACTCCGACGGCGCACGCGATCGCCACGCAGACCTTCACGAAATCCAGTGCATCGTGGCTCGCGCCGAGCACATGGGCTTCGCACCGCAGCGCGTCGCGACCGCGCTTGGAGTCTCGCCTCGCGAGCTCGCCGAACACTTGAAGCACGACGACGCGCGGGCACCCAGCGCGTCCGAGGCCGCGGGGCCCTTCACGGGCCGCCTTGCGCGACCAACCTGAACCAGCCTCAGAGAAGTACGTTCTCTGACGTGACCTCGCGGGCATCGATCGCCTCTTGGTCGTGACCCGGCACGAATGAGCGGTTGGCCGGGACGGGGTTCCGACCACAGGTCTGCGGATCCAACAGTGAGCGTTAGCCGCCGTAGAGCGATCGTGGACAGGCAGTCGCCGACCGCGGCGATCGGCGCGCGCCGTCCTACCGGACTGGCCAATCGCCCGTCCCGCCACTCAGCGTGCACCTTGTCCTCGCGGCCGTCGAGTGAGATAGACCTGCAGAGCTTTTCGCCGTTCGCGTTCACCGGGCGTCTTGAGTGAGCGCTACACCTCTCGACGATCGCCGACGCGATCCTGGCACTGCGGTATTTCGACCTCGAGAGCGAGGTTCGTCGTGCCGCCAAGCAGCAGAATGGGCGACCATGGGGACCGGAGTCACCGTTCCGACGATCAACGTCAACATGGCCCAAGTGAGCTCGCGCAACCCGAGCTGCGCCAGAACGTCGCGGCAGCGATCGCGCAGAGAGACGGCCGCGTGAGCCTCCAACTCGAGCTCACAGAGGGAGCCTTGATCGATGACCCGTCGCTACCCGCCACGTTGCGCGAGATGAGCAGCGCATGGGCGTACGCGCCGCCCTCGACGATTTCGGCACCGGCTACTCGTCGCTGGCCTATCTGACGCGCTTCAAGATCGACGAACTCAAGATCGACCGGGCGTTCATCCGCACGCTCACACACGACTCCCAGTCACCGATCGTGACAGCGATCATCACCCCGTTGCTGCACCAGCAGGCGACCCTCCCGATGCCCCAGGTGTCCTAGCCGATCCCGCCGCGCCCGCATCCTACGGCGCGTCCCTCGCCTCGCTGAAGTTCAGCTGAGCGCGACACGCCATGTTCACGAGTCGGCCCTGCCCGAGCGGGTAGGCCGATCGCATGACAACTTCTGAGCAGACCAAGACCGTCCAATACCTCAACGAGGCGCATGCCATGGAGGTCGCGCTCATCCGCGTCCTGCAGGAGCAGATCGCCGTGACCCCGCGCGGGCGCTATCGCAGCGCGCTGGAAACGCACCTGCGCGAGACGCGGACACACGCCGACCGCGTCGGCGAGCGGCGCCGCGAGCTGGACGGCGGCGCGGGGCCGATCGGCGCGATCGTCGGGTTCGCGCAGGACGCGGTCGGGCAGGCGCTGGCCCTCTCCAAGACCCCGCTCGACCTCGTACGCGGCTCCGGTGGCGAGGAGAAGGTGCTGAAGAACGCCAAGGACGCCTGCGCCACCGAGGCGCTGGAGATCGCGACCTACATCGCGCTCGAGGAGCTCGCGCGTCAGGTCGACGACGACCGCACAGCCGAGCTCGCGGCCTCCATCCGCGCCGACGAGGAGGCGATGCTCGAGCGCATCGAGCGCGAGCTTCCCGCCCTGACGCGGGCCGTCGTCGCAGCCGACAGCAAGGGCCGCGGCAGCTACGACATCACCGAGACCGGCGCCGCCGACGCGGTGCGCGAGACGGTGCAGGAGGCCAAGAAGGCCGCCGGCAGCGCGGCGAAGAGCACAAAGCGCGCCGCGACGCGCCAGGCGCGTCGTGTGCCGGGCGCGGCGCAGGCCGAGGGCGCGGTGAAGGGTTCCGTCGCCTCCGAGCAGGATCTGCCGATCGCCGGCTACGACGCGCTCAACGCCGACGAGATCGTCAAAAGGCTGCCCGCGCTCTCGCAGGTCGACCTCGCAACGGTCGACGCCTACGAGCGCAAGGAGGTCGGCCGCCGGACCGTCCTGGAGCGGACCGCGTCGTTGCGCGGCGAAGAGCCGTGGGCCGGCTATGACGACGCCAACGCGCAGGAGATCGCGGAGCGGCTGCGCGACGGCGACGACGAGCTCGCCGCCCGCGTGCGCGACTACGAGCGTGCGCACAAGGCCCGCGCCACCGTGCTGCGCGCCGCTGAGCGCGAGCTGACGCACGCCTGATCATCCAGGACGACGCAGGCGCGCCGGGGTGGGTCTGCGCGGCGCCCACCCGCTCAGGTGAGCGCCCCCCAGTCGAGCAGCTCGCTGTAGCGGCGCCCAAGCTCGTCCCACGCGGCCTGCAGCTCGCTGCGGGCGGCGTCGAGGATCTCGGGCGGCGCCGGCTCGGGCTCCCAGCGGTTCTTGATCGGCTCGGTCGCTACGAGGGCCATCACCTCGTAGGTCGCGGTGCGCAGTCGCTCGTGGGCACGGCGCAGTTGCCGGCGCTCGTCTTCGGTGCGCTCTTCGGGCGTGCTCGGCATCGGCGCCCATCATGCCAACTATGGTTGCGCGGCCAGCCACGGACGAGCACGCGCGCCACAAGCGCGACCGTATCGTCAGCGTGGCAGTCGCGCGACGATGGCGCGCGCGAGCGCCTGCGCCGAGCCGGGCGCGTAGTCGAGGAAGAGCGACGGCTCGACAAGCTCGAGCTCGAGCACCGCGGGCGCTCCGCCGGCGTCGCGCAGCACGTCGACGCGGGCGTAGAGCTGGCCGCCGAAGCGCATCTCGACGTACGCGTTCACGCGCTCGGCGAGCGCGACCGCGTCCGCTGCGGGCTCTGCGACCGCGCTCATCTGCTCCTGGCGAAAGAGACCGTCAGGCGGCGGTACGTCGAGCGCGAGCAGGGGGCCCTTGCGCATCGCATGCGACAGCGTGCCGTCGAGGAAGACCAGCGCGGTCTCGGCCTCGGCGCCGTCGACCGCGTCGAGGTAGGGCTGCAGGAGCACGTCGTGGCCGCCGGCGTGCAGCGTGGCGACGTGCTCACGCGCGGCGGCATGGCGCGCCTCGTCGAAGACGGCGGCACCGCGCGACCCGGCCGCGACGGCGGGCTTGGCGACGAACCGCCCTGGCGGCGGCGCGAACGGCGCGCCGGGCGCGACATGCTCGGTCGGGATCGTCTCGATGCCGGCGGCGGCGAGGTCGAAGAGGTAGCGCTTGTCGGCGTTCCAGGCGATGACCTCCGGCGGGTTGAGCAGCCGCGGCCCGATGCTGCGCGTCCACTCCAGGAAGCGGACGGGCATGAGCGTGTAGTCCCAAGTGCAGCGCACCACGACGAGGTCGTAGGTCTCCCAGCCCGCGTCCGGCCGCTCGGTCCAGATCTCCGGCTCGGCGTCGATCCGCTCAGCGCTCAGGGCGTCGAGCAGCAGCCGGCCCTCGTCGTCGAGCGCCGGCATGTCGGAGCAGGTGGCGATCGCGACGCGGGGCGTCACGCGGCGGACGCTATCCGACGAACTCGATGTCGACGGGCTCGCCGGCGCGCAGGACCTCGCAGTCCTCCGGCACGAGCGCGAGCACGGGGACGCCGAGCATCGAGGTCAGGATGTGCGAGCGCTGGTCGCCGTTGGGCGTCACGTGCCAACCGTCGTCGTGCATCTTCGCCGAGCAGCGGATCACGGACGTGCGGCCGATCGTCCCGAGCAGGTCGGTCTCGGCGACGCCGCGCGCCGTGTGCAACGTGAGGTCGCGCCCCAGCATGCCGTAGATCGCCGGCACGACGAGCACGCGGAACGCCGTCAGCGCCGAGGCGGGGTTGCCGGGCAGCGCGAAGACGAGCGTGCCGTCATGTGAGACGTACAGGCAGAGCTGGCCGCCGGGCTTGAGGCTGACGCGGCAGAAGACCTGCGTCGCGCCGAGCTCTTCGAGCGCCGGACGCACATGGTCGTGCAGGCCGACCGAGACGCCGCCGACCGTGGCGACGATGTCGGCGCCCTCCATCGCGGCCGCGAGCGTCGCGACGGTCGAGGCGCGGTCGTCGACGACGCGCACGCTCGAGACGATCTCGGCGCCCGCGGCGCGCGTCGCGGCCGTCAACGCCGGCGCGTTGGCGTCGCGGATCTGCCCGGGCTCGAGCTCGGGGCCGGGCGAGACGAGCTCGTCGCCGGTGCTGACGAGCGCGATCCGCGGCCTGCGCACGACGACGGGCCGGGCGATGTTGACGGCCGCCAGCGCGCCGATCTCGGCCGAGCCGAGCAGCGTGCCCGCGTGCAGGATCGTCTCCCCCATGCGGATGTCCTCGCCGGCGTAGCGCACGTCGTTGCCGGCGCCGACCTCCTCGTTGACGATCACGGCTCCGTCCTCGATCTCGGTCAGCTCCTGGCGCACGACGGCGTCGGCGCCCGCGGGCACGACGGCGCCGGTCGAAACGCGGATCGTCGTCCCGTGGGTCACGGCGGACTGCGCGAGCGTGCCGGCGCGCGACTCGCCGATGACCTTCAGCGCGACCGGCGCGTCCTCAGTGTCGGTCGCGATGACCGCGAAGCCGTCCATGCCGGAGGAGTCGAACGGCGGCAGGTCGGTCGGCGCGACGGCGTCCTTGGCGAGCACGCGGCCGAGCGCATCGGCGAGGGCGATCTCCTCGCCGTGCAGCCGTGAGAGCTGCTCGAGCACGAGGCGCCTGGCGTCTTCGATCGAGATCCGCTTGGCTTCGGCGCCCATCGCGAGCCGGAAGCTATCGAAGCGCCGGTGCGCCGCGGCGCCGGCGGGCAGCCCGATGATCACCCCGGTGACGGCGGTCAAACGGTTGGGGTATCCATGTCACTTCCACACCGCACGAGCGGACCGCGGTTCCCGATCGCCGATGCGCCAGACTGGAGCGGGCAGATGATCGTCTTCCACGGCACAACCGTCGACTGCCTGGAGGGCATCAAGCGCGACGGTCTGCACCCCGGCACGTACGTCGCGCCGAACATCGCGCTCGCGCGCGACTACGCATTCGATCGCGCGATCACGATCGGCGCCGACTCCTGCGCCATCTTCACGCTCGACGTGCCCGACGCGACGGTCGAACGCGTCGAGGCCTGGTGGTGGACGGGCGAGCAGCTGCTGCTGCCGCTCGGCTGCACATCGGAGTGCATCCTCGAGATCGACGAGTCCGACCCGCGCGCCTATCAGGCGGTCGAGTAGACGGGCCGGATGCTATGCCGCGCGCAGCGCGGCGTGCGTGAGGACGGGCTCGCGGGAGGAGAGCGTGACGCCGAAGTCCCCGGAGGCGACGCGGATGAAATGCGACGCGTTCTGAGCGCGCGCGAACTCACGCCGCACCAGCTCGGCGGCCTGTTCGTCGGTCACCGACCGCGCGCGCTCCTCGAGGACGAGCTCGACGGAGTAGCGGGCGACGCCCTCCTGCGGGATCGAGCGCCAGATCGCGCCGACCTCGATGTCGCCGTCGCTCAGCGCCATCAAGTAGGAGGCGTTGAGAGCCAGCGCGAACTCGCTGCGCAGCAGGGCGATGGCGCGGCTGTTGCCGAGGGTGGCGTCGCGCTCGAGCATGTCCAGCTCGAGTCTGTAGCGCGTGGTGTCGTCGTTATCTCGCATCACTGCCTGTTCGTCGAAGAGCTTCATCACGCGGCGCGTGATGCCTGCGTTGTGTGCGTTATCGGCACATCCCGGCGGATCGATAACGACACGCGGGCCGGACAGTCGATTCGGCGGATGGATGGGACGCGCATCCGCTCGGTGATTGATTCCGAATTTCACGCACCCGCGGATGACAGGCCCCGCAGGCACGCCAATTTGCAAATCAACCATCCAGGCGCTGCCCCGGGGGCAAAACGCCAGTTGCTCAACTATAGAAGGCTGGTCGGTCGTCCTTGACAGGGGACCCCGCGACGGCCACGATCGGACACGTGCCGATCTATGACTTCGCCTGCGCGACCTGCGACGACAAGTTCGAAGAGCTTGTCCGCTCAGATGCACCGCCGCCCGCCTGCCCGAGCTGTGGCAACGAGGAGACCCAGCGTCTGCTCTC
>Ga0136633_1003576_pt1 | contig 10160 bp, 6 predicted proteins | sample AntDrymeUQ832206_2_FD_105494 | JGI IMG/M metagenome (GOLD analysis project Ga0136633, IMG submission 105494) | Polar desert sand microbial communities from Dry Valleys, Antarctica - metaG UQ83 (22.06) | ecosystem: Environmental > Terrestrial > Soil > Desert | place: Antarctica: Dry Valley...
GACTGGCCGTAGCTGACCAGCAGGCCGCACGGCCGGAGGCAGTCGAGCGAGCGCAAAAAGGTGTCGCGCCCGACCGAATCATAGACCACGCCAAGCTTCTCCCCGCCGGTGATCCGCTCGACCTCGGCGACGAAATCCTGCTCGGTATAGAGGATCGGGTGGGTGCAGCCGTGCGCCTGGGCGAGCGCGGCTTTCTCCTCGGTCGAGACGGTGCCGATGACGGTCGCGCCGAGCGCCGCCGCCCACTGGCACAGGATCAGCCCGACCCCGCCGGCCGCGGCGTGGACGAGGATGGTGTCGCCCGCCGCGACCTGGTGGACCGAGCGCAGCAGCATCCGCGCGGTCATGCCCTGGAGCATCATCGCCGCCGCCTGCTCGAAGGCGATGGCGTCGGGCAGTTTGACCACGCGTTCAGCATCGATCAGCCGCACCTCGGCATAGCCGCCGATCGGCCCGGCATAAGCGACGCGGTCGCCGACCGCGATGTCGGTCACGCCCCCGCCGACCGCCTCGACCACCCCGGCGCCCTCGACTCCGGGGGTGAACGGCAGCGGCTGCGGATAGAGGCCGATGCGGTGATAGACGTCGATGAAATTGAGCCCGGCGGCGTGCTGCTTGAGGCGCAACTGGCCCGGCCCGGGATCGCCGACGTCGGCGCGTTCCCAGGTCAGGACTTCGGGGCCACCGGTGCGGTGGATGCGGATGGCGTAGGTCATCGCGCCATCAACCCCGCGGCGGCGCAAAAGAAAAGCCCCGCCGCGGCATGGCCGGGCGGGGCCCCCTGTTCAACGAACCGGCGGGAGCCTAGTTGGCACCCTGCGCCGCCAGCGCCGCAAGCAGTAGCAGCGCGACGATGTTGGTGATCTTGATCATCGGATTGACGGCCGGGCCGGCGGTGTCCTTGTAGGGGTCGCCGACGGTGTCGCCGGTGATCGCCGCTTTGTGGGCCTCGCTGCCCTTGCCGCCGTAATTGCCGTCCTCGATATATTTCTTGGCATTGTCCCACGCGCCGCCGCCCGAAGTCATCGAGATGGCGACGAACAAGCCCGAGACGATCACGCCCAGCAGCAGCGCGCCGACCGCGGCGAGGCCCTGGCTGCGGTCGCCGGCGACGAACGAGATGGCGAAGAACACCACGATCGGGGCGAGCACCGGGAGCAGCGACGGCAGGATCATTTCGCGGATCGCGGCCTTGGTGACGAGATCGACGGTGCGCGCGTAATTGGGGCGCACCGAGCCGTCCATGATGCCGGGATTGTCGCGGAACTGGCTGCGTACTTCCTCGACCACCGCGCCGGCCGCGCGGCCGACCGCGGTCATCCCCATCGCGCCGAACAGATAGGGCAGCAGTGCGCCGAGCAGCAGGCCGACGATGACGTACGGGTTCGACAGGCTGAACAGAGTGTCGAGGTTGGCGGTGACGCCGATCTCGCTGCCGAATTCCTTCAAGTCGGCGGTGTAGGCGCCGAACAGCACCAAAGCGGCAAGGCCGGCCGATCCGATGGCATAGCCCTTGGTCACCGCCTTCGTCGTGTTGCCGACGGCGTCGAGGGCGTCGGTGCGGGTCCGCACGTCCTCCTCCATCCCGGCCATTTCGGCGATTCCGCCGGCGTTGTCGGTCACCGGGCCATAAGCGTCGAGGGCGACGACCATCCCGGCCAGCGCGAGCATCGCCGAAGCGGCGAAGGCAACGCCGAGGGGCCCTGCCAGCTGGAAGCTGGTGATCACGCCGACGATGATGACGAGCGTCGGCAGAGCGGTCGATTCGAGGCTGATCGCCAGGCCCTGGATGACGTTGGTGCCATGGCCGGTCTGGCTTGCCTTGGCGATCGACTGCACCGGGCGGTAGTTGGTGCCGGTGTAATATTCGGTGATCCACACGATCAGCGCGGTCACCGCGAGGCCGACGAAGCTGGTCCAAACGAGGTTCATCGCCGGGAAGCTGAGGCCGCTGGTGGTCGAGATGGTCTGGCCGAGATCGCCGCCGAGAGCATACCAGGCCGCGCCCCAGATCGCCGGGACAGCGAGCAGAGTGGCGGTCCAGAAGCCCTTGTAAAGCGCACCCATGATCGACTGCTTGGCGCCCAATTTGACCATGTAGGTGCCGATAATCGAGGTGATGATGCACACCCCGCCGATCAGCAGCGGCAGGCTCATCAGCGGCACCAGCAGTGGCGCGGCGCCGAGCGCCAGGGCAACCGACACCATGGTGATGCCGACGGTGACGACATAGGTTTCGAACAGGTCGGCCGCCATGCCGGCGCAATCGCCGACATTGTCGCCGACGTTGTCGGCGATGACCGCCGGGTTGCGGGGGTCGTCCTCGGGAATTCCGGCCTCGATCTTGCCGACGAGATCGGCGCCGACGTCGGCGGCCTTGGTGAAGATGCCGCCGCCCAAACGGGCGAAGATGGAAACGAGGCTGGCGCCGAGCGCAAGCGTGGTCAGCGCAGTGACCACGGCGCGGTCGTTGGGCGCGTAGCCGCCGGGCCCGGTCAAATACCAGAACAGCACCGCGATCGCGAGCAAGGCGAGCCCGGCGACGAGCAGGCCGGTGACGGCGCCGGCGCGGAAGGCGACGGTCAAGCCCTTCTGCAGGCTGGTCCGCGCGGCCTCGGCGGTGCGCACGTTGGCGCGGACCGAGATGTTCATGCCGATGAACCCGGCAACCCCCGAAAGGAAGGCGCCGATGATGAAGGCGATCGCGCTGAGGCCGCCGAGGAAGAAGAAGACGACCGCGGCAACGACCACGCCGACGATGGTGATCGCGGTGTATTGGCGGCGCAGATAGGCGTTGGCGCCTTCCTGGATCGCGCCGGCGACCTCGACCATCCGCGCGTTGCCCGGCGAGGCGCTCAGCACTTGGCGGCTGGTGAACAGGCCGTAGAGGACGGCGACGACGCCACAGGCGATCGCGATCAGAAGCAGGTTCATGTGTTAAGTCTTCCCCGTTTTTCGCGGCAAACAGATGAGGCCGGCGTTGCCATGGCAGCCGGCGGAGTCGCGCCCCTTTATGAGCGCGCGGCGCGGCTTGCAACCTTGGGGGGAAAGGATCGGGCGGTTAGCGGAGCAGCAGCGCGACGGCCATGCCGGAGGCCAGACCGCTAAGGCCGATCAGCCATTGGCGAAGTGGCAATGCCGCGATGTTCATGACCCAGATGCTCCGGTAGCGGAACGGGGCGCCCGCCGCCGCCGACCAAGTTAAGGGGAGCGTCGCCGGCAGCGAGAGTCCCGACGCAGACGAGAGTGGGCCCGGATCGTAAAGAAAGTCTTAATGCGGGGTCGAAATCGGGGGGGAAGGCGCACAGCAGGGCATAATCGTCGCCGCCCGTCGCCGCGAACAATCGCGCCTCGATCCCGCCGCCGCGCTCGGCGATAAAGGCGCGCGACAAGGGCAAGGCGTCGAGATCGATGGTCGCGCTGCACTTGCTTGCAATGGCCAGGCGCGACGCGTCGAGCAGCAACCCATCGGAGACGTCCATCATCGCGCTTGCATCGGGCGCCAGCGCCCGTCCGGCGGCGAGCAACGGCACCGGGCGGCGATAGATGTCGACCAGCACTCCGGTTGCCTTGGGGTCGGCCTGCAGGATGGCCAGTCCCGCCGCCGAATCGCCCAGCGTCCCGGCAAGCCACAAGCGGTCGCCCGCCCGCGCCCCGCCGCGCGCCGGGGTGTTGGGCCCGGCGCGGCCGATCGCAGTCATGCCAAGCACGCGCGGTGCGCCCGCCGCGATGGCGATGGTGTCGCCGCCGATCAGCGCCAGCCCATAGCTTTCGCAGGCGGCGTCGATGCCGTCGATGAAGCCGCTGTCCCAGTCGCTGTCGCCGGCCAGGGTCAATGACAGCAGGGCGGCGGCGGGCTCGGCGCCCTTGGCGGCAAGGTCGGACAGATTGACCGCGACCAGCTTCCACCCGACGCTGGCCGGCGGGTCGCTGGGGAGGAAGTGGATGCCCTCGGCGATGCTGTCGTGGGTGATCACCAGCCCGTCGAGCAAGGCGGCGTCGTCGGCCAGCCCGCGCGCCGCCGGATGCGTCGCGATCCGCCGCAGCCGCTCGATCACCTCCGCCTCGCGCACGCCTTCCTCCTCGCACTACTTCCCGGGCGCGCCTCGCGCGTGCTTGGCGATGGTGTCGAGCAGGCCGTTGACGAAGCCGCTTTCGCGCTTGTCGTAAATGGCGTGGGCGACGTCGATATATTCGCTGATCACGGTCGCCGCCGGCACGTCGGGCCGCGCGATCAACTCATAAGCGCCGGCGCGCAGGATCGCCTTCATCGGCTTGTCGAGCCGCGCCAGGCTCCAGCCGTCGGCGAGATTGGCCGCGATTAACCCGTCGATTTCCTCGCGGCGGGCGTCGGCGCCAGTCACGATGTCGTCGAAAAAGCTGCGCTCGGCCTCGACATATTGCGCGTCCTCGATGGTCGCGCCGAGCCGGTGGTCGTGAAATTCCTTGAGCAGGCGCGCCAGCGGGGTCTCTTCCATTTCGAGTTGATAGATCGCCTGCACCGCGGCGAGGCGCGCGGCGGAGCGGGTGCGGGAGCGGGCGGGTGCGGCGGTCATGCGCGGCGGGCTGTAGCCGTGCCCATCCCGGCAAGGAAGGGGGCGAGCGCCGAAGCAACCTCCTCGCCGGCTTCCCACGGCGCGAAATGGCCGGCGCCGGGCAGGCGGACGATAGCCAGATCGTCGACCAGCCGCTCGAGCCCGTCGAGCTGGATCGGCAGCAGCGCCTTGTCGCGCATGCCCCACACCACCAAAGTCGGAACGCGGATCGCGAGAAAGGCGCTGAGCAGCCACTCGGGCAGCGGCACGGTGGCGCCTGGCGGCGGCACGATCATCTGCGAGGCGCGGTACCAGTTGAGCATGGCGGTCAGCGCGCCGGGCCGCGACCAGTCGTCGATATACCGCCGCCGCTCGTCCGCCGGAATCGCGGCGAGGTCGACATGGCCGGCGAAGCTCTTGTCGAAAAAACTCTCGAAGCCCATCGCCGCGACTGCCTGTTCGAAGGCGGGGTTGCGAAAGGCGGTGATATATTGCGAGGCGGCGCGCTGCGCGGGATCCTCGATCAGGCTTCTCTGGAAAATCACCGGGTGCGGCGAATTGACGATTGCCAGCCGGGCCAAGCGCTTGTCCCGGCGCAGCGCCGCGGCCCACGCCACCGCCCCGCCCCAATCATGGCCGACGACCGCGAAGCGATCGAGCCCGAGCGCGCCGGCCAGCGCGTACAGGTCGTCGACCAGCGCGTCGGTGCGATAGGCCTCGACCTCCGGCGGCCGGTCGGACCCGCCGAAGCCGCGTTGGTCGGGCATGATCAAGCGAAAGCGGTCGGCCAGCAGAGGCGCCATCGCACGCCAGGTACGGTGCGATTCGGGAAAGCCGTGGAGCAGGATCACCGGGGGCGCGGCGGCATCGCCGGCCAAAGCGACGTTGAGCGTAACTCCCGTCGACAGCGCGATGCGGCGTTGCTCGATCACGGGTAGCTGACGGTCGTCGGCACGGCCGGCAGCGGGATGAATTCCTGGTCGTCGCCGGAGATCAAAGGGAAGCGCATCGCCTGCCAATCCTCCTTGGCCTGGTTGATCCGTTCGCGCGACGAGGAGACGAAGTTCCAGAACACGTGGCGCGGGGTGGCGAAAGCGCCGCCGCCCAACAACATCGCCCGGCCGCCGCCCGCGCTGGCCAGCCGCGCCGCATAGCCCGGTTTGAGCACGTAGAGCGCGAACGGCTCGAGCGGTTCGCCGTCGAGATCGGCCTCGCCGCCGACCAGCATCACCGCGCGCTCGTCGGCCTCGGCGTCGATCGGCACGCCCGCCCTAGCGGCGAGCGCGATGTCGGCGTAAATCGTCGGCGAATGGCACAGGGTTTCCGCGGACGCCCCCCACAAGGTTCCCATCAGCACGCGCGCCGCCGCGCCGCCATCCTCGACCAGCGGCAGGCCGGCGCCGGGGACATGGTCGAACGCCGGGTCGATCTCCTCCTTTCCATCAGGCAAGGCGAGCCAGGTCTGCATACCGTAGAAACTGGGGCCGGCGGCGCGGCTGGCGGCCGGGGAGCGCTCGGAATGGACGATCCCCTTGCCCGCGGTCATCAGATTTATCGACCCCGGCTCGATCACCTTGCGGCTGCCGAGCGAGTCGCGATGCTCGATCGCCCCATCGAACAGATAAGTGACCGTCGCGAGATTGATGTGGGGGTGGGGGCGCACGTCCATCCCTTCGCCGGGCGCCAGCCGGGCGGGGCCGAACTCGTCGACGAAGATGAATGGGCCGACCATCGTGCGGGTCCGCGTCGGCAGCGCGCGGCGCACCATGAACGCGCCAAGGTCGTGGGTGACGGGGGTCACGGTCTGCTCGATCGGACTGTCCATGGCCGGCATTGAAGCACAATGGGGTGCCCGGCGGAAGCGGTCAGGCCGTTCGCAGACGCCCGGTGACCGGTCGTCGATGAAGGGGCTGGCGCGGCCGCGGAAACGAAGTTAATGGCGCGCTTGCGGGTGGGGGCCCGACAATCGATGGACTATTCTGCGACCGCGGGCGCACGTGCACGTGACGCCAGCCGGTGGGGCCGTCCGAAAGATGTTTTACCGCGCCGAACGGCGCGTTGCTTTTGAGGGTCCAAATCACATGCGTAACGTGCTCGCCGGTACCAGCCTTTCGACTTTGCTGCTGATCGCGCCGCTGTCGCCGGCGCTGGCCGAAACGGTGATCAGCACCGCCACCACCGCGCCCATCGCGACCGGCACCGGCAACGACGACATCCGCATTACCAATACCGGATCGGTGCGCCCGACCAGCGGCGCGGCGGTCACCATCAACAGCAACGACAGCGTCACCAACCAGGGCGGCATCGGCATCGCCGGCGCCAACAATGCCAGCGGCATCCTTGCCAACCCCAACCTTACCGGGAACATCGTAAACACCGGCACCATCACCATCGACGAGAATTTCACGCCGACCGACACCGACACCGACGGCGACCTCGACGGTCCGTTCGCGCAGGGCACCGGCCGCTTCGGCATCCATGTCCTCGGCGGCGGCACCTTTACCGGCAACGTCACCAACGGTGGACCGATCACCGTCGAAGGCAATGCTTCGGCCGGCATCGCGATTGACAGTGCATTGATCGGATCGGTCACCAACACCGGCAACATCAACGTGCTCGGCGACAACAGCGTCGCGCTGCGCGCCGTCGATGTCAGCGGCAACGTCACCTTGTCCGGCGGCACCATCACCGCCCAGGGCGCCAATGCGGTCGGCGTTTCGCTCGGCGACGTCGGCGGCGCTTTGGTCATCCAGAACACCATCAACGTCACCGGCTACCGCCATCCGACTCCGCCGGCGGATGTGACCAAGCTCGATGCCGACGATTTGCTCCAGGGCGGTCCGGCGGTGGTCGTTTCGGGCGACGTCGGCGGCGGCATTTTGTTCGACGCGCGTCCCGCCGACAACAGCACTACCGACACCGACGAAGACGACGACGGCGTTCCCGATGCCGATGAATCGACTGCCGCGGTGACCAGCGTCGGTGCGGCCGCGGCAGTGCAGATCGGCTCGGCGACGCGCGACATCGCGATTGGCGCGGTCGCCTCCTCGACCGCCGGCCATGGCCTGGTGGTCAAGGGCACGATTACCGGGAATGGCGTCTATACTGGCGTCAACGCCAACGGCATCGTCGTCGGCGGCCTCGGTCACGCGGTCGATCTCGCTGGCGGGATGACCATCGTCGGCACCGTCCAGACACGGGCGACCGGCGCCAGCGCCACTTCCATCCGCGTCGGCTCCGGCACGTCCGCCCCCCAAATCGTCGTCTCGGGCACGGTCAATGCGGAAGGCGGTGGAACCGCGACCACCTCGGCCCAGGCGATCGCCATCGATGCCGGGGCGACCGTCACCAGCCTCACCAACAGCGGCACCATCGTCGCTGCGCGGCTCGGCGACGCGGGCACCGCGGCGGGGATCGTCGATCGCTCGGGCACGCTCGCCCTGATCGAGAATAGCGGCTTCATCGGCGTGGTCGATGTCGCCGGCCTCGGGGTCAACGGCATCGCTTTCGATCTCAGCTCCAACGCAGCTGGCGCCACCGTGCGTCAGATCGCGGCGGCGACGGGCCGTCCGGCGCCGTCGATCAACGGCACCATGCTGTTCGGCGCCGGCAATGACGTCCTCAACGTCGCCGCCGGAACAGTCCGGGGCAACGCGACATTCGGCGCGGGCAACAACCAGCTGGCGCTGTCCGGCGATTCGCGGATGACCGGCTCGGCCACCTTTGGCGCCGGCGGCGACAGCGTGACGCTCGGCGGCACCTCGTCGCTCCTCGGCAATCTTAACTTTGGCGGTGGGGCCGACACCTTCGCGTTGAGCGGTACGTCGGTGTTCCGCGGGCAGCTGTCGGGCGGCAGCGGACTCGCGGTCAGCGTCGGCACCGGCAGCACATTGGGCGTCACCAACACCGGCACCGTTGCGCTCGCCTCGCTCGACGCCGCGGCCGGCTCGACCATCGGCGTGACGATCGCCACGGGCGGCGCGACCACCTTGTACGACATCGCCGGCGCGGCCAGCTTCGGCACCGGCTCCGAGGTTGAAGTCGATTTCGTCAACGTCGGCAATGTCGAAGGCACCTACACCTTCCTCCAGGCCGGAACGCTGACCGGCGGCGGCAATGTGGTGGCGACCGGCGCCGACCTGCCCTTCCTGTTCGAAGGCGATGTCGTCCAGACCGATCCCAACGAGCTGTCGATCGTGGTTCGCCTGCGCTCGGCGGAGGAGCTTGGCCTCAACCGCTCGGGAAGCGAAATCCTGCGCGCCGCGCTCGGCGCCGCCGATTCGGAGGCCGACTTCACTCGGCTGTTCCTCGGCATCAATGACAACGGCTCGCTCACCGACACGCTCCAGCAACTGCTTCCGGAGCATTCCGGCGGCGCCTTCGAAAGCGTCACCAAGGGCTCGCGGCTGATCGCCGGGATCCTGTCCGATCCGCGCGCGCCGATCCTCGACCGCGGCGATTTCGGGGTGTGGCTGCAGCAGGTCGCGTGGGGCACCAGCAAGTCGGTCGGCGCGACCTCGTCTTACGATTTGACCGGCTGGGGCGCATCGGGCGGTCTCGAATATCACCTTGGCGCGATCGGCAATCTCGGCGTCTCGCTGGCTTATCTGTCGGGCAAGGACAGCAAGGGCGACAAGGAGCTGATCAGCAGCCAGTACGAAGGCGGCGTCTATTGGCGCGGCGGGTCCGGACCCCTGCGTGGGTTCGCGCGGGCCACCGCCGCCCGGATCAACTTCGACGGCACCCGCACCTTGACCACCGACATCGGCGGCACGGCCTTTACCCGCTCGGCCGAAGGCGATTGGACGGGCCGCTTGTTCTCGGCCATGGCCGGGGTCTCCTACGAAGCGCGGATGGGCAAGCTCAGCCTGCGCCCCTCGGCCAGCGTCGAGCATTTCAAGCTGACCGAGAAGGGCTATAGCGAGATCGACGGCGGCGATGCGTTTAACCTCACCGTGGGCAAGCGCAGCAGCGACGAGACCGCGGTCAACGGCCTCCTCACGATCGGTTACGATCTGCTCAGCGTCGATCCGGAAAGCGCGTGGCTGCGGGTCGAGCTCGAGGGTGGCCGCCGCCAGATCATCAGCGGCTCGCTGGGCAAGACCACCGCGGCGTTCGCCGGCGGCAATCCGTTCACTCTCACGCCCGAAGATCGCACCAGCGGCTTCCGCGGCGCTTTGCGCCTGATCGGCGGCGGTCCGAGCATTTCGGTGGTCGGCGAAGTCAATGCCGAGCAGCAGCAGGGCAAGGCGTCGGTCGGCGGTCGCCTCGGGGTGCAGTTCGCGCACTAGAATCGAATCGGGGGCGGCGGTCGGCGCCGCCCCTCATTCGCCGGGCGCGCGCGCCTTGATCGACAAGGCGTGGACGCGCTCGTCCATCAATTCGCCAAGCGCGGCATAGACCATCCGCTGGCGCTTGACTCGCGACTTGCCGGCGAACGCCGCGCTTTCGATGGCCAGGCTGAAATGGCTTTCCCCGGCGGGGTTGTAGCCGCCGTGGCCTCGGTGCTGCTCGCTGTCGTCGACCAGCGCGATCGCGCTGGGCCCAAGCGCCGCGCGCAGACGCTTGAGCATTTCGCTTGCAATCGGTCCGGTGGCGGCGGCGCTCATCGCGTCTATATAGGGC
>Ga0136633_1003577_pt1 | contig 10160 bp, 9 predicted proteins | sample AntDrymeUQ832206_2_FD_105494 | JGI IMG/M metagenome (GOLD analysis project Ga0136633, IMG submission 105494) | Polar desert sand microbial communities from Dry Valleys, Antarctica - metaG UQ83 (22.06) | ecosystem: Environmental > Terrestrial > Soil > Desert | place: Antarctica: Dry Valley...
GACGAGGCCCGGGTCGGGCCGAAGTGGTCGCTCACGCGCGCGTCGGAGATGCGGACGAAGCGGCGACGGGAGCTGGGCACGCTGGTCGCTGCCTGCAGGAGCGCCCGAGCGGGCGCTTCGCCGACGACGGCATCGCTCGCGCCGGCGAGCGCGATCAGGCGCGTGCTCTGCGGTAGCCCGGCGAGCGAGCGCGCCGGGATCCCCGCGGTGCCGAGGATCGCCCGGCCGGGATAGACGGCGAACACGGCGACGGGACGGGGCAGGCGGGGATCGGCGGCGGCGGTGGCCGCGAGGTCGGCCGCCAGGGCCGCGCCCGCCGAGTGCCCGGCCAGGACGACGGACCCCGGCGTCACCCGGAGGCTGCGCAACGCGCGCCTCAGGCCGCTGGCGGCGGCCACGCGGACGCCGTCCGGCGGCGACTGCTCCGACGTCTGGTAGCGCGGAGCGACCACGGTGTTGCCGAGCCGCACGAGGTGGTCGATCCAGGCGTCGTAGTCGGAGATCGGCACCCCCCACCCGTGGAGGAAGACCATCAGCGGACGCTCCGCGTCGAGGGCGCCGCGGTAGGCGACGACCGCGCCGCGCGCCCCCGTCCCGACGACCTGGCGCCTGATCGGGCCGGGTCGGGTCGCAACGGCCAGGCGAGGCTCGGAGGGGCCCGGAGCCGTGCGGGGGATCGGGGTCGCCGGCGGCGCCGTGCCCGCGGAGGTCGCTGCCGCCGGCGCCGTGCGCGGAGCTGTCGCCGCAGCCGGCGTGGCGGGCGACGACGGCTCGCCCCCGTCGGCCAAGGCGCCGGCGACGGCGACGGCCGCCGCCGCCGCCGACACGACCACGGCAGCCACCGCGCGTCGTCGCACCACGCCGGCGGTCCTCCTCGGCGCGCGCCGATCTCCCCTCTGCGAACCCATGCCCAAGACGCTAGCGAGCCGCGCCGCTCCCGGACTCCACCGCAGGCCGTGGGGGCGATGGCCGCGTTAGCCCGACGTAAGCAACGGCGTCTAGAGTCAGAGGCCCATGGACGTCGAGACGGGGAACGACGATGCCGAGAAGGGGCGGCCGATCGGCCGTCGCGTCTTCCTCGGCACGATGGGCCTCGGCATCAGCTCGCTGCTGTGGGGCGACACGGCCTGGCGCGCGATCGGCGACGCGATGGCTCCGCTGGTCCGCGCGGTGCCCGCCGCCGTCCGCGACGCGCTGCCCTCTCCTGCGGACGGTTGGCGCATCTACGCGGTCAACCCACCCTTCCCCGAGTTCGACGCGGCGACGTGGCGGCTCACGGTCGCGGGCCTGGTGGGAGAGCCGGCCTCCCTGAGCCTCGACGAGCTCAAGCAGCTGCCGCGAAGCGAGCAGGTCTCGGACTTCCACTGCGTGACGGGCTGGTCGGTGCCCGACGTCCGCTGGACGGGCGTGCGCCTCTCCGACCTGCTCGCGCGGGTCACGCCCGACGCGCGAGCCCGGGCGCTGAGCTTCGTCTCGCTCGAGGAGCCCTACGTCGACACCCTGACGCTGCGGCAGGCCTCGCTGCCCGACGTGATGCTCGCCTACGGGATGGACGGGCGACCGCTGACCCGGGAGCACGGAGCGCCGGTGCGCGTCGTGATGCCGCGGATGTACGGCTACAAGGGCGTGAAGTGGCTGGCGCGCATCGACGTGACCGATGTGGTGGCGCCGGGCTACTGGGAGCAGCGCGGCTATGACCGCGACGCCTGGGTGGGCCGGTCGAATGGCTACTCCTAGTGCCGGACGAGCCACTAGCGTCGCGCTGCGGCCGCGCTTCGGCGCCACCGAACGGACGCTGCACTGGATCCACGCGGCCGGGTTCACCGCCATGCTGGCGACAGGACTGGTCCTCTACCTGCCGGCGCTGTCGGGCCTCGGCGGCCGGCCGCTGGTCAAGGCCCTGCATCTCGGCTCCGCCGTCGCCTGGGGGCTGGGGCTCGCGCTCGTCGCCCTGCTCGGTGACCATGCGGCGCTGCGCGCGACCCGCCGTCAGGTCGAGCGCCTCGACGGCGACGACCTGCGCTGGCTGCGCGGCAGCCGGGCGCCGCAGGGGCGCTTCAACGCCGGGCAGAAGCTCCACACCGTGCTGCAGGCCGCCTTCGCGGCGCTGCTGATCGTCTCCGGCGCGCTGCTCTGGCTCGGGGAGCGGAACACGAGCTTCCAGCTCTCCGGGACGGTCCCCCTCCACGACGGCGCCACCTTCGTCACCGTCGCGCTCGTCCTCGGCCACCTCTTCCTCGCGCTCGTATGGCGCCCGACCCGCCCGGCGCTCCGCGGAATCGTGCGCGGCTCCGTCGATGCGGCATGGGCCAATCGCCATCACGCGAAGTGGGCGCGCGACGACGCCCCTGGGCCGCGGCGGCGCCGACCGACGCGGCGAAGGCTCGGGCTGGCCGCCGTCGTCGCGCTGGTCGGTCTGATCGCTCTCGGGTCCTTCGTCCGCGACGCCGCCGCGGCGCCCGACGAGAGCGGCGCCGCCCTCCTCTACCCGCGGTAGGAGAAGTAGCCGGCCGGCACCTTGCGAAGCCGGCGTAGTGGAAGATCCGCGTCATCCCGACGGGGGCGCCGCGGAACCCGTCGAGCATCCTGTTCGAGTGTGGTGCGGGACATGGCAGTGGAAGATCCAGTTGCCCGGACCAGGAAATCATGCGGCCCTTTCAGGCCGTCCCGTAGAGGAACGTGATGCTCGCCTGGCCCATCGTGCAGCGGTAGGTCGTGTCCCCGCCGCTCGCGTCGGAGGGCTCGCACTCAAAGCCGCCGGACTCGTAGGGCGCGCGGCCTCGGCCCTCGGCCGCCGCGGCGACCTGCTCGGCGGCGGCACACGCCACGCCCGTGGCCTCGACGTCGACGGCCTGATGGCCCGGCACCTTGACGTCCTGGCAGCGCTCCCCGCCGCCTTGGGCCTGCCCCTGCGTCTGGGCGGGGGCCGGCGCCGGGCTCGCGCCGGTCGTGGGCTCGTCGTCACCTCCGCCGCAGGCACCGAGCAGGAGCGCGCAGCCGGCCGCTAGGAGCAACGTGGGAATCCGATCGATGGGCACACGGTGGAGGTTCCCTCCCGGAGCCGCTCCCACCCATGGACACGTCGGCACAGCTCGGCGCACACCGCGAACGCCTCACCCGCCGAGCATCGTCGCCCCCGCCGCGATCCTCAGCAGCGGCTCGGCGGCGACGCCCACCAGCACGGTGGCGACGGTCGCGGCCCCGAGCGCGACGGCCAGCCCGCGGTCGGCGCCCAGCGGCTCCGGCGCCGGCTGCACCTCGCGGTCGAGCACGGTCGGCGCGATCACGCGCAGGTAGTAGTGCAGCGAGACGACGGTGTTCGCGACGGCGACCACCGCGAGCCACGCCTGCCCCGCGTCGATCGCCGCGGTGAAGACCTCGAGCTTGCCGACGAACCCCGCCAGCGGAGGGATCCCCACGAGCGAGAGGAAGGAGAGCACGAGCGCGGCGGTCCACCAGGGATGGCGGCGCCCGAGGCCGGCGAAGGCGCCGACGTCGACCGAGCCGCGCTCGCGCTGCACGGCCAGGACGACCGCGAAGGCGGCGAGGTTGGTCACCGCGTAGGCCGCCGCGTAGTACAGCAGCGCGGGCAGCCCCTGATCGGACCACGGCAGCGCCGCGACGCCCATCAGCAGGTAGCCCGACTGCGCGATCGACGAGTAGGCCAGCAGCCGCACGACGTTGCGCTGGCGCAGCGCCGCGAGGTTGCCGAGGGTCATCGTCACCGCGGCGATCACCGCGACGGCCGTCGACCAGCCGACCGTGTCGTCGGGCAGCGCCGCGGACAGCACGCGCGCCAGCGCGACGAGGCCCGCGAGCTTGGGCAGCACGGAGAGGTACGCGGCGACCGGAAGCGGGGCGCCGTCGTAGACGTCGGGTGCCCAGAAGTGGAACGGCACGAGCGACGCCTTGTAGGCCAGGCCGGCGAGCACGAGCGCCGAGGAGGCGATCACCACGACTTCGGGCGCCCCGGGCAGCGCCCGCCCGATCGCGGCCAGCGACGTCGAGCCGGCCAGCCCGAACCACCACGTCAGCCCGTAGACCATCACCGCGGCCGAGACGGTCCCGAAGATGTAGTACTTCAGCCCCGCCTCGTTTCCGCGCGTCGAGGCGCGCAGGTAGCCCGTCAGCACGAACGAGCCCAGGCTCAGCAGCCCGAGCGAGAGCGCGATCAGCGCGACGTCCCCGGCGGCGCCGAGCACCGCGGCCGCCAGCGAGGTGGCCGCCAGGACGGCGTAGAACTCGCCCTCGCGGTCCGTGCCGCCCACCACCGGCCGCGCGAGCGCGACGACGAGCGCACCGGAGATCCCCAGGATCCCGATCAGCGCGAGCGCGGCGCCGTCGACGACGACGGTGCCCTCCATCACCGCTTTGAAGCCGCGGTCCAGCCAGACGCCGGCCGCCAGCGCGGCGGCGCTGAGGTGCGCGCCGGCGACCCAGGCGCCCGCGAGCCCCTGGCGCCCGCGCGGCAGCGCGAGGGCGAGGGCCACGGCGACGATCGCCGCGAGGGCGAGCGCGCCGATCGGCGCCAGCCACGGGAGGTCGGCGACCATCCGCTCCTCCATCGCCTTCATCTCGCCCACCGTCATCACGGCAGCCCCACCCCCAGCCAGGAGCCCGCGTCGATCAGGTCGAGCGCGAGCCGCGGGTAGATCCCGAGGGCGACGGTCAGCACGATCAGCGGCACGAGCACGCCGAGCTCCAGGCGCCCGAGGTCCCTCAGCCCGGCCCAGCGCTCGGCCGGCTCGGACAGGAACGCGCGCTGCAGCGCGAGCAGGAACAGCCCGGCGGTGATCACCAGCCCGAGCGCCGCGAGGGCCGCGACCGCGGGCCAGACGTCGAAGGCGGCGAGGAAGATCTGCAGCTCGGCCGGGAACTGGGCCAGGCCCGGGAGGCCGAGCGACGCGAAGAAGGCCAGGGCGGTCAGGCCGCCGTAGACGGGCATCCGCCGCATCAGCCCGGACAGCTCGTGCAGGTCCCGCGTGCCCGCGCGGTGGGCGATGAAGCCGGCGATGAAGAACAGCGCGCTGGTGACGATGCCGTGCGCGATCATCTGCAGCACCGCGCCGTCGATCGCCAGCGCGCGCGCCTCCGCGCTGATCCCGCCCGCCGCGGCAGCGGCCACGCCGATCACGACGTACCCCATGTGGTTGATCGAGGTGTAGGCGATCAGCCGCTTGAGGTCGCGCTGGGCCAGGGCGACCAGGGCGCCGTAGAGCACGCTGACCAGGCCCAGGATCGCGACGGCCAGCGCGTACTTCGCGAACGGCGCGCCGAGCATCTGGAGGTTCACGCGCACCAGGCCGTACGTGCCGAGCTTGAGCATCACACCCGCCAGCAGCACGCTGCCGGCCGTCGGCGCCTCGACGTGCGCGGCCGGCAGCCAGGTGTGGAAGGGGACGATCGGGGTCTTGACCGCGAAGCCGACGAAGAACGCGAGGAAGATCAGCGACGCCCCCGTCCCCGCGTCGCGGAAGACGGGGTCGGCGACCAGCCGCGTCATGTCGAAGGTGTTGGGCTCTGACTGCAAGAAGAGCGCGATGATCCCGAGCAGCACGGGCAGCGAGCCGACCAGCGTGTAGAGGAAGAACTTCGGGGCCGCGTAGCGCCGGTTCTCCTCCCCCCAGAGCGCGATCAGGAAGTACATCGCCACGAGCGTCACGTCGAAGGCGACGTAGAAGAGGAAGAAGTCCTGGGCGAGGAAGAACGCCAGGCACGCAGCCTCGAGCAGGAGCAGCAGCGCGGCGGCGCCGCGCCCGAGCGGCCGCGGGCCGACGCCGTAGGCGATCGCCGCGACGAACAGCACGGCGCTCATCACGCTCAGGCTCAGCGACATCCCGTCGACGCCGAGCCGCCAGGCGATGTCCAGGCTCGGGATCCACGTCGCCTCCTCGAGCAGCTGCATCCCGGCGCCGGAGTCGAAGCGCACCCAGGTGGCGGCCAGCGCGAGCAGCGAGAGGACCGAGGCGCCGAGGGCCATGGCCTGCGGGGCGCGCCCCGGCCGGTCTCCGAGCAGCGCCACGAGCGCGGCGGCAAGCAGCGGGAGGACGACGGCGAGGGTCAGCAGCGGCATGGCGACGGCCTCACGTGATGGCGGTCAGGGCGATGAGCAGGGCGATGGCCGCGGCGCCGAGGACGGCGTCGCGGAGGTACTCGTGGAGCTTGCCGGTCTGCGCGGCGCTCGCGCCGCGACCGCCGCGCCCGACCGCGCGAGCAAGGCCGTCGACGGCGGCGTCGATGCCGCCGCGCTCGACCCGGTCGGAGGCCGACGCCGCGAGCAGCCCGCCGCGGCCGACGCCGTCCACCGCAGCGTCCAGGCCGCCGCGGTCGGCGCGATCGACGCCGCGGGAGAGCGCCGCGGCGCCGCGGGCCAGAGCGTCGGGGAGGCGCACGGCGACGCGCTCGTCGACGGCGGCGACGCCGCGGGCGCCAAGGCGCACCGCTCCGCCGGCCGCGTCGGCGCCGCGGAGCAGCCCGGCGCCGACGGCCGTTCCCGCGTGGCCGAGCGCCGCGAGCGCTCGGGGCCGCCGGACGACGACGGCGCCCGCCACCAGCGCGAGCAGCGATCCCGCGACGCTGACGAGCGTCGTCTCGGGCGCGGGCGCGCCGAGCAGGCCGGCCAGCGGCGCGCCGAGCGCGCCGAGCAGCACGCCGGCGCCGGCGAGGACGGCCGCAGCGCCGACCATGACCGGGGGGACGCGCCGCTGCACCGGCGCGGCGTCTGCGCCCTGCCCCTCCCTTCGCTCCGCGCCCGCGCCGGCCTGCCGCGCCCCGCGCTCCGCGCCCGCGCCGGCCCGTGATCCGCCGACGGTGATCGCGCCGCGGTCGGCCAGCACGAGCGCGGGCCGCAGGAGGTAGGCGGCGCTCCCCGCTCCCGCGAGGAGCACGAGCACCAGCCAGGCGGGGTTGGTCTCGGCGGCGGCGACAATGGCGTCCTTGCTCCAGAACGCCGCGAGCGGCGGCACGGCGGCGATCGAGGCGGCCCCGAGCGCGAAGGCGGCGAACGCGGCAGGCTGGGCGCGCGCGACGCCGCGCAGATCCTCGAGGTCCGTGCTGCCGCGGGCGTGCTGGAAGGCGCCGGCGGCCAGGAACATCGTCGCCTTCCCGGCGGCGTGCGCGGCGAGGTGGAAGACCGCGACCGCCGGCCCGCCGGCCGCGACGCCGACGAGCATCAGCCCGAGCTGGCTGGACGTCGAGCCGGCCAGCACGCGCTTCAAGTCGCGCTCCCCGAGCGCGATCAGCGCGCCGAGGACCGCGGTGCTCGCGCCGATCCAGCCCGCGAGCTCCAGCGGCCAGCCGGCCAGCAGCGCCTCGTTGCGCGCGAGCAGGTAGACGCCGGCGGCGACCATCGTCGCGGAGTGCAGCAGCGCCGAGACCGGCGTCGGCCCAGCCATCGCGCCCGCCAGCCAGCTCTGAAGCGGAACCTGCGCGCTCTTGCCGATCGCGGCCAGCAGCAGCCCGCTGGCGACGAGCGCGCCGAGCGCCCCGTCGGGCCGGTCGGCGGTGAACGCGAGCGAGCCCGTGGCGGCCCACAGCGCGAAGACCGCGAGGTACAGGCCGGTGTCCGCGGCGCGCGTCGTGAGGAACGCGCGGACGGCGCCCGCCGGCGCATCCGGGCGCTCGCGGCCGAAGGCGATCAGCCGCGCCGACAGCGCCCCGACGATCTCCCAGGCGATCAGCAGCATCAGGAAGCCGTCGGCGAGCACGAGTGCCTGCATCGCGGCCACGAAGGCGAGCAGCCCCGCGAGCGCCGAGCGCCCGCGCGGATGCTCCTCGAAGTAGCCCGTGGCGTAGACGACCACGACGGCGCCGGTCAGCGCCACGATGCCCGCCATCGCCGCGGAGAGCCCGTCGAGGCGCAGCCCGACCTCCAGCCCGGCGGAACCGAGCCAGCGCCCGCCCGATGCCGCCGTCTCGCCGCGCGCCGCCAGGGCCACCAGCGCCGACGCCGGCAAGAGCGTGATCGCCGCGGCTCCCGCAGCGACCGGCGCCATCAGGCGGCGCGGCGCGAGGCGCACCCCCAGGCCGCCCACCAGCGGGAGCGCCACGGCGAGCCACAGCCAGGCGGCGGGGCTCATCCGGAGAGCTCGGTCAGGTCGTCGAGCTCGGCGGTTCGTGAATGCCGGAAGGTCGCGACGACCAGGGCGAAGCCGACGGTCGCCTCCACGGCCATCAGGGTCATGATCACCAGGACGAAGAAGGTGCCGCTCGCGGCGTCCGGATGCGCGTAGCGCAGGAAGCCCACGACGTTGAGCATCCCCGCGCCGAGCATCAGCTCGACGCCCATGATGACCATCACCGCGTTGGTCTGGCCCAGGACGCCGTACAGGCCGATGCCGAACATCACGGCGCCCGCCGCGAGCACCACCGGGAGGCTGATCACCGTCGCTCCCCCTCGGGCGCGGGCAGCTCCAGGCGGCCGCCCTGCTGGGCGAGCATGATCCCGCCGACCATCGCGAAGAGGATCGTCACGCCCGCGAAGAGGAAGGAGAGCATCGAGCGGCCCATCACCTCGAAGCCGATCTGCCGCAGGTCCGGGGTCGTCCCGTCGACCATCTGCGCGGGCCAGTCGGTCAGGACCGCGACCCCGGCCAGCGCGACGGCGACGCCGACCGCCGCCGCCGCCGAGCGGCGCTTGTCGTGAATCATGTCCATGCCCATCAGGCCGCCGGGATCCGGCATGAACATGACCATGAAGAAGACCATGATCACCATCTCGCCGCTCATCATCAGCAGCTGCAGCACCCCGAGGAACTCGGCGGCCAGCGCGAGGAAGATCAGGCCCTCCAGGGCGAGCGAGGCGAGCAGCAGCAGCCCCGCCCGGGCCATCGAGGCCGTCTTGAAGACGTAGAGGGCGGTGACGAGCATCCCCACCACGGCCGGCCAGAAGACGAGCGCGGTCCCCAGCCCGCTCATCGGTAGAAGAGGAGGGTCACGAGGCCCGACCAGGCGATGGCGAGGATTGCCAGGGGGATCGCGACGCGCCAGGCGAAGGGCAGGAGCCGGTCGATCGTCACGCGCGGCACGCGGCGCCCGGCCCACAGCATCGCCGCCGCGACGCCGGCCGTCTTGAGCGCCATCCACAGCGCCGGCGGCAGCACCGGCCCCTGCCAGCCCCCGAGGAACAGCGCGGCGGTCATCCCCGCCGCCCCGAGCAGCAGCACGCGCTGGGCGAGGGCCACCACCCCGGCGTGCAGCCCGGTGTAGGAGGAGAAGGCGCCGCCGCCGAGCTCGGCGCCCGCCTGCGGCAAGTCGAACGGCGGCAGGAAGCAGACCGCCATGATCGCCGGGACGAAGAGCACGAACGCGAGCGGCTGGGAGAGCGCGAGCGGCACGGCGTGCTGGACGGCCACGATCTCCGACGGCCGCAGGGACTCCGCCGGGGCGCCGGCCGCGGTGACGGCCATCACGATCGGCATCTCGAAGGCCAGCATCAGCGCGATGAAGCGGAAGCCGCCGACGATCTGCTGCGGGCGTCCGGCGCCCCACCCGGCCATGAAGACGGCAGGAGTGACGTAGGCCAGGCAGGCCGAGTAGAGGATCGCGCCCGCCTCGAGGTCCAGGCCGCGGAAGCCCGGCGCCCACGGCACGGTGGAGAGCGCGAGCACGGCGGCGAGCAGCAGCAGCGCCGGGGCGCCGTGGTAGAGCCAGGCGTCCTTGACGTCCGGGACCGCGAGGGGCTGGCGCAACGTGGCCAGGGCGTCGCGCGCCAGCGCCCCCGGCGCGGGCGCCAGGCCCGCAAGCGCGCGCTCGAGCACGGCGAGCGCGAACGCCCCGCAGGCCGCAACGGCGAGGATCGCGAACGGGCTGGCCAGGCTCACGGACCGACCCTCCAGGGGCTCAAGTCGAAGGAGACGAGGACCGCCATCGCCGAGGCCAGCTCGAGCCCGCACGTCGCGCGCCCGGCGAGCTCGAGCAGCGCCGCGTGCCCGGGCGCGGCGACCGCCGGAGTCCCACCGGGCGCGGCGATCACGTGCAGCGGCCCCCGCGGTTCCTCGACGACCGCAGGGTGCCCCGGCGCCGCGGCCATCTCGCGGCCGCCGACCCCGAGACGCGCGCCGCGGACGCCGCGACCCACGGACGCTTCCCGGCCGTCGGATCGCGACGGGGCGCAGCTCGACCCGTCGGGCGCCGACGGGTCGAGCAGTGCCGAGGCCAGC
>Ga0136633_1003578_pt1 | contig 10160 bp, 8 predicted proteins | sample AntDrymeUQ832206_2_FD_105494 | JGI IMG/M metagenome (GOLD analysis project Ga0136633, IMG submission 105494) | Polar desert sand microbial communities from Dry Valleys, Antarctica - metaG UQ83 (22.06) | ecosystem: Environmental > Terrestrial > Soil > Desert | place: Antarctica: Dry Valley...
CCCCGCTGCGCGCGCTCACAGTAGGATCGAGGGCGCCTCACCCGGTCCGATCCTGGTCCTGCTCGGCCTCGCCACCGCCGTCGTCCTGACGCTGCCCAGCTTCAGGCAAGAAAGCGATCCGGGCGGTCGTGGGACGGGCGCAGCTCGTCGAGGGTGCGCAGGAAATCGGCGACGACGCCGGAGGGCTCGCCGGCGTCCCGGCGACGCACGACGACGATCTGGCGGCGCACGGGTGGCATGTCGACGACCGTGACCGGGAAGAGGCGCCCGGTCCCGATCTCCGCTCGCACCGCCGTGTGCGGCAGGAGGGCAATCCCCAGCCGTTGCTCGACCATGCGCTTGGCGGCATCGATGTTGTCGACCTCGATGTAGCCGCGCGGGTCGATGCCCGCCTGGCGGAAGATCGAACTCGTCAGCTCGTGGTAGGAGCTCGTCCGGTCGAAGAGGATGAGGTGCTCGGTCGCCATCTGTGCCATGTCGATCTGCCCGCGGGCCGCGAAGTCGTGGCCGCGGTGGACGACGAGCACGAGCTCGTCCTCGTAGAGCGGGGTGCTGACGACGTCGGCGTGCTGGATCGGCCGCATCAGGCCGATCTCGACCTCCTCGCGCAGCACCAGGTCGAGCACCTCCTCCGAGTGTCCCGACCGCACCGAGAGCTGCACTCGGGGGTGATCGGCCTGGAAGCGGTGCAGCATCGCGGGCAGGACGTAGGTGCTGACCGCCGGCGCCGCGCCGATCGTGAGGCGTCCGCCCGATCCACTGGCCACGTCAGCCACGGCGCGACGGCCGCCGGCCACCGCGGTCAGCGCGCGCTCGGCGTGAGGCAGGAGCGCGCGACCCGCTTCGGTGAGCCGGCTCCCGGCGCGCGAGCGAGTGAAGAGCTGCATGCCCAGCGTGCGTTCCAGGCCCTGGATGCGAGCCGTGACGGCTGGCTGCCCCACAATCAGCTCGACGGCGGCGGCGCTGATCGAGCCGATGCGGGCCACGGCCGCGAACGCCTCGAGCTGCGCGAGCTGGACCTCGTCCGCCATCGGTCTATTGTATCAGTCCTATTGATGGACACCATCGATTGAATCGTCTTGACTGATGTTGGTCCGTCATGCAGGCTGGGATACATGTTCACGAGCATGCCGACCCAGACCCGCCCACGACCGCGACCGACCGAGGCGGACGTCCGCCTCAACCCCTGGCTGCTGTGGCGCCTCGAGACGCCGGAACAGCGGGAAATCCTGAGCGTCGCGGAGCTTGCCGAGTGCACCTGCCCGGACCTGTGTGACCGCGATCACGCAAACGAATAGGAACGTCCGCCCGTGGCGCTGACTCACTCGCCAACGCCGCCAACGCAGGAGATGACGCCCGCGCAACCGGCGGCCGAGGATGCCGAGACCCGCACGCTGGAAGGGGCGGTCGCGGCGACTCGGGACTGGATGCGTGGCGATCGCTTCGCCGGCACCACGCGTCTCTATTCCGCGCGCCAGGTCGTGGAGCAGCGCGGCACCATCGAGACCGATCATCCGGTCGCGCGCCGTGCCGCCGACCGTCTCCATGCTCGGCTGCGAGAGCTCTTCGCCGAGCGGCGATCCATCACGACCTTCGGCCCCTACTCACCCGGGCATGCGGTGGCGATGAAGCGCGCGGGCATCGAGGCCATCTACCTCGGAGGATGGGCGACCTCCGCCAAGGGATCGGCCGACGAGGATCCCGGTCCGGATCTGGCGAGCTATCCCCTCGGCCAGGTACCCGATGAGGCCGCGGCGCTCGTTCGCGCGCTCCTGACGGCCGACCGAAATCAGCGCTTCGCGCGATCTCGCATGACCGATGCCGAGCGACGGGCCAGCCCTCCGATCGACTTCACGCCGCTCATCATCGCCGACGCCGACACCGGTCACGGCGGCGATGCCCACGTCCGCAACCTCATCCGCCGCTTCGTGGAGGCCGGCGTGCCCGGCTACCACATCGAGGACCAGAAGCCGGGCGCCAAGAAATGCGGGCACCAGGGCGGCAAGGTTCTCGTCCCCAGCGACGAGCAGATCAAGCGCCTGAACGCGGCCCGCCTTCAGCTCGACGTGATGAACGTCGCCGGGATCATCGTGGCCCGCACCGATGCCGAGGCCGCGAACCTGCTCGACGGCAGCGGCGACGAGCGCGACCAGCCCTTCGTGCTGGGGGTGACGAACCGCGACGTGCCGTCGTACAAGGTTGGCTACCTCGCCGTCATGCGACGGCTGCACCGGGCCGGGGCAACCGACATCAACGGCCATCTGCTGTACGCGGTCGCCGACGACGAATACGCTGCGGCCGATGCCTGGCTCGAGCAGGTCGGACTGCTGCACGAGATCGACGAGGCCGGCGCTACGCACCTGACCGATGCGGACGCACGGCCAGAAGACGCCCTCGATGCCGTGGCGGACCGATTCCTGTCCGAATGGCAGGCTCACGCCGGCCTGACCACCTTCGGCCAGGCTGTTGCCGATGCCATGGCCTTCCGAGCCGACGAGGGTGTCGAGCTGGAGATGACCGTCGACGAGTGGCTCGCATTCGCGGCAACCGCGTCGTGGAGCACCGCCCGAACCCGCGGGCGCGCCATGGGGCTCAACGTTGCCTGGGACGCCGAGCTGGCAAGGACCCCAGAGGGCTACTACCAGGTCGCGGGCGGCATTCCGTACGCGATCGCGAAGTCATTGGCCGCCGCACCCTTTGCCGACCTGCTCTGGATGGAGACCAAGACCGCCGACCTCGCAGAGGCACGCGAGTTCGCGGAGGCCATCCATGCGGTCCACCCCGACAAGATGCTCGCCTACAACCTGTCGCCCTCGTTCAGCTGGGACACGACCGGCATGACCGATGACGAGATGCGCCGGTTCCCTGCGGAGCTGGGGCAGCTGGGCTTTGTCTTCAACTTCATCACCTACGGCGGCCACCAGATCGACGGACTGGCGGCCGAGGAGTTCACGACCGCGCTGCGCGAGGACGGCATGCTGGCCCTCGCCCGGCTGCAGCGGAAGCTGCGGCTGCTCGAGTCACCGTATCGGACCCCGCAGACCCTGGTCGGCGGTCCGCGTGCCGATGCCGCCCTGCTGGCGGCGTCCGGGCAGACGGCGACCACGAAGGCGATGGGCGCCGGATCGACCCAGGCTCAGCACCTCGTTCAGACCGAGGTCCCCACCAGGGTGCTTGCGGGCTGGCTGCGCCGATGGGCGGAGCACCACGACCTGGAAGCCGACCTGGCGGTGTCCCTGCGACCGCACACTGCGGGCTCGGAGGTGCTGGAGCTCAGCGTGACCGATGGCTCGGGCGAACGGCTGGCGAACCTCATCTTCACCACCATCGCCGATCGTCGGGGCCGCTCGATCCTGTCGGTGCGGGACCAGAACACCTTCGATTCCGCGCTCCGACGCAAGCGCCTGATGACGCTGCTGCACCTCTTCCTCATCCACCGCTACCAGGCGGCCTCGGTGCATTACCTGACGCCGACCGATGACAACCGCCGTCAGTGCGAGCGGATGCTGGAGCTCGGGACCTTCAGCTCGGTGAACGACGAGATCGGCGAGATCATCGTGGCCGATGTGAACGCGAACACGATCCGCGACCTGGTCAAATCCGACGCCGAGGCCCTGGAGCGCCTGATCACAAGAGGCTGAGGGCGGGCGCAGTGGCGCCCCAGCGCAACCGTCCTGCTCGGCTGAGGCGCGCGACTTGCTGAGCGAAGGTCATGCGCTCGTCGACCGGCCCGGTCCTCATCGTGCTCGGCCTCGCGACTGCCGTCGTGCTCGTGCTGGTGCTGCTCCAGACCATGGCGCTGCGCGGCGATCTCGACGCTGCTCGGCAGGAGGTCGTCACGCTGCGGGCGGAGCTGGATGGCCTCGAGCGCGGCGTCCCGATGAGCGAGCTGTCGATGCGCATGGCCGAGCTCGAGAACGACATTCGGGATTGGGTCGTCGCCTTCGGCGCCGAGGTCCCCGCCAACGGCGACCCATCCTCCCCGGCCGGCGGGTCAGGAACCGGCGATGAGATCGTCGACCGCCTGGACGACGTGCTGGCCCGGATCGACGCCCTCGACGCGCGCATCGACGAGATCTGCGAGAACGTCCCGGTCTGCTGACCTCTCCCGTCAGCGGCGGAGAGACTCGATGACCGAGGCGAGCAGCCCCACGCGAGGCCGATCGCCATCGTCGAGCAGCGCAGGCCGCGAGGCCCTCTCCGTCGGGGAGCGCGCGATTCGTTTCGTGGCTTCGACGGCATCGCGACGCTCAGCGGCGCTAACCACGCCTGAGGCTCCCCAACAGCCGTGTGAGGCCGGTTGACGCGCGTGTCAGGCGGCCTGGCGCCGCCTATCCGTGCTGACCACGCCCGACGCTGCACTCGAGCATTGCTTCGTGCTGGGATAGCGCCGCTCAGCGGCGCCAGATAGGGCGAGTTGAAGAAGCTACTCCTGCTGTGCTGGCGATGCGCCACGCTCCCGGACTGCCATGAGCAGGGCGGCCGCCGCCAGGTAGGACGCGGCCATCACGCTGAACGCGATCGGATAGCCGAAGGCCTCGGCCACGAAGCCGATGATGAATGCCCATACGGCGCCAACTCCGAACGCGCAGGTGAAGTAGACCGCGAAGGCGACGTCGCGCATCGGTCCGGTGGCCCGGTCGGCGAGGTAGGCCCGGAGCACCGGTGATTCGCTGAAGACCGCCGTGCCGAACGGAAGCAGGAGGGGCACGAGCAGGAACAGGTTCGCGCCTGCTGCCAGGAAGGCGACAATCCCGACCGCCGAGACGAGGTAGTAGGTCACGAGCGTTGGCCGGCGGCCGAAGCGGTCGGAGAGCAGGCCGGCCAGGATCGGCCCGACCACGGCGCCCACCAACAGCAGCGCGTAGAGCAGGTTCACGGTGCCGTCGTCGAAGCCGAGCGGCCCGGACAGGTAGAGGACCATGAACGGCGCCACGATGTCGAGGCCGCGACCTCCGGCCGCCACGAGCGAGGCGCCCAGGATCAGCCGCAGGTCGCGCCGGCCGATCACCTCGCGCAGCTGTCCGCGGACCGACCCCGACTGGCGGGCCCGGCGGCCGTAGGCCGCATGGTCCTCGCGCACGAAGAACGCCAGCAGCACCCCGATGATGAGCGCGGGGATCCCGAACAGCGCGAGCGTCGCCTGCCAGCCGACCGCCAGGAGCAGGGCGCCGCCGACGAACGGGACGAGGATGGTGCCGAGGTTGCCGCCGCTGATGTGGGCGCTGATGGCGAACCCGCGGCGCTCTGCCGGATAGGCGTCGGAGAGGAGCGCGTTGCCGACGGGGTGCTGCGGGCTGGAGCCGATGCGCGCCACGCTGATGGCGGCCAGCAGCTGCGTGATCGACTGCGACAGGCCGCCCACGATGAGGCTCGTCCCGAACAGGACCTGGCCGCCGGCCAGCAGGATCGGGCGCGCGACGTATCGGGTCAGGAAGCCGTAGGCCAGTTGCATCGAGCCGCCGACCGCGGTGGTGATGGCGATGAAGGTACCGATGTCGCGCGCGTTGAGCCCGTACTCGACGATCACGATCGGGTAGACGAGCGGCATCAGCGCGGACTGCGCGTGGATCGCGGCGTGGGCAGTCGCGAGCAGGACGAGGGTGAGTCCGGGCCGCGTGCGACTGCTACGATCCATCCCGATGGCCCCCAAAACCTCCATGGCGCGGACGAAGGCGACGCCGATCAGCGATCCGCCGCCCCCCGAGCCACCCAGCCTCGAGGCCAGCCTGATCGGCACCGTCGGGCCCGTGATGCGCCACCTGGTGGCCCACGCGCGTCGCCGCCAGACCTGGGGAGACCTCACCTACCAGCAGTACAACGTGCTGCGCATGATCGACACATTGGGGCCGCAGCCGCAGGCGGAGGTCGCCCGACGGCTCATGGTCACGGCGCCGGTCGTCACCCGCCTGGCGGGCACGCTGGCCGACGCCGGCCTGATCGAGCGGCGAACTGATCCGAAGGACAAGCGGGCCGTGCTGCTGGCGCCCACGCCGGTTGGCCGTCGGCAGGCTCGCGCCATGCGACAGGATCTGCTCCGTGCCGCGCACGAGCTCCTGGAGCCGATTCCCGAGAAGCGGCGTGCCGGCGTCGCGGCGGCGCTCGAGGAGCTCCAGGTCCTGCTGCCGCAGCACTCAGCGCGCCGCTGAGGGCCGCGCCTCCGCGGCGCGACGGGACCGCTCCGGTCGTTCCGACGAAGTATCGAGCGTCGTCACCCCGAGCGATCCTCGGCCTCCCGCCCAGCGCAGGCCGAGTGCCACGATGCCGACCGTGGCCAGCGACAGGACGGCCCCGGTCACGAATGCCGCCGGCGTTCCCCACGTCTCGGCCACGAAGCCGGCGAAGAGTCCGCCCAACGGCGCCGAGCCGGCGAAGACAGTGACGTAGAAGCTCATCACCCGCCCGCGCAGCGCATCGGTGACGTTCGCCTGCACGGTGGCGTTGATGGTATTGATCATGAGCATGCTGAAGTAGCCGGCCGCCAGCACGAGCGGCACCGCCAGCCAGATGCTTCTCGACGCGGCAATCGCGACCAGCAGAAACGAGAAGACGAGGCCTCCACCCAGCATGAGCGGGATCGCCCGACGCCGCTTCATGATCGCCAGCGTGAGTGAGCCGCCAAGCGACCCGATCCCCATCGCGGCGAAGAGGGCACCGTAGCCGTCGGCATTGAGCTCCAGGATGCCGGTGGCGAAGAGCGGCAGCAGGATCTGGAAGTTGAAGCCGAAGGCCGCGATCCCGCCCAGCAGGACCAGGCACCACAGTACGAGCGGCGTGCGGACCGCGTAGTGGAACCCCTCGCGCAGGCTCTCGAGAACGGGTGGATGCTGCTCCGGCTGCTCCATGCGCCTGATCTCGCGCGGGTTCATGCGCAGCAGTCCGGTCAGCACGCCGGTGTAGGTCAGCGTATTGACGGCGAGGTTGACCGCCACGCCGGCGATCGCCGACCCGGTCACCCCGGTGCCGAGGGCGATGATCACTCCGGCCAGCGCCGGGCCGACCACGCGCGCCGAGTTGAAGGCCATCGAGTTCAGTGCGATCGCGTTGGCGAGCAGGTGTCGCGGCACCAGGTCGGCGGCCAGCGCCTGGCGCATCGGCATGTCGATCGCGTTCACCAGGCCGAGCACGAATGCCATGACCATCACCATCGGGATCTCGACCACGCCGCTGGCGACGATCACGAAGAGCACGAACGCCTGGAGGCTGGCCGCGACCTGCGAGACGATCAGCGCGCGACGCTTGTCGATGCGATCCGCGACGACGCCGCCGAACGGCGCCAGGAACAACGACGGGCCGAACTGGAGGGCGGCCACGAAGCCGAGCTGAATCGGCGATCCACCGAGCGCCAGGACGAGCCACGGCAGGCTGACCTGCTGCATCCAGGTCCCGATCAGGCTTACGACCTGGCCCCACCAGTAGAGCCGGTAGTTTCGAACCGAGAGAGCGGCGAAGCCGCGCTTGAGGCCGCCGAGGGCGGCACGCAGCGGCAGCGGTCGAGGCTGGTCGGGTCGTGCGCCAGGGGCGGAATCGGTCAAGCGTCAGGTCTCCGAGAGGTTGCTCATGCTAACAACCCGATGCGCACGCGTCATGCCGCGCGGCTGGCGATCGCCCTCGGCCGCGGCGATGGCTCCTGGATCCCGGTGGAGGTGGCACTGCGCGGCATGCGGACAGAACGCAGGCGCCATGCCACGACCGTCAGGACGATGACCGCCAGCGCTGCCCCCATGCTGAAGGCGAACGCGGCCCCGAACGCCTCGGCCAGTGCGCCGGCGAGCAGGCCGCCAATCGGCGCCGTGCCGGCGAAGACGGTGACGTAGAGCGACATCACCCTGCCGCGCAGCACGTCCGGCACGCTGTTCTGGATCGTCACGTTGATCGTGTTGACCATGAGCATCGAGGCAAGACCGATGCCGGCAACGAGCGGGAACGCGGCGAGCGGGCTGCGCACGAAGCCGAGCGCCAGCTCGAGCGCCAGGAATATGGCTCCGCCGCCGATGATGAGGCCCAGCATCGGCCGCCGGCTGATCGTGAAGGCGAGGATCAGCGAGCCGATAAGCGACCCGGCGCCCATCGCGGCGAAGAGTGCGCCGTAGCCGCCCGAGTCGAGGCCGAGCGCATCGCGGGTGAAGAGCGGCAGCAGCGTCTGGAAGTTCATGGCGAAGGTCGCCATGCCACCGAGCAGGACGAGCGGCCAGAGCACGGACGGCGTTGCGATCGCAAAGCGAACGCCCTCTGCCAGGCTGGCTCGGATCGATGGGAACCGGTCCGGCCGAGCGATGCGCCGCAGCGAGTTGCCGTCGAGCATCCACAGGCCGACGAGGACGGACAGGTAGCTGACGGCGTTGATGCCGAAGTTGATGGCAACGCCGAAGAAGGCGATCGTGACGCCGGCGATGGCGGGACCGATCACGCGCGACAGGTTGAAGCTGGTCGAGTTCAGCGCGATGGCGTTCACGAGGTCGTCGGCCGGTACCAGCTCGGCGGCAAACGCCTGGCGGACCGGCATCTCGACAGCGTTCACGAAGCCAGCCAGCAGGGCGAGCAGGTAGACGTGCCAGATCTCGACGAGTCCGCTGGCTGCCAGCCCGAAGAGGAGCACCGCCTGCAGCATGGCCACCGCATTCACGATCATCAGCACCCGTCGCTTGTCGACGCGATCGGCGATGACGCCACCGATTGGGGCGAGGAACATCGACGGCGCGAACATCAGGGCCAGCACGGCTCCAAGCTGGAGCGGCGAGCCGCCGAGCTCGAGCACGAGCCATGGCTGCGCCACCGACTGCATCCAGGCGCCGACCAGGCTGCCGATCTGCCCGAACCAATAGATGCGGTAGTTGCGATGGCGCATGGCGCTGAAGCCGCGCGCGAGTCCGCCGGCCGGGGTGCGCGACAGCGACGCCGCCCCATCGGGGCGGCGTGAAGCACGCCGGAAGAGCCTGGGTATTGTCATTCGTTAGCAATGCTAACAAAGTATCCGGCCGAAGGCAAGCCGCAGGGACCGACGAAACAGGGTTGGCGCAAGGGCTCCGATCGGCGATGATGCGCGGCACGAGACCACCGATGCGACAGGCCCGAGCGATCCCGGTCCGGGGGGAGCAGCGCGACCGCTCCCACCCGTGGCTCCGCGCGCCCATCGCCGCCTTCCTCCTCTCGCTCCTGGTCCTCCTCTCCCCCGATCTGATGCTCGCGCCTCTGAGCGCCGTGGAGCCTCACCGCGCCGGGCCGGCCCCAATCGACCAGATCGATGTTCCAAGACCTCCGCGCGTCCGGCCGGTCGACGCCTCGCCGACGGCCGGGCCCGTCGCCGTCCGGTCGCCGGTCAACGAGCCGCTGTTCGAGGCGGCGATCGCAGCCGCTCGACAGGCCGGCGGCGCGTACGGCGTCACGTTCGCCGCCGTACGTGACGGAGAGCTGCTGTGGTCCGGCGCCGCAGGCCGCGACCGAGACGAGGCCAGCCCGCTCGCGCCGGACGATCCCCTTGTCATCGGCAGCGTCACCAAGACGTTCGTCGCGGCGGCCATCCTGCAGCTGGCCGAAGAGGGGCGCCTCGATCTGGATGACGCGGTTCGCGAGCACCTGCCACGCACGTCCAGCATCAGTCGCAAGATCACCATCCGCCAGTTGCTCGACCACACCAGTGGGCTTGCCGACGTGTTCAACGACACGACCCGCAAGGGCCTCGAGGAGCATCCCGAACGCGCGTGGACGACGGTCGAGGTGTTCAAGACGATCCACGCGCCGTGGTATCAGCCGGGCGAGGGCTGGGCCTACGCCAACACGAACTACCTCCTCCTCGGTCTGGTCATCGAGCGGATCACCGGCTCCTCGCTGTCCGAGGAGCTCGAGGCTCGGTTCCTGGGCCCACTTGGACTGCGCGACACACGACTGCTGACCGGCGCGGCCGATGACGGCGGACCATTGGCCCCGGCGTGGGCCACGATCTTCTGGGCGTCGGGCGCGATGACGGCATCGGCCGCGGACCTGGCACGCTGGGGGAACGCCCTCTACGGCGACGAGATCCTCAACGAGCGGTCACGAGATGCCATGATCGCGCTCAACAGCCACGACTACGGGCTCGGCCTGCAGCGCGTCGAGGTGCCCGGCGCCATCGGCTACGGCCATACCGGCCTTCTGAACACCTACACCACGCTCCTGCTCCA
>Ga0136633_1003579_pt1 | contig 10159 bp, 4 predicted proteins | sample AntDrymeUQ832206_2_FD_105494 | JGI IMG/M metagenome (GOLD analysis project Ga0136633, IMG submission 105494) | Polar desert sand microbial communities from Dry Valleys, Antarctica - metaG UQ83 (22.06) | ecosystem: Environmental > Terrestrial > Soil > Desert | place: Antarctica: Dry Valley...
ACTTCGCGATGCACTGGGTCGGACCGAAGAGCATCTACGAGGCGCGCGACATGGACGTCGTGCTGGGCAACTCGAAGATCCAGGGTGGAATCGAAGTGACGGTGACCGACACTCTGGCGTATCGCGACGCGAACCTGCGCTTCAGCTCGCTCGATACACGGCTCCTTGAAGAACTGTTTTCGGTGCAGATCCCGCGTCACGGCTTTCTGGCCGGCCGCGCTGAATTCGACGGCGGCCAGCGTTCCCTGCGCGTCGATGCGGACGTGACTTTCGACGAGGAGAGATCCGGACGCAGCCGCGTCGTCGCCGTCGGCGTTCTCGGTCTGCGCAACGGCGTGTTCAACGCGAGCAATCTCCGCCTGCGTCTCCTGCCGCTGCAGATGCAGCTGGCAAAGGCGCCTTCGCCGGATTTCCCCGTTCGCGGCACGCTCACCGGAACAGCGACTCTCAACGGGTCGACCGCGTCTCAGCTGCTGGCGGTGGGTGATGTCACGCACATCGATCGCGGCGCGCGGTCACGGGCGATTGGACGCGCGACGATCCGCACCGGAGGCGTGCCCTGGGTGGATATCGACGCGCGAATGCAGCCGCTGGCGCTTGCGACAGTCGGGCGCTTCGTCCCCGACATCGGCCTCCGCGGCAGTGCGAACGGACCGCTCAGGCTGCGCGGATCGCTGAGCAATCTGGCGGTGGACACGGAGCTGACGGTCGCCGACGGCGGTTTCATCGACCTGAGCGGAACAGTCGATCTCGCCAGCAGAGTGAAGGGTTACAACCTCGCTGTCACCACTCGGCTTTTCGACGCGAACGCGGTGATCGCCAAGGCGCCGCACACATCGATTACCGCGGTGGCCAGAGCGAGCGGACGCGGCTTCGATCCCGCTACGATGCAGGCGAACCTGGTGGCCGAGATCAGCGCGTCATCGTACGACACTGTTTCCGTCGACCGGGCGAACGTGAAGGTCAGAGTCGCCAGCGGCGTCGCGAGCTTCGATACGCTGGCGGTCGAGATACCGGAGGGCATAGTACAGGCGCGCGGGAGTTTCGGGCTCGCGCCCGGTCGCACCGGCGATCTCACCTACCACATTGCGATCGACTCGCTCGCCCGCGTCGCCAGCCTGATTTCCGGGGACACGACCGTCGTCCCGCCGCGACCCGGCATTCTCGCCCGCCGTATCGCGCGGGCACGCGCTGACTCGATTCGCATCGCGCGGGAGACGGAAGTCGAGCGGGCGGTCACGGGCCGTGCTTTGCCGCGCACGGCAGTGGACACGCCCTCGGCGGTGCGGATGAACCAGCTCTCCGGCTCCGTCCGGGCCGATGGTGTAGCGACCGGCAACATCCGGAACTTCAGCGTGAAGGGGAGCGCCTCGGGCTCCAGCATTGTGGCGCGCGGCAATACCGTCGGGTCGTTCGTATCCGATTACACCTGGATCAATGCACGCACTCCGCAATCGCGGGTCACCGTCAATACTCAGGCGAAGGAAGTGCGGGCGCTCGGCTTCGACCTCGACAGCGTTTCAGCCAGGCTGTCCTACCAGAAGCCCAACGGCACGGCGGACATCGTCATCAATCAGGACGACGCCCGCGCCTACGCCGCCAACGCACAGTTCACGCTCGACAAGGTCCGGAACGCCCTCACGCTCAACAATCTCCGCCTGCAATTCGATACGAGCGTATGGGCAAGCACCCGGGTCGCTTCGCTGCAATGGGGACAGGCGGGCGTCGAGGTCGACAACCTCGAGCTGCGCAACGGGCCGACGGGGCGCATCTACGTCAATGGCCTGATCCCACGCGAGGGCAGCGCCAACCTCGACGTTGCGGTCGACAACCTCAACGTCGGTGACGTAATCGCGCTCACCCAGAGCGGCGCCAACGCGAGCGGCCTCATCTCCTTCAATGTTCACGCGACGGGCACGCTCGCCGACCCGCGCTTCAAGGGCTCATTCGGGGCCACAGACCTGGTCTACAACGGGACACTGACACCCGAGCTGCACGGCAACGTCGAGTACGCCAATCAGACGCTTACCGGCCGCGCGGAGGCAATGCGCGCGGGCCGGCTCCCGTTCCTGATCGCCGAGGGAACCGTTCCGGTCAACCTCGCCATCACCGGCGTTACCGGATCCCGCTTTCCGACGGACCGGCAGATCGCGCTGAATATCAACGCCGACAGTCTTCCGTTCGACATGGTGCCGCAGCTGAACGACTACGTGAGCAACGTGCGTGGGCAGGCGAGCGGCGACTTTCGCGTTACGGGCAGTCTCAACCGGCCGGTGCTGTCGGGGCAGTTTGCGCTGCACAACGGCGCTGCCCGCATCGTCCCCGTCGGCGTAAACATGACCGGGATCGAGGCGTCACTCCACATGCTGGGCGATACGGTCGTGATAGACTCGATCATCGGGCGCACCAAAGACGGACGAGTCGCGCTGAGGGGAGGCATTGGGGTCGGCTCGCTGCGCGAGCCGTCCTTCGATCTCAGGCTCGACGCAAACGACGCCCTCGTGCTCAACAACCACCGCGGCGAGCTGGAGGTGAGCGCGCAGCTGGCGATGCTCGGTCCGTACAAGGACCCGCATGTGACCGGCACCGTGCGCATACGTGACGGCTTCGTGTACATCCCGCCCTCCGACAACAAGAATCTGATCGGTACGGATGATCCCGCTCTGTTCAGTGTTCTGGACACCGCGGTGATGGCGAATCGCGAGCTGTTCCCCACCCAGAATCCGCTGCTGGCGAATCTCAGAATGGATGTCGATCTCCGCGTGGACAGGGATGTGTTCGTGCGATCCCGGGAAGCAAACGTCGAGGTCTACACCGAGATTGACATCGGAGTCCACGTCAACCGCGCGAAGGAATCCATCGTGCTCGACGGAGTTCTGCTGAGCGAGCGCGGCGAGTACCGCTTTCTCACCCGACGGTTCAACATCAAGCGCGGATCGGCGACCTTCATCAACTCCGCGGATCTCAATCCGACCCTGCAGGTCACCGGCGAGTACGAGGTGCAGCAGCCCAATCGCGAGGCGATCAACATCCAGATCCTGATCGGTGGCACACTCCGCACCCCGAACATCTCGCTCACCAGCAACGCCCAGCCGCCGATCCCGCAGAGCGATCTCCTCAGCTACCTCGCCTTCGGACAGTCGTCGTCCTCTCTCGTGCAGCTGGAGGGCTCCGGACTCACCAGCGGAAGCGGTGGTGACAACGTCGTCGGAGCGGGCGCCGCTCTGGCAAGCAAGCAGCTCGCCGGCGTGGCCATCGGTGTCGCCGCGGACGAGGTCGCCGGCGAAGCGGCGCGCTCCCTCGGCGCCGATGTCTTCACGATCACGCCGGCGGACGTCCAGACCGACGTCGGCGGCTTTCTGCGCGGCACACAGTTCGAGTTCGGAAAGTACGTCCGCTCCCACACCTTCGTCGCGGTTCAATCGCCGCTCGATCCCGACGCCCTCAAGCGCCCCGGCATTCAGCTCGTGCACCGCTTCGGGGGACTGAAAGGCTACCGGCTGGAGACGGGTCTCGAGACGCGCTACCTCCTTCAGGAGCCCACTCTATCGCGCGATCAGGGTGTGACTACGACGAGCGTGTTCGGGGCGTTCCTGATTCGTGAGTGGCGCTTCTAGAAGCGGAAGCCTTTTCCGTAACGCAACAACGGACAACGGATAAACGGGAAAAGCACAACGCATGAGTTAATGCCGCGCGCCGTACTCATCCCACAGCGTCGCCACCGCCCTCATCCCGAGCCTGAACGCTTCCTCGCTCATCCACTCATTGGGCGCGTGCGCATTCTCTCCGGGAAGCCCGAAACCGAGTAGAAGCACCGGCGTTCCCAGGATTCGCTCGAAGTCGCCGACGACGGGGATCGAGCCACCTTCACCGGTGATGACCGGTTCCTTGCCGAAGGCCGAGTGCAGCGCCTTCCGCGCGGCGTCGAACAACGGGCCGCTCAGCTCCGCGCGCCACGGCCGGCCGCCGTGCAGGTGGATCACCTTCACCGTCACACCTCTGGGCGCGACCTTCTCGACGTGCGCCCGCATCAGCTTCTCGATTTCGGCGGGCTCCTGAGTTGGAACCAGCCGGCAGCTCACTTTCGCCATCGCTTTCGCCGGCAGCACCGTCTTGGCACCCTCGCCCGTGTAGCCGCTCAGCAGGCCGTTCACCTCGCACGTCGGCCGTGTCCAGAGACGCTCGAGAACGGTGAAACCCTTTTCGCCGCCGAGTGCCGACGCTCCGGTCTCGTGCAGCAGTGACTTCTCGTCGAAAGGGAGCGAGCGCATCTGCTCCCGCACCTTCGCCGGCCACTCCTCCACTTTGTCGTAAAAACCGGGAATCGCGACATGGCCATTCTCGTCATGGAATGTCGACAGAATCCGCGCCAGCGCCATCGCGGGGTTCACCACCGCGCCGCCGTAGCTGCCGGAGTGGAGATCCCCGCTCGGCCCCTGCACATGAATCTCGAAATAGGCGAGTCCACGCAGCGAAGAGAGAATCGACGGCTGCCCCGGAGCGAACATCGCGGAATCGGATATCACGACGGCGTCCGCCTTCAGCATGTCCTTCTTCGCCTCGACGAACGCCGCCAGGTGCTCGCTGCCGATCTCCTCCTCTCCTTCCGCCACGACGATCACGTTCACCGGCAGCTTCTTCCGCACCGCGAGATGCGCCTCGAGCGCCTTGACGTGCAGATAGAGCTGACCTTTGTCGTCGACGGATCCCCGGGCAAAAATCTTCCCGTCCCTCACCGTCGGCTCGAATGGAGGCGAAGTCCACAAGTCGAGCGGCTCGGCGGGCTGCACGTCGTAGTGACCGTAGATGATCACCGTGGGCGCGCCCGGCGCTTTTCTCCATTCGCCGATTACCACCGGATGCCCGGCGGTCGGGTGAATCGTCGCCGGCACTCCGATCTTGTCGAGCGCCGCCTTCAGCCATGCCGCCGCGCGCTGCGTGTCGCCGTTGTGCTCGGACCTGGCGCTCACGCTCGGAATGCGCAGGAACTCGAAGAGCTCGGCGCGAATGCGCGCATCGTTGTCGGCAAGGAATTTCTCGAGATCGGGCGCCGTCGTCTGGGTCTTGGTCATCGGCTCGGATTGGTTGGCGCTTTTGTCATCGGGAAAGAGGTGCGACCGGCAGTGAGGGTCACCGGACAGTCAGGGTGTTCACTGCACGGACCGCACCCATTCCGGCGAATGTCGCCGCAGTGCAGAGGGTGACGCTGAAAAATACGTAGGTCGCGGCGGCGCCAGGATACCGACGACCAGGCAGCCGAGGACGTTCACCGACAGAGTGCCGATCGGAAAGCCGCGCGGACTCAAATGCTGGACGGCTCCACCGACGAGATATCGGAGCACCGAGCCGGCCGCGCCGCCGAGCGCGATGAGGAGGAGACTCATTGCCGGTTAGATTACGGAGCGCGGCGGCCACGCACAACATCTTTCATCGATTTATGGTGGGTTAGTTTCAACCTGGAACCCCACAGATACGAGGCGACGGAGGAGAGGTGAGAGTTGCGAGACGGAGCCCTCACTCATGAGTCGGGAGGGAGCTGCACCCAAATGCGACGACTGAGGTCCGACTGACCTAAATCCTCGCAACTGAATACTCTGCTTCTGTCGCCCCGCATCTGCGTCGTTCTTTTTGGTTGGACTCTTCCGTTAGCCCACATCACGCATGCCCAATCGCCTCGCGAACGAGACCAGTCCGTATCTCCTCCAGCACGCCGATAATCCGGTGGACTGGTTTCCGTGGGGTCCGGAGGCGCTCGAGAAGGCGCGCACGGAAGACAAGCCGATCCTGCTCAGTATCGGCTACGCCGCCTGTCACTGGTGCCACGTGATGGCGCACGAGTCATTCGAGGACGCCGAGACCGCGCGCGCGATGAACGAAGGGTTCGTGAACATCAAGGTGGATCGGGAAGAGCGGCCCGACATCGACGGCATTTACATGCAGGCCGTGCAGGCGATGACCGGCCACGGCGGCTGGCCGATGACGATGTTCCTGATGCCGGACGGACGCCCCTTCTACGGCGGGACCTATTTTCCTCCCGAAGATCGCCCCGGACTGCCCGCGTTCAAGACCATTCTGCGCTCCGTACGCGATGGATACGCGCGCAAGCGGGAATCGCTCGCCGACAGCGCTGGCCAGCTGCTGACGCAGATCTTTCAATCCAACCTCGTCGCGGCGCGGGGAGGAACGGCGCCGACGCTGCAGTCGCTGGAGCTCGCCTACCGCTCCCTGGCACAGCGCTACGACATCCGTCACGGTGGCTTCGGCGGCGCGCCCAAGTTTCCCGCGACCATGGTGATGGATTTCCTGCTTCGCTACTGGAAGCGAACCGGCACTGCCTACGCGCTGGAGATGGTGCTCGACTCGTTCCGCAAAATGGCCCGCGGAGGAATTTACGACCAGCTTGGCGGGGGCTTCGCGCGGTACTCCGTCGACGCAGTCTGGCTGGTTCCCCACTTCGAGAAGATGCTGTATGACAACGCGCTTCTCGTTCGCCTTGGCGCCCACCTCTGGCAGGCGACGAAGGACGAAGAGGTGGAGCGTGTGGCGGTCGAAACGGTCGACTGGCTGGAGCGGGAGATGACATCCCCCGCCGGCGGTTTCTATTCGTCGCTCGATGCGGACAGCGAAGGCCACGAGGGAAAGTTCTATGTCTGGAGCGAAGCCGAGATCGATTCGCTTCTCGGTCAGGATTCCGCTGCCTTCAAGCGGTACTACGGCGTGACACGAGGGGGAAACTTCGAGGGCGGGAACATACTCTTCGTTGCCGCGGACCGGTCCGCTGCCGCGGCCAGATCGGGAATCACACGTCCGGAGCTCGATGCGGCGCTCGCCCGGGCGAAGAAGATTCTCTATGACGCCCGCGCCAGGCGCGTCTGGCCCGGACGCGACGAGAAAATCCTCGCGGCCTGGAACGGACTAATGCTCCGTGGCGTCGCCACCGCTGCCCGGGTATTCCGGCACGACCGTTTCAGGAGATTTGCGCTGAGGAACGCGGAATTCCTCGCGCGCGAGATGGTCCGCGACGGCCGCGTGATGCGCTCGCATAAGGAGGGAGTTACTCGCATCAGCGGTTTCCTCGAGGATCAGGCCGCGGTCGCTCTCGGATTTCTTGCCGTCTACGAGCTGACCCACGACCAGCGCTGGGTTGACGATGCACGGAAGATCGCCGATGCGATGATCCATTGGTTCTGGGATGACGAAAAAGGATTCTTCTTCGATACCGCGAAAGACGCGGAACCGCTCATAACGCGTCCTCGCGAATCGACCGACAACGCGACACCATCGGGAACGTCTCTGGCCGTCGAGCTGCTGCTCCATCTCGCCGAGCTGCAGCGCGATCCCGATCTCAGACGCCGCGCGGCGTTCACTCTGGAAACTCTCGCCGAGGCTGCCGCGAAGTACCCGAGCGCGTTCGGCCACCTGCTGGGCAGCGTGGACATGGAGCTCAATGGAGCGGTCCAGATCGCGCTGGTCGGCAAATCCGATGATCCGGCGTTTCTCGCTCTGGAGCGAGTGGTTGCGGAACAGTACGTTCCATCGATGGTGCTCGCCGGGGGCGCGGCCGGACGCGAAGGCTCCGTAAAGCTGCTCGAGGGCCGGACCATCCGTGAAGGGAAACCGACGGCTTATGTATGTCGGGGTTACACCTGCGATGCCCCGGTGACTGAGCCTTCGGAGCTGGCCCGCCAGCTCGAGGGCGCGGCCAGAGTGCAAACGACAGTCTGAGGAAGACAACATGGATCGTCTCAATCGCTTCGTCGCCCAGATCTACGGCTATGCGGTCTGCCTGATCACCGTCATCGTGATGCTGATATCGATCAAGGGGATCATCGATGCGGCGTTCGACCTGAGCGACCCTGTCCGAGGTCATGGAGGCGCGTTCGGACGGAGCGGGCGTCCCCTGACGAACTTCGAGCTGTACAAAATGGACGCGCGTCGTGAGGCCATCCGGCCGCCGCGACCCGGACCGGATGGTCGCGATCTTACGGCCGACACGGTGTCGTCGGATGCGGACCTCCGGCGCATGTACGAAGCGGAGCGCGAGGCGCAGATCGGCAACGCGAAGTTCCAGGCCACGCGCTCTCTCTTCAGTGGGCTGCTGTTCATCCTCCTGGCCGGCGTTCTGTTCTTCATCCACTGGCGGTGGCTGAAGGGAATCACCTCGGCTCCTGCCGCCCCGTAGTGGCCGGGCCGCAGTCGTCTTTCACCCGGGGAATCTTTGCTGGTGTAGTTCTCGATTCGCTGCTCTTCCCCTATCCTCGCCCGCTCGCTGATCACTCGCCGGACGAAGCGCGCACGGTGCGCCGGCTCATCGCGGGTCTCAAGGCGCTCGAAGGCGACGTGATCGACTCCGCGAAGTTCGACGAAGAGGAAACGATTCCGGATTCCGTGATCGCGGCTTTTGCCGGCCTCGGGATGCTGGGGCTGACGATCCCGAAGAAATACGACGGGCTCGAGCTTTCGTCGGCTGCGTACGCCCGGGTCTTCGAGGCCCTTTCGTCGATCGATGCTTCCCTCGCGGTCCTCGTCGGGGTGCACTGCGGCCTCGGATCGAAAGCCATTGTTCTCCATGGCACGGACGCGCAGAAGGAGCGCTATCTGCCCCCGCTCGCGCGTGGCGAATTCCTCGCCGCCTACGCTCTCACGGAGCCCGATGTCGGCTCCGACGCGCAGAACATCAAGGCGACCGCCCGGCTGAGCAAGGATGGAGCGACCTGGAAGCTGAATGGGCGCAAGATCTGGATCGGGAATGCTCATCGCGCGGGCGTCATCGCGACGTTCGCCCAGACGACTCTCCAGCGCCGCGGCGAGAAGCTCGCGAGGCCGACGGCGTTTCTCATCCGGCCTGACATGCCCGGCTTCCGTGTCGTTGGCACCGTGCGGAAGCTGGGCATCCGCGGATCGACTCAGGCCGAGCTGGACTTCAGGGACCTCGAGGTTCCCGCCGATCATTTGCTCGGGAGCGTGGGACGTGGGTTCAGCGTCGCGGTACACGTCCTCAATGCCGGACGGCTGACTCTCGCCGCCGGATGTACCGGCGGCTCGAAGCGAACGCTGGACGCGATGACTGCCTACGCCGAGAAGCGCGTGCAGTTCGGCCACCCGCTCGCCGATTTCGAGATCACTCAGCGGAAGCTTTCACGCCTCGCCAGCGACATCTACGCTTCCGACGCCATGCTCGGCATCCTCGCCGCGCTGGTCGACCGCGGCAACAGCGATTTTTCCCTGGAGACTGCCTGCGCGAAGGTGTTCGCGAGCGAGATGGTCTGGCGTGCCGCGGACGACATGGTGCAGCTCGCCGGCGGGCGCGGGTTCGTCAAGCCGTACCCCTACGAGCGCACCCTCCGGGATGCGCGCATCAACCGCATCTTCGAGGGCGCGAATGAAGTGCTGCGGCTGTTCATCGCGCTCAACGGTGTTCAGGCGCCCGCTCAGGCGCTCAAGGAGATCGGCTCGGCACTTCGCCGTCCTCTCAGAAACCTGGGCCTGCTCAGTGGTTACGCGACATCAAGGGTGCGCCTGCGTCTGGGGCAGACATCGACGCTCGACATGGCGATTCACCCGCGGCTCGCAAAGCACAAGGAATACTTCGAGAAGCATGTGGCCGAGCTGGCACGGGTGGCCGACCGGGTGATCATCCGGCACCGCGAGGCCATCATCGACCGGCAGCTGGTGCTGGAGCGCCTGGCGGACATGGCGATCGATCTCTTCGCAACCGCGTCGGTGATAGCGCGTACTCAGAGTCTCATCGACGAGCGGGGCGCCGAGAAATGCGAGAGCGAGGTCGCGCTCTGTGATCTGTTCTGTGTCGAGGCTGGGCGCAGATTCGCCACCAACCGCGGGAATCTCGATGGGCGCGAAGAGGCGCTCGACGATACCCGCCGTGCGATTGCGAAGAAAGTTCGGGAAGAGGGCGGCTACTTCGTGACCGATGCCATTCTCGATGGCTAAGGCTATCGACGGACTCCTCGCGCGTCCAACGGGTTCCGGGTGGGAAGGCGCAGAGATCTACACGTGCAGGAAGATCAAGCGAGCCCGCCGACCGTAGGAAGAAATTGTGGCGACCGACGGTGCTTCGTCGCCTGCTCGTACGCGTAGGCGAAACGAATCAGCACGGGCTCGCTCCACGCACGGCCAAAGAAAGAGATCCCCACCGGCA
>Ga0136633_1003580_pt1 | contig 10158 bp, 10 predicted proteins | sample AntDrymeUQ832206_2_FD_105494 | JGI IMG/M metagenome (GOLD analysis project Ga0136633, IMG submission 105494) | Polar desert sand microbial communities from Dry Valleys, Antarctica - metaG UQ83 (22.06) | ecosystem: Environmental > Terrestrial > Soil > Desert | place: Antarctica: Dry Valley...
ACTCCATTGTATGGCGTGAGCAGCGGCCTCTACGTCGTGATGGGCGTCTCGGGTTCCGGCAAGAGCCTCATCGGCGCGGCGCTCGCCGGTGCGCTTGGTCTCACTTTCGTCGAAGGAGACGAGTATCACCCTCCCGGGAACGTCGAGCGCATGTCGCGGGGAGTCCCACTTACTGACGGCGACCGCGCGGGGTGGCTTCGCGCTCTCGCCGCGCGAATCCGCGAGGCAGACGACAGCGGCGAGGGCCTGGTGCTCACCTGCTCCGCGCTGAAGAGAGCGTACCGGGACATCCTGCGCGCCGAATCCCGCTCACTGCGCTTCGTGTTTCTGGGAGGGCCGCGAGAGCTGATCGCCGAGCGCCTTGCCGGCCGGCGCGGGCACTTCATGCCGCCCTCTCTGCTGGAGAGCCAGCTCGCCATCCTCGAGGAGCCGTCGCCTGATGAGGATGCGTGGGTGTGTGACATCAGCCGGTCGCCGCAGGAGATCGTCGCCGCTCTCGCAGCGCGCGCATCAGCATGACCACCGACTCCCTGCTGCTGCTATACGCGCTCGCTGCGGTAACAGCGCTGATCGTGCTGATCGCGCGCTTCAAGCTGCACCCGTTCGTCGCGCTGGTTGCCGTCTCGCTTGGACTCGGGGTCGCTGCCGGCATGCCGCTCGCCGCCGCGGTGAAGGCGTTCCAGGACGGCGTCGGCGGCACACTTGGCTTCATCGCCATCGTGCTCGGACTCGGCACCATGCTCGGGAAAATGATGGCGGAATCGGGCGCAGCCACCCGCATCGCGACGACGCTCATCGCGCTGTTCGGGGTGCAGCGCGTGCACTGGGCGATCATGGTCGTCGCGTTCATCGTCGGCATCCCTGTTTTCTTCCAGGTGGGGTTCGTCCTCCTGATTCCGCTCGTGTTCACGATCGCGCGGCGCACCGGGATGTCGCTCATCAAGATCGGGATCCCGCTGGTCGCCGGACTGTCGGTGGTGCACGGGATGCTGCCCCCGCATCCCGCGGCGATGCTGGCCGTCGCCGCCTACGACGCGGACATCGGACTCACGATTCTGTACGGTGTGCTCGTCGGCCTGCCGACGGCGGCGCTGGCGGGGCCGATCTTCGCCGGGTGGATCGCGCCCCGCATTGTGCTTCCACCGGAGAATCCGCTCGCGAGCCAGCTCGAGGGTGAGTCGGGGCAGGAAATGCCGGGATTCGGAATCTCGCTCTTCACGGTGCTGATTCCCGTGATCCTGATGCTGCTCGCCAGCACCGCGGACGCGATGCTCGAGACGGCGAGCACGCTGCGCGCAGCGTTGCACTTCATCGGACACCCGATCGTCGCGCTGCTGCTGGCACTGCTGTTCTCGTTCTGGTCTCTGGGAAGAGCGCGGCGTTTCACCCGGGAGGAAGTGCTCAGGTTCTGCAACGACTGCCTCGCTCCAACCGCGACCATACTGCTCGTGATCGGCGCGGGCGGCGGCTTCAATCAGGTTCTGATCCAGAGTGGTGTCGGCCGCGCCATCGCTGACGTGGCGCTTGGATCGAACGCCTCGCCGCTCTTGCTCGCATGGATCGTCGCCGCGCTCATTCGAGTCGCCACCGGCTCGGCCACGGTAGCGATGACGACTTCCGCCGGAATCGTCGCGCCTATTGCGCTGGCGACGCCTGGCACGAACGCCGAGCTGCTGGTGCTGGCAACGGGGGCAGGCTCGCTCGTGCTCTCGCACGTCAACGACGCCGGCTTCTGGCTCATCAAGGAGTTTTTCAATATGACGGTACCACAGACGCTGAGGACGTGGACGGTGGCCGAGACGATCATCGGCGTCGCGGGGCTGGGGTTCACGATCCTTTTGAGCCTGGCTCTGTGAGCAATGAAGACGGCTAATCTATGCCTCTGGCCCCTCGCATCTGTGTCGTTCCAGGTTCTAACTCTCCCAATACGGGAATTCCGGAGATTGCGAATGAACATGGTTCCGAGAATCGCAGCCGGCGCGGTAGCGATCCTGACCGGCCTCGCGTGCACACCACAGCAACCCCGCCCGGGCGACGCCGGCATGGCAGTCGCTGGCGGTTCGAGCGAGTGGATCGATGTGACCGCCACGCTCGATCCGGCAACGACTCCGGTGTACGAGGGCGATGCGCCGATGAAGTTCGAGTTCCTCAAGGACATGCGCAAAGGTGATGGATTTACACTGTCCGTCTACTCACTCGGCGCGCACAGCGGAACACACATCGATGCGCCGATGCACTTCATCCGCGATGGAATCTCCGTGGATCGAATAGCGGTCGATCGAATGATCGGCCCGGCGCGAGTGATCGACATCGCCGACGGCGTGCAAACGATCGACGCCGCGGAGCTGAACCGGCACCAGTGGCGAGGGGCCGAACGCGTTTTCTTCCGAACACGGAGCTCGGTGCGAGGATGGATGACATCGGCAACGTTTCATCGTGACTTCGCGTACATCGCCCCCGATGCGGCGCAGCTGCTGGCCGATGCCGGCGTGCAGCTGGTTGGGATAGACTACATCTCCGCCGAACAATTCGGCGCACCCGCGCCAAGAACGCACCAGGTTCTGCTTGGCAGGGGGATTCCGATCGTCGAGGGGCTCGCGCTCCAGGGAGTGAGTGCCGGGGATTATGACGTGATCGTACTGCCGATGAAGGTGGCGGGGCACGAGGGCGCGCCGGCGCGCGCGGTCATTCGGAGAAGGACGCCATGAAGCGGTTTTGCTTCGCGCTCGCCGCATTTACCGCGTGTTCGTCGATGGCGTCACCGGGTGTCGAGCCCGGAGAGCCGGTCCCGCCAGCGGGAGTGCCGCCGGATCCCGTCCCTTTCTGGAGCGACGAATTCGAGGGGCCGGCTGGAACGTCCTTCGACCGCTTTAAGTGGACGGCCGACACCGGTGGGAATGGCTTCGGCAATCAGGAGCGGCAATTCTATACTACGCTCGCCGAAAACGTGGCGCTGGACGGCAACGGTAATCTGGTGATAACGGCGCGGGCCGAGCCGCAGCCGTCGGCGTACGCGTGCTGGTACGGGAGCTGTCGCTATACGTCGGCGCGGCTCAAGACCAAGGGGCTGTTCGCGCGGACTTACGGCCGCTTCGAGGCGCGTATCCGCGTTCCGCGCGGGCAGGGTATCTGGCCCGCGTTCTGGATGCTCGGCACCGACATCGACGCAGTTGGATGGCCGGCGTGCGGGGAGATAGACATCATGGAACACATCGGACGAGAGCCGGCCATCGCGTACGGAACGCTGCACGGGCCGGGCTATTCCGGAGCTCAGGGCATCAGCCGTGGAGAGAGGCTGACAGGCGGAAACTACGCGGACGACTTTCACATTTTCGCGGTCTCCTGGCGGCCGAACGAGATTCGCTGGTTCATCGATGGGCGCCAGTATCATCGTCTGACTCCCGCGGACCTGCCCGCGGGGGCAAAATGGGTGTTCGACCATCCATTCTTTCTGCTGCTGAACCTGGCGGTCGGCGGCGCGTGGCCGGGCGACCCGGATGCGTCTACGACGTTCCCGCAGCAGCTGGTCGTGGATTATGTGCGGGCGTATCCTGACCCATAGCGCCCTGCTCTTCCGCATCGCCGGACACACATCACATAATTCGTAATGCTCCGTCGCGCCTTTCTCGCCAGCATCGGACTCGCCGCCGCGGGAACGCAGCTGGGCTGCGCATCCGGGCTCGCCGGCACTGCCGCCGGGAGACGACGTCTGAGACGCGTCGGAATTCAGCTCTACAGTCTTCGCGACGACGCGCGGCGTGATCTGGAGCGAACGCTCGCCGACATTGCCGCGATCGGCTACAAGGACGTCGAGCTGCTGGGATCGATGAACAATTTCGGAATGCCTGCCGCGCGCTTGCGTGAGGTCCTCGACCGCAACGGCCTCCGCGCGCCCTCGACGCACGTGAGCGGCAGCGTCGTCGATGACCTGGAGCGGAATCTCGACGAAGCGCAAACCCTCGGACATCAGTACCTCATCGTCGCCAGCCTTCCGATCCAGGGGCAGCGCACACTCGACGACTATCGCCGCTGGGCCGACCGGCTGAACGAAGCGGGGCGCCGTGCGCGCACCCGCGGCGTGTGGATCGGGTTCCACAATCACGCGAACGACATGACCGTCATCGACGGGGTGGTGCCGTACGATCTGCTCATCGAGCGCACGGATCCGGCGCTGGTGCGGCACCAGCTCGACACGGGGAATACGGCGATGGGCGGCAAGGATCCGGCCGAGTACATGAGGCGGTACGGGTCGCGGTACTGGCTCTTTCACATCAAGGATGTACCGCGCCTCGGCGCGACGAGTGATACGGAGCTCGGGAAGGGAGTGATCGACTTCCGGCAGCTGCTCGCGAGCATTCCCGATATCGATGAGAAGCACCTGTTCGTGGAGCAGGAGACGTATCCGGGTGCCGCGATCGACAGCCTGCGTCGCGATTACGTTTACATCTCGGCCCTGGAGTTCTGAGGCCGATGATTTTTGACGAGGATGACCGCCCCGTAGGTCGCGTACTGACTCGGCGTGACGCGGTGCGGCTCCTCGCGGTCAGCGGCGCCGGGGCAATCGCCGGCTGCAGACCGGGCAGCGGCTCGGTCTCCGACACCACGCCCGCCGGACGCGTCGCTACCGTCGGTGCAGCGAACGTCCTCCCGGCTTGCGTCGCCAAGCCAGAGCTCGAGGTCGGTCCGTATTTCCTCGACAAGCAGCTCGATCGTTCCGACATCCGCATGGATCCCGGGACGAAGGCCGTCAAGGAAGGAGCTCCGCTGCGACTGGCGTTCAACGTGAAACAGATCGCGAATGGACAGTGCACGCCGCTTCTGGGGGCGATGGTCGACCTGTGGCATTGCGACGCCGCCGGCGAATACTCCGGATTCGCCGACAACAGGGTCGGCTTCAACACCGTCGGGCAGCAGTTCCTGCGCGGATATCAGGTGAGTGATGCAAACGGGGTTGCGCGCTTCACCACGATTTATCCCGGATGGTACCCGGGCCGGGCGGTGCACCTGCACTTCAAGATTCGCACGCCGGCCAGCGCCGTCGCCGCGAATGGGGCTGACCCGGTTTACGAATTCACCTCACAGCTGTTCTTCGACGAGTCCTTCACGGACCGTGTCCACGCGCGGGCGCCGTATGCGGCGAAGGGACAGCGCGATCTGCGGAACCGGAACGACCGTATCTATCAGGAGTCTGGCGATACGCTGCTGCTGAATGTGGCGAGTGTTGGGGACGGCTACGATGCCAGCTTCGACATCGGGCTGGATCTTTCCGACACGAACACCGGCAGGCCGGACGGGATGCGGCGCCGCGGGCCGGCCGGTCCACGCCCGCCGCGTCGTCCAACCGGCTAGCGCGTAGCCGCGCTCCGTGCTGCGTAGGACTCGGAAGCGGAGCAGATCGTGACACCCTCCCCGTCATCGTGGAACAACCCCCGACTGGCGCAGTCAGAGGTGCGGAAATACTTCGCGGCGTTGCCACCGGATGCGCGCAGGGCGCTCAAACGAATTCGCGATGCGATTCGCGCCGCCGCGCCAGATGCCATCGAAGGATTCAGCTACGGAATTCCCGCCTTCCGACTCGATGGAAAAGCCCTGGTCTGGTGCGCTGCGTGGAAGCACCACACCAGCATTTACCCGATGACGGCGTCCGTGAAGCGGGGACTCGCGGCGGATCTCGACGGCTACGAGGTATTGAAGGGCACGATTCGATTTCCGCTGGATGAGCCGCCGCCAGTCGGTCTGATCAAGCGCCTGGTGAAGGCGCGTGTCGCCGAGCTGAGAAAAGAGAAAAGAGTGTGAGGGAGCAGCTCGTGGCAACCGACGGAATGCGCTTTCGATGGACTCCGGCGCCGGCGCTCGCGCTCGCGGCGTGCGTTCTCGCCGGCTGCGTCACTGGTGGCAGCAATCATCTCGGCTTGGGTGGCCCGAAGCTGGTCCGAGGCCGGTTGTGCAGAGAAAGCACCCGAGGCGGCACAATCCTGGAGGTTCCAAATGCGTCGGACCCTCTTCACCCTGATCAGAGCAAGGAGCCGACGCGGAGATGATCGAGACTCCTAATCTTCGCCTCATTCCGTATGCGCCGGAGCAAGTCCTGGCGTTGATAGAGGAACCGGAGCGATTCGAAGACCTGGCTGGATTTCCCGCCGCGCCGGGACTGCGGGACGGTTTCGTGTCCGACGAGGTTTCCCCAGCCTGGCTCGCGCAGCTTCGCACACTCCAGCACCCCGACCCCTGGGTGCTTGGCTTCGCGCTATTACATCGCGAGAGCGGCTCGGTGATCGGCAGCGCCGGGTTCAAGGGCCCGCCCGACAATGATGGGATGGTCGAGGTTGCTTACGGCATCGTGCCCGCGTTCCAGGGCTTTGGTTACGCGACGGAAGCCACTCAGGCGCTCGTCGAATACGCGTTCGCGAGTGGCCTCGTGGAGCGTGTTCGTGCCCACACCCTGCCGACGCCGAACGCATCGACGCGAGTGCTGACGAAGTGCGGATTCGCGCATGTGGCAAACGTCATAGACCCCGACGACGGTCCCGTATGGCGGTGGGAGCGGGCGGCATGACGCAAGAACTCTGGAGCGCTGTAGATCAGTACATCACCGACACCGTGGTTTTGGAAGACGATGTGTTGCGCGCCGCAACGAAGGCAGCCGCGGACGCCGGACTTCCTCAAATCAGTGTCACACCCGGTGAGGGAAAGTTCCTCTACCTGCTCGCGCGCGTGCAGGGAGCGCGGAAGGTTCTCGAGATCGGGACGCTCGCGGGTTACAGCACCATCTGGCTGGGCCGGGCTGTCGGCGCGGAGGGCAGAGTGATAACGCTGGAGGTGGATCCCGCACACGCCGCAGTCGCCCGCGAGAACATTGTAAAAGCGGCGCTCGACACCACCGTCGAAGTGCGCGTAGGTAAAGCGCTCGAGCTTCTTCCCGACCTCGTTGCTTCTGCTCCGTTCGACCTTGTTTTTATCGACGCGGACAAGGAAAACAATCCGGACTACTTCGAGTGGGCACTCCGGCTTTCGAAGCCGGGAAGTCTGATCATCATCGACAATGTGGTGCGCAGCGGCGAAGTCATCGACGCGGACAGCACCGATCCGCGCGTACACGGCGTTCGGCGATTGAATGCACTTATTGCGGCGGAGCAAGGGGTGAGTGCCACGACGATTCAGACTGTTGGCGCCAAGGGTCACGACGGATTCACCGTCGCCCTCGTCAACGGTCGGTGACGAGATGGCCATTCTCATCCGTTTGGCCCGACCCGGCGATGGAGCTTCTCTGTCAGACATCTACCGTCCCGCGGTCACCGATTGCGCGACGTCATTCGAGCTCGACCCGCCCGATGGCGATGAGATGGCGAGGAGAGTCGCGCGCGTGCTGGAGCGTACCCCGTGGCTGGTGTGGGAGAGAGACAGCATGGTACACGGGTACGCGTACGCCTCGTCGATCCGTAACCGCGCCGCCTACCAATGGTCGGTGGAAGTTTCGGCGTACGTTCACGCTGATGCCAAAAGAACGGGCGTCGCGCGAATGCTCTACACTTCCCTTTTCGCAGCGCTGGTAACACAGGGATTTCGGAATGCCTACGCTGGCATCACATTGCCGAATCCGGAAAGCGTCGGATTCCACGCGGCCATGGGGTTCACGCCGGTCGGTGTTTACCGCGGAATCGGCTACAAGCAGGGGGCATGGCACGACGTCGGCTGGTTCGAGCGACCGCTCGCACCGCGCGATATCGATCCACCTTTGCCTGTGCCACTGCCGGTGTGCCGTGAGGGCGCGGCGTTTCGTAGCGCTCTCGAGGCGGGCACACGTCAGACTCCCGGCTCTATTTCGGTGTGAGGTAGAATGTGTCGAAGCTGCGATTCAAGATGGTGCGAAAGGAAGAAACTGGCATCGGTGACCGGGCGGGGATATAGAATTGGGAGGGTGGCGGATTGGCCACCCTTAACAGACAACAGCCGCCGCGAAAAGGATGAAACGAGGACTCATGCCCGTAAGCCAGAGAATCAGCCCCTGCCTTTGGTTCAGCAGCGAAGCCGAAGAGGCGGCGCGATTCTATACCGGAATCTTCAAGAGCTCACGTATCTCATCGATTACGCGATACAGCAAAGCGGGGTTCGATGTCCATCATCGTCCGCCGGGGTCGGTGATGGTCGTTGCGTTCGAGCTCGATGGGCAGGCGTTCACCGCGCTCAACGGCGGTCCGGTGTTCAAGTTCAACGAAGCGATTTCGCTGCAAGTGAACTGTGCGACGCAGGTCGAGATTGACTACTACTGGGAAAAGCTCTCGGCCGCGGGCGATCCGAAAGCGCAGCAGTGCGGATGGTTGAAGGATCGCTTCGGTGTCTCGTGGCAGGTCGTGCCCGATTTCATCGACGACCTGTTCAAGGGCGAGAACTCGCCCGGGGCTCAGCGCGCGATGGAGGCAATGCTCACGATGAAAAAGATCGACATCGCCGCGATTCGACGGGCGCACGCCGGGAAGTGATCTCTAAGCGAGCAGCCGCCGTAGCGGACGCCCCGCCTCTCCCCCGCAGAGCAGGATCAGGCCGCGCGCATGACGCGATACCTGACAGTCGCGAGCTCGAAGATTCCGAACGCAATCAACCCAACAGCAACCGTGCCATCCTCTCTGTTGACGCCCGGGAATTCAGTCCGCCGCGCACATAAAGCAGAGCGCGTACCAGACTCCTCCAGAGTCGCTATGACTCTCCAGGGCGATAAATTCAGACTATGCACAACACCATTACATCCGCTCGCTCACCGGCGCAGGAAACGAAAACTGAATCTCTGGCGACGCGGCTGAGGGCTGCCGCGGATTTGCTCGAGGAGCTCGTTGCCGACCGCACGCTTCTCGCTGAGATACCCGAGCCCGACCGCAACCGCCTCCTCAACGCCGCCGGTCACGTCTCACGGCCCGACGCGATCGATCGCCGTCGACTCCTGAAAGTGATGAAGCGGAAGAGAAGAGCGGAAAAGGTGCAACGAGAGGAAAGCCTTCTCGCCGCAACCGGTATTCGCAAGCTGCGCCGCGAGCCGGTGTTCATCACGTCGCCCAACGTCTTCCCGCCGTCCGAGGAGGAAATACGGGCGCGCGAGCAGCCGCTCGCCGACACGGAAGAAGATCGATGCTGTTACGTCTGCAAGACGAGATACACGACGGTTCACCATTTTTATGACCGCCTCTGCCACGCCTGCGCCGCTCAGAATTTCGCGAAGCGGACCGAGCTCGCCGATCTCACCGGACGCGTCGCTCTGCTCACGGGCGGCCGGGTGAAGATCGGGTACCAGGCGGGCATCAAGCTTCTGCGCGCGGGCGCCCGCCTCATTGTGACCACGCGATTCCCCCGGGATTCTGCCGCGCGCTACGCCCGCGAGCCGGATTTTGCCGTCTGGGGTGACAGACTTCAGGTCTTCGGTCTCGATCTGCGGCACACCCCCAGCGTCGAAGCGTTCTGCAAGGAGATGCTCGCGACCGAGGAGCGACTCGACTTCATCGTCAACAACGCCTGCCAGACCGTCCGCCGGCCTCACGCGTTCTACGAGCACATGAGGGAAACTGAAACAGCCGCGCTCAACTCAAGCCCCCAGCACGTACAACGCCTGCTCGGCACTTATGCAGCTCCGCACGCAACGCACACAAGCCAGCGGAGAATCGAGAACCCGGCGCGTCGTGATGCGGAGGTGACCGAGCTGATCGAGACGGCGGACGAGCCACTGACCTCGTTACTTTCACACGACCCCGAGGGAGACAGCAGCCTGTTCCCGAAGGGATTACTCGATCAGGACTTGCAGCAAGTCGATCTCAGGGGGCGGAATTCGTGGCGGCTTCTTCTCGCTGAAGTGCCTTCGGTCGAGCTGCTCGAGGTTCACCTCGTAAATGCGATCGCGCCGTTCATCATCAACGCGCGCCTCAAGCAGCTCATGCAGCGGACCCCCGAGCGTGACAAGCACATTGTCAACGTGTCGGCGGTCGAAGGACAGTTTTATCGCTCGTACAAGACGATACGTCACCCGCACACCAACATGGCGAAGGCTGCGCTCAACATGATGACGCGGACATCGGCCGCGGACTACTTCGCCGCCGGCATCCACATGAACAGCGTCGACACAGGCTGGGTGACGGATGAGGACCCGGAGGAGATCGCGGCGCGGAAAACGGCCGA
>Ga0136633_1003581_pt1 | contig 10158 bp, 9 predicted proteins | sample AntDrymeUQ832206_2_FD_105494 | JGI IMG/M metagenome (GOLD analysis project Ga0136633, IMG submission 105494) | Polar desert sand microbial communities from Dry Valleys, Antarctica - metaG UQ83 (22.06) | ecosystem: Environmental > Terrestrial > Soil > Desert | place: Antarctica: Dry Valley...
CCACCGGGTGTCGGCCTACCCGCACGAGCTGTCGGGCGGCGAGCGGCAGCGCGTCGCGCTGGCTCGGGCGCTGGCCGCCGACCCGACGGTCGTGCTGCTCGACGAGCCGTTCGCCGCGCTCGACGCGGGCCTGCGCGAGACGCTGCGCGAGGAGGTCGTCGGGATCCTGCGCGCCGCGGGGGCCAGCGCGCTGCTGGTCACCCACGATCAGGCCGAGGCGCTGTCGCTCGCCGACCGCGTCGCCGTCATGCGCGCGGGACGAATCGAGCAGAGCGGGACGCCCGAGGAGATCTACGGACGGCCGCAGTCGCGCTGGATCGCGGAGTTCTTGGGCGAGGCGGACGTGCTGCCCGGCACCGCCGAGGACGGCTCCGCGGAGTGCGAGCTGGGGCGCTTCGCGGCACCCGCCGAGTTGCGCGGCTCCGTTGACATCGTGGTGCGCCCCGAGTCGGTGGCCATCGGTCATGGCTCGCCGTCGGCGACAGCGGCAGAGGGTGTCGTCGTCGAGCGCACGTTCTACGGCCACGATCAGCTCGTCTGCGTGCAGTTGCGCAGCGGCCTGCGCCTGCGGAGCCGCCGCCTGGGCTTCCCGGCGTGGCATCCAGGCGACCATGTCCGCGTGTGGATCGACGGCCCGGTGACCGCGCTGGCGGCCGCCGATCAGCCGGCGGAGCTGGCCGGGACCGCCCGGTAGAGCGTCCCGGCGCCCGACGCGAAGAGCAGCTCGCCGTCGGCGTCGGTCCCGATGTGGGCGAGCTGGGGCACCTTGGCCCGCTCGCGGCGGACATCCTCGGCGCCGGTGCCGGGCTTGGCCAGCAGTGACCAGATGACACCGGTGCAGTAGTCGCCGTACACGTAGCGGCGGTCGAGCCCGGCGAGCGCGGCGCCGTGGTAAACGACCCCGCCGGTGATCGAGCAGCCCTCCCGGTGGCTGTAGGTCGCCACGGGCCAGACGACCTCGCCGTCGCCCTCCAGCTCGTGGGAGCTGGGCGTCTCGCCGACGCCCTCGTGGATGTTCCAGCCCAGGTTCTTCGGCGGCTCGTCGGGCTCGAGGAGGACACGGTTGACCTCCTCGGCCTTGTCCTGGCCGACGTCGCCGATCCACACCTCGCCGAGCGCCGGGTCGAACGAGAAGCGCCACGGGTTGCGCAGGCCGCTGAGGACGACCTGCCAGTCCGGTTCGCCCTCTACCGTCGTGGCGACGATCTTGCCCAGCAGCGAATCCGGGTCCTGGGCGTTGTGGCGCGGGTCGAACGCTCCGCCGCCGTCGCCCAGACCGAGATAGAGGCGACCATCGGGCCCGAACGCGAGTTGGCCGCCGTTGTGGTTCTCCTCGGGCTGGGAAACGCGGAGCAGTTCGCGGACGGCCTGCGGGGCGATCGTTCCGTCGGCCTCGGCGCGGAACTCGGCGACGCGCGTGTCGCCGCTCGGGTCCGACCAGTGCAGGTAGAGCAGGCGGTTGGTGGCGAAGTCGGGGTGAAAGGCGATGCCGAGGAGGCCCTGCTCTGTGCCCAAGGCGACATCGTCGGTCATGTCCAGGGCGACGGTGCGGCGGTCGCCGTCGAGGCGCACGACCCGGCCGGGCTGCTCGAGCACCCAGACCGCTTCGTCGCCGGGCACGACGCCGACCCACGTAGGCCGGTTCAGGCCGCGGGCGAACGGCTCGACCGCGAAGTGCTGGGCGCGGCCCGACTCCTGGGCAGGGGTGAGCGGGGTCTGCGGCTGCTCCCGAGGGGTGGCCGTCTCGCCGCATCCAGCCAGGAGAGCCAGGGCGGCGAGCGCGGCTATCTGCGCTGGTCGCCTCATCTCGCGCGCAGCATATTAGGGTTCCCTAACTACACGAGCCGAAGACGTCCCATTGCCCGGCGCGGGCGACAAACCCGAACGCAGCGGGAACCGTGGCCGGCTCGGGTTCGCTCGTTTCCGAGAGGCGCGAGCGGAACACCGCGCCGGGCGGTTCGGGCGCCGCGTCGGGCTCGACCGTGCGCTTCGGGACGTCGAGCGCGTAGGCGAAGAGCGGACCACGCAGCGGTCCGACGTACGGCGTGCCACAGCGCAGGACCGCCGACCGCCCGCCGGTCCGGTCGATGGCCACCTCCAGATCGTGTTGCAGGCGCCATTGATACGCCTGGGCCGCTCGGACGTCGGCGATCCGCGCCGCGTTGGGGACCACCAGCGCGACGAGCACGACCGCCACCACCGCCCCGTGGGCTGCGCCACCCCCGTAATGCGGAAATCGGGCAGCCCAACGGGCGGCGAGGGCGAGACCCGCCGCCCCGGAGATCGCGATCAGGGCCGCTCCCGGCAAGGCGTAGCGGGCCTCGCCGGAGAAGCCCGCCTGGGCCATCACGGCGACCAGCAGGATCCATGCCGAGCCCGCGGCCGCCGGGAGCAGCGCTCGGCGGGAGGTCAGCGCCGCGGCGAGCGTGCCGAGCCACAGCGGCCAAGGCACGAGCGCGACCGCCTCACGCAGCGACGCCCACAGCGGGAAGTCGGCGAGCGCGGGCTGCCCGGGGTTGGGGATCCGCGCGCGGGACCCGGAGCGCAGCAGGTCACCCGAGCCGATCAACTCCGGGATGAGCCAGAGGGCCGGCACGACGACGGCCGCCGCGGCGTAGACCGGACGGTCCTGCGGGCGGCGCCGCCACGCGAGCGCGGCGGCGAGGAGGAGGAACGGCCACGCCTCGACGCGGATCAGCCCGCAGGCCAGCGCGCACGCCAGCGCCAGGCGCGGGCGCCCCGCGCGCCCGGCCTGCACAGCGCCCAGTGCGAGGGCGAGCAGAAGCCCCTCCGACATGCCCGCTGCCCCGAACTCGACAAACGCGCCCGTCACGAGCACGCCAGTCGCCGCCAGCAGGCCGGCGGCGACCGAGCCGCCGGCGAGGTCGCGCGTCACGCGAAAGGCGAGCACCAGCGCCGCGATCGCCCCGGCCCGGGCCAGCAGCACCCACAGCCACGGGGCCGCCGAGCCGAACGGCGTGAGCAGCGCTGTGACCATGACCGGCAGCGGCTTGAACGCCGGCCCCTCCGCCGTGCTCAGCTCGCCATGGGCAATCTCCCGGCCCCACAGCAGCCAAGCCCATGGGTCATAGGTGGGCGCGGGCGCCGCGAGCAACAGCGTCGCGACTGTCGCGGCAGCGACCGCGATCGTGGTGTGTCGTGCGCTGGGCAGCAGAAGTAGGACGGAGAGAGAGGGATTCGAACCCTCGGTGGACCGTAAAGCCCACACACGATTTCCAGTCGTGCCCGTTCAGCCGCTCCGGCACCTCTCCAGATAGCTTGCGGCGATGCGCCGCACAGCGTAGTGCGCCTGACGCGTGGTCAGGACTCGGTGCGGCGCTCGACGTCGTCGAACAGCCAGGTGCCGTCGACGAGGACGAGATGCATCGTGTGCGACTGCTCTTGCTCGCCGATCCGGGTGATGACCCCAACGCTCGAGGCCTTGCCGTTGGTGCGGCTGTCGGTGATGACACCCGAGACGCTGGAGGAGATCGCGGCGACCGCCGCGTGACAGCGCGCCATCGGATCCTCGGTCCCGTAGATCTTGAGGAGCAGCTTCTCGGTGAGCAGATCGCAGGAGCGCACGTCGCGCCGGTCGAGCAGCTCGTGGAACCGCAGCACCGCGGCGCGCGCCTCGGCATCGGAGCGGCGGTTGCGCTCGGCGATCAGGTCTTTGCCTGTGGTGTCCGACGCGGTGATCGGAGCGTCCGGCTCGTTGGTCTGGGGTTCCGGCGCGGCAGCTTCGGACTTCTCGCCGGCGCGCTTCTTTTCGCGGGCGGTCACCAGAGCGGCCTTGAGCTTCGTCTCGCGGGTACCGGCGCGCTTGCTCACGCGCCGGGACTTCGCCCGCTCCTCGCGCAGCTCACGGCGCGCGGCCTTGCGCCGGGCGTCCGCAGCCACAGCAGCTGCGCGGCTGTCCTGCGCATCGGCGGCCGCGGCATCGCGCTCATCGAGCAGCGCCTGCTTGGGCCCGGCGACGACGACCTGCGGGATCTCACGCGGCGCGGCTGGCGCGGTCGTGGCCGTCTCGTCCGGCAGGAACGCTTCGGAGTCGCGGCCGCTGCCGCAGCCGGCAGCGAGAACAGTGCTCACAAGAACGGCGGTGATGGCCAAACGGTGGGCGCGCATCACCGCTCAGAACGCTGGCCGAGGTAAAAACTTGCGCTTAGTTACACCTGCCACACGCCGCCGCGGAGGACCGGGACGGCCTCCCCGTCGGGCGTCATGCCGTCGACCTCCATGGCCGGCGAGCCGATCATGAAGTCGACGTGGATGCCGCTGCGGTTCGCGCGCTCGACGTCGTCGCCCTCCACCGCGAACGTGTAGGCCGAGCCGAGCGCGATGTGGCTGGCGGCGTTCTCGTCGAGCAACGTGTCGTAGAAGACGGTGTCGAGCGGCCCGATCCGCCCCTTGCCGTCGACGAGCGCGAGTTCCCCCAACCGGCTGGCGCCGTCGTCGCGCGCCGCGTAGGCGCGCAGGACCTCGGCGTTCTCGTCCGCGTCGATCTTGGTGACCCTCCCGCCGGCGAACTCGACGCGCAGCCCGCTGACGATCGACCCACCGAGAAACAGCGGCTTGGTCGAGGTGACGTGGCCCTCGGTCCGCTCAGGGTCCGGGGTGGTGAAGACCTCCTCGGTCGGGAGGTTGGGCATGTGGACGATGCCATCGACGGTCTCGAACTGCGCGGCCAGCCAGCGGCTGCCGCGAAACAGGCCGACGGTGAGGTCGGTGCCTTCGCCGCGCAGACGGATCGCGTCGAAGCGGCGCTCGGTCAGCGTGGTCGCCGAGTTCACCAGCTCCTCGACGCGACGCTCCCACGCAGCGCGCGGGTCCTCGGTATCGAGGCGCAGCACGTGCAGGATCTGCTCCCACAGCCGCTCATGCGCCTCGTCCGCGGGAAGGTCCGGGTGCACGAGCCGCGCCCACTCCGGCGTGGGGCAGGGAAAGCCGCACCAGTTCGTCGTCCGGTCGTTGACGACCTGGCCGCCCTCCTTGAGCCACGGCAGCTGGTCGCGACCCGCCAGCTCCGGCTCGATGCCGGCAAACAACTCGGGATCGGTGGCCCCGGTCAGCGAGATCCGCGCGCAGCGCAGCCGGCTGAGCTCGCACAGACGATGTGAGTACCAGTCGGGGACGAAGCCGAGCTCGTCCGGCTTGCCGTGCAGCAGCCGCTCGCGCTTGACCGAGTAGTCGAAGTACCACGGGTCGACGAACTTCGCCCCCGCCCGATACGCCGCGCCGGCCAGCGCGCGCGTCAGCTCCTCCTTGCCCGGCGCGGTGCTGATCGCGACGATCTGTCCCTCCTGGACGTTGGCCCCGACGCCGACGATCAGGTCGGCAAGGCGCTCGAAGGTCGCGGCGTTCACCCGTCCGTCTCCTCATCCGAGCGCTGCTGCTCGGCCAGGCGCTCCTCGAGGTAGGCCGCCTTGTCGGCTCGCCGCTCATGGGCGCGCACGGCCTCCTCGGTCGGCGCGTCGTCGGCCGCCTCGCGTTCGGTGACCTCGCGTCTGCGCTGGACCGCGCGGAGCTGCTCTGTCGTGGGCTCGGCTTCCTCCACCCGAGCCTACGCCTCGTCGACCAGCCCGAGCGCCTCGTCGATGCCCGAGATCTCGATCACCCGGGAAACCGGGCTGTCGCGCGGCGGCCGGACCACCTGCAGGGCGTGCCCGGTCTGCTCTGCGACCTGGTGGGCGGCGACGATGGCGCGCACGCCGGTGGAGTCCATGAACGTCAGCTCGCGGAGGTCCAGTACGACTTCCAGGCTGCCCTCCTGGACCGCGGCAAGCACCTTCTCCTCGAGCTCCGGCGTCGTGGCCAGGTCCAGCTCACCCCGGGGGATGAAGGTCACGCGCGCGTCGCCGGTGTCGATGCCGAGCTCGAAGGAGGGAACGTCAGTCGTCATACGCGGCGCGAGGATACCCGCCCTAGGAGCGAGCCGCGTAGGCTGCTGCCTGCCGCGCCACCAGCTTCGACAGGTTGCCCAAGGCCAGGTTCATGTCGCCCAGGTGCCAGCCCCAGCCGGCATCGGGGCTCGGGACGAAGTCGCGGGCGCCCCGCGACGGCGTGACGCGCAGCACGTCTGCGCCTCCCGCCGACGAGCAGCGGGCGTCGTACCGGCCCGGCGGAACGATCCATGGCGCGCCGACGTCAGGCAGGGGCCCGACGAACGCGTTGACGGCGACCCCGAGCGTGCCGGGGAACTCGGCGGCGAACGCGTAGCCGTCGAGCCGGGCAGAGCCTCCTCCGAGCGCCGCGGGGTTGGTGCACAGCACCTCGAGGGAGTCGGCGTCGGCCGCCGGCGCCCGCCCGAACCGGCTGTCCTGCGGCGGGACGGCATCGAACATCGAGTAGGCCACGACGCATCCGATCTGGGCGGGACGCCGGCAGGCCGGGACGTTGGCGAAGTCGCCGCCGGCGTCCTTGCCCTTGCGGACCAGCACGTTGCCCCCGATCAGCAGGGCCGAGACCATGCGCTTGCGCATGGCTGGGCGCTCGTCGATCTCCTCGGCGATCAGCTCACGCAGCACGAATGTGCCCTGCGAGTGGCCGATCAAGACGAACGGCCGGCCCTTGCTGTCGTTGCGCAGGAACGAGCGCCAGGCGTCGCGCACGCCGCGGTAGGCGATCGCGCGGTTCTCCTCGGTCACGTTGTCGGGGTCGAAGATCCCCGCGATGGTCAGCTGGCGGTAGATCGGCGCGTAGATCTTGCAGTTGGTCTTGAAGCGCTGAGCCTGCTGCTGGGCGCTGGCGATCTGCTCGGGATCGGTCGACAGGTCGGCGTTGACCGTGGGCTGGCTGCTGACCGTTGGATAGACGTAGAAGCAGTCGATCGGCTGGCCGCCCGGCGCCGGCGTGCGCTCGGTCCGCAGCACCTTGTTGGCGGGGCTCAGCACCGACGCGGTGAGCGGCCCCGTGCAGGGGTTGTCCTGGAGGCCGGGCCGGCACAGCCATTCGAAGGTCTTAGCGTCAGCGGCGGGAGCGGCAGCGGCGAGAGCGAGCAGGCCGAGCAGCAGGACGCGATGGGAGCGCATCCGGCGAGCGTAATACTCCGACGAAGTGCCACGTGCGCCCCTAACACTCGCGCCCGACGAGCTGCGGCGCCTCGGGTATCGGATCGTCGACGCGCTGGTCGCGCACACCGAGAACGTGGCCGCGGGACCGGCGGTGCTCAGCGCTTCGCCGGCCGACCTACGTGCGCGGCTGGCCGGCCCGCCGCCGGACGCGCCGGGTGATCCGGATCTCGCGGTCGACACGCTGCTCGAGCACGTCCTGCCGTACATGCAGCACGGCGACCACCCGCGCTTCTTCGCCAGGGTGCCGAGCCCGAGCAACGCGGTCTCGGCGCTGGGCGACGCGCTCGCGGCGGGGACCAATGCGTTCGCCGGGTCGTGGGGTGGCGGAGCGGGTCCGGCCGCGCTCGAGCTCGTCGTGCTCGACTGGCTGCGCGACTGGTGCGGGCTGCCGCCCGAGACGCAGGGCATCCTGGTCAGCGGCGGCTCCGTCGGCAGCCTCACGGCGCTGGCGGCGGCGCGCGAGGCCTCACCACCCGGCGCGATCGCGTGGTGCTCTGATCAGACGCACGCCTCCGTGCTGCGAGCGCTGCGGCTGCTCGCGGTGCCGACGCGGATCATCGAGAGCGACGCGGGCTTTCGCCTGCGGTCCAAGGACATCGGCGATGAGCCCGGGATCGTCGTGGCCACCGCCGGGACGACGAACACCGGCGCTGTCGATCCACTCGAAGAGCTCGCGGCGCTGGCCCGCAAGCGCGGTCACTGGCTGCACGTCGACGGCGCCTACGGCGCGCCCGCGGTTCTCACCGAGCGCGGCCGGGCGGCGCTGGCCGGGATCGACCAGGCCGACTCGCTTGTCCTGGACCCGCACAAGTGGCTGTTTCAGCCCTACGAGATCGGCAGCGTGCTCGTCCGCCGCCCCGGCGCCCTCGAGCAGGCTTTCGCGATGTTCCCCGAGTACCTGCGCGATGTGGGCGCCGAGGGCGAGGAGGTCGCCTTCCGCGACCGCGGGCCGCAGCTCAGCCGCGGCAGCCGCGCGGTGAAGCTGTGGCTCTCGCTGCAGGTCTTCGGCGTCGACGCCTTCCGTGCGGCGATCGATCGCGGAATCGACTTAGCCGAACGCGCCGAGGCGCTGATCGCCGCGACCCCGGGCTTCGAGGTCGTCACGCCGGCGAGCCTGGGGATCGTCACCTTTCGCGTATCCGGCGACGCCGACCGGCTCGCCGAGCGCGCGCTGGCCGACGGTTACGTCGTGCCCAGCACGACCGTGCTGCGCGGGGAGACGGTGCTGCGCCTGTGCACCATCAACCCGCGCACGACCGATCAGGAGCTCGAGGCCTCGGTGGCCAAGCTCGCCGAGCTGGCGAGCTGACGCAGCGCGGCGGCGAGGCCGAGCAGGACCCAGGTCAGCGGGTCCTCCAGGAACGAGGCATAGACCAGCGTGTGGACGAACAGCGCGGCGAACGAGGCGGCCACGGCGATCCGCGCGTGGGCCAGCGCGGGTGGCGGCCGCGCCCGCATGGCCTCCCGCAGTCCACCGCCGAAGACCATCGCGAACGCGGCGAGCAGCAGGAGCACGTAGCCGATCAGGCCGATGACCCCCTGCTCGGCGGCGACGGTGACGGGAATGGTGTGTGAGATCGCGGCGATGCGCTCCGAGCGGATGTTCTCGCGCTCGCGGTACGTGTCCTGGAAGCCGCCGGAGCCATAGCCCCAGACGGGACGGTCGGCGAACATCTCGGCGCCGCCGGTGACCAGGTCGGCGCGACCGCTGGTGGCGGCGTCGATCGCCGACGAGCCTGTGCCCTTGAGGTTGATCGTGTCGGGCGAGATCAGCGCGACGCCCGCGCCCGCGGCGATGCCGGCCAACGCCACGGCGATCACCGGCCAGAGCTTCCAGCGCAGCGCCGCGAGGACCGCGAGGCCGACGAGCAGCGCGGCGAAGCTCGACTGCGACAGCGACAGGACGAGGCCGGCCCACAGGATCGCCAGCGCCGCGGCGATCAGCGCGTTGTCGCGCGCTCGCCCGCTCCACAGCAGGAGCGCGGCCAGAGCGATCATGACGAGCGCCAGGAAGCGCCCGTAGATGTTGGGGTCGAAGAACAGCGAGTTGACCCGGAAGTAGGGCTTGATCTCGTTGGCGGACAGGACCTTGGAGTTGGGGATCAGCAGGTGGCCGGTGGCGAACTCGACAAAGCCGATCGCGGCGAAGAACAACGCCAGCCCGACGACGACGTAGAGGCAACGCAGGACCAGCTCGCGCGACCAGGCCACCTCGCGCAGGAGGCGGTAAAGCAGGGCGAACGGCACGTAGAAGAAGCAGATGTTCTTGACCGCCTGCTCGGCGTCGGTCGAGTAGACCGCCTGCAGCGCGTAAAGGACGAGCACCCCGGCGAGGACCTGGTCGAGCCGGCGCACGGCTGCCGGCGGGTCGCGGTCGGGCAGGCGGTCGGGTCCGAACGCGTAGGCGAGGCAGCCCGCGATGGTCACCACGTAGAGCGGGATCAGCAGGTTGGCGGTGCTGCCGCCGAGCGTCAGCGGGACCCGGAACGGCAGCGCTGCGAAGACGAGCAGCCCGAGGGCGAACGGCTGGCGGCGGATGAGGACGACGAGGCCGGCGAGCGCCAGCACGCCGAGCAGCGCGCCTGCGCCGGCCACCGCAGGACGGCTCGAGACCTCGTCGGAGACGCGGCCGGCGACGATGGGGGCGAGCGCCACGCCGGACAGCAGCAGGGCGGCCACCATGGTTCGGGCCCGAGCACGCGGCGCGTCGATGAGCAGCGCGGCGCCCGCCGTGCCGGCGGCGCCCAGGCTCGCGGCGCCCTCGACGAAGGCTTCGACCGTCAACGCGACGCGGGCGAGCTCGTTACCACGCGGTGAACCTAGCGAGTTGCGCAGCGGCCGGACCCGCCCCGCGCCGCGCATGCCGGACGAGCCCGGACGGCGAGACGGCAGCGGTCGGCGCGGCGCGGGCGGCGGAGCGGGGGCGGTTTGCGGCGGTAATGTCCGGCGCGATGGCTTCGCGGCACCCGATGCTCCGCTCGGTGCTGCCGCCCCTGCTGGCGATCGTGGGCGTGGCGGTGCTCGTCGGCTTGGTGTACTCGCCGTGGTACCTCAACTACGACACGCGCTACGCGCTGCTGTGGGC
>Ga0136633_1003582_pt1 | contig 10157 bp, 9 predicted proteins | sample AntDrymeUQ832206_2_FD_105494 | JGI IMG/M metagenome (GOLD analysis project Ga0136633, IMG submission 105494) | Polar desert sand microbial communities from Dry Valleys, Antarctica - metaG UQ83 (22.06) | ecosystem: Environmental > Terrestrial > Soil > Desert | place: Antarctica: Dry Valley...
AGTAGGTCGGCGCGGTGCAGCCCTCGACGTAGTGCACGTAGGAGCCCTCGTCGGCGATGATGATCGTCCGCTCGAACTGGCCCATGTTCTCGGTGTTGATGCGGAAGTAGGCCTGCAGCGGCATCTCGACCTGGACGCCCGGCGGGACGTAGACGAACGAGCCGCCCGACCACACCGCGGTGTTCAGCGCAGCGAGCTTGTTGTCGTTGGCCGGGATCAGCGTGGCGAAGTACTCGCGGACGAGGTCCTCGTGCTCCTTCAGCGCTGTGTCCATGTCCATGAACACGACGCCCTGCTTCTCGAGCTCCTCATTGACCTGGTGGTAAACGCTCTCGGACTCGTACTGCGCGCCCACGCCGGCGAGGAACTTACGCTCGGCCTCAGGGATGCCCAGGCGGTCGAAGGTCTTCTTGACGTCCTCGGGGACGTCATCCCAGGAGCGCTCGGAGCGCTCGGAGGCGCGGACGAAGTAGTGGATGTCGTCGAAGTCGACCTCGGCGAGCATCGGCGAGCCCCAGGTGGGCATCGGCCGGTCCATGAAGTGCTGGTAGGCCTTCAGCCGGGAGTCGAGCATCCACTGCGGCTCGTTCTTGAACTCGGAGATCTTCTCGACGAGCTCGCGGGTCAGGCCCTTGGGCGCCTTGAACAGGTAGTTCTCGGCGTCGTGGAAGCCGTAGCGCTCCGTGTAATCGGAGTTGATGTCCTTCAGGGCTTCCTTCTCGGCGATGACTTCGGGCGTGGCCATAAGGCGGGTCTGGCTCCTCGCGGATCGGATATCCGATTGCTGTGGGAGGAATTATAGCTCGCGCTGCCGACGAGCCGGGGCGCGCCGCTATCGGCCTGAGGCGGGCGTCAGCCCGTGGCGGCGCATGACCGCGCCGATCGCCGCCGGATCGGGCGGGCCACCTGCGCCCAGGACCTCCCCCATCTCGCGGAAGAACCGCGGCCCGATGACGGCCGGGGTCACGACGGCGAGCTGGCGCGGGGACGTGAGCGCCCGGAGGCACGACAACCTCGAAGACCGCCACGCTGCCGTTGGACTCCTCCCCCACGACCCGGAAGCGGATCGTCAGCTGACCGACGCGGATCTCCTCCATGCCACCGAACCTACCGGCGTGCCGGCGGCCGTACCAAGGCCCACAGCGCCACCAGCGCCCAGACGACGTTCAGCACGACGAACGACCAGCTCTCGGTCATGAGCGCCGCGGTCGCGAGCAGTCCGGCGCCCACGAGGTTGGTCACCTGATAGATGGTCTGCTCGGGCCGCAGGCGCTCGGTCTGCAGCGCCCAGAAGGCGAACAGGATCGCCGCAGCGCCGATCGCCGAGAGCAGCTGGTCCACTAGGCGGCACGCGCGGCCGGACGCCGGGTCCGCGCGGCGCGGCGGAACGAGCGCAGGGCTTTGGCGACCTCGCGATACGTGCCGCCGTGGACCGACATGCCGATGTGCGATGCGCTGACCTCGGCGTGCTTGGCGGCGGGGTCCAGGCAGGAGCGCCAGTCGACGATTCCGTCGTTGCGCGAGTAGACGCTGACGAAGCCGACACCCGCGGGGAACGGAGCGACGGCGTGCTCGCGCGTCTGCACGCAGCAGTCGCCGTAGCCGCAGCCGTAGTTGAAGAGGCCGGGCACGCCGACGGTGCCGAGCAGGCCGACGAGCGTCACGTGCAGGCGCACGAGCGGGTGGACGGCGAACTGATCGTTGAGCGGCGAGCCCAGCGTCACGATGCCATGGACGAGGTCGGGCCGGCGGACGGCCAGCAGCCGGGCCATGCAGCCTCCGCGGCTCTGGCCCACGATCAGCGCCGGGCGGCCGTGCTCGGCGACCAGCTCGATCAGCTCCTCCTCCAGCCGGTCGATCGCCCGCGTCGTGCAGTCGACGTTGAAGCGCATCCGCGCCCGGCAGGGCTTGTAGCCGATGCGCCGCAGCCACAGCGCCATGGTCCGCAGCGACGGATCGCCAGCCAGAAAGCCGGGGATCAGCAGGACCGGTGCGCCGTCTCCCCGCGGCACGCCCTCGCCCTGAAGCACCGGGTCGCGGCGCAACTTGGCGAGCTCGAGGCCGATGCGGCCCTCCCGCCAGATGGGGATCTGCAGCGAGCTGATGCCTGAAGGATATTCGACACGCTGTCAGAACCGGGTTCGCGCGCCTCGCCGGGGGCCGAACTCGACGTTTCCGTCGCTATCCGACGGAAAGCGGGCAGGTCGAATCGTCAAGGTCGCGAGGCCGCCCAGGCGACCGCCTCGGCGAACGCCGCCGCCGCCAGTTCACCCTGTCGATCGGTCAGGCGGATGTGGGAGTGGCGGCCGATCGACCGCGTGGAGACGCCGACGTCGAGCAGCGTGGGCGCGAACGGCAGCGGCACGCTCAGCCGCCGCCGGGTGCGGATCTCCCACCCCCAGCGCTCGTGGCCGGAGGGCTCGGGCTCATCCGACACGCACTCCTCCAGGCCGAAGACGCGCCCCTGGCCGTACTCGCGCGCCGAGCCGGCCGCGTAGATGACGAGCTGGTCGCCCGCGGCGATGCTCGGGCGGCGACCGAAGCGGTGGCGCTCGGGCCGGGCGAGGCGGTCAGCCTCGGTGTACGGGCGCTCGCCGGTTCCGGCGAGCAGCAGCCACCAGCTCATTCCACCTCGACGCGCACGACCCCGTCGGCGACCACCACGGGAAACGACTCAACCGGCTCGTAGGCCGGCAGCGTCAGCGGCTTGCCCGAGCGCAGGTCCCACAGCGCGCCGTGCCGCGGGCACTCGACCGTGCATGTCGCCTGGTCTATCTCGCCCTCGTAGAGCGGCCCGTCGTCGTGCGAGCAGCGGTCCTCCATGGCCAGCAGCTCGCCACCACAGTTGACCACCATGATCTCGGTGTCCTCCCACTCGACCGTGCGGATCGCGCCGGGCGGCAGCTCGGACTCGGGGCAGACGTCGATCAGCTCGGCCATGGCCGGAAGCCTAGGAGGGCTCAGCGGCGGGCGAGGGCGGCCTTGCCCTCGTAGAGCCGGCGGTCGGCGGTGCGCAGCAGGGCGTCGCCGTCGGCGCCGTCCTGGGGATGCACGGCCCACGACACGGTGGCCTCGGCTCCGGAACGGCGCACGGCTGCGTGGAGCTCCTCGGCCAGCCGGCGGGCTCCGTCGATGCCGGCGTCGGGCGCGATGAGCGCGAACTCGTCGCCGCCGATCCGCGCCAACGTGTCGCCCGGCCGGGCGATCTCCGCGCAGTTGGCGGCGACGGTGCGCAGCAGGCGGTCGCCGGCGGGATGCCCCTGGGTGTCGTTGACCCGCTTGAAGTGGTCGAGGTCGAAGACCAGCAGCGCGAAGCCCGGCCGATCGTCGGCCTCACGGCGGCCGTGCCCGGCCTCGCCGCGGGCGGCGACCGCGGCGTGCAGCGTCGCGTCGAAGCCGCGGCGGTTGACCAGGCCGGTCAGCGCGTCGAGGAGCGCCATCTGGCGCTGGTGGGCCTCCGCGGCGACCAGACGGCCCTTCAGCGTCCGCAACGCGACGATGACCACCAGGGCGACCGAGGCGAACGCCGCGAGACGCGAGACCGAGCCGTCGACCAGCTCGGGCTCGTAGAGGACCGGCGAGGCGGCGACGAGCACGAGCTCGAGGCCGAGCGGGACGCTCGCCCGCCAGCTGAAGAAGTAGGCGAAATGCAGGAGCGGCAGGACCAGCAGCGGCATCAGGTAGCTCTGGGCGCCGCCCGTCGACCACAGCATGATCCCCAGCAGGGGCGTGAGGGTGGCCGAGGCCACGACGTGCCCGGTGACCGACACCCGCTTCCAGTCGAACCAGCCCGAGATCGAGACGGCGCCGTAGGCGATCACGCCCCCCGCAAACACCGTGAAGAACACAGGATCGACGTCCGCCGAGCCCGGCATGAGCTGGGCGACGATCGCCGCCAGCGCGCCGACGAGCCACAGCGCTCCGGCGGTCACGCCGATGAGCACCCGTTCGTCGTCGAGATCGTGGCGGGAGCGCAGCCAGTCCATCTGACCTTCTAATCGGCCTAGAGCTGCAACGACTTGACCGCCAGGAACTCCTCGAGGCCGAGCCTTCCCAGTTCGCGTCCGTGCCCTGACTGCTTGTAGCCACCGAACGGGGCCAGCGGGTTGAACGCCCCGCCGTTGATCTCGACCTGCCCGGTGCGGATCCGCCGGGCGACACGCTTGGCCCGCTGCTCGTCACCGGACCAGACGCCGCCGGCGAGCCCGTAGTCCGAGTCGTTGGCGATCCGGACCGCGTCCTCCTCGTCGTCGTAAGGAATGATCACCAGGACGGGCCCGAAGATCTCCTCCTGCGCGATGGTCATGTCGGTCGTGACGTCGGAGAACACGGTTGGGCGAACGAAGTAGCCCGTGTCGAGGCCCTCAGGCGGCTCCGCGCCGCCCGTGACGATCCGCGCGCCCTCGGCCACGCCCTTCTCGATGTAGCCGCGCACGCGCTCGCGCTGGACGTCCGAGACGAGCGGCCCGAGCGCCGAGGTCTCCGCGAAGGGATCGCCGACGGTCCAGGCCTCTGCGGTCGCCTTGGCGATCTGCTCCACGACCGGCAACGACTCCCTGGGGACGAGCATTCGCGTAAGCGCGCTGCAGGTCTGGCCCGAGTTCAAATAGCACTTCTGGATACCGTCGACGACGGCCTGCTCGAGATCGGCGTCGTCGAGGATGACGTTGGGTGACTTGCCGCCGAGCTCGAGCGCCACGCGCTTGACGTTCGCGCTGGCCGCCTCGCTGACCTTGCGACCGGCCGCGGTCGAGCCGGTGAAGCTGACCATGTCGATGCCCGGGTGGGAGGCGATCGCCTCGCCGACCACCGGCCCGTAGCCCGTGACCAGGTTGAACACGCCGGCGGGCACGCCGACCTCGTCCATGATCTCGGCCAGGATGAACGCGTTGAGCGGGGTGACCTCGCTGGGCTTGACCACGATCGTGCAGCCTGCGGTCATGGCGGGAGCGACCTTGGCGCAGACTTGGTGCAACGGGAAGTTCCATGGCGTGATCGCCCCGACCACGCCGACGGGCTCCCGGACGACCAGCGAGTTGCCGATCCGCTCCTCCCAGGCGATCTGCTGGACGAGCTCGGGCTGCGAGCCGAACGTCATCGCCGGCAGCCCGGCCTGGATGGCCATGCTCATCGCGATGGGCATCCCCATCTCCTGGGAGATGAGGCCGGCGATCTCCTCCGCGCGGTCCTGCAGCCGCATGGCGATCGCCGCGCACAGCTCGGCGCGGTCGACCGGGTCGACCTGGCTCCACGGCTCGAAGGCGGCGCGGGCGGCGGCGACGGCGCGGTCGACGTCCTCGGCCGTGCCCTCGGGGATGCGGCCCATGACCTCCTCGGTCGTGGCGTTGACGACCTCGATCGTCCCCTCCCCGCTGGGCGCGGTCCATTCCCCTCCGATGTAGAGCTCGGCGCGTTCGATCAGCGTGGGCGTGATGGCCATTGTGTTCATGCCTCCTGGAGGGCCGGGGCCTTCGCGCCCGCCGCGGCGACGATGCGCTCGGCGGTGCGATGGGCCAGGGCCATGATCGTGATCATCGGGTTGGTGCCGCTGGGGGTCGGGAAGGCGGACGAGTCGCCGATCCAGACCCCAGGGGTGTCGTGCAGCTCGCCGTGCGGGTTGGCGACGGAGTCGCTCGGGTCGGTGCCCATCCGGCACGTCCCCATCTGGTGGGCGGCGAACATCCGCATCGCCCCCGCACGCAACGGGATCTTCTTCGCCCGCGCGATAAACGCCTCGAGGTCGTCCTCGCCGCGGTTCCAGGTCGGCAGGCCGGTGGCCAGCACGCCGATCCGCAGGGCGCCGGCGGCGTGGTGCAGACGGATCTGGGCTTCCAGCGCACGGCGCGTGGTGGCCACGTCGACCGGGTCGGTCAGCCCGTAGTAGGGCACGCCCATCGCCGTTTGCTCGTCGAGGAGCACCTCGCCCTCGCCGTGGTCGCGGATCAGCCCGATGAACGTGGCGACGTGGCCGAAGTCCTCGAGGACGGCCTTGTGCTGCTCACCGCCGGTCCAGGGGATGGCGCTGGCGCCGATGCCCGTTGTGTACTGAACCCCCTCGATGAGGAAGCCGTAGCCGTCCTCGTCCTCGCCCTGGGCGAACTCGTCGATGAGCGCCGGGTGCGGTGGCCCCCACCACGGCTTGGTCTCCTGCGGGTAGGTGCCCATCGTCGCCGTGCACGGATGCAGGCGCAGGTGCTTGCCCGCGGCCGGCCCGCCGATCTCCGAACGCAGCAGCAGCGCCGGAGATTCGAGCGCGCCCGCGGCCACCACGACGTGCGGCGCGGTGACGGTGACGTTCGCGGTCTCGCCCGTCTCGGGGTTCGTGTGAACGGCCAGGACACCCGACGCCCGCCCGCCCTCGGTAAGGATCTTGAGAGCGAAGGCGCGGGTCACGATCTGCGCGCCGTGATCGGCGGCGTCCTGTAAGTAGGTGCGCATCGTCGAGTTCTTGGCGCCGGACTGGTCGCCGAAGCCCATGTAGCCCGCGGTGTCGGCGTCGTAGCGCTCGGGGTCGGTGTTGCGGGTGGTCTTGGCGAAGCTCCAGTCGAGCGCGTCGGCGCCGGCCTGCATCAACTGGTGGGGCACGTTGAGGTCAGAGCAGTCGTCGTTGACGCCCAGGCGCTCCCACACGGCGTCGATGTGGCGCTCCCACTCGTCGGTGCCGATCTCCTCCAGGCCGTGCTCGCGCGCCCACTGCTCACGCACCCACGGCTTGGTCTTCAGCGAGTTGGTCCAGTTGACGACGGTGCCACCGCCCAGGCATCCGCCGGCCTGGATCGAGATGTTCATGTCGCCGCTCATCTGCGGTCCGCCCCGCCAGAAGAGGTTCTGGTAGGCCCACATCTCGGACTGGACGAAGTCGGCCTCGTTGAAGTACCCGCCGGCTTCGAGGATCACGACCCGCAGCCCGGCCTGGGCCAGCTGCGCGGCGATGACGCCGCCGCCTGCTCCCGAGCCGACGATCACCGCGTCGGCCTCCAGCGTGGTATCTGAGTCGATGGCCAGCGGCGCGAGGCGCTTGGGCTCGTCGGGCGGCGCGGAGACAGGGCCGGGGAATCCGAACACGGGCCAGTTCGGGTTCTGCCCCGTCTCGGGGTCGGCTCCCGCGTAGGTGATCAGGAGCGTGAGTCCGCCGAGCGTGGCGATGCCGCCGGCGGCTTCGCGGTTGGCCAGCGAGGTCGTCTTGAGCAGTTGCTCGCGTGAAGCCTGGCTGGCCGAGAGAAACCCCTGTGCGTCGATCGCGTCGATGAGCGCGAGCATCCCGGTCTGCTGATCCTCGGGCAGCGTGGCCAGCAGCTGCAGGATCGCCTGGTCGGCCCCCATGTCGGTGGCCGACCGCGCCCAGTACCCGTGCGGGTCGGGCGTGTGCTCCAGCGACGGGACGAACGTGTCGCAGATCGCGCGAAGGACCTCGACCTGCTGCTCAGACGGTTCGACGGGCATGCGCGCGGCTCTCCTCCGGCGGGGACTCGACAGTGTGTCGAAACCCTACCCCCGAAGGCGAGCGCGCACCCGCCTACTCGACACGGTCCTTGTCGCGGCTCGGCGTGCGGTAGACATGCGCTGTGACGTCCACCCCTTCGCCCAAAACCCCGGGAGGCGCGGATGCGCGTCGCCTTCACGCCGCGCTGGTGGCCGAGACCGAGCGGTTCGAGCGCACGCACCCGCACGCCGCCGCTCGCCACGCCGCGGGATCCGGCGCGCTGCTGGGCGGCGTGCCGATGCCGTGGATGATGCGATGGGCCGGAGGCTTTCCGATCATCGCCACCCATGCGAAGGACGCACGCCTGTGGGACACCGACGGACACGAGTACGTCGACTTCTGCCTGGGGGACACAGGCGCCATGACCGGCCATGCGCCCGATGCGGTGATCGCGGCGGCCACCGAGCGGCTGGCCGAGGGCACGACGCTGATGCTCCCCACCGAGGACGCCGACGTGGTGGGCGCCGAGCTGGCCCGCCGCTTCAATCTGCCGCGCTGGCAGATCACGCTGAGCGCGACCGACGCCAACCGCGCCGCCCTCCGCATGGCCCGCCACCTCACCGGCCGTGACAAGGTGCTGTGCTTCTCCTACAGCTACCACGGCGGGGTGGACGAGACCTTCGCGGTGGCTGACGGCCGCGGCGCCACGGTCGCTCGCGAGGGCAGCATCGGCCCACCGGTAGACGTCGCCCTGACGACTCGAGCCGTCGAGTTCAACGACGTCGAAGGGGTCCGCGCCGCGCTCGCCCACGGCGACGTCGCCTGCGTCATCGCCGAGCCGGCAATGACGAACATGGGCATCATCCTTCCCGAGCCCGGCTTCCACGAGCAGCTGCGCGCTCTCACCCGCGAGGCGGGCACGCTGCTCGTCATCGACGAGACCCACACGTTGTCGGCCGGGCCGCGGGGGGCCACCGCCCTCTACGGCCTGGAGCCGGACATGCTGACGATCGGCAAGGCGATCGCCGGTGGCGTGCCGGCGGGAGCGGTCGGGATCACCGAGGCGCTGGCCCGGCAACTGCTGGCCGACCCGTCCGCGGACGTGCAGGACACGGGAGGGATCGGCGGCACGCTGGCCGGCAACGCGTTGTCGCTCGCGGCCATGCGGGCGGCGCTGACCGAGGTCCTCACCGCCGACGGCTTCGCCCGGGCGACCGCGGCGGGTGACCGGTTGCGGGCCGGGGTCGAGCACGCGATCGAGTCGTTCGGCCTGCCCTGGCATGCCGTCCAGCTGGGTTGTCGCGTCGAGTATCGGTTCACCGCGACACCGCCCGCGAACGGCAGCGCCTCGCGCGCGAGCGCGGACGAGGATCTCGAGCGGTTCATGCACTTACACGCCCTCAACCGGGGCGTGCTCGTCACGCCCTTCCACAACATGCTGCTGGCGTCACCGGTCACGACGACGGCGGACGCCGACGAGCACACGCAGGTCTTCGAAGAGGCGCTGAAGGATCTATTCGGCTGAGGGCCGGGCCTGCTCGCCCACGGACGGAGGCGTGTCAGCCTCCCACTCGACCTCGTGGCCGAGCCCGGCGCTCTTGAGCACCTTCAGCGAGAGCATCGCGCACTTCATCCGCGTCGCGGAGATGTCGATGCCGAGCAGGTCCAAGACGAACTCGCGATCGAGGCGCATGAGCTCTTCGACCTTCATGCCCTTGACCTCGTCACCGGTCATCGAGGCCGCGGCCTGGCTGATCGCGCAGCCGTGGCCCGAGAAGCGCAGCTCCTCGATCGTGCCGTCGTCGGCGACCTGTAGCTGGACCTTGAGGATGTCGCCGCACAGCGGGTTGTTGTCCTCGAACTCGACGGTCGGCGCGTCGAGCGTGCCCCAGTTATGCGGGCGCTTGTAGTGCTCGAGGATGTTCTCGCGGTACAGCTCGTCCATCAGGCGAAGACTTCCTGGACCTTGTGCAGTCCGGTGACCAGGCGGTCGACGTCTTCGCGGGTGGAGTGCACCGCGAACGACGCGCGCGTCGAGGCGGTGATGCCCAGGCGCTTCATCAGCGGCTGAGCGCAGTGGTGGCCGGCGCGGACGCAGACGCCGTCGCGGCCGAGGATCTCGGCGACGTCGTGCGGGTGGATGCCCTCCAACGCGAAGGACAGCAGCGCGCCACGGCGATCGGGGTCGCGCGGACCGTGGATCGTCAGTCCCGGGATCTCTGCGAGCAGGCGCTCTGACGCGTGGGCGACGAGCTCGCGCTCGTGGGCACGCACTGTCTCCATGCCGAGCCCCTGGAGCAGCTCGACCGCGGCGCCCAGGCCGATTCCCTCGGCGATCGCGCTGGTTCCGGCCTCGAAGCGGGCGGGCGGCGCGGCGAAGGTGATCTCGTCGAACGTGACCTTGTGGATCATGTGGCCGCCGCCGAGCCACGGCGGCATCGTCTCGAGCAGCTCGCGGCGCCCGTGCAGGATCCCGATCCCGGTGGGGCCGTAGGCCTTGTGGGCGGTCCACGCGTAGAAGTCCGCGTCGATGGCGGCCAGGTCGACGGGAACCTGCGGGACCGCCTGCGCGCCGTCGACCACGCTGATCGCGCCCGCAGCGCGCGCCCGGGCGGCGATGTCGGCGACCGGGTTTATGGTGCCCACGACGTTGGAGACGTGGGTGACCGCGACGACCTTCACGCGCCCGCGCGCGAGGATCGCGTCGAGCTCGTCGAGGCGCAGCTCGCCGTCG
>Ga0136633_1003583_pt1 | contig 10157 bp, 9 predicted proteins | sample AntDrymeUQ832206_2_FD_105494 | JGI IMG/M metagenome (GOLD analysis project Ga0136633, IMG submission 105494) | Polar desert sand microbial communities from Dry Valleys, Antarctica - metaG UQ83 (22.06) | ecosystem: Environmental > Terrestrial > Soil > Desert | place: Antarctica: Dry Valley...
CCGGGCGACTTCTTCGACGACGCGTTCAAGGACTAGGCGATGGGCTTCTTCGTCAAGGAGGCGCTGCGCTCCGTGCAGCGCAACAGCGTGCCGAGCTTCGCCGCGATGGCCTCGATCCTCGTCACGGTGCTCGTGCTCGGCATCTTCATCCCGATCACCCAGGCCACCACGGGCGCGGCCAACGAGGTGCGCGACAAGGTCCTGGTCAACGTCTACCTGAAGGTCGACGCGAAGCCCGCTGATCGCGACCGCGTCTCCGCGCTGCTGCGGCGGGACACGAAGTACGTCGGCACCGTTGAGTACGTCTCCAAGGAGGCGGCCTACCGCGAGCAGAAGAAGGACTACCCGGAGTACTACTCCGAGCTGCTCGGCTCCAACCCGCTGCCCGACACGTTCCGCGTCACGCCGGACTCGCCCGACAACGCGCTCAAGCTGCGCGACGCGCTGGCGCCGCTGACGGCCTCGGGCCAGCGCGCGACCGTCGACCCGGCGATCGACACGGTCAAGAACCGCAAGGACGACACGAGCAACATCCTCTTCATCACCCGGGTCGTGAAGTACGCCATGGCGCTGCTCGCCGCGCTGCTCGTGCTCGCCTCGGTGCTGCTGATCTCCAACACGATCCGCCTGTCGCTGTTCGCTCGCCGCCGCGAGGTGGAGGTCATGAAGCTCGTCGGCGCGACGGACTGGTTCATCCGCTGGCCGTTCGTCATCGAAGGTGTGCTGCTCGGCGCCATGGGCGGCGTGCTCGCGGTGCTCGCGCTCACGATCGGCAAGGTCGCCTTCGTCGACCCGCTCGTCTCGGACTTCGCGCTGCTGCGTGCCCCGGAGACGCTGCAGTTCGGCGTGCTGGCGGCGCTGCTGCTCGGAGCGAGCGTCGCGGTCAGCGCGATGGGGTCGGGGCTGTCCTTGCGCCGGTTCCTCAAGGTCTGAAGGTTCGCTTGAGCCGGCCGGGCTAGCCTGGCCTTCCGTGCGTCCCCTCCGCCTCATCGCCCTGCTCGTCATGCCGTTCGCGCTGATCGGCGGGATCTACCTCGGGGGCCATCCCAGCCTCTTGCCGGGCGTGATCCGCGACCGCCTGGTCGGCGACCAGGACACGCGGGTCGTCGCCGAGGCGATCGACGAGGTGCGCGACTCCTACTACCGCGTCATCCCGGACGCCGCGCTGGCCGACGCCGCGCTCAAGGGCGTGGTGCAGAGCCTCGACGACCGCTTCTCGAACTACTTCACCAGAGCGGAGTACAGGGACTTCCAGATGTCCCAGGACTCGGAGTTCTCCGGCATCGGGACCACCGTCTCGCCCGACCCGCTCGGCCTGCGCGTGGCGCAGGTGTTCGACGAGTCGCCGGCCAAGCGCGCGGGAGTGCGGGTCGACGATCTCATCGTCTCCGCCGACGGCAAGCCGCTGAAGGGCCTGGGGCAGGAGGCGGCGACCGCGCGCGTCAAGGGACCCAAGGGCACCGACGTCAAGCTCGGCCTCAAGCGCGGCGCGCGCGAGCTGAAGGTCACCGTGACCCGCGCCACGGTCTCCGTGCCGCAGGTCGCCTCGAAGATCGCCGAGCTCGACGATGTGAAGTACGGCGTCGTGGCGCTCGCGCAGTTCGGCGGCGGCGCCCACGCGGAGGTCTACGAGGCCATCCGCAAGGTCTTGAAGAACGGCGCGAAGGGCATCGTCTTCGACCTGCGCGCCAACGGCGGCGGCCTGGTCAGCGAGGCGCAGCTCGTGGCCAGCGCCTTCTTGAAGGACGGCAGGATCGTCACCACGCGCGGGCGCAACGTCGCCGAGCGCACGCTGAAGGCCACGGGCGACCCCGTCGCCCCCGACGTCCCGCTCGTAGTGCTCGTCGACAAGAACACCGCATCGGCCTCGGAGATCGTCGCGGGCGCGCTGCAGGACCGCGGACGCGCGAAGGTCGTCGGCACCAAGACGTTCGGCAAGGGCGTCTTCCAGGAGGTCATCGAGCTCTCCAACGGCGGCGCGCTAGACATCACCGCGGGCCAGTACTTCACCCCGAGCGGACGCAACCTCGGCGGCAAGGGCGTCAAGACGGGCGCGGGCATCAAGCCCGACATCGCCGCGGAGGACGACCCCGAGACCAAGCCCGACGAGGGGCTGCGCGGCGCGCTGCGTGCGCTGGACGCCCAGGGCGCCGCGGCGTGAGCCGGGGCTCCGGCGGCGGCGCATCAGGCAAGAGGGGCCCCAAGCGCGCGGGCGGGAAGGGGCCGAAGCGGCCGCAGACGGCGCGCGGGCAGGCGTCGCCGAAGCGCCCGGAGGCGCCGCGCGGGCAGACGTCGCCGAAGCGCCGGCGGGCCAAGGGCGCCGGCAGCGAGGACGCCCCGCGGCGCTCTCCGCGAGTCGAGCAGCCCGGGCGCGGCGCCGCCGCGGCGCCGCTCCGCGAGCTCGTCGTGTGCGAGCTCGCGAAGCGCGGGCGCCTCTGGGTCGCGGAGCCGTTCTTCGAGCGAGGCCGGCGGTACACCCTCGATCGCGTCGGCGACGCGCGGCCCGGTGATCTCGTGCTCGTGCGCCTCCCGCGCCAGGGCCGCCACGAGGGGCCCCGCATCGTCCGGGTCGTCGGGCGGCCCGACGTGGCGGCCGACGTCATCGAGGCGCTGATGCTCGACCGCGGCCTCGCGCGGCGCTTCCCGCCGGGCGTGCAGCGTGCGGCGCAGGAGGCGCGCGACCGCCTGGCCGGCGAGAGCACCGAGCCCGACCGCTCGCAGACCGACGCAGAGCGGCCACACGTGCCCCGGCGCGACCTGCGGGGGCTGACGACCTTCACGATCGACCCGGCGACCGCGCGCGACTTCGACGACGCGATCTCCGCGGAGGCGCTTCCCGGCGGTCGGCGGCGCGTCTGGATCCACATCGCCGACGTCTGCGCCTACGTGACCCCGGGCTCCGAGCTCGACCGCGAGGCCTACCTGCGCGGCACGAGCGTCTACGTCCCGGGCAAGGTCGAGCCCATGCTGCCCGAGGCGCTGTCGAACGACGCGTGCTCGCTGAAGCCGCATGTCGACCGCCTCGCGGTGACGGTGGAGCTCGACTTCGACGGCGCCGACGTCGTCAAGGCGAGCTTCTACCGCTCCACGATCGCCTCCGACGAGCGCCTCGACTACCCGCGTGTCGACCGCGTCTTCGCCGGCGAGGAGCGGTGGGAGGAGCCGTGGGCGCCGCCGCTGCGCGTCGCGCGGGAGGTCGCGGCGGCGCTCGAGGCGCGGCGTGCCGCCAAGGGCGCGCTGGCGATCGAGTCGGCCGAGCCCGAGTTCGGCTTCGACGACGCCGGCCACGTCAGCGAAGCGGTCCTCGGGGTGCAGACCGAGAGCCACAAGCTCGTCGAGCACCTGATGATCGCGGCCAACGAGCAGGTCGCCGCGCTGCTGAGTGCCCGCAAGGTCGGGACCCTGTACCGCGTCCACGAGCGCCCCGATCCCGCGCGCGTCGAGCGGCTCGTCGAGCAGCTCGCCTCGCTGGAGGTCCCGACACCGCCACTGCCCGAGCGCATGAGCGCGCAGCAGGCCGCAGGCCTCGTGGGGGAGATCTCCCAGACCGTCGCGGCGTACGTGCGCAAGAGCGGCCGCGGGCGCCGCGCGTTCGGCTTCCTCGTGCTGCGCTCGCTCAAGCAGGCGCACTACACGCCCCAGGACCTCGGCCACGCCGGGCTGCACTCCTCGGGCTACTGCCACTTCACCTCGCCGATCCGCCGCTATCCGGATCTCGTCTGCCATCGCGCGCTGCTGAGCGCCGTGGGGGGCGGGGAGCAGGCGCCGCGCGTCGGCTCCCTCGCCGAGGCGGGCACGGCGCTCTCGGCGCGCGAGCGCGACGCGATGCGGATCGAGCGTGACGCCGACGACGTCGCCCGCGCGTTCCTGCTCGAGCGCACGCTGTTCGAAGGGGGCGTCGACGTGCAGTGGGACGGCGAGGTCATCGGCCTGATCGGCGCGGGCGCGTTCGTCGCCTTCGGGGACGGCTATGAGGGGCTGCTGCCGGTGCGGCGCCTCGGCGGCGACTGGTGGGAGCTCAACGAGCAGGGCACGATGCTCGTCGGCGAGCGCACGGGCACGACGCTGCGCCTCGGCGACGCGCTGCGGGTGCGCGTGCGCGGGATCGAGGTGGCGCGGGGCCGCGTCGACCTCGACCTCGTGGAGGAGCAGGAACCCCGCTAGCGCGCTCACCGCACACGAACCGCCCGTTGCTTCTCTTGGATACCGGGAGAATCAACGGGCGGTTCGTCTCGCCGGTGCGAGCAACGGGCGGTTCAGGCCGCGCGCCGTCCCGCGAGCACCGCGAAGCGGCCGTCGGCGAAGTGGACCGCGACGTCCTCGAAGCCGGCTGCGCGGAGCATCTCCAGCTGCGCGTCGGCGGTGGCGCAGCGGTCGTGGCGCATCCGCTCGACCGCGGCGGCCCACTCCGCGTCGCTCGCGTCGAGCGCGCGCGCCTCACGCTCGTGCCAGCGTCGCAGCAGCGCGTCGAGCGCCGGGGTCGCCCCGAGCACCTGCTCGGCGTTGACCAGCACGCCCCCCGGACGCAGGACGTCGTGGGCGCGGGCGTACAGCGAGGCCTTCTCGGCGTCGTCGAGGTGGTGGATCGCCAGCGCGGAGACGATCGCGTCGAACGGGCCGGCGGGCAGCCCGTCGCCGAAGTCCTGGACAAGCGCCGCCACCGCGCGCGGGCCGAGCGTCGCTGCGGCCCGCTCGACCATCGCCGGCGCGCCGTCCAGGAGCGTGAGCTGCACGGACGGGTGCGCCTCGGCGACCATGGCCGCAAGAGCACCGGTTCCCGTCCCGAGGTCGAGCACCGTGCCCAACGGCCCGGGCTCGGCCAGATCGAGCGCGCGAAGTGCCGCGCCGTAGAAGCCCTCGAAGCACGGAACCAGCCGCCGTCGCGAGTAGCCGGCGGCGTCGGCGTTGAACATCGCAGTCGTTGTGTTCGTCATCACGTACAAGCGTACGTGGTACCGGTGCAGCTGGCAAGCGGCCATGTGGCCGCTCCTAGACTGAAGCGCATGGCCAAGGGCAAGAGGAAGGTCGCGCCCGGTGATGTGGCCTCCAACCGTCAGGCGTCCTACCGCTATGAGTTCCTCGAGCGCATGGAGGCGGGGCTCGTTCTCACCGGCACGGAGGTGAAGTCGCTGCGCACGACGGGCGCCACGATCAAGGACGGCTTCGCCACGATCAAGGACGGCGAGATCTGGCTGCACAACGTCCACATCCCGCCCTACGCCCCGGCCGCCCACGACAACCACGACCCCGAGCGGACGCGCAAGCTGCTGCTGCACCGCTCAGAGCTCGAGACGCTCCTCGGGGTCACGAAGGAGCGCGGGCTGACGCTCGTGCCGCTGCGCATCTACTTCAGCGGCACCCGCGCGAAGGTCGAGATCGCGGTGGCCCGCGGCAAGGACCAGTTCGACAAGCGCGAGACGATCAGGAAGCGCGAGACCGAGCGCGACATGCAACGCGCGCTCCGCGAGGCCAATCGCTGAGCCGCGCCGCGACGGCGGGCGTGCCTCGAGTCGGCGACACGGTCAGCTCAAGGCCCGCAGCCCCGCGGTGAGCACGAGCGCGACGAGGACGCCGCGCAGCACCGAGCCCGTACGCCATACCACCGCGCCGGCCGCGAGCACCCCGACCGCGTCGGCGCCCGCGGTCAGCTCTCCGTCCTCGCCGACCAGCGTGCCCGTGGCCACGAGCGCGGCGAGCAGCGCCGCCGGCATCACCGCGATGACGGAGGCCAGGCGCGGGGGCAGCGTGCGCCCGCCCGTCACGAGCGGCCCCGCCGCCTTCAGCGCGACCGTCGCCGCGGTCAGCGCGGCGATCAGAGCCCAGGCGGTGCCGGTGCTCACGTCGCCTGCGCCCGCGCCGGGTCGTGACCGTCGGTGTCGGTCGGCGCCTCGCCGGTGCCCGGCGACGTGCCGGAGGCGCTGCCGGCGGGGTCAGGGGTGCGCAGCCCCAGCAGCGCGACGACGCTGGCCGCGAGCAGCGGCACTCCCGCGGGGGTCAAGGGGCTCAGCGCGAGCGCCACCACGGCGCCGCCGAGCGCCACGAGGCGCCCGCGGCCCTCGCGCAGCTCAAGCACGAGAAGCGCCGCGAAGAACGCGGGGTAGACCGCGTCGACGCCGAAGCGGTCGAGGTTCCCGAGGGCTCCCTGGGAGATCGCCCCCACGGCGGTCCCGCCGGTCCAGCTGCACCACAGCAGCGCCGTCGCTCCGTAGAGCTTGTGGCGATCGAAGCGGCCGTCGCCGAGGTTCGAGAGCACCCAGGACGGGTCGACGACCGCCTGGCCGGCAAGCGCCCGGCGCAGCGGGCCGCCCGGCAGCGACGGCCCGAGCGCCAGCCCCATCGGCACGAAGCGCCCGTTCATGAGCGTGCCGGCCGCGACCGCCGCCGGGATGCTCCCGCCGCCCGTCACGACGGCGAGCGCGGCGAACTGCGCCGACCCTGCGTGCACGAGGGCGGACATGACGATCGCGGCGACGGCCGGAAACCCCGCCTCGACGGCCAGGACGCCGAAGGAGAGGCCGAGGAGCGTCCCGGCCAGCGCGAACGGGATCGCGGCGGCGGCGCCCGCGCGAAACGAGCCACGCGGATCGTCGGCCACGCTAGGAGCCTGTTGAGGTATTCACGCGGTCGCAGACCACACGGCGATAGATCAGCAGACTCCTTTACACGTCGCTGAAGTCGCGCTCGACGAACGTCAGGTCCATGCCGACGACCAGCAGCGCGATCAGCCCGAGGTAGACGGCGAGCACGATCGCCCGGTTGCGCGGGCTGACCTTGTAGTACCGTCGCGACTCCTCGCCGCCGGCACGGTAGGCCTTGAAGCGGCGGAAGGTGTCAAAGCCGCCGAAGATCAGGATCAGGAGGATGATCGGGTTGGGAATCGTGAACGCGAGCAGCGCGAACGCGAACAGGCCGAGGAACCACATCCACGGCGAGAGCGCGGCCATCGCGCGGCCGCCGTCCAGCGGCGTGATCGGCACGAGGTTGAAGAGGTTCAAGAAGAAGCCGGTGAACGCGAGCACCTTGAAGATCTCGTCGCCCGTGAGGGTGTAGAGCGGGATGCAGGCCGCCGCGCCCAACGTGCCGAGGATGGGCCCGGCGAGCCCGACGCGCGCCTCGGCGGTCGCATCATCCCCGAGTGACTTGGCGCCGACGACCGCACCCAGGAACGGGATGAAGAGCGGGGCGCTGGCCTCGATCCCCTCGCGCCGCAGCTGGATGACGTGCCCCATCTCGTGGATCAGCAGCAGCACGACGAAGCCGACGGCGAACCAGAAGCCGAAGATGAACGTGTAGGCCGCGATCGAGACGAGCATCGACAGCGACGTCGTCAGGACCTTCGCCTTGCCGACGAACAGCAGCGCGACCTTGCCGAACTTCAGCACGAGCGCGCCGACGAACAGCAGCGGCCCGAGAATCCGCTTGAGGCCGGTGCGCTCCGGCTTGCGCTCACGCCCCGACGGCTCGCGCTCCGGCTTGCGCGGGGCCGGCCCGCGAGTCGCCGGCTCGTGCAGGGGTGGCGAGACTGCTACGGGCTCGGCGGGTCCCGGCGGCAGCCAGCCGGCGGGAAGCGTCGCGCGAGGGGGGTTCTTCATCTCTTGATTGTCGCAGCGTCAGCGCTGCGCCATGACCTCCGCGGCGACGGCCTCGGCCGCTTCGAGCTGCCCGCGCACGAGCGCGATGCCCGACTGCCAGAAGCCCGGATCGGCCAGGTCGAGCCCGGCGATCGCCGCGAGCTCCTCGGGAGACTTCGAGCCGCCCGCGGAGAGCAGCTCGATGTACGCCGGCACGAACTCCTCGCCGCGCTTGAGGTACTCACCGAAGACCGACAGGGCCAGCAGCTGGCCGTAGGCGTAGGCGTAGACGTAGCCCGGGGTCGCGATGAAGTGCGGGACGTAGCTCCACCACGCCTTGTAGTTGTCGGTCACCTCGACGGCGTCGCCCAGCAGCTCGTGCTGCGAGGCGGCCCAGAGCTCGCCGATGCGCTCGACGGAGAGCTCGCCGTCGGTGCGGCGCGCGAGGTGCGCGCGCTCCTCGAACTGATTCATCGCCGTCTGGCGGAAGACCGTCGCGATCGAGCCCTCGATGTTCTCCGCCAGCAGCGAGAGGCGACTGGCCGGATCGCTCGTGGCCTCGAGCAGCTGCTTGAAGACGAGCGTCTCGCCGAACACGCTCGCGGTCTCGGCGAGGGTCAGCGGCGTGGCCTGCTCGAACGGCCCGCGACCCTGCGCGAGCGCGGCGTGCAGCCCGTGGCCGAGCTCGTGGGCGAGCACCAGCACGTCGCGGCGCTTGGAGGTGTAGTTCAGCAGCACGTAGGGGTGCACGCTTGGGACGGTGTAGGCGCAGAACGCACCGCCGCGCTTGGCCGGGCGCACAGGCGCGTCGATCCAGCGCTCGTCGAAGAAGCGCCGGGCGGTGTTGGCGAGCACGGGGGAGAACGCGTCGAAGGAGCCCAGCACGATGTCGCGCGCGTCGTCCCAGCCGATCTCCTCGTCGACCTCGGCGACGCTCGCGGCGCGGTCGTAGTCGGCCAGGCGGTCCAGGCCGAGCAGTCGCGCCTTGAGCTTGTACCAGCGCTGCGGCAGCTCGTAGGAGCCCTTGACCGCCTCGACGAGCGCCTGTACCGACTCGTCGGAGGCCTCGTTGGACAGGTTGCGGGCCGACAGCCAGCTCGGATAGCCGCGCAGGCGGTCGTCGACGGACTTGTCGAGCAGCAGCGTGTTGAGGATGTAGCCCCGGGTGCGCAGCCCGGGCCGCAGCGCGGCTGTGACCGCCTCCTGGGTGCTGCGGCGCACGTCACGATCGGGGGAGGAGAGCCGGGCGAGCGCCACGTCGAGCGCGACGTCACCGTCCGGCGTCTCGACCTCGATGGCGCTCGTGAGCTCCTCGAAGAGCCGGCTCCACGCGGCGTCACCGGACTGGCTCTTCTCGGCGAGGACCTTCTCCTCGGGCTCGGACAGGAGGTAGGGGCGGTACCGGCGGATCGCGCGCAGGTGGTGACGCGCCTGCTCGAGACCGTCGGCGAGCAGCAGCTCGTCGGCCTTTGCGTCGTCGACCCCGGCCCACTCGAGGTCGAAGAACAGCAGCTGCGTCTCGATGGCGGTGCCGCGCTCCTGCACCTTGGCGATCAGCGCGCCGTTGACCGGGTCGGCGGTGTCGGTGGAGAAGCGCAGCGAGGCGTAGTTGCCGGCGCGGCCGATCGCGTCGGCGATCACGACGAGGTCGGCGATCGCCTGGGCGAGGCCGGGACCGTCGAGCTCGGCGACCCTGCCCGCGTAGGCGGCGTTGAACGCGGCAGCGCGCTCGGCGGACTCGTCGAGCAGACGGTCGACGCCGGCGGGGCCGTCCGCGCCGACGAGGTCGTCGAGGTTCCAGGCGACGTCGGCGAGCTGCGTTGCGGGCATGCGGCACAGCCTACGATCAGGGCGCGCGAGGCCGCTCAGCCGGCGGTGAACGTCTCGGGGAACTGGCGGGCGGCGCGCACGGCCAGCGCCTGGCCGACCGCTTGCGCTGCGGCGGCGGCTGCGAGCATGCGCGGGCCGGTCTTCGGTGACTCCGTCGCCTGAGCGCGGATCGTGGCGGTGGCCGTGTCCACGTGGTCGGCCAGCGCGCTCACCAGCCCACGACCCGTCCCGTCGGGGTCGAGCTGGTCGAGCAGCCCGACCGTCTGCGCCTGGAAGCGCTCCAGCGCCACGAGCGCGCGCTGAGCGACGATCACGTCGGCGTTGGCCTTGGCGCGCGCGTAGTCGGTGAGGGCGACGGCATGCGCGCTCCAGTGCGCGACGAAGCGCTCGCCGGCGTCCTCTCCGTAGATGGAGGCGACGAGCTCGCCGAGTGTGTCGATGGCCTGCTCCTGCGTGCTGGTCGCAGCGCGCAGGCGGGCGCTCCGCGTGGCGCCCGCGCCCGCGACGGCGACGGCGACGGCGCTCGTCGCGGCCTGCGCGTAGGCGGCGTCGGTGAAGGCGGCGGCGGCGACGGCGGCGAGCTCGGCGGCGGGCGAGGTGGCGTCGCCGCCGAGACGCGGCCGGCGGCCTACGGCGGCGCGGGTGAGCTCGGGCGCCGGCCGGGTGGCCCGCGCGGCGGCGATGGCGGTCCTCGCGGGCGCGCTCGCGGCGCCGGTGACCACGGCAACGACGGCCGTCTCGAGGCCTGCGTACGCG
>Ga0136633_1003584_pt1 | contig 10157 bp, 10 predicted proteins | sample AntDrymeUQ832206_2_FD_105494 | JGI IMG/M metagenome (GOLD analysis project Ga0136633, IMG submission 105494) | Polar desert sand microbial communities from Dry Valleys, Antarctica - metaG UQ83 (22.06) | ecosystem: Environmental > Terrestrial > Soil > Desert | place: Antarctica: Dry Valley...
CCCGGCCGGTTCGCAACGTGACGGCGCCGGCCCGGCCGTTGTTGGCGACGGCGAGCTGGGCGCCCTCACCGCGCAGCTCGATCACCGCGCGCGAGGCAAGGGTCTGGGCGTCGAGCACGAGCAGCTGGGCGCCGCGCACGGCGTAGAGCGTCCCGCCGGCGGGCGAGAGCTCGATGTCGGAGATCTCCGGCGGGCCGGGGCCGAGCGCGCTGCGGCCGGTCTCCAGGCGCGTGTTGACGTCGACCTTGACGACCTCGCCGCCCGCCGAGATGTAGCCGCGCGCTCCGTCGCGGGAGACGGCCACCGCGCGGGATGCGCCGGGCAGCGCGAGCCGGGCGACGACCTCGTTGCCCGGGATGCCGAGGAAGGCCAGCTCCGGCGTGCCGGTCGCGACAAGCGTGACACGCGCCTGCGCCGCGGGCGCGGCGGACAGCGCGAGGACGAGGACGAGCAGCGTCACGGCCCCCGGCAGGAACCCACGCCCGACATCCTTCCTGCCCCGGCAGCCGATCATTCGCACTACACAGATACCGCAAGCGGCACGAACGGATCGCCGGTCACCTGCCAGATGGCATGCTTGCGGGGTGACGTCCGCCACCGTGGCAGCGCTGCAGACGACACCGGTCAAGGGCCTGCGCGTCGTCCTGCGCGACGCGATCGAGCTCGGCCCGGCCGGGGTCGCGGAGGACCGGCGCTTCTATCTTGTCGACGAGCGCGGGCGGATGGTCAACGGCAAGCAGCTCGCCAGCCTGAACGAGGTCGTCGCCACGCTCGGCGACGACGAGCTCGAGCTGGCGTTCCCCGACGGCACGCGGGTGTGCGGCCCGCTGGCGTTTGGCGACGAGCCCTTGCACACCTCGTTCTTCTCCCGGCCGACGCCCGCCCGCGAGCTGCTCGGCGACTTCGGGCCGGCGCTCTCCGAGCACGCCGGGCGCGGTCTGCGGGTCGTCGAGGGCGTGGAGCGCAAGGCGTTGGACCGCGGCCGTGCCGGGGCGGCGAGCGTGATCTCGCGCGCGTCGCTGGCGGCGCTCGAGCGGCTCGCCGGGCAGCCCGTCGACGCGCGCCGCTTTCGCATGCTCGTCGAGGTCGACGGGCTGGCCGAGGCGCACGAGGAGGACACCTGGGTCGGGCAGCGGCTGCGCGTCGGCGCGGCGCTCGTGCGCGTGCGCGGCCACGTCGGGCGCTGCCTGATCACCCAGCGCCACCCGGAGAGTGGCACGACCGACATGCCGATGCTCGACCTGCTGCGCTCCTATCGCGGCGCCCTCGACACGACCGAGCCGCTGGCCTTCGGCGTCTACGGCGAGGTGCTCGAGCCCGGCCGGATCGCGATCGGCGACGAGGTCTCGGTCACGCCTCGATGAAGGCGCGCACGTCGGCGTTGAAGCGCTCGGGCTGCTCGAGCATGACCATGTGGCCCGTGTCCGGATAGAGAACCTTGCGCGCGTCGCGGATCAGCCACTCGAACTCGGCGGCGTCGCGGACGGGCACGAGGCGGTCCTCCTCGCCCCAGACGATGAGCGCCGGGCAGCGGATCTCCCCCAGCCGGTCGCGGATCGGATAGGCCGTCATCGCCTCCAGGGCATCGTCGAAGCCCGGCTTGCCGGCGCCGTGCGCCTGCTCGGCGATGAGCGGACCGGGCAGGCGCTCAGGGTGCGCGGCGACGAGCAGCAGCATGGCGCGGCGCAGACGCCGGCTGCGCACGACAAGGTCCGTGCGCGCCGCAAGCCAGCCAAGCCCGAAGAAGAGGATGTTCTCCGAGCGGGCGCGCAGGCCGCGCTTACGCTCATGGCGCATGTGGCGCAGCGACAGCCCGGCGGCGGCGACGAGCACGAGGCGCTGCACCCGCGCCGGGAAGCGGATCGCCATCTCGCAGCCGATGAAGCCGCCCATCGAGTTGCCGACGATCGTGGCCTCCTGCACGCCGAGCTCGTCGAGCAGCTCGACGACGAGCCGCGCGTAGTCGCTGACGGAGATCGGATCGCCGGGCATCGGCGACTCGCCGAAGCCGGGCAGGTCGAGCGCGATCACGCGATGGTCGGCGCTCAGCGGCGGGATGCTCTCCAGCCAGTTCTGCCAGCAGCCCGAGAGGCCGTGCAGGAAGACGACGGCCGGGCGGGTGGGCCCGGGGTTCATGTCGAGCACGTTGACCGGGCGCCCGCGCAGCTGCACCCAGCGCAGCTGTGCGCGCCAGTCGACGTCCATCCACGCCGGCCGGCCGGCCAGCCGTTCGGCGACGGCGCCGCTCACGGGTCCGGCCGCGTTAGGAGGCGACGGTGTTCGGCTCTTGCGATGCGGGTTGCTGCTCACCGGGGGCCTCGTCGAGGAAGGCCTTCACGTCGGCGTTGAAGCGCGCTGGGCGCTCCATCATCGAGACGTGACCGGTGTCCTTGTAGATGATCTTGCGTGAGTCCGGGATGAGCTCCTCGAAGATGTCGGCGTCCTTGACCGGCACGAGGATGTCCTTGTCGCCCCAGACGATGAGCGCCGGGCAGGCGATCTTCTCGAGACGGTCGCGCAACGGGTAGCGGCACATCGCCTCCAGCGCGTCGGAGAAGCCCGGCTTGCCGGAGCCGAGCACCTGCTGGGCGGCGAGCGGCCCGGGCAGTCTGGCCGGGTGCGCGGCGACGGTCATCAGCAGCGCGGCCCGCAGCCGCGGGCGCAGCGCGACCTGATGCGAGCGCGAAACGATGTGGCCGAGCGAGAAGAAGATGATGTTCTCCCCGCGGTGGCGCAGGCCCTTGGTGCGCTGCGTGCGGATCGACTCGATGCTCAGGCCGGCGGCCGCGACGAGCACGAGCCGCTCGACCCGCGCCGGATTCTGGATCGCCAGCTCCGCGCCGATGAAGCCGCCCATCGAGTTGCCGACGATCCGCGCGGCCTCGATGTCGAGCTTCTCCATGAGCTCGTCGATCGCCTCGGCGTAGCCGCTGATCGAGATCTCCGCGACGGGCATCTCGGAGTGGCCGAAGCCTGGCAGGTCGACCGCGATGACCCGGTGGTCGCGGGCGAAGAGAGGGATCTGCTCCAGCCAGTTCTGCCAGCAGCCGGACAGCCCGTGGATGAAGATCACCGGCTCGCCGGTGCCCATGTCGACGATGTTCATCCAGCGACCCTGGACGTGGACCCAGCGCAGGTGCTCCTGCCAGTCGACGTCCATCCACCCCGACCGGCCGACCGCGCCGTAGGCCTCGGCCTCGTTTGTGCGTCTTGCCACACTTGCACCATACCCGCGCTGGCGCGTGCGAATCATGCATCGAGTGCCGCCAGCCGTGTCTCGAAGGCCTGCCTGTCGGCCGCCGGCAGCCGCCCCGCCAGCACTGCAAGCTCCTCCCGCAGCCCTTCGGCCTCGACGGCGTCCAGCAGCGCGTCGAGCATCTCGTCGTCCGAAGCGCGCAGCAGCTTGGCCGCATCGCGCTGCGTGCGCACCTCGAGCTCGACGGCGAAGCGCAGCAGCGGCGCCCACATCCCCTGCTCGTGCGCGGCGCGGATGATCTGGGCGAGGATCGGCCGCCCGAAGCCGGTGCCCAGCGCGGCGACGCGCCGGCGCGACGCGGCGGGCAGCAGCGGCAGCAGCATGAGCAGCTCGGGCCACAGGCCGCGCTGCGTGGCGGCGTCGACGATCGACGACAGCACCGGCCGCGTCTGGATCGGCTTGAGCGCGGCGAAGCGGGCGCGGCTCTCCTGGCTCATCGCCCGCGTGACCGGCAGGACGTCGGCCCACAGGTTGTCGCGCTGGGCGGCCTTGACGAGCCCGGCGAGGACGTCGTCGTCCTGCGCGGCGGCGATGTCGCCGAGCCGCCCGCGCTGCTCGTCGGAGACGTGGCGCAGGACGTCGAGCGCCTCGCGCCAGAGGTCGCAGTCCGTCGCGGTGCGCAGGATGCCGTGCAGGCGCTCGTCGGGGATGATCTCGACGAGCGCGCCGAGCGAGCCCTTGGACTCGACGACGTAGGCGGTGTGCAGCAGCGACTCGTCGTCGACGTTCGCCAGCGCCGCGCTCAGCGCCGCCTCGGAGAGGTGACCGACGAAGCGGCCCATCGTCACGTGGTCGCCGTTGTGCGTGAGCTGCTGGGTGATCGAGGCGATCTGGCGCGGCGGGATCTCGGCGATGACGCGGCTCGCGCGCCGGGGGTCGAGCTGCGCGGCCACCTCGGCGAGAAACGGCGTCGGCAGATGGCCGGCGATGTCGACCGCGCGCGACGGCTCGATCAGGCCCGTGACGCGCGCGGCGAGCAGCGGGCCGAATGCCTTCTCGCCGATCGTCGCGGTGATCTTCGACGGCACGAGCTTCGTGGCCGACGCCACGCGCTGCAGCTGCTGGCGGTCGGCGTCGAACATCGTCGCCGAGGCCTGCTCGCGCACGTCGCGGATGTCCTGCCAGTCGACGTCGCGCAGGTAGGCGATCTCGTCCGGGTCGGTGCGCAGCAGGCGCGCGAGCTTGACGATCTCGACCTCGGATTGGGCGAGGGTCATGGGCGCGAGGAGGCCACTCGGGTCAGCCGAAGAGGATCTTGCGGACGGGGCCGCGCATGAGGCGCGGCACGATGTTCAGGGACTCCTCGAGGCCGTCCTGGAGCTCCTCCTGGCCGAGCGCCTTGGCGTCCTGCAGCAGGTCGGCGAGCGCGAGCAGCTGCTCGTCGGTCAGCTGCGTCAGCCCATCGGGCACCGCGCCTCCCAGCTCCCCTTCGAGAATGTCCACCGCGTCGTCCATCTGCGCCAGAGGGTATGTCGGTGCGGCGCCGCGTTCGGATCAGGCACTGAACCGCGCGGACCGCCGTGCCGTACGTGCGATCGGCAGGGCCGGTGCGCTGGATGCGCATCCACTGCGGCACAGCGGTGCCGCGTCGTTGGCTGGGGTTAGGGCCCGGCGGCCCTGTCGAACATCTGCCGGGCGAGGCGACGCACGCGGGGTCCGTCAGGCCGATGTGCGGTCGAGGTGCTGCAGCACCTCGTGGGCGGCGAGCTCGACCTGCTTGTGACGCCACTCGGCGGCGCGGTAGACGCAGGCGATGAGCGCACTGCGGTGAACCCGTCGCAGGTCGCCGAGAACGACGCGTAGCGCGCCTTCGTCTCGTCCGTGGCCCCTTCGCGGACGCCGAGATGCCACGCCGCGTACTCCTCCCATGAGTGCGTCTCGAGAAACGCGTTCTCGTTCTCGGCGCCGGGCTGGACGAGCGGTGACACACTGCTCGGCGTCATGAGCAGCGCCGACGCCCCGGACATGAGCAGCGCGCCGATCGTCGTCGGCGGCGAGGCCCTGTTCGACCTCGTCGCCGGTGCCGGTGCCGGCGACGGCTCGCTCGCCGGTCACGCCGGCGGCGGTCCGTTCAACGTCGCTCGCACGATCGGGCGGCTGCGCCAGCCGGTGGCCTTCCTCGGGCGCCTGTCGACCGACCGGCTCGGCGCGACCCATGCGCGCATGCTCGCCGGCGACGGCGTCGGCGGCGAGTGCATCGTGCGCACCGCCGACCCGACGACGCTCGCGCTGGCCAGCCTCGACGACGAGGGCGGGGCGAGCTACGGCTTCTACACCGCCGCGACCGCGGCGGCGGGCCTGACGCCGGACGATGCCCTCGCCGCGCTTGCGCCACGGGTCGCGGCGCTGCACGTCGGGACGCTCGGGCTCGTGCTCGAGCCCGTGGCGCACGCGATGGAGGCCGTCGTCGAGCGGTTGGCGGGGGACACCATGGTCGTCGTCGACCTCAACTGCCGCCCGCAGGCGATCGACGAGCCGCGCGCCTACCGCGAGCGGCTCGCGCGCATCGTCGCCCGCAGCGACGTCGTGAAGGCCAGCGAGGAGGACCTCGGCTGGCTGGATCCGAGCGTGCCTGCGCTCGAGGCCGCACGCGCGCTGCTGCGACGTGGACCGGCCACCGTCCTGCTCACGCTGGGCGCGGACGGCGCGATGGTGCTCAGCGCCGGCCACGAGACGGCGATCGCGCCGGTACCCACCCCGGTCGTCGACACGATCGGCGCCGGCGACGCGTTCGGCGGCGGCTTTCTGGCCTGGTGGATCTCCCGCGGCCTGGGCGCCGCCGAGGTCGCGCGCCATGACCTCCTCGTCGGAGCCGCGCAGTACGGGGCGGTGGTCGCGGCGCGCACGGTCGCGCAGGCCGGGGCGTCACCCCCGCGGCTGCCCGAAGCTGCCGCCGGGCGCCCGCTGAACGCCGCCGACCTCTGAGCCGCGCAGCCGCTCAGTAGCCGCCGCGCCAGATGCCGCCGGCGGGCTTGGGCGGCAGCACGTCCCAGCCGTCCATGACGAGCTCGACGCGGCCGTCCCGGGCGAACGCGGTCTGCGCGTTGCCGTTGAAGGTGAAGGTGATCTCCTCCTGGCCGGTCTCGAGCAGCACCACGCCGTAGACGTGGTCGGCCTCGACATCGTGCTCCGTCAGCAGCTTGTGGGCCCGCTCGGCGTCGGGATCGTCCGGGTAGCGCCCGCTCATCTTCACCGGCATGGCGCGAGGGTACTGGCGCTGGGCGGCGTTCGCCACCCTGAGCTGCGGGAAGCCTAGGAGCCTCCTAGACGAGGTCGCGGCTGCGCAGGCGCACTCCGGCCGCGGCGAAGAACAGCGCGATCCAGCCGAGCATGACGAGCGTCGCGACCCCCGGCGACAGCGCGTCGGTCTCGCCGTCGCCGCCGAAGAAGTCGATGTCCTGGATGCCGGCCGGCGCGCCCGCCGTCGGCCCGTACTTCGCGACGTCGGGCGCCAGGCCGAACAGCGCCGGCTCGATGACGAAGCCGAGGATCAGCACGCCGATGATCGCCACGACCTGGTTGCGGACGAGCGCGCCGATGCCGACGCCCAGCGCGCCGACGAGCGCGGCGACGAGCAGGTTGCGCCACAGGACGTCGATGAGATCGGAGAACGCGGCCGTCTCGAAGTCGCGTGAGGACAGGATGATCGTGCCGACGAGCATGATCATCACCGTCACGATCAGCGAGAGCACCACTCCGGCCGCCGCGTAGGCGAGCATCTTGGCGGCCATCAGGCGCAGCCGGTCGGGTGCGGCGAGGATCGTGCCGGTGATCGTCCGGTGGCGCCACTCGCCCGCCATCCCGATCACGCCGAGCAGCATGATGAACAAGCCCGTGAAGTCGGCCGAGAAGAGGTCGCGGGCGTCGCGCGCCGAGAACTCGTCGCTCAGCAGCGCGGTCAGCACGACGACGAGCAGCGAGAGCGCGAGCGTCACGCCGACGACCGCGACGAACGTCCGCGTCGTGCGCAGCTTGAGCAGCTCGGCGCGCAGCAGCGGGGTCACAGCATGGTCCCTTCCCCGGTCAGGGCGAGGAACGCCTGCTCGAGCGAGCGCGTCTGCGGCGCGAGGGCGACGAGGTAGACGCCCGCGTCGCCGGCGACGACACCGACCTCCTCCGGACTCACCCCGGGCACGAGCAACCCGTCGCGGAAAGGCTGAACGCGGTGGCCGGCGGCTTCGAGCGCCCGCGTCAGGCGCTCGTTGTCCTGGGCGCGGACCGCGGTGACGAGACCCTCGTCGCCGCCGAGCACGGACTGCAGCGTGCCGTGCCCGCGCAGCTCCCCGCGCGACACGACGACGACGTCGTCGACGGACTGGGCGACTTCGGCGAGCAGATGGCTGGAGATGAGCACGGCGCGGCCGCGAGCGGCCTGGGCGCGAACGAGATCGCGCATCCACACGATGCCGGGCGGGTCCAGGCCGTTCGTCGGCTCGTCGAGAATCAGGATCTCGGGATCGCCGAGCAGGGCCGCGGCGATGCCCAGCCGCTGGCGCATGCCCATCGAGTAGCCCCCGACGCGGCGGTTCGCGGCCTCCGCCAGGCCGACGTCGGCGAGCACCGTGTCGACGCGCTCGAACGGGTGCTCGCCGGTGGCCGCGAGCACGCGCAGGTGGTTGCGCGCCGTGCGGCCCGGGTGAAAGGACGCGTCCTCGAGCACGGCGCCCACCTTCGTGCTCGGCCGGTCGAGCTCCTCGTAGCGCAGGCCGCCGAACGTCGCGGTGCCGGCGGTCGGGCGCACGAGGCCCAGCAGGGCGCGCAGCGTCGTGCTCTTGCCGGCGCCGTTGGGCCCGAGAAAGCCCGTCACGCGGCCGGCCTCGATGTCGAAGCTCAGGTTGTTGACGGCGAGGACGGAGCCGAAGCGCTTGGAGAGGTCGCGTACCTCGACGGGAGCCATTCGCCCCTCATGATGGCGCACCCGCGTGCGCGGCCGCCAAGCGCAGGCCGCGCGGTGTTGCGCCGTATTGCGGTGCGCTCATCTTCGAATGCCGTGCGAAGGCTGAGTGGCGCCTTCAGCGGTCTCAGCCCGCGAAAGGCGCCACTCGCCGAAGCTCGGCCACGAATCAGCCGAAGTCGATCACGCTGCGGATGCCGTCCTGCGCGTGCATGAGGTCAAAGCCCTTGTTGACCTCGTCGAGCGTGATCCGGTGCGAGAGGAACGCGTCGACGTCGATATCGCCGTCGAGGTAGCGCTGCACGAGCTGCGGCACCTGGTCGCGGCCCTTGACGCCGCCGAACGACGAGCCTGCCACGCGGCGGCCGGTGATCAGCAGCCGCGGGATGATCGCCACCGTCTCTCCTTTGCCGGCGACGCCGCACATCGTCGCCAGGCCCCAGCCCATCCGCGCCGACTCGACGGCCTGGCGCATGACGTCCACCAGGCCGGTCGCCTCGATCGTGTAGTCGGCGCCGAGGCCTCCGGTCATCTCGAGGATCGCCTCGACGACCCCGTCCCCACCCGCCCCCGCCAGCATCACGTCGGTCGCGCCATGGTGGCGGGCCATCTCGAGGCGCTCCTGCGAGAGGTCCACGCAGACGATGCGCTCGGCGCCCTGCAGCCGCGCGCCGGCGACGGCCCCGAGGCCGACCATGCCCGCGCCGAAGACGACGACGGTCGAGCCCTCCTCGACCTTGGCTGTGTACATCGCGGCGCCCAGTCCCGTCGACAGCCCGCAGGCGAACAGGCACGCGCGGTCCAGCGGCGCCTCGGGCGAGACCTTGGCCAGGGCGATCTGCGGCATGACCGTGTACTCGGCGAACGTCGAGGTTCCCATGAAGTGACGGATCGGCTCGCCATTGCGCGACAGCCTTGTCGTCTGATCGGGTAGGTACCCTCGCCCTTGCTGATCGCGAATCGCCAGGCAGAGGTTCGTCTTCGGGCTCTTACAGTGCACGCACTCGCGGCACTGCGGCGAGAAGAGCGTCACGACGTGGTCGCCGACCTGCAACGAATCGACCCCCTCGCCGATCGCCTCGACGACCCCCGCGCCCTCGTGACCGAGCACGGTCGGGGCGTAGCCGGACGGGTCGACGCCCGACGCCGTGTACATGTCGGTGTGGCAGACGCCACACGCCAGGAGGCGCACGAGCACCTCGCCCTGCTTGGGCTCCTCCAGGTCGAGCTCCTGCACGACGAGAGGCTGGCCGAACTCCTCGAGAACCGCGGCGCGCATACGCATGCGCCGCAACCTACCCGCTGACATGGCGCTCGGCTCCAACACCGAGCCGCTGCGCGCCGAGCTGGCCGCCGCCCTGCCCGTTCGGCCCTTCGAGCTGCGCTTCTGGGACGGCAGCCGGCTGCCCGCCACGGTCGGCGACGGCTGCCCGGTCCTCGAGGCGCGCTCGCCGCGTGCGGTGGCCCACGTGCTGCTGGCGCCGGGCCAGCTCGGCCTGAGCCGCGCCTACGTGTCCGGCGAGCTGACGGTCGACGACCTCGACAAGGTGCTCGACCTGCTGCGCGACTGGACGCCGCCGCCGATCGACGCGAGCCGGCGGCGACGGCTGCTGCTCGGCGCGCTGCGCGCGGCCGGGCTCATGCGCCCGCCGCGGCCACCGGCCGTCGAGCTGCGCCCGCGCGGCGCGCGCCACAGCGTCGCGCGCGACGCTCGCGCGGTGCGCCATCACTACGACGTCGCCAACGACTTCTTCGCGCTCTTCCTCGATGACTCGATGACGTACTCGTGCGCGATCTTCGCCGACCCCTCGCGCGACGACGAGCCGCTCGAGTCGGCGCAGGAGCGCAAGCTCGAGACGATCTGCCGCAAGCTCGCGCTGACGCCCGACGAGCGGGTGCTCGACGTCGGCTGCGGCTGGGGCAGCTTCGCCATCCATGCCGCCACCCGCCACGGCGCCGATGTGGTCGGCGTCACGCTCTCCGAGCCGCAGGCGGCGCTGGCGCGCG
>Ga0136633_1003585_pt1 | contig 10156 bp, 11 predicted proteins | sample AntDrymeUQ832206_2_FD_105494 | JGI IMG/M metagenome (GOLD analysis project Ga0136633, IMG submission 105494) | Polar desert sand microbial communities from Dry Valleys, Antarctica - metaG UQ83 (22.06) | ecosystem: Environmental > Terrestrial > Soil > Desert | place: Antarctica: Dry Valley...
AACCTGCCGCCCGGCATACCCGTGAACCTCCCGAACGCGGCACCCGGGCCGCGCGTGAACCTGCCCGACCAGGCCCGCGCCGTCGGCGACGGCGCGCACCCGACGGTGACCCGGATCCCGAACGGCGTCTGGACCCAGATGACCGGTCGCTCGTGGCACCAGGGCTGCCCCGTGGGCCGCTCCAGCCTGCGGCTGCTGCGCGTCAACTACTGGGCCTACGACGGCTACCGCCATCGTGGCGAGGTCGTCGCGCACGTCGACGCCGTCGACAACATGCGGGGCGCGTTGGTCGAGATGTACGAGCGCAAGCTTCCGATCCGCTCGATGTACCGGGTCGACCGATTCGGCTGGTCCAGCCGGCTGCAAGGCGCCGACGACTACCGCTCGATGGCGTCCGGCAACACCTCGGCGTTCAACTGCCGCCATGTGGTCGGCCGCCCCGGGGTGCGCTCGCCGCACACCTACGGGCGCTCGCTGGACGTCAATCCGTGGGAGAACCCCTACCGCGCGTCCGGCGGGTGGGTGCCGAACTCGTGGTGGGTCTCTCGCTCCCACGCGCGTGTGGCCTGGCGTTCCCGCGGGCGCGCCGTGGTCGCGCTGATGGCGCGGCACGGGCTGCGCTGGACCTACGGCACCCAGGACGCCCACCACTTCGACGTCCCGGTCGGCAGCGGCCGCGTGATCGCGCCGCAGGCGCGGGCCTGCGACACCACGGTCTGCCACTAGCGTGCGGGCATGATCGCGTTCCTGACGCCAGGGCCGTCCTCGTGAGCGAGAAGCCGTGCGTCTTCTGCTCGATCGTGGCAGGGGAGATCGCGGCCCACATCGTCTACGAGGACGACGACTTCGTCGCGTTCCTCGACGCCCGGCCGGTCTTCAAGGGCCACACGCTGCTGGTCCCGCGCGATCACCTCGACACGCTGCCCGACCTGCCGGCCTCGCTGCGAGACCCGTTCCTCGCGCTCGCGCAACTGCTCGCAACCGCGATGAAGGAGGCACTGGGCGCGCAGGGGAGCTTCGTGGCGGTCAACAACACCGTCAGCCAGTCGGTGCCGCACCTGCATCTCCACGTGGTGCCGCGCACCAAGGGCGACGGTCTGCGGGGATTCTTCTGGCCGCGCACGGCGTACGCCGACGCCGAGGAAGCGAGCCAGTTCGCGGCCCGGCTCGCTGCGGTCCTACAGTGATCTGCGCACTACCCCCGAACAGATGGAGTTGACATGGGTCGATTCGACGGACGCGTCGCCGTGGTCACCGGGGCCGCGCGCGGCATCGGCTACAGCACCGCACAGCGGTTCGCCCAGGAGGGCGCCCGGGTCGCGGTCATCGACCTCGACGAGGGTGCCGCGAAGAAGGCGGCTGCCGCTCTTCCCGGCGCTGACCACCCCAAGACGAGCCACGTCGGCATCGGCTGCGATGTCACCGACGCGACGAGCGTCGAGGCCGCGATCGAGAAGGTCGTCGCCGAGCTCGGCGGCATCCACATCCTGGTCAACAACGCCGGCATCACCCGCGACAACCTGCTCTTCAAGATGACCGAAGAGGACTGGGACATGGTCGTGGGCGTCCACCTGAAGGGCGCGTTCCTGATGACCCGCGCCGCCCAGAAGCACTTCGTGGCCCAGAAGTACGGCAAGATCCTCAACCTCTCCAGCGTCTCGGCGCTGGGCAACCGCGGCCAGGCCAACTACTCGGCCGCCAAGATGGGCATCCAGGGCTTCACCCGGACCCTGGGCCTCGAGCTCGGCCCCTTCGGCGTGAACGCCAACGCGATCGGCCCGGGCTTCATCGCCACCGACATGACCGACGCGACGGCAGCACGGCTCGGGATCCCGGTCGAGGAGTTCCGCGCGATGAGCGCCGAGGCCAACCCGGTCCGCCGGGTCGGGTTCCCGGAGGACATCGCGGCCGCGGCCGCCTTCCTGTGCAGCGACGAAGCCTCCTACATCACCGGCCAGACGCTGTACGTCGACGGTGGCGCCAAGCTCGGCTGACTCGGGCGCGCCTCACCTGGGCGTGCTTCGCCGGCCCGCACACTTGTCCCCGCACCACCCTCGAACCAAACGGAGCTGTTCACCGTGCGTCGCATCCGCCTGACCACCCCTGCCCGACTTGCCGCCACCCTGCTCGCGACCACCCTGGTGTTGGCTGCGTGTGGGGGTGACGAGGAGACCCCCGCAGAGGACGAGGCCGGGGTCCCCGGGCAGGAGATCGCCGCAGGCTCGGAGTTTCTCTCGACCTGGCCGCTCACCGGCCTCGACGTCGAAGGGGACGAGACCTCGGCCAAGACCCACCCGGTCATGGTCACCAAGATCGACAACACCTCGTCCAGCGCTCCGCAGCTCGGCCTCGGTTCGGCGGACCTGGTCGTGGAGGAGCTGGTCGAGGGCGGCATGACGCGGCTCGCGGTCTTCTTCTACTCCGACATCCCCGAGACCGTCGGCCCGGTCCGCTCGATGCGCGCCAGCGACATCGGCATCGTGTCCCCGGTCGACGCCCAGGTCGTCACCAGCGGCGCCGCGCCGGTCACGATCAGCCGGATCAGCCAGGCCGGCATCAAGTTCTTCGGCGAGGGCGCTGCCGGGTTCTCCCGCGCGAGCGACCGCAGCTCGCCGTACAACCTGATGGCCAACCTGAGCACGCTGCTCGATGCCCAGAAGGACGCCAAGGAAGCCCGACCCGACGACTACCTGCCGTGGGGCGACGCGGACGACCTGCCGAAGGGCAAGAAGGCCACCGCGATCGCGGCCGGCTTCGGCGGCCAGACGACCAACTGGGCCTTCCGTGACGGCGGCTACGTCAACGAGAACTCCTACGCCGCCGACGGCGACGAGTTCCCCACCGACACCGTGCTGGTGCTGCGGGTCCAGGTCGGCGACGCCGGCTACCGGGACCCGGCCGGCAACCCCGTGCCCGAGACCAAGCTCGAGGGCACCGGCCCGGCCTTCCTCTTCCACAACGGCAGGGTCGTGACCGGCACCTGGAAGAAGAGCGGCCTCGAGGACACCATCAGCCTGTCGACCAAGAAGGGCAAGCTGACTGTCCCGGCTGGCCACACCTGGATCGAGCTGGTCCCGCAGACCGGCGGCACGCTCAACTACAACTGACCACTCGTCGTCGGCAGGCGATCACTCGGTGGAAGCTGAGGGCTGCGGTCAACTCGGCGGAGCGTCAGGCACCGTTTCGGTGACGGGTTCGGTGGCTGACGCACCGCCAGTTCGGTGTGTCGACGCCGACACGCTCCGTAGCGGTGTCTCATGCACCTTCCGGGTTCCGGATTCGGTGCCTCACTCACCGCTGCCCCCACCGGGCCGGCCGTCAGCCACCGATCAGAAGGCCACTTCTCAGACGGGCGGGGCCTGGGGGAGGTCGACGCCGCTGTCGGCGAGCGCCTGCATGCCGGCGAGGATGAAGGTGATCGCGGCCTCGACGCGCATGGCCGCGGCGATCGGGTCCGCGGACGTCGAGACCGACTCGCCGGCCGAGGACATCGCCCCGAAGAAGATCCGGGTGAAGGTCTCGGTCATCGCCTCGTCGAGCTCCCACTCGCCGGCCTCGAGCACCGAGCCGACGATGTCGAGCACGTTGGCGAAGGTGGAACGCTCCTCCTGCTCGCGGAACCGCGCGTAGCCGAGCGCGGCCGGGCCCTCGAGGATCACGATCCGTCGGTAGCTGGGCTGTTGGACGACGTCGAGGAACGCCCGCAGGCCGGCCAGTGCCTTGGCCCACGGGTCGACGTGGCCGTTGAGCGAGGCCTGGATGGTGCGCGCGGCCTCGCTCTCGACCCGCTCGAAGACCGCCTCGAAGAGCGCCTGCTTGCCGCTGAAGTGGTGGTAGAGCGCGCCCTTCGTGACCTCGGCGCCCGCCACGATCGCGTCCAGCGACGCCGCGGCGTACCCGTGTTCGGTGAACAGCTGCTCGCCCATGTCGATGAGGGCGAGACGGGTCGCTGCGGAGTACTGCTGGCGCCGGGACGGCACCCGCGGGACCAGCTTGGACACCGTCGACTTGCTCATGCGGACCCTTCGCTCATTCGGGGGAGTGTAGGCGAGGAGGCGGGTCCCGTGTGGGTCAGATCACCAGGCGTCACTTTGCATACCGCGAGTACGGCTACGTACTCTAAGTACGTACTACCGGTATGTGAGTTCATCTCGACCCACCTAAGGAGCCGACCATGACCTGGAACGCCCATCAGACCCGCGGGGAGATCCTCCGCGCTGTGTCCGCAGCCGCCGATGTCCGTCGTGACGGCGTGCTGCCGCTGGACGTCGCCGGTGCCCGTACGGCGTTCGCCGACGAACTCGACCTGCTCGGCGCCCTGCAGCTGCGCTGGCACACCCGGCTCGCGGGCCAGATCGAACGCGCCCTCATGAGCCAGCCGCTCGACCTCGAACAGGCCGTCGTCACGGCGTGGCAGGCCACCGCCGACGAGCTCCCCGGCATCCGCGCCGTCGTGGACCGTCACCGTGAACACCCGCTGGATGAGGCCATGGCCGACGCGATGGCCGTCGCCACCCACAAGGAGCACGCCGCCCTGGCCGTGATGGCGGGCCTGGCCGGCATCGCCGACCCCGGCGGCGCCCGCGTGGGCGCGCTGATCGAGGAGAAGGCGCGCGCCGGCCACCGGACCGTCCGACGTCCCGGTGTCCACGCCGCCCCGAACCTGATCGGCCGGCTCAAGGCGGCTCTCGCCGCCTGACCTGCACCCCTCGTACGCAGGCACCGGTTCGGTCATGATGGACGCATGGGAGGGGCGAAGCAGGAACTGCGAGCGGGCATGCTGCTTCTCGCCACGCCCCAGCTCCTCGATCCGAACTTCTCCGACACCGTCGTGCTGCTCCTCGACGTCGATGACGACGGCGCGCTCGGCGTCGTGCTCAACCGGCCGACCCCCGTCGCGGTCAGCGAGGTCCTCGCCGATTGGCATGCGGTGGTGGCGGAGCCCGAGGTGCTCTTCCAGGGCGGCCCGGTCAGCACGGAGGGCGCGCTCGCGATCGGCTGGCTGCGTGACACCGGGGACGTCCCGCTCGGATTCCGAGAGGTGCACGGCCCGCTCGGCGTCGTCGACCTCGACACCCCGGTCGAGCTGATCGACGGCACGCTGACGGCGATGCGGATCTTCGCCGGGTACGCCGGCTGGGGGGTTGCCCAGCTCGACGGGGAGATCGATGAGGGCAGCTGGTACGTCGTCCCGGCGCAGCCGCCGGACGTGTTCCGCGAGGACAGCACGGACCTGTGGCGCGACGTGATGCGTCGCCAGCCGGGGCAACTCGCCTGGCGCTCCACACGCCCGGTCGACCCGGACCTGAACTAGCCGGACCTGAACTAGACTCCGCGATCATGACCTCCCTCGGATTCGGCCCCGGCACCGACACGATCGAGGACCGTCGTACGGTCCCGACCGACGAGGGTGACCACGAACGGTTCTCCCACTACGTCCCCAAGGACAAGCTGACCGAGGCGATGGTCATGGGCACCCCCGTGATCGCGCTCTGCGGCAAGGTGTGGGTGCCGAACCGCGCCCCCGAGAAGTTTCCGGTCTGCCCGGCCTGCAAGGAGATCTGGGAACAGATGAAGTCAGGTGGACCCGACAAGGGCGGAGACTCAGGCCAAGGTTCCGGGGAGTGACCGGACGGCTCGAGCCGGTCCCCCTCTCACCCGCGTGGCCCGACCGCGCTGCCTGGGGGACGGCCACGTCACTGCGCGCCTGGCAGACCGCGGCGCTGCACGACTACTTCGACCGGTCGCCGCGCGACTACCTGGCGGTCGCGACGCCGGGTGCGGGCAAGACGACGTTCGCGCTCTCGGTCGCGGCCGAGCTGATCGGCCGTCGCATCGTCGACCGGGTCACGGTCGTCGCCCCGACCGAGCACCTCAAGAACCAATGGGCCGAGGCGGCCGCCCGGGCCGGGATCCCGCTCGACCCGACCTACAGCGCCGGCAAGGGCAAGACGTCGACCGACTTCGTCGGCATCGCCGTGACGTACGCCGGAGTGGCGGTCAACCCGCTGGCGATGCGGATCCGCACCGAACGCTTCAAGACGCTGGTCATCCTCGACGAGGTGCACCACGCGGGCGACGCGCTGTCGTGGGGCGAGGGGGTCCGTGAGGCGTTCCAGCCCGCGGCCCGCCGGCTGGCGCTGACCGGCACCCCGTTCCGGTCCGACGTCAACCCGATCCCGTTCGTCACCTACGAGCCGGTGCCCGAGGAGGGCGCCGGCGTCCGGGTCAGCGTCCCCGACTTCACCTACGGCTACGCCCACGCGCTCGCCGACCACGTCGTACGCCCCGTGATGTTCCTGGCCTACTCCGGCGACATGCAGTGGCGCACCCGCGCCGGCGACGAGGTGGCCGCCCGTCTGGGCGAACCCCTCACGAAGGACCTGACGGCGCAGGCGCTGCGCACCGCACTCGATCCCGAGGGTTCCTGGATGCCGGCGGTGCTGGCGGCGGCCGACCGGCGGCTCTCGGAGGTACGCCGCCACGTACCCGACGCGGGTGGGCTGGTGATCGCCACCGACCAGGACTCCGCGCGGGCCTATGCCGCACTGCTGGCGACGATCGCGGGGGAGAAGCCGACCGTGGTGCTCTCCGACGAGAAGGCGGCGTCGAGGAAGATCTCGGAGTTCAGCGGCAACGAGAAGCGCTGGATGGTCGCGGTCCGGATGGTGTCCGAAGGTGTCGACGTGCCGCGCCTGGCCGTGGGGGTCTGGGCGACGACGACCGCGACCCCGCTGTTCTTCGCGCAGGCGGTGGGCCGGTTCGTGCGCGCCCGCAACCGTGGCGAGAGCGCATCGGTGTTCTTGCCGTCGGTGCCGACGCTGCTCGGCTATGCCGCGGAGCTCGAGGCGCAGCGCGACCACGTGCTCGGTCGCACGATCAAGAACGAGGACGACATCTTCGCCGCCGAGCGCGATCTGCTGGCCGCGGCGGAGGCGGGGGAGGGTGCCTCGGACGAGCTCGCGTTCCCTGGTTACCAGGCGCTCGGTTCCGAGGCCCGCTTCGACCACGTCCTCTACGACGGCGACTCGTTCGGCCACTCCGGCGAGGTGGACGTGGGCTCGGAGGAGGAGATGGACTTCCTCGGCATCCCGGGTCTCCTCGAGCCCGACCAGATGCGCGCCCTGCTCCACACCCGGCAGCAGGAGCGCGCCGCTCGACGACGCCCGGAGCCTGCCGCGGACTCGGTCGAGCAGGTGACGACCCACGAGCAGCTCGCGGTGCTGCGTCGGGAGCTCAACGGACTCGTCGCCGCCTGGCACCACCGCACCGGCCAGGCCCACGGCATCACCCACGCCGCGCTCCGCAAGGACTGCGGCGGCCCGGCCGCGGCGATCGCCAACGCCGACCAGCTGCAGGCCCGGATCGACCGGGTCCGGGACTGGGCCGCGCGCCGAACGTCGTGACCCCGGGACAACTAGAGTCCAGTCATGGTGGCTGAGACATCGCAGACCCTGGATCGTGGGATCCGGGTCCTGATGGCGCTCGCAGCCGCCCCGCAGGGGCTCTCCATCACCGCGCTGGCCGAGACGATCGGGATCAACCGCACCGTCGTCTACCGCCTGGTCAGCACCCTGGAGCAGCATGCGCTCATCCGCCGCGACAGTCACGGCCGACTCCATGTCGGGCTCGGGGTGCTGCACCTCGCCACCGCCGTCCAGCCGGTGCTGCGCGACGTCGCGATCCCGGTGCTGCGTCAGCTTGCCGAGCGGGTCGGCTGTACGGCTCACCTGACGGTCGCCGACGGTGACGAGGCACTCGCGCTCGCGGTGATCGAGCCGTCGTGGACCGACTTCCACGTCAGCTACCGCGTCGGCGCCCGCCACCCGCTCACCCGAGGAGCCGCCGGCAAGGCGATCCTCGAGCTGCGTGGCGACCGCGGGGCGCCGTACGTCGCCACCGCAGGGGAGCTCGAGGCCGGAGCGCGTGGCCTGGCTGCGCCGGTGCGCGGCGTCGCCGGCCTCGAGGCGAGCGTCGGGGTGGTCACGCTGGTCGACCTCGACGTCCCGCAGCTGGGCCCGATCGTGGCCGAGGCCGCCGACCGGCTGGCACGGCTGCTCCGCTGAGCCGGGCTCGCGGCCTCGTTTAGGTAGGTAACGGGCCGCTGGTGTCGCTACTGCGGCGTAGGAACACCGCACCAGCGAACTCACAGGCCCGTTACCCAGCCGGGGGGGAGGGCTAGCTCAACGCCAGCGGTAGCACCCGGAACGGCACCTGCGTGGCGAGTGCGATCACGGTCGAGGACCGGACGATCGCGGGATCATGGAGGACCAGGTCGATGACCCGCTGGAGGTCGGTGTTGGAGCGCGCCACCACCCGCGCCCACATGTCGCCGGCACCGGTGATGGTGAACGCCTCGAGCACCTCGGGGATGGTGGCGAGGTGGCGCGCGACCGTGTCGTGGCCGGCGCCCTGCCGGATCTCGAGGGTGAGGAACCCGGTCACCGGGTAGCCCAGCGCCTCCGACGACAGCTCCGGACCCCAGCCGGTGATGACACCGGTCGCCGTCAGCTTGTCGAGCCGCGCCTGCACCGTGCCGCGGGCCACGCCGAGTCGCCGTGACGTCTCCAGCACGCCGATCCGCGGCTCGCGGCTGAACAAGGCCAGCAATCTGCCGTCAAGATCGTCCATGTGACCTCCTTCAGTGGGCAGTGTGCACAGTGTTTCGTCGTACTGTTGCACAAGTTGCCAGACCGCGACAGGCTGACGCCATGACTGACACCACCGTGAATTCGACGCTCACCGTCCTCACCCACGAGGAGGAGCAGGCCGGCCTCACCCTCGAGCAGCTGCAGCAGCTCGTCGGTCTGGTCGAGTACGACGCGACCAGCGACCCGTTCCCGGTGATCGCGATGGACGCGATCTGCTTCGTGGTGGGCAACGCCACCCAGGCCGCGAACTTCTACCAGCTCGCCTTCGGCATGGAGCTCGAGGCCTACCGCGGCCCGGAGAACGGGCTGCGCGACGCCAAGGTGTTCGTGCTGCGGTCGGGCTCGGCGCGGTTCGTGCTCGCCGGTGGCGTCACCCCCGACTCGCCGCTGCTGGAGCACCACCGCAAGCACGGCGACGGCGTGGTCGACCTGGCGCTGGAGGTGCCGGATGTCGACCAGTGCATCGAGCACGCGCGGTCCGTGGGTGCCACCATCCTCGACGAGCCCTACGACATCTCAGACGAGCACGGCACGGTGCGGATGGCTGCTATCGCGACGTATGGCGAGACCCGGCACAGCCTGGTCGACCGCTCGCGCTACGACGGCCCCTACCTGCCCGGCTTCGTGGCCGCCACGACCACTGTCACTCGTCGCGAAGGCCACCCGAAGCGGCTGTTCCAGGCCATCGACCACTGCGTCGGCAACGTGGAACTGGGCCGGATGGATGAGTGGGTCGAGTTCTACAACAAGGTGCTCGGCTTCACGAACATGGCGGAGTTCATTGGCGACGACATCGCCACCGACTACTCAGCGCTGATGTCCAAGGTCGTCGCGAGCGGCAACCACCGGGTGAAGTTCCCCCTCAACGAACCGGCGATCGCGAAGAAGAAGTCGCAGATCGACGAGTACCTCGAGTTCTACGACGGCGCCGGCTGCCAGCACATCGCGCTCGCCACCGGCGACATCCTGCGCACCGTCGACATCCTGCGTGAGCACGGCATCCAGTTCCTCGAGACCCCCGACAGCTACTACGACGACCCGGCGCTGCGCGAGCGCATCGGCGACGTCCGGGTGCCGATCGAGGAGCTGAAGAAGCGCAAGATCCTGGTCGACCGCGACGAGGACGGCTACCTGCTCCAGATCTTCACCAAGCCGATGGGCGACCGGCCGACGGTCTTCTACGAGTTCATCGAGCGGCACGGCTCGCTCGGCTTCGGCAAGGGCAACTTCAAGGCACTGTTCCAGGCCATCGAGCGCGAGCAGGACTTGCGCGGCAACCTCTGACCGGGGCGGGCTACTCGCCGAGCGGGGCGCCGTCGCAGCAGTTCGCCTTCATGTGGCAGTGCGGGCACAGCCACCGGGTGGAGATCGGGTCGAACTGCTCCCCGCAGTAGTCGCACGGCATGAGGCTGACGGTACGCCGAGCGCGGCTGAACGCTCAGCCGTGCGCGCGGGCGTGTCGTGGCTCACTCCGAAAGTTCGAGCAGATCGCCAATCCGAAGTGG
>Ga0136633_1003586_pt1 | contig 10153 bp, 7 predicted proteins | sample AntDrymeUQ832206_2_FD_105494 | JGI IMG/M metagenome (GOLD analysis project Ga0136633, IMG submission 105494) | Polar desert sand microbial communities from Dry Valleys, Antarctica - metaG UQ83 (22.06) | ecosystem: Environmental > Terrestrial > Soil > Desert | place: Antarctica: Dry Valley...
ATGGCCAGCGTCGCCGCCGCCCTGTTCGACCACCCGTCCCGGCGCATGGCCGTGGTCGGCGTCACCGGCACCAACGGCAAGACGACTACCACCCACTTCCTCCGTGCCGTGCTCGAGGCCGACGGCCGCCGCGCCGCGGTCATCGGCACCCTGTCGGGCGTGCGCACCACCCCCGAGGCCCCCGAGCTCCAGTCGCACCTGGCCGAGTTGGCCGGCGAGGGGTTCGACGCAGTGGCCATGGAGGTCAGCTCCCACGCTCTGGTGCAGCACCGGGTGGATGCGGTGCGGTTCGCAGTGGCGGTGTTCACCAACCTGAGCCAGGACCACCTGGACTTCCACGGCACGATCGACGACTACTTCGCAGCCAAGGCGTCCCTGTTCGACCCGGAGCGGGCGACGGTGGGCGTGGTCAACGGCGACGACCCGTGGGGCCGCCGGCTCCTCGAGTCGGCCAGGCTCCCGACCCGCGCCTTCTCCCTCGCCGAGGCCGTCGACCTCCACGCCGACCGCTCGGGCAGCAGTTTCGCGTGGGAGGGCGAGCCCGTCCGCCTGCGACTGGTGGGGACGGTCAACGTGGCCAACGCCGTGGCCGCCGCCGCCGCAGCCCGGGAGTTGGGCGTGGAGGCGCCGGCCGTGGCCGAGGGGCTGTCGAATCTGGCGTCGGTGCCGGGCCGCAACGAGCCCGTCGACCGCGCCCAGCCCTTCTCGGTGCTGGTCGACTACGCCCACACGCCGGAGGCGCTGGAGCAGACGCTCGCCGGCGCCCGCCGGATGGCCGGCGACAACCGGGTGCTGGTGGTGTTCGGCTGCGGTGGCGACCGCGACCGGACCAAGCGTCCCCTCATGGGCGAGGCGGCCACCCGGTTGGCCGACATGGCCGTCCTCACCTCCGACAACCCCCGCAGCGAGGACCCGCAGGCCATCATCGACGCGGTGCGAGCCGGCGTCCGCCGCACCGAGGTCCTCACCATCGAGCCCGACCGGCGGGCCGCCATCGCTCTCGTCCTCGACGCCGCCCGCCCGGGCGACGTGGTCGTGCTGGCCGGCAAGGGCCACGAGACCACCCAGGTGGTCGGCGGCCGGGTCCTGCCCTTCGACGACCGCGCCGTCGCCGCCGAGCTCCTTGGAACGCTGGCGGGAGTCAAGTGGTAGCGCTCCTGATCGCCGGGGCGGTGTCTCTGATGGCCGCCATCCTGGGGACGCCGATCCTCATCCGGTCGCTGCAGTCGCGAGGCATCGGCCAGCGGATCCGCGACGACGGCCCTCAAGGCCACTTCTCCAAGGCGGGGACGCCCACCATGGGCGGCATCACCATGGTGGGGGCCATGGCCTTCGGCTACGTGGCCAGCCACCTCTACACGGGAGCGGTGTTCACCGCCGCCGGCGTGCTGGTCGTCGCCGTCATCCTGGGCGCGGCCGGCGTCGGCCTGCTCGACGACTGGATCAAGATCTCCCGCAACCGCAGCCTGGGCCTCAACAAGTCAGCCAAGGCCGGCACCTTGATCGCCGTGTTCCTGGTCTTCGCCGTCCTGGCCGTCTACAAGGCCAAGGTCAACACCGACCTGTCCTTCGCCCGCTCGATCGACATCAGCCTGGCCAACCCGGTCTACATCGTCTGGGCCATCGTCATCCTGCTCGCCATCTCGAACGCGGTGAACCTCTCCGACGGCCTCGACGGGCTGGCGGCCGGCTCGGCTATGTATGGCTTCGGGGCCTTCGTGTTCATCGGGTTCTGGCAGTTCCGCCATCCGGAGTGCTACGGCGTGGGACCCGCCCTCGACCTTTCGCTGATCGCCGCCGCCCTGGCCGGGAGCTGCGCCGGCTTCCTCTGGTGGAACGCGGCGCCGGCCAAGATCTTTATGGGCGACACCGGCTCGCTGGCCCTTGGCACCGGCCTCGGCGCCCTGGCCCTCACCACCAACACCCAGCTGCTGCTGCCGGTGGTCGGCGGCCTGTTCGTAATGATCACCACGTCGGTGGTCATCCAGGTGGCGGTGTTCCAGGTCTTCCACCGGCGGGTGTTCCGCATGGCGCCGATCCATCACCACTTCGAGCTCGTGGGCTGGCCGGAGACCACGGTCATCGTGCGGTTCTGGATCCTGGCGTCGCTGTGCACCGCCGTCGCCATCGGGCTCTTCTACGCCGACTTCCTACAGAGCGGGTGCCGGGGGGCGAGTCTTGGCTGACCAGAACGACGACGCAGAACTGCGAGTGCCCGACGAGGACGCGGTCTCCGAGGACGCCGTGCCCGAGGAGACGGATGCAACCGATGAGCCTGCGCCGGCCGAGCCGTCGCATGCGGTGTCGGCGCCGGCCGAGCCGCCGGTGATGCCGGCGTCGGTGGCGCCGCCGGGGCCGTCGACGTCGCCCGCTGAGTCCGCCGGCGAGCGGGCGCTCGTGGTCGGCCTCGGTCGCAGCGGCCAGGCCGTGGCCCGCCACCTCCTGGTGCGGGGTACGGCCGTGGCTGCCGTGGACGACGCCCCGAGCGACGACGCCCGCGCTGCGGCGGCCGCACTCGGCGTCATGCTGGTCGAGCGCCCGACGATCGACGCGCTGGCCAACCTGGTCGTCCGGGCCGACGTGATCGTCCCCAGCCCCGGCGTCCCCGCCTCCCACCCGGTCTACGGCCTGGCCCGGGCCGCGGGCGTGCCGGTCCGCGGCGAGGTCGAGCTGGCGTCGCGCTGGTCCATCTGCCCGCTCGTCGCCGTCACCGGCACCAACGGCAAGACCACGGTCACCAGCCTCATCTCGGAGATGCTCGGGGCCTCGGGCGTCCCGTCGATCGCGGCGGGGAACATTGGCCTGCCTCTGAGCGACGCGGTGGCCGACGAGGACCTCAAGGTCGTGGTGGCCGAGGTGTCGTCGTTCCAGCTGGCGTTCGCCGAGTCGTTCCGCCCCGTCGTGGCCGTGTGGCTGAACCTGGCCCCCGACCACCTCGACTGGCACGGCGACCTCGACTCCTACGTGGCGGCCAAGGCCCGCATCTGGGCCAACCAGACCCCGGCCGACGTGGCCGTCGTCAACGCCGACGACCCCGTCGTCATGGCCCAGGCCGCCTCCGCCCCGTCGAGGGTGGTCACGTTCGGTCTCACCACGGGCGACTACACCGTGGTCGACGGGTGGCTGCGGGGCCCCAACGGTCCCATCATCGAGGTCTCCGCCCTCTCCCGCTCCCTGCCCCACGACGTGGCCAACGCCCTGGCGGCCACGGCCGCAGCGCTGGCCGGCGGGGCGACAGTGCCGGGCGTGAGGAACGCCCTCACCGCCTTCGCTCCGCTGCCCCACCGGCTCACGCTCGTCGCCTACTCCGGTGGCGTCCGCTGGTACGACGACTCCAAGGCCACCAACCCCCACGCCGCGGTCGCCGCCGTGCGGGGGTTCGAGTCGGTCGTGCTCGTCGCCGGCGGGCGCAACAAGGGCCTCGACCTGTCCGAGCTGGCCGAGATCGCCGACAGGGTCCGGGCCGTCGTCGCCATCGGGGAGGCGACGTCGCAGGTGGTGGCCGCCTTCGAAGGCCGCACTCCTGTCCACCCCGCCCGCAACATGGTCGAGGCGGTGGCCGCCGCCGCCGACGCGGCCAAGCCGGGCGACGTCGTGCTGCTGTCGCCGGGCTGCGCGTCGTTCGACTGGTACCGCTCCTACGCCGAGAGGGGCGACGACTTCGCCTCGGCCGTTCACGCCCTGCTGGAGGCGCACAGTGCTGACTAGAAGCCGGCTGACTAGGAACCCGCCCACCCCGAAGGCGAAGGCGAAGAAGGCCCTCCCGGGACCGCCCGTCGACGACACGGGCTGGGTCCTGCTGGCCGCAGTGGTGGCCATGCTGTGCACGATCGGGCTGATGATGGTGCTGTCGGCATCGTCGGTGGAAGGGCTGCGCAGCTACGGCGGCGCGTGGGTGTTCTTCCAGCGCCAGCTTCTGTGGGTGGCCATCGGCTCGGCGGTGCTGGTCGGGGCCGCCCTGTCGGACTACCGCCGGTGGCGGCGGGCGGTCACCCCGCTGCTCGCCGGGTCGTTCATCCTGCTGCTGCTCGTGCTCCTACCGGGCGTGGGCATCACCGCCGGCGGGTCGTCACGTTGGCTGGGGATCGGGTCGTTCCGGATCCAGCCGTCGGAGCTGGCCAAGCTGGCCGTGCTGCTGTTCGGCGCTGACCTGATCGCCCGCCGGGCCCTGCTGGTCGCCGACTTCAACAGCGTCATGAAGCCCCTTCTGGTCACGACCGGCCTGGTCAGCGCGCTGGTGCTGGTCCAGCCCGACATGGGCACCACCCTGCTCATGGTCTTCATCGCCTTCGTCCTGATGTTCGTGGGCGGCGTGCCGCTCAAGCCCATGGTCGGGCTGAGCAGCGCGGCCATGGTCGCGTCGGTCGTCATGGCCAAGGCCGAGGCCTACCGGTGGGAGCGAGTGTCGTCGTTCCGGGACCCCTTCGCCGACTTCGAGAACACCGGCTACCAGGTGGCCCAGTCGCTCGTGGCCCTGGGCACCGGCCAGGTCGGCGGCGTCGGCCTGGGCGCCAGCCGGGCCAAGTGGGGCTACCTGCCCAATGCCCACACCGACTTCATCTTCGCCATCGTCGGCGAGGAGCTGGGCCTGATCGGCACGTTCGGCGTGGTCGGCCTCTTCGTGGCCTTCGCCGTGCTCGGCATCCGGACCGCCCTCCGGGCGCCCGACCGTTTCGGCACCCTCGTCGCCGCCGGCGTCACCGCCTGGGTGTGCGGGCAGGCCGTCGTCAACATGGGCGCGGTCACCAGCCTGCTGCCCGTCACCGGCGTGCCCCTGCCGTTCGTGTCCTTCGGCGGCTCGTCGCTGGTGGTCACCATGGCCGCCACGGGCATCCTCCTGAACATCGCCCGCCAGTCCCAGCCGCGTCCGTCCAAAGTGGCTGACGCTGCTTCATGAGTGAAACCTGGGCCATGATCGCCGGCGGGGGGACGGCGGGCCACGTCGTCCCCGGCCTGGCCGTCGCCCGTGCCCTCGTCGCCCGGGGCCATCCGTCGGAGACGATCCACTGGGTCGGCGGGCAGCGGGGCACCGAGGGCGCCATGGTGAACGCCGCCGGGTTCGAGGCCACCCTGCTGCCGGGCCGGGGCATCCAGCGCAAGCTGACCACCGACAACGTCGCCGCGGTGTGGGGCCTGACCCGGGCCGGAGCCGAGGCGATGTCGCTCGTCCGGCAGCGGCGACCGGCGGTGGTGCTGGCCATGGGCGGGTGGGCCAGCGTGTCGTGCGCCATGGCTGCGGTCGCCCTGCGGGTGCCCGTGGTGGTGGCCGAGCAGAACGCCGTGCCGGGCGCGGCCAACCGCCTGGTCGGCCAGTTCGCCAAGGCCGCGGCCGTGCCCTTTCCCGGCACCCCGCTGCCCCGGGCCGTCGTCACAGGCAATCCCGTCCGGGCCGAGATCCTGGCCGTCGACCGCAGCGCGGGTGGTCGGGCTGCGGCCCGCGCCGCTCTGGGCCTCGGAGGCCGGCGGGTGGTGTGCGTGTTCGGTGGCTCGCTGGGCGCCCTGCGCCTGAACGATGCCGTGATGGGCGCCCTCGAGATGTGGAAGGCGCAGGACAAGAGCGACCTGGCCGTGCGCCACGTGATCGGCGAGCGGGACTGGGCGTCGGTCACCGGCCGGGTGCCCGACCTTCCCGCCGGCGGGATCTTCTACCAACCGGTCCGCTACGACGACCAGCGGGAACTGTCGCTCGCCGCCGCCGACCTCGCGGTGTCCCGGGCGGGCGGGAACACGGTGGCCGAGCTCGCCGCCGCCGGCGTGCCGTCGGTGCTCGTCCCGCTGCCCGGCGCGCCGGGCGACCACCAGACGTTGAACGCCCGGGCCCTGTCCGACAACGGGGCGGCGGTCCTCGTCGTCGACGCAGAGATGACGGCGGCCCGCCTGCTGGCCGAGGTCGACGCCCTGCTGGGCGACCCCGCCCGCCTCCAGGCGATGGAGACGGCGGCCGGGGGCGTCGCCCGTCGGGACGCAGCCGAAGCGGTGGCGGCGCTGATGGAGGCCCATGCCGAGCGGCGGTGAGGGCTTCGACCTGTCGGGCCCGCTGTCGATCCACGTCGTGGGGCTGGGCGGCGCGGGCATGAGCGCCATCGCCGAGGTGCTGGCCGCCATGGGGCACCGGGTCTCGGGGAGCGACCTGCGGGCGTCGCCCGTGCTCGACCGGCTGTCGGCCCTGGGCATCGACGCCCGGGTCGGCCACGACGGCGCCAATGTCGGCGCGGGCGTCGATGCGGTCGCGGTGTCGACTGCCATCGGTCCGGACAACCCCGAGGTGGTGGCGGCCCGGGCCGCCGGCGTCCCGGTCCTCCGCCGGGCCGACGTGCTCGCCGCGTTGACGCAACTCCGGCGGACCATCGCCGTCGCCGGTACCCACGGCAAGACGACCACTTCGGCCCTGCTCGCCTGCGCCCTGACTGCGGCCGGCCTCGAGCCGTCGTTCGTGGTGGGTGGCGAGATCGCCTCCTTCGGCACCGGGGCCCGATGGGGGAGCGGCGAGTGGCTGGTGGTGGAGGCCGACGAGAGCGACGGCACCTTCCTCGACCTCGAGGTGGAGGTCGCCGTCGTCACTAGCGTCGAGCCCGACCACCTCGAGCACTACGGCAGCTTCGACGCTTTGGTCGATTCGTTCGCCCTGTTCCTGGCTGCTGCGGGCGGGGCCCGGCTGGTGTGCGCCGACGACCCGATCGCGTCCAAGGTCGGCGTCGGCGTCGGCGCCGCCACCTACGGTTTCCATCCCGCCGCCGGCGTGCGGATCGACGGGTACGGGAGTGTCCGGGGGGCGACGTCCTTCGTCCTGGGGCGGGACGGGGCCGACCTCGGCCGGGTGCAGGTCCCGCTACCGGGCCGCCACAACGCCCGCAACGCCGCCGCCGCCATCGCCGCCGCCCTGCTGGCCGGCGCCTCCTTCGCCGGCGCTGCCGCCGGCGTGAGCGGCTTCACGGGGGTGGGCCGGCGGTCCCAGCTCCGGGGCGAACGGGCGGGCGTCACCTACCTCGACGACTACGCCCACCTCCCCGGCGAGGTCGCCCCCACCCTGGCCGCGGCCCGGGAGGGTGGGTGGGAGCGGGTGGTCTGTGTGTTCCAGCCCCACCGGTACAGCCGGACCGAGGTCCTGTGGGCCGAGTTCGCCGACGCGTTCGTCGACGCCGACGTGGTGGTCGTGACCGACGTCTACGCCGCCGGCGAGCCGCCCCGCCCGGGGGTCACCGGCAGGCTGGTGGCCGACGCTGTCCGCGACGCCCACCCTGCGGCGAGGGTGGAGTGGCTGCCCGGACGGGCCGACGTGGTGGCCTTCCTGCGCCGGGAGCTGCGGGCCGGCGACCTGTGCCTGACCCTTGGAGCCGGCGACCTCACCACCCTCCCCGACGAGCTGCTGGCGTGAGCGACGTGCTTCGGTCAGCGTCGGACGTGCTCGGGGACCGGGCCCGGTGCGACGTCCCCCTGGGGCCGCTGACCACCTACGGGGTGGGTGGCAACGCCGCGCTCTTCCTCGGGAACTGCGGGCCCGACGAGCTGGCCCTCGCCAGGCGGGCGGTGGCGGCCAGCGGCGTGCCGGTCCTGGTGCTGGGCCGGGGCTCCAATCTGCTGGTGTCCGACCGGGGCTTCCCCGGGCTGGCCCTCACGCTGGGCGAGCCTTTCGCCGCCATCCACATGGACGACGGCGAGCCCTTCGTGAGGGCTGGCGGCGCGGTCAGCTTCCCGGTGCTGGCCCGCCGGACGGCCGCCTCCGGCCTCCGGGGCCTGGAGTGGGCGGTCGGCGTGCCCGGATCGGTCGGGGGGGCGGTGCGGATGAACGCCGGCGGCCACGGGTCCGACGTCCGGGCCAGCCTCACCCGGGCCTGGCTTTTCGACCTCGGAGGCGAGGAAGGCGAGGGCGGAGTCGAGGTGGCGGCCGCCGACCTCGACCTTGGCTACCGCCACTCGGGCATCGGGCCCCTGCAGGTGGTCGTGGCCGCCGAGTTCGCCCTGACCGCCGGCGATCGGGCCGAGGCGGAGACCGAGATCTCCGCCGTCGTGCGGTGGCGTCGGGAGCACCAACCCGGGGGCTCGAACGCCGGTTCCGTGTTCGCCAACCCCGATGGGGACTCTGCCGGTCGCCTCATCGACGCCGCCGGCCTCCGAGGCCATCGGCGGGCATCCGCGTCTGTGTCGCCCAAGCATGCCAACTTCGTACAGGTGGACGAGGGTGGATCGGCTGAGGACGTACGGGCTCTGATCGAGGAGGTCCGGGCCATGGTGCACGAGCGGTTTGGGGTCACACTCACCCTCGAGAACCGCCTGATCGGCTTCGATCTCTCACCCTCGAGCGGAGCTTGAGGGTGGATCCGCGGTTCCGGCACCGCCGGGTCGAGGTGCGCCGGGAGGAGGGACGTCGGCGGTTCCGCATCTTGGTCGGCATCAGCGCAGTCGTGGCCGTGGGCGGCGGAGGATGGTCGGCCACCGGGTCGTCGCTGCTCGACCTCGACCGGGTCGTGGTCGTCGGCGCGGTCCACACGCCGGCCGAGGAAGCCCGGTTCGCGTCGGGCCTGCGCCTGGGCCAGGGCCTGCTCGACGTCGACGGGGCTGCGGCGGCCCGCGGGGTGCGGACGCTGCCCTGGGTGGCGTCGGCGGCCGTCGTGAAGCGCTGGCCCGGCGAGATCCGCATCCGCATCGTGGAGCGGACGCCGGTGGCTTTCACCATCTCCCAGGCTGGGAACGCCGCGGTGGTCGACGAAACAGGCCGGGTCCTCGAGTGGGCCGACGTGCCGCCGCCGGGGCTCGGGGCCCTGACCGGTCTGCCTCCCGCCGGCCCGGCCGGCTCCACCCTTGGGCCCGAGGGCGTGGCCGCCCTCGCAGTGGCCGTCGCCCTTCCCGCCGAGCTGCGGGCTCGGAGCGCCGGGGTCCTGCCGGCCGCCGGCGGCAGGGGACAGGTCGACATCCGGCTGCAACCGGAAGGCCTCGTACGTGTCGGTCCCCCGGAGGACCTCGAGCGCAAGTTCGAGGCGGTCCGGACCGTGATGGCGAACGTCGACCTCCAGAACCTGGCCGTGCTCGACGTGCGGCGCCCGGACAGCCCCGTGTTGACGCGCCGGGAGACCCCCGTTAAAGTTTCGACCCCAAGGGTAGGTTGACATAACTCTCAACCTCAAGTCGACGTAGAGGTGGGTGGGAGATCGTGGCTGTGCAAGGGCTGGCAAGTACCGCAGGACGACCGGTCAGTAGGACGGTCAGCAAGAACCACGGCACAGCTCCGAAGGCTCGTCCGAAGAACGTCAAACCGTCAGGAGGGCCGATGATCGGCGCACCACAGAACTATCTGGCTGTCATCAAGGTGGTCGGAATCGGAGGCGGTGGCGTGAACGCCGTCAACCGGATGATCGACGCCGGGTTGCGGGGCGTGGAGTTCATCGCCGTCAACACCGACGCCCAGGCGTTGCTCATGAGCGACGCCGACGTGAAGCTCGACATCGGGCGCGAGCTGACCCGGGGCCTCGGCGCCGGCAGCGACCCCGAGGTCGGCGCCCAGGCCGCCGAGGCCCACCGTGACGAAATCGAGGAGGTGCTCAAGGGCGCCGACATGGTCTTCATCACCGCGGGCAAGGGCGGCGGCACCGGCACCGGCGGCGCACCCGTCGTGGCCGAGATCGCCAAGCAACTCGGCGCCCTCACCGTCGGCGTGGTCACCCGACCCTTCGCTTTCGAGGGCCGCCGGCGCTCGGTGCAGGCGGAGACCGGCATCGCCAAGCTCAAGGAGAAGGTCGACACCCTCATCGTCATCCCCAACGACCGCCTGCTGTCGGTGTCGAACGACAAGACCTCCGCGCTCAACGCCTTCAAGATGGCCGACGAGGTGCTTCTCCAGGGCGTGCAGGGCATCACCGATCTCATCAACACGCCCGGCCTCATCAACACCGACTTCGCCGACGTGAAGATGATCATGACCAACGCCGGCTCCGCCCTCATGGGCATCGGCTACGCGTCGGGCGAAGGCCGGGCCCTCAACGCAGCCCGGGCGGCCATCGCCAGCCCGCTGCTCGAGGCGTCGATCGAGGGCGCCCGCGGCATCCTCCTCAACATCTCGGGCGGCAGCGACCTCGGCCTGTTCGAGGTCAACGAGGCGGCCGAGATCATCCACGAGGTGGCCCACCCGGACGCCAACATCATCGCCGGCATGGTCATC
>Ga0136633_1003587_pt1 | contig 10148 bp, 9 predicted proteins | sample AntDrymeUQ832206_2_FD_105494 | JGI IMG/M metagenome (GOLD analysis project Ga0136633, IMG submission 105494) | Polar desert sand microbial communities from Dry Valleys, Antarctica - metaG UQ83 (22.06) | ecosystem: Environmental > Terrestrial > Soil > Desert | place: Antarctica: Dry Valley...
GAAGTAATCACGACGGGGCAGTGCTCTGCGGGACAATTGGTGTTAAGCTACTGGTTCGCGCCCACCCAGATCGCTACAGGCAGTTCCCGTCTGCGACCTTCTGGCTCATACCAGCCTGGGGTCGCACATGCGTAGAGATCTTCACCTGGTACCGCCGGATTCAGACGCGGCCAGTGTATTCCCTTCCCTCGGAAGAAACGGAATTCTTTCCCGTGTACCTGCCGCGGAGCTGCGTCTCGTCGCTCAGCAGGGAGAGGAGTACGGCGCGACCCTCAGAGAAGTTTTTTTCGACGAGGGAGACCACCTCGACTACGTCTACTTCCCGCTCACCGGCATGGCCTCGCTCGTCACCATCCTCGACGATGGCGGAATGGTCGAGGCGATGGCGGTTGGACGCGAAGGCTTCGTCGGCCTCACGGTCCTTCACGAGGTGAACCTCTCCGGTTACAGGGGGATATGCCAGATCGAGGGCGACTTCTTCCGGCTCAGCACCACAGCCTTCAGGTCGATAATCGACACCGCGCCTGAGCTCCGACGGCACCTCCTACGCTACTCCGAATTCTGCCAGCAGACAATCGCGCAGTGGGCGGCCTGCAACAGCGTGCACCTCATCGAGCAGCGGTGCGCAAGATGGATAATGGTGACGGCCGACTCCATAGGAAAGAGCTCCTTCGGCCTGACCCAGGAGTTTCTGTCCCAGATGCTGTCCGTAAGGCGTCCCGGCGTAACCGTAGCCATCGGAGGGCTCCAGCGGCGTGGCCTCATCTCCCACCATTACGGTAAGGTCACGATTATTGATGAGCCTGGGCTCAGAAGAGTGGCGTGCGAGTGCTACCAGAAGGTCCGGGACAGAGCGGCATCACTTCTTGTCTGATCAGACATTTGTGATGGCAATGCGGCCCTTCCCTTGCAATCAAAGGCGCATGCCCGACTACTTGGGACGGGCAATCCACCCAAGCATCCGCACGGAGTCACTATGATCAGAACCAACACCTTCAAGGGCATCACCCTCGCGTGCGCGCTCGCCGTAACAGCCGCATGCGCCGGAGTCAGGAAGACGACTACCGACGTCAACCCGTCGATCCAGCGCTCACCGACCTGCGCGGCCGCCATCGCCGTGTACAACAGCCGTGCCGAAGTCCCCTACGACTATTACGAGCTCGCATGGGTCGAGGCTGAAGGAAACTCCGTCTGGACCACCGACAATCAGCTGCAGACGCAGATCCGCAACGGCGCGGCGAAAGTAGGCGCCAACGCGGTGATCATCAATCCGGTGGAGCAGTCGAAGTCAACCATCAAGATCCTGGGCGAAGCCATTGGCGCCCGCTCGGCTACGCAGAAGGCGAGCGCGCTCGCGGTCTACATGCCGGCCGATCAGGGTCGCGTCACCACGGCCTGCGGCAACAGGTAGCCTTTAGAACCACACGGGAGAGCACCCCGCATTGAAAAGGACCGGCGTCACTCGCCGGTCCTTTTTTTTCTTCCCAATCCTGCTGCCGAGGTTTCCCAATTGTTAATTTCCCGGTTCGACTTTCTCCGCAAGAGCGAGGCGCCGATGATTAGAAAAGTCCTGTTGCTGGTGGTTTGCGCGGTACTCCCCTTGAATGCGCAGCTCGGGCGGGTTTCCCCCGGCGCGATGCAGCGTCGGTGCGAGACCGCGGGCTTGCAGCTTCCCAATGGCTTCTGTGCGACGATCTTCTCGAGCGCCGCTTCGGGTGCGCGGCACATTGTCGTCGCGCCCAACGGCGACGTGTTCGTCAATACCCAGTCATCGGGACCGCAGGCGCGGCTCGCCGTCGCGACGGGCCGGGCGGAATCCGGAAGCATCCTGGCCATGCGCGATATCGATCGCGATGGAAGGGCCGACAGCACGCAACGGTTTGGCGTCGGCGGCGGAACAGGCATCGCGCTCCAGGGAAACTTTCTCTACGCCACGGCCGGGAATTCCATCGTGCGCTACAGCATCCCTTCCGGCTCGCTCACCCCCGTTGGTGGCGCCGACACCATTGTCACCGATCTGCCGACGACCGGCCACCGGTCGAACAACTTCGTCATCGTCGGGCGAACGCTTTACGTGAACATCGGCTCCGGCACGAACTCGTGTCAGGAACGTGATCGCCAGAGTGAGTCACGCGGCGTCGATCCCTGCACTGAGCTCGATGCCCGCGCCGGAATCTGGGAGTTCGACGTCAACCGTCTTCGCCAGCGCCTAGTGGACGGGCGGCGATTCGCGACCGGGATTCGCAACGCCGTCGCTCTCACGCGCAATCCGGTCGATGGCGCGCTCTACGCAACGGTACACGGGCGCGACCAGCTCCACGACAACTGGCCGGGACTCTATACGACACGGGAGAACGCGGAGAACCCGGGTGAAATCATGATCCGGGTTGAAAGGAGCGCTGATTACGGCTGGCCGTATTGCTATTACGACATGGTCACCCGGACGCTGGTGCTCGCGCCCGAATACGGGGGAGACAAGCGGAGGGTCGGCCAATGCGCCGGCAAGACACCCCCGCTGATGGCGTTTCCCGCCCACTGGGCTCCGAATGGCATGCTGTTCTACGGCTCGTCGACTTTTCCGTCGCAGTACCGGGGGGGCGCGTTCATCGCCTTCCACGGTTCCTGGAACCGGGCTCCCCTGCCGCAGGCGGGCTTCCGAATCGTGTTCGCCCCCTTCCGGGGCAATCGGCCAACCGGACGATTCACCACGTTCGCCGATGGGTTCATGGCGAGTCCGCCCGGTACCGCCCGGGTCACCCCGGGGCCCGGCGTTCATCGGCCGGTTGGACTGGCGGAAAGCCCTGACGGAGCTCTTTACATAACCGACGACGCCGGTGGGACGGTCTATAAGGTCACTTATCCCCGAACCCGACGTAATTAGGGCGGTTTCGCGGTCGAAACTGCGGCTGCAGACCGAAAATGGTTGCGGCTGGAGGGGAATGGTGAGAAAATGAGAGGCATCTTGACCTCCCTTCCTGCGGTGCCGCGCATCGCCAAGCCGATCGGAAACCTCTTCGAGCGCCTGTTAAAGGGGTTCCGGCTGCGTCGGGCAGCGGCGGGTGCGGGTGCCCCCACCGGCCATAACGGGTCCGACACCGAAAGACGCCTCAGCTTCATGCTGGAGTCGGTTCCGGTCAACCTCTGGTCGACTGATGCTCATCTGAACGTCACGTTCTCGCAGGGCGCCGGGCTTCACCTCATCGGCAGGAGCGCCAACGATCAGGTGGGGATGACGCTTTACGAGATCCTTAAGACGCGCGATCCCACTGTGACGCCGCTGGCCGCCCACCTGAAAGCACTCCAGGGCGAGCTGGTGCGGTATGAGACGGATTGGCGCGGCCGCTCCTTCGAGACGCGCGTCGAGCCCCTGAGAGGGGCCGACGGCGCGATCACCGGCACCGTCGGTATCGCCATCGACATCACCGACAGAAAGACCCTCTATCACGCGCTCAAGACCCAGAACGTCTACTTTGCCGCGCTGTTCGAGAACGCGCCGGAAGCGATCGCGATACTGGACGACAACGACAGCATCAGCCGCATCAACGGCGAGTTCACCAGTCTGTTCGGGTACTCGACCGAGGAGGCCGTCGGCCGGAACATCAATGATCTGATCGTACCGTCCGGACTCGTCGAGGAAGGAGCGAGTCTCACCGCCCGGGTTACGGGCGGCGAGAACGTGAGAGCCGAATCAGTGCGCCGGCACAAGGATGGTCACCAGATCGCGGTCTCGATCGCAGCCACGCCGTTTCGCGCCGGCAGCGAGCCTGGCAAGGTATACGCGATGTATCACGACATCTCGGTGCAGAAACGGGCCGAGGAAGATTTGCGCGCGCTGCTCCTGGTTGACGAGCTGACTGGATTGCCGAACCGCCGCGGCTTCATCACTCTCTCCGAGCAGGCCCTCAAGGTCGCTACGCGCAGCTACCGCGATGTGCTGATGATCTTCATCGACGTCGACGATCTCAAGGGCATCAACGACACCTGGGGCCACCTCGCCGGTGACCGCGCTCTCATCGACACCGCCCGGGCGCTGAAGGAGTCCTTCCGCGATGCCGACATCGTCGCACGCCTCGGCGGTGACGAGTTCGTCGCGCTCATCAACGTGGATTCGGATCAGACCGCCGAGCTCATCGGCGCGCGAATCAAATCACGCGTCGACAATCACAACAGGAGGACGGAGCGCGGACACCCGCTCTCACTGAGCGTCGGGGCCATCCGCGCAAAAGCCGAGGGAGCCGTGCTGGCCGATCTCCTCGCCGAAGCCGACGCCGCGCTCTACGATCAGAAGCGCGCGCGCGGCCGCGCGCACGCCCTCTCCCGATAAGGGACGCATCCCGGCGCGGCTAGGGCGTCAGTCGCACCACTCCGCAGGCAACGCGCGCACCGCTGTTCCCGGAGGGCTGTGAGACCTGATCGTCCGCCGCAGCATGCACCACGAGCGCGGATCCGTCTGCGTCGAAGAGCGTCGTGCTTCCCGGCGTCAGCGTGACACGGTCGGTGGTAAACGAGACAGTCGCTCGGCCGTCCGCGCCCGCGACGATATTCGGCGCATCTCCGGCGTGAGGGCCGGCCGGCCTCGCCAGCCCGTGCTCCTTGTTCAGCGGGTTGTAATGTCCCCCCGCCGTCGAGAATGATGCTGCGCCTTCACACAATCCCACCGCGTGAAAATGAATTCCATGTGAGCCCGGCGTCAGCGACGAGAGGGTGGCTTCCACCGTCACGAAGCCATCGGTGGACTGGCGCAGCTGCGCCGTTCCGACAGTGGATCCGTTCGGCGCAGCGATCGTCACCGTCGCGGCAGCGGCCGGTTTGCGGGAGAGGAAGCCGGTCGAGCAGCCGGCGGCAATCAGGGCGAGGAACAGGACTTTCAGGGAAACGGATTCGGGTGGGAGCTTCATCTCGGGCCTCCGGTTACGGGTGCAGGGCGAGGCCGGTCAGTCGCGAATTCGCATCCTCGTCCAGAGCACGATCGTTGTGCAATTTCCCATCCCCGCGGCCGAGTATTGCGCGGGCGTCGCGGAACCCTGATAGACCTCGACGGCGACGATCTCGTTGCCGCTGACGAAGCTGTTGACGTCACCGGGCATCGCCGACTGCCAGCGCATGTCGTCGACGTAATACTGCACGCAGCCGCCGCCCATCAGACTGGTGGGCCCGCGGCTGCTGGACACCGTCTCTCCTTCCGGCCCATAGCTCACGCGAAGCCCCGGGACCTGCCGCAGAATGTCGGTCACCCGGTGTGGCCTGATGCTCGCCAGCCGCTCGGGACTGAGGTAATAGCCGGCGCCGGATTTCTGCCGCCGGGCGAAGCCGACCCGCTCAAGGCCGGCCGTGCGGCGGGCGGTGACGAGAACCGGATCCATGACGGTGACGAATTTCGGCAGCCTGACGGTGACCGTCTTCGGCACGCGCGAAGACAGGTCGACGGGAACGGCGTCGGCGGCGTAACCGAGGTGCCTCGCAACCAGCACCTGTGAGCCTGACGGGAGGTTTCGCAGCGTGAACTCTCCCTTCTCATCGGTGGTCGTAACCGCATCGGTTCCCAGGATCTCGACCCGGCTTCCCGCTCCGGTCGCGTTTCCCTCGAGAATCACCCGCCCGGTCAACACCGCGTTGCCCGACTTGGCGCCCGAATCGAGAGGCGAGAGCAGAAGGGTACGGGCGAAAAGCTCCACCGGCGCGTCGCCGAGCGCGATGGGGACCTGTGCCGTGAGGGAGTTGCCGCGCTTCGCCTGGAGCGACGCTTCCATGGAGTTCGGGAGGCCGCACAGCCTGTAGCGCCCCTGCTCGTCGGTGCTGTCGCGCACGACCCGGGGGCTCTGCCGGACGCCGATCTCCTTCGACACCTCGAACTCCGTCCAGGCAATGGACACATCAGCCCCTTTGACCGGCTGCAACGTCTCGGGGTCGATGACCTGGCCGATCACCGCGGAGCTCCCCTGCGACCGTGGCCGCAGCGTGCATGAGCGCGAGATGATCGTCGCTGCCGAAGGCACGCTGAGCAAGACGATGCTGACGCTGTCCGGTCCTACGTGAAAGCGCTGCGTCGCCAGCGACATCCCGAGGGTGTCGAGCAGCGGATGAAACACGCCGACCTGATAGGTGCCGGGCGCCAGACTGTCGATGCGGAATCGGCCGAACGAGTCGGTCAATACGCTCACCCGCGCTCCCTCCACGACAACTTCGGCGCCAACGAGATAGTCACCGTGAAGGCTGTCGGTTGCCACGCCCGTGATAGCTGCCTTGCCGGTCCTTGCAGGAGGCGCAGCACCTTGCGCGGGAGTGTTCTGCGCCTGGGCCAGTGCGGCCAGAAAAAACGGTGCTGCTGCGACTGCCGCCAGCCTCAACGCGATGGCTCCTGTTCGGGCTGAGACCTCTTACCCCTCAGCAGGCGCACGAGTTTCGCGATGGGGTCATAGTGCCGGTCGACGACTCGTTCCTTGAGCGGAATGATCGCGTTGTCCGTGATGGTGATGTGCTCCGGGCACACCTTGGTGCAGCACTTGGTGATGTTGCAGTAGCCGATGCCGTGCGACTCCTTGAGATCGGTGACGCGATCCAGCGCGTCGAGCGGGTGCATCTCGAGCTGCGCCGCGTGGACCAGGAGCCGCGGACCGACGAACTCCTCGTGCAGATGGTGATCGCGCAGCACGTGGCAGACGTCCTGACACAGGAAGCACTCGATGCACTTGCGGAACTCCTGCACGCGATCGGCATCCGCCTGGTTCATCCTCCAGGTCCCGTCGGGGGCATCCGGTGCTCGAGGGGTGAATTTTCTGATTCGCTTCTTCTGCCGGAAGCTCGAGCCGACGTCGGTGACGAGGTCCCGGAGCAGCGGGAAGGCGCGCATCGGCTCCACCGTGACGGGCTTGTCGAGATCGAAGTCGCTGAGACGGGTCATGCACATCAGACGCGGCTGGCCGTTGATCTCGGCGGAGCATGAGCCGCACTTTCCCGCCTTGCAGTTCCAGCGCACCGCGAGATCGTTCGCGCTCTCGGACTGGATCTGGTGTATCGCGTCCAGAATGACCATTCCCTCGGATACCGCGGTAGTGTAGTCGCGGAGCTGGCCACCGCCGTCTGCCGCGCCTCGCCAGACACTGAACGTGGCGCTGCGGGTCTTGTCACCCGCCGATGAATCGCTTCGCGCCGCGGCGCGCTGTCCGCTTGCAACTATATCGTGGGCGACGCTCTTCGGAGCGGCCATTACTTGTTCTCCTCGATGATCTGCTTCAGATCGGCGCGGATTTCGGTGAGTGGCTCCCGCGCGACCTGGATCTCGCCGTTGGCTCCGCGACGGACGACGATGTTGAACTTCGCGTAAGCCGGATCCTTGTCGGGAAAATCGTCGCGGAAATGTCCGCCGCGGCTTTCCTTCCTCTCGAGCGCCGAACGCGTGATTGCCTCCGAGACTATGAGCAGATTAGGCAGATCGAGCGCCGTATGCCAGCCGGGGTTGTATTCGCGGTTTCCCGTGACAGCGACCGTTGCGGCGCGCGCCTTCAATAGGGCAAGGGCGTCGAGTGCTCGCTGCATCTCCTCTCCCCTCCTGACGATGCCGACCAGCTCCTGCATCATCGTCTGTAAATCGTGCTGAACCTGATAGGGGTTTTCGGCGCTCGCCCCATCGCGTCCGAACGCGCTGAGCGCGGTCCGCGTCATCGCTTCGGCCTCACCGGCATCCACCCGCGGCGATGCCTGCCGCCCCGCAAACTCGGCGGCGTACTTGCCGGCGCGCTGACCGAACACGAGCAGATCGGACAGCGAATTTCCGCCGAGCCTGTTGGCGCCGTGCAATCCGGCGGCCACTTCCCCCGCGGCGAAGAGTCCCGGCACGCTCGACATCTGCGTGTCGCCATCGACCCTGACGCCTCCCATCACATAGTGCGTCGTCGGGCCGACTTCCATCGGCTCGGCGGTGATGTCGATATCGGCCAGCTGCTTGAACTGGTGATACATGCTCGGAAGCTTCTTCCTGATGTGCTCGGGACCGTTGGGAAGCTTCGACTTGATCCAGGAGATGTCGAGAAAGACACCACCGTGCGGACTTCCCCTCCCTTCCCGCACCTCGCGCACGATTGCCCGCGCGACGTGGTCGCGCGTCAGCAGCTCGGGAGGGCGGCGGGCGCTCTTGTCGCCCTGGGTATAGCGCCAGCCTTCTTCCTCGTTGTCGGCGGTGGAGCTGCGGTAATTCTCGGGGATGTCGCTGAACATGAATCGCTGGCCATCCTTGTTGACGAGGATTCCTCCCTCGCCGCGCACGCCCTCGGTGACGAGAATGCCGCGCACGCTGGGCGGCCATACCATGCCAGTTGGATGGAACTGGACGAATTCCATGTCCTGCAGCGCCGCGCCGGCGTTGAACGCGAGCGAGTGGCCGTCGCCGGTGTACTCCCAGCTGTTGCTGGTGACGTTGTAGGCGCGGCCAATTCCGCCGGTCGCCAGCACGATCGCTTTCGCCGCGAACAGCTTGAAGCGCCCGCGCTCGCGATCATACGCAAGCGCGCCGGCGACGCGGCCCGCATCCTTCAGCAGTGATACGACCGTGCATTCCATGTGCACGTCTACAGGCTGGTAGGTCGCGTAGTCCTGTAGCGTGCGGATCATCTCGAGGCCGGTGCGGTCGCCCGTGTGCGCGAGGCGCGGATATTTGTGGCCGCCGAAATTGCGCTGGAGAATACGGCCGTCCTCAGTGCGATCGAAAACCGCGCCCCACGCTTCGAGCTCGCGCACGCGGTCCGGAGCTTCCTTCGCGTGCAGCTCCGCCATCCGCCAGTTGTTCAGGTATTGCCCGCCGCGCATCGTGTCGGCGAAATGGACTTTCCAGCTGTCGCGGTCGTCGACGTTGGCGAGCGCCGCGGCGACGCCGCCCTCGGCCATTACCGTGTGGGCCTTCCCGAGCAGCGATTTGCAGATCAGTCCAACCGAGGCGCCTGAATGCGCGGCCTCGATTGCCGCTCTCAGTCCGGCCCCACCGGCGCCGATGACGAGCACATCGTGCTCGTGAGTCTGGTACTCCGCCATTCTAGAACAGCCTCACATCCTGCCAGATACCCATCGAGCAGAGGCGGATGTAGACGTCGGCGAACGCAACCCAGAACAGGCTGGGCCATGCCCACCGCATGTGACCGCGATTGAGACAGCTCACGCAGTCGTAGGCCTTCCGGCGCGCCGGCGCGCGCGACAGCCGGTCCAGATATCCGCCGACGAGGTGCCGGAGCGAGTGACAGCCGAGGGTGTAGCCGCCGAGGAGAATGACGTTGACGATCAGAACGAGCGTGCCGATGCCCATGCCGAACGATGTGGCTCCGGTCGCGGGATCGGTGAACCACATCGCCTTGTACGCATCGATGGCAAGGATGACGAGGAAAACGAGGGCGGCGTACAGAAAGTACCGGTGGATGTTCTGTATCGTGAGCGGAAGGAAACTCTCGCCGCGATAGCTGTTTCGCGGTTCGCCGACCGTGCAGCTGGGCGGATCCGCCCAGAAAGCCTTGTAGTACGCTCCCCGATAGTAGTAGCAGGTGAAGCGGAAGCCCGCGGGGAACGGAAGAATGAGGAGCGCCGGAGAAAAAGGGAGGAAATCCGGAACCCAGCCCGGCCTTCCTCCCTGGATCCACGCGTGCGGCGAATCCGCAAAGAGGAGCGGCGAGTAGAACGGCGAGAGATACGGGCCGAACTCGTAATGGGCATTCTGGAGCGCAGCCCAGGTCGCGTAAACCATAAAACCGCTCAGGACGAGGAACACGACGAGCGGCTCGACCCACCAGGCGTCGCGACGCATCGTCTCCCCGAAACCGCGGCGTTTCAGCTGAACTACCTCTGTTGCCATCAATCATTTCCTCGTAACGAGTCCCTCAGGCCAAAGTTAGTTTTCTGCGCCTGACGGGGATAGCCTCTTCGCCGCAATCGCGCGACGCTCGGACGAACAAAAAAAAATGCCTCCGGCGATTTTCTCGCCGGAGGCATTCGACCCCTGAGACTGCAGTTACTCGCCGGTGACGCCGGCCGGTGCGGGGCGGGCCTTGCCCGGCCCACGACGGCGGCCAGGTTCGGACTTCATCTTTGCGCGGCGTTCAGCAAACTCCTGCTGGCGCGCATCGAACTTCGTCCGCTGCTCGGCCGTCAGCACCGCGCGAATCTCTGCC
>Ga0136633_1003588_pt1 | contig 10147 bp, 7 predicted proteins | sample AntDrymeUQ832206_2_FD_105494 | JGI IMG/M metagenome (GOLD analysis project Ga0136633, IMG submission 105494) | Polar desert sand microbial communities from Dry Valleys, Antarctica - metaG UQ83 (22.06) | ecosystem: Environmental > Terrestrial > Soil > Desert | place: Antarctica: Dry Valley...
CGTCGACGCAATAGCGCTTGCCGCTGCCGGTCGACACCGACAGCACGCGGTTGAGCTCGCCGTTGACGTAGAGCTGGAGCATCTGTCGGGGCAGGTCGACCTCGATGCGCGTCGCCCCACCCTCGGGCAGCATGGGGCCTGGCGCGCCCACCCGGGTGAGCAGGTCCATGACGTCGCCGGTGGCCCGGCCGGAACGAGGGATGCCCTGCACCTTCTGGAAGGCCATCACCGCGTAATGCGTGGCCCAGTCGAACGTCCCGTCCACGTTGCCGGGGTCGTACTTCAAGTCGGTAAGGCGCTGCTCCAAGGCCATGACCTCGGGCCCCTTGTCACCATTTCCGAAGCCCGGCGGCGGCGCGGCCGGCAGGGCGACGGTGGTGGTCGTGACGGGTGGAGCAGTTGTCGGCGTGGTGGTCGACGGGGCGGCTATCGCTTCAGGGTCGGACGTCGACGCGTTGAGTGGCCGCTCACCGACGTAGTCCGCGCCGGTGACGCTCGCGCCGACCATGGCCAGGACGGCCACGGCCGCGAATCGTGCCCGCGCCCACCCCATGAGTAGCCAGTATGACCGGACTCACTCCAACTTCGGTTCCACCACCACCTTGAGGGTGGGTCCCGGAACCGAAGTTGTCAGGAAATCGATCTGATGGCGGTGGCGATCACGTCGGGGCGCTCGAGCACCAGCATGTGTCCCGCGTCGACGCGCTCGAGGCGCGCTCCAGCAATTTCGGCCGCGAAGGCCTCGGGGTGGGCTGGGGGGATCAGCCCGTCCTTGGTTCCCGACAGAACGACGGTCGGCACGCTCACCCGGTTGAGTCGGCGGCGCAGCCGGGGGTTGTGCAGGTACGGGTTCCAGGCCAGCTTCGCCACTGCGGCCTGGGCTTCGAGGTGGGGCCGCACGGCGTCGAAGGGGATCGCGCCGGAGGCCAAGGATCGTTCGATCGACGAGCCGATCCCCTTCATCAGCTTGTAAAGCGGCTGTTCGAAGTCGGCGAAGATCTCGTCCGCGATCTCTGCGGTGGACCGGCCGAAGATCTCGCCGATCGAATGGCCCTCGATGTAGAGGCCGGCGGGATTGGCGAGGACCAGACCCGAAACCGAGTCGGGGTAGCGCACGGCCAGTTCGGCCGACATCCAGCCTCCGAGCGAAAGCCCGGCCACGATGGGCCGAACCATCTCGAGTCGTTCCATGAGGTCGAGGAGGTGGTACACCGCGTCCTCCATGTCCTCGATCTGCTCGATGCCGCTGGATCCGCTGAAGCCGGGAAAATAAGGGGCGGCGACCGTGAAGTCCGACGCCAGGTCGGCGCACAACGCGTCGGCCGCCTCACCCATCGCGGAGTGCAGCCACAACACCGGTGGCCCGTCGCCGCCGCGCAGCACTTTGACGTCGCCCACCGCAGTCGGCACTATCTCCTCGGTGACTGGCTCCTCGGTGATGTCACTCGTCACCGGGCCAGTTGCCACGTCGGTCATCCCGAGACCGCCACGTCCGGGAACTGCGCCCGCAACTTGGGCATGACCTCGGCCGCGAACATTTCCAGGTTCCGCCGCGTCAGGTCTGCGGGCAGCGTCCCCAGTTGGAACAGGCCGAGCAGGTTCCCGGCGCCCAATCGCTCGAGATTCTCCGTCAGCTTTTGAGTGACCGTCTCGGGCGAGCCGACGATGGCGTACTGGCCCTCCACCACCTGCTCCCAGTTTTCGAGGGAGGCCATGAAGCTGCCCATGCCCTTCATCATGTTTTCGTACGACCGGAGGCTCGTGTAACCCGGCGGGCTAATCGTTATCCCGGGCAGCAGGCGCTTGACGAAGTACCAGAAGTGCTCCTCATACTGAGCCCGCGCCTCGGCATCCGTCTCGGCCACGAATATCGGGACGAGCCACCCCATCTGAAGGGGATCGGCCTCGTATCCCTCCTTCTGGCACGCCTCCCGGAACATCTTGAACATCCGCTCGAACACCGAGATGTGGAAATACGGGATCCCCATGTAGGCGTAGCGCCGCTTGGCCACGAACTCCACCGTCTCGACCGAACCCGCACCCGGGATCCAGATCTCCGGGTGGGGCTGCTGCACCGGCCGCGGCCAGCTGTTGACGTAGCGCAGCTTGTAGTGCTTGCCGATGTATTCGAACGGACCCGGCTCCGTCCACGCCTTGAGGACGATGTCGTGGGCTTCGGCGAATCGCTCCCGCGCGTGGGCGGGGTTGATGGAGAAGGAGTAGTACTCCGGCCCGCCGCCCACGACCAGCCCGGCGATCAGCCGGCCGCCCGAGATGTTGTCGATCATGGCGAACTCTTCGGCGACGCGGGTCGGCGGGTCGTAGAGCGGCAGGGCGTTGCCGACCACTGCAATCCGGACGCGTGACGTCTGTCGGGCCAGGATCGAGGCGATGAGATTGGGCGACGGCATGATGCCGTAGGCGTTCTGATGGTGCTCGTTCACGCAGACGCCGTCGAAGCCGAGGTCCTCGGCGAGGATCAGTTCGTCGATGTACCGGTTGTAGATCTTCGTCCCCACCGCCGGGTCGAAGAGCTTGTTCGGAATGGTGATCCAGGCCGGGCCGTCGTAGTCCTCCGGCAGCTCCGGATAGGGCATCAAATGGAAACTAAAAAACCTCACGCGCGGAACCCTAATTGCGCGGCGGCTTGAACTACTTGGTGCGGTCGAGAACCTCCGCGAAGGTGGTCCAGGGGAGGAGCGCGCACTTCAGGCGGACGGGCAGCTTCACCACGCCCTCTAGTGCCATTAGGTCCCCCAGCTCGGCCTGTTTGGCTCGGTCGAGCGCGGCCGCAGCTTCGGGGTCGGCGTCAGTCAGTTTCTCGCCGTGCAGGTCGAGCATCTCTCGGAAGCGCTGCAGTAGTTGGTGGGCCTCGTCCCGGGACTTCCCCGCGACGCCTCTGGCCATCATCGACGCGGAGGCCTGACTGATGGAACAGCCGACGCCCTCCCAGGCCAGGTGAAGGGTTCCGGCCTGGTCTTCCAGATAGACGGTCACCTCATCCCCGCAGTACGGGTTGTAGCCCTCCGCCTTCTCGGCGGGCGGGGTGGGCAGCGTGCCCTTTCCCCTGGGGTTCCGGTAGTGGTCGAGCACTACCTCCCGATAGAGATTGTCGAGGGTCACGAGAAGATGTTGTCGACCTTGGCGAGCGCCTCCACCAGCGCGTCGACATCGGACTCGTCGTTGTAGACGTAAACCGACGCCCGCGTCGTCGCGTTCACACCCAGCCGGCGCATCAGGGGCTTGGCGCAGTGGTGACCGGCGCGGACGCACACTCCGCTGTCGTCCAGGATCTGTGAGACGTCGTGCGGATGGATCTCACCGAAGGTGAACGAAATCGCGCCGCCGCGGTGCTCGAGGTTCGTCGGTCCGAAGATCGTCATGCGATCGCCGTACGTCTCGCGTAGCGAACGAAGCGCATAGCCGGTGAGCTCTTTCTCGTGCTGCCGCACCGCCTCCATTCCCAGAGAGTCCAGGTAATCGACCGCGGCGCCCAGGCCGATGGCTTCCGCAATGGGGGGAGTACCCGCTTCGAACTTCCACGGGGCAACATTGGGAGTGAAGCCGTCGAGTCGCACGTCGCGGATCATCTCGCCGCCTCCCATGAAGGGGGGCATCTCCTCCAACAGCTCCGAGCGCGCCCAGAAGCCGCCGATGCCGGTGGGCCCACACATCTTGTGGCCGGTGAAGCCCAAGAAGTCGCAACCAAGGGCGCTCACATCCGTCGCAACATGGGGCACCAGCTGAGCGGCGTCCACCGCGAGGAGCGCGCCCACCTCATGGGCTGCATCCGCGAGCTGTCGGATCGGGTTGATCGTGCCCAAGACGTTGGACATGCCCGCAATCGAGACGAGCCGCGCCCCGGCGAGCAGACGGTCCAGATCGGAGAGGTCCAGCTCGCCTTCCTCGGTGACGGGTATGTACCGGAGGCTTATTCCGCGCTCCTCGGCCAGCATGAGCCACGGCACGAGGTTGGCGTGGTGCTCCATCTCGCTGAGCAGGACGACGTCCCCCTTGGCGAGCCGGGAGCGTCCCCACGAGTGGGCCAGCAGGTTGATCGCCTCGGTGACGTTCTTGGTGAAGACCACCTCGTTGGCCTCGGCTGCGCCGAGAAAACCGGCGACCTTGGCCCGCGCGCCCTCGAACCGCTCCGTGGCTTCCTGGGCCAGCCCGTAGACCCCGCGATGGACGTTGGCGTGCGTCGTCTCGTAGTACTCCGTCATTGAATCGAGCACCGCGGCCGGCTTCTGCGAGGAGGACGCGGAGTCCAGGTAGACGAGGTCCGGACTGCCCGACAGGAGGGGGAAGTCCTTCTTGACGGTGGCGACGTCGAGGTTCACGACGGTGCCGTCGCCAGCTCCGGGTCGGCTTGGGGATGGGCGGGCTCGTCGACACCGAAACGCCGATAACCGGAGCGCTCGAGCTCGCGGGCCAGCTCCGGTCCGCCGGAGTCGACAATCTTGCCGTCGACCAGGACGTGAACGAAGTCCGGCTGGAGCACGTCGAGGATCCGCTGGTAGTGGGTGATCACCAGCACGCCCAACTCGGGACGCGCCTCGCGCACCGCTTGCACGCCTTTACCCACGACCCGCAACGCGTCGATGTCGAGTCCCGAATCCGTTTCGTCGAGAATCGCGACGTCCGGTTCCAGGACGGCCATCTGGAGGACCTCGTTCCGCTTCTTCTCCCCGCCGGAGAAGCCTTCGTTCAGATAGCGGTCGGCGAAAGCAGGGTCGATTCCGAGCCGCTCCATCCAGTCCCCGACGGTGAGCCGAAGCTCCAGGACCGACAGGTCGGTTCCCTTGCGGGCCGACAGCGCTTGACGGAGGAACTGGATCACCGGGACGCCGGGGATCTCCTCGGGGTATTGGAACCCGAGGAACATCCCGGCGCGGGCCCGCTCATCGGCGGCCCACCCGGTGACGTCTTCACCCCGCAGCAGGACGTGGCCCTCACTGACGGTGTAATCCGGGTTGCCGAGCAGCGTGTGGGCCAGCGTCGACTTGCCGGAGCCGTTCGGGCCCATCAAGGCGTGCACCTCGCCGTCACGGACCGTGAGGTCGACGCCCCGCAGGATTTCCTGTCCCTCGACGGTCACATGAAGCCCGGATACTTCGAACAAAGGGCTGGTCACCCGTCCAGAATATACAAGGGCTACCCGGTGTAAATCCCACCGAGCACTGCTCGCCTGGTGGCTCTGACGATTGTTCTGCCGTCTTCCACTCTGGTCGTCATCTCATCGGTCAGCGACTCGGCGAGGTATATGCCGCGCCCGTGGTCCGCGCCGGTCGACGGCACCTCAGGCTCGAAACCGTGGGGCCTCTGCGGGAGGGGCTGGCCACCGTCATCCTCCACTTCGATCACCAGTGCGTCCCCTTCGGCCCAGGCGCGGAGCACCACCTCGCTACGGGCCGCCCGGACCGCGTTCGTGCACAGCTCCGAGACGACGAGCGGCAGGTCCTCGACGTCTGCCGCCTCGACCGGCTGGTTCGCCAGCCAGTCCGCCAGCAGACGGCGCGCCAGAGGCACGACGGCCTCGTTGGCATGGAACCGGTGCGAGAACGGGCCGAGGACGCGACCCACCAGATCCGGAGGAGTCCTGCGCCGCAGGACCACGGTCAACGTGTCGTCGCGTCGGCTGCCTCGACCGAGCATCCGCTCGACCAGGGCGCGCGCCAGTTGGTCAGGCGGATAGCGCGCCACGAGGGCTGCTTCGCGGGCCACCTCCACGAGCCCGACGTCCAGGTTCTTGGATGCTTCGATCAACCCGTCGGTGTAGAGCAGAAGCGAGTCGTTGCGCTCCAGGGTGACCTCGGTGACGTAGTCGGTGCCCGCGCCCGGCCAGCCGATGGCAATACCGGGGGCCGCCACCTCCCGCACGGCCCCGCTGGCCGATATATGCAGCGCAGGAGGGTGACTCGCGCCGGCCAGCCGAACCACGCCGTCGTCGGGGTTGTAGTGCGCGATCAGCACGGTGGCGACAATCTCGGGGCTTTGAGCAGTGACCAGTTCGTCGGCGATCCGCACGAGATCCTCGAGGGCCCGGCCGGCCAGGGCCGAGAGTCTCAAGGCATGGCTGATCGCCAACGCGTCCTTGGTGGCGGCAACACCCTTGCCCGCGACGTCGATGACCGCGATATGCAAGACCCCGTTGGGCAGGAGCTGCCAGTCGTAGAGGTCACCCCCGGTTGGCGCTCCATCCTCGGCCGGGAGATAGTGCACTCCCAGATCGGCGAAGCGGACCTCGGGCTTCGGTGGACGGATGGTCTCCTGCAGGTAACCGAGGACGTCGCGCTGAGCCTTCTCGAGCTCCACGAGCCGGTCGATCTCGGCTTCGGCCACCGCGACGCGAGCCCGCTCACTTCTGTCCTCGAACGTCACGACCGCTCCGGTGATCTCGCCTGACTCCCACAGAGGTGAGGCTGTGTAACGCACTGGAAAGCTCGAGCCGTCGCGTTTCCAGAAGACTTCGTCGACGACACGGCTTGTGATCCCTTGATGGATGGCGCGAGTCATGGGGCACTCCGAGCGCGGGAAGGGAGTGCCGTCCGGCCGGGTGTGATGGATGAGCTCGTGCATCGAACGATCGAATAGCTCCTCCGCCTCCCAGCCCAGCATTCGCACCCCGGCCGGATTGATGAACGTCAGCCGGACGTCGCGGTCCAACCCGAACACTCCCTCGGTCGCGGCGTCCAGCACGAGTTGACTCCGCCGCGCTACTGCGTCCTCTCGGCTCCGGCTGGCTTCGACGAGTCCCCAGGCGATGAGGTTCACCGCGCCGACCACGAGCAGGGCGATCGCGTTGGCCACCGCCCAGGCGGTGCCCCGGATGGGCTGGCCGATGACGCCACTGGCAATGGTCGTCAACAGGAGCACAACCCCGAACGCCGCCCAGTTCTGATACAGCGCAACCAGACTGATCACCAAGATCAGGTGGTAGGTGCCCGGCGCGTAGGCGTCTGACAACGCGACGATCAACGCGGAGGCGCCGGCGAGCCCGCCAGCGCACACAAGGGTGGAACCGAGCCGCGAGAACCTTTCTGACCGCACCGCGAGCAAGGCGAGGACAATCAGGATGAGTCCGTCCTCCACCACGCTCCGGTTCAGACGGCCGAGAAAGCCCGCATAGATCCAGACCGCCGGGCCGTGGAGGGCCAGGACCGCGCAGAGCATGCGGTGGCGTAACCGCCAGCTGGAGAGGGGCAGTGGTTGACCCCCTGGCAGCCCCGTCACGTTGACAGTCTCCCCCGAAGCCCCGTGCGGCAAGCTGCTCCGTCGTCGCACCAGCGCTGCGTCCCGGAAGCCGTAGGGTGCGCGTCATGGCGGACCCCTGGTCCTTCGAGGGCGAAAGCGTCCCTCTGGGGCGGGCCGGCACGTCCAACGTCACGCTCGTCGAAGGGTCGGCTTTCGCTATATCCGACTCATCGGGGAACATGGCCCCCGGCTCACCTCACGGTCTGTTCTTTCGCGACACTCGGTTCCTCTCGCGGCTCGAGCTGAGGGTCAACAGCCAGTTCCCTGAGGTGCTGGCCACCGCAAGCACCGAACCCTTCACCGCGCAGTTCGCGCTGCGGGCCCGCTCCGAGAGCGATGGGCGGGCGGAGAGCGGTCTGCTGATCTTCCGGAATCGCTTCGTCGGGCGCGGAATGCGCGAAGACCTTGTGGTGCGCAACTTTGGCGAAGAGCCCGCTTACTGCCAGATCGATCTGGAGCTCGACTCGGACTTTGCGGATCTCTTCGAGGTGAAGGAAGGCCGACTCCTGACGGAGGGAGAGCGTCGCGAGCTCAGCGTCAGCCCGGCGGAACTCCTGTACTCATACCGCAAGGGCGGCGTCAGCCGCGGCGCCCGCATCAGCCTTTCCGGGGAGCCGGCCATCAAGGGGTCGAGCGTCGTGTTCGAGGTCATCGTGCCGGCCCACGGACAGTGGGCTACCTGCTTGCAGGTGACGCCGGTAATAGAAGGAGAGGAGATCGAGCCGCGGTATCTGTGCGGTCAGCCGGTGGAGCGCGCCACTCCGAACGAGCGGCTGGCTGCTTGGCGCTCCGAGGTTCCCCTCGTGGAGAGCGACCACTCCGCGCTGGGCTCAGTGGTGGCGCGCGGCGCCGAGGACCTCGGCGCGCTGCGGATTTTCGACCCGGAGTTCCCCGAGCGCACAGTCGTGGCGGCCGGTGCGCCCTGGTTCATGACCCTGTTCGGACGCGACTCGTTGATCACGTCGTGGATGGCGCTCATCGTCGACCCCGACCTCGCCCTCGGCGTGTTGCAGACCCTCGCCCGATTCCAGGGAACCGACGTCGATCCGCGGAACGAGGAGGAGCCGGGTCGCATCCTCCACGAGATGCGCTTCGGGGAGGCGGCGTCGCTCTCTCTGGGCGGCGGCCGCATCTATTACGGGACGGCCGACGCCACGCCGTTGTTCGTGATGCTGCTGGGCGAGCTACGCCGGTGGGGCTTGGCGCGCGACGCTGTCGACGAGCTGCTCCCTCACGCGGATTCTGCGCTGCGATGGATCGCGGACTTCGGCGACCGCGACGGAGACGGATACGTCGAGTATCAGCGAGCATCCGATCGAGGTCTGGCCAACCAGGGATGGAAGGACTCGTGGGACGGCATTCGCTTCGCCGACGGATCCATCCCCCGCGCTCCGATCGCGCTCGCCGAGGTGCAGGCATACGTCTACGGCGCTTACATCGCGCGGGCCCACTTCGCCGACGAGATGGAAGAGCCGGATCTGGCCACGGAATATCGCACGAAGGCTCAGGATCTGCGCGTCGCGTTCAACCGCGACTTCTGGTTGGAGGAGCAGGGTTGGTTTGCGATGGGGCTCGACGCGGACAAGAAGCCCATCGACGCGTTGGCTTCGAACATGGGCCACTGCCTCTGGACGGGGATCGTCGACGAGGAGAAGGCACCGCTCATCGCCGAGCGGTTGCTATCTCCTCAACTGTTCAACGGGTGGGGTATCCGGACACTCGCCTCGACCATGGGCGGCTACAACCCGATCAGCTACCACTGCGGCAGCGTCTGGCCCCACGACTCCGCGCTGATCGCCGCGGGCCTCATGCGCTACGGGTTCGTAGAGAAGGCACAGCGGGTGGTGATGGCGCTGCTGGACGCGGCGGCGTCCCAAGGCGGACGCTTGCCCGAGCTGTACTCCGGGTTGGATCGCAGTGAGTATCCCGGCGTCGTGTCCTACCCGACGTCGTGCTCGCCCCAAGCTTGGGCTTCGGCCACTCCGCTGCTCCTGTTGCGGACCCTGCTGCGCTTCGAGCCATGGGTCCCGCACGGCAAGCTGTGGCTGGACCCCGTCCTTCCGGAGGGAATCTCCTATCTCTGCGTGCAGGGAATCCCGTTGGCCGGGTCGCGTCTGACCGTCCGAATCGACGGCGGAGACGTCGATGTCCGGGGGGTTCCCAACGACCTCGCAGTCATACGAGAGCCGAGGCGTCCCCTGTCGGAGATGTGATGGTCCCGTATGTGACTTCGGGGATGGCACTGTCCGTCCCCGCCAGAACTACCGCGGCGGACAGCCCTGTTCCCAGGTGCAGCCGGACCCCCCACCAGGTGCCGGAGATCCGCCCCTGCCAATCCGACTCCAGCGGAGCGGAGTAGGACGCCATCGGAATGGCGCCCAGCCCGCCGCCGTCGCATTTCAGCACCGCTTCCTTGACGGTCCAGCAGTCGAAGAACGCTTGGCGGCGCCGCGCCTCGTCGAGAGCGTTGAGGGCGTGTTGCTCCGCCTCCGAGAAAAACCGACGGGCGATGCGCTCGGCCCGCTTCACCTCGCGGTGCTGCTCGATGTCCAAGCCGACCTCCCGGGAGTCGCAGAGCGCCACCGCGGCGAGTTCTCCGCTGTCGGACTTGTTGAAGTGCAATGACGAACCAGCGAGCGCGGGCTTGCCATGGGCGCCGCGGGTCAGGACTAGATCGGGCGGCCCGGCTCCCACCGCGTCGGCGAGCACCGTCCGCAGCCCGGCTCTTCCCGCGGCCCACCGGCGGGCCGCGTCTTTGGTTCGGAATCGCTCAACCCTGGCCCGCTCGGTATCGCTCAGTACCTCTGGATCGAATGGAGCGCGTAGGTCGTAGACAACGACCCGCAGCGGTGTCAGCTGATCGTCACCGAGGCGGTCGCCTCGAGGTCGCCGC
>Ga0136633_1003589_pt1 | contig 10144 bp, 10 predicted proteins | sample AntDrymeUQ832206_2_FD_105494 | JGI IMG/M metagenome (GOLD analysis project Ga0136633, IMG submission 105494) | Polar desert sand microbial communities from Dry Valleys, Antarctica - metaG UQ83 (22.06) | ecosystem: Environmental > Terrestrial > Soil > Desert | place: Antarctica: Dry Valley...
CAGTCCTACGCCGGCAACGTCTACCTCGGCCGGGTGCAGAACGTGCTCCCGAGCATGGAGGCGGCGTTCGTCGACATCGGCAAGAGCCGCAACGCCGTGCTCTACGCCGGCGAGGTGAACTACAACGCCGCCGCCGGTGGTCGAGGCCGCAGCATCGAGTCGGTCCTGAAGTCCGGCCAGGAGGTCCTGGTCCAGGTCAGCAAGGACCCGATCGGCCACAAGGGCGCCCGGCTCACCGGCCAGGTCAGCCTGCCGGGCCGCTACCTGGTCTACGTGCCCGAGGGCACGATGACCGGCATCAGCCGCAAGCTGCCCGAGACCGAGCGCGACCGACTGAAGAAGATCCTCAAGAAGGTCGTCCCGGACGGCGCCGGTGTCATCATCCGCACCGCCGCCGAGGGGGCCTCCGAGGAGGAGATCGCCGGCGACGTGCGCCGCCTGCAGGCGCAGTGGGAGGTCATCCAGACCAAGGCGGCCAAGGGCGGCGCCCCGGTGATGCTGCACACCGAGCCCGACCTGGTGATCCGCGTCGTGCGAGACGTCTTCAACGAGGACTTCACCAAGCTCGTCGTCCAGGGCGACAGCGAGTGGGACACCATCCGCGACTACGTCGAGTTCGTCGCACCGGACCTCGCGCCGCGGCTGTCCCGGCACACCTCCGAGAAGGACGTCTTCGCCGAGCACCGCGTCGACGAGCAGCTGCTCAAGGCGCTGGACCGCAAGGTCTACCTGCCCTCGGGTGGCTCGCTGGTCATCGACCGGACCGAGGCGATGGTCGTCATCGACGTCAACACCGGCAAGTTCGTCGGCAAGGGCGGCAACCTCGAGGAGACGGTCACCCGCAACAACCTCGAGGCGGCGGAGGAGATCGCCCGCCAGCTGCGCCTGCGCGACGTCGGCGGGATCATCGTCGTCGACTTCATCGACATGGTGCTCGAGTCCAACCGCGACCTGGTCGTACGACGGCTCGTGGAGTGCCTGGGCCGTGACCGCACCAAGCACCAGGTCGCCGAGGTGACTTCGCTGGGGCTGGTGCAGATGACCCGCAAGCGGGTCGGCCAGGGCCTGCTCGAGTCCTTCAGCGAGCCGTGCGAGGCCTGCAACGGCCGGGGCGTGCACGTGCACCCCGAGCCGGTGGACGAGCGCCGCGGCGGCAGTGGCGGCAATGGCGGCAACGGCGACGAGCCCCGTCGCGACCGCGCGCCCAAGCGCAAGCCGACCCCGGCCGACGCCCCCAAGCCGCGCGCCGCCGTCGCCGACGAGGCGCCGTCCGACGGCCCCGAGCAGACCGACGAGGACGCCCCGGCCGCGCCGCGCCGCCGCCGTCGCGGTGGTCGCGGTGCCGGCTCGGCGACGGTCCGGCCCGAGGACGAGATGGCCGAGCTGCTCGCCGCCGCCACCCCGTCCGACGCCACCCCCGCCGAGGGCGACGCGGTCGAGGTCGCCGTCCTCGACGTCGACGAGGTCGTTGCGGCCGCGGGGAACCAGCCCCCGCCCGCCGCGGAGGACCTGCCGGTCGACGCGACGCCGAACGAGGTCGTCGGCGCCGTCGTCGACGCCGACCTCGAGCTCGGCACCGGCGTCCCTGCCCCGGCGGCCGACGAGGCACCGGCGCCCAAGCGCCGTCGCCGCGCCACCAGCCGCCCCGCCGGCCCCCCGGCCGTCTGAGCCCCCAGCGACGTTCGACGGCCCGCCGGGCCGTCCGGTAGTCTCCTGGGGTCGCGTCCTCGACGCGCCCTTCCGCCGCGCCCCTCGCGCGGCCCCACGTGCAGACCAGGTAGGAGCTCCTCGTGTACGCCATCGTCAAGACCGGCGGCAAGCAGTACAAGGTCGCCGTCGGTGACGTCGTCGAGGTCGAGAAGGTCGCCGGCGAGCCCGGTGCCTCCGTCGCCCTGCCGGCGCTGCTCGTCGTCGACGGCACCGACGTGACCTCCGACGCCGCCGCGCTGGCCAAGGTCAGCGTGACCGGCGAGGTCGTCGCCCACACCAAGGGCCCGAAGCTCAACATCATGCGGTACAAGAACAAGACGGGCTACAAGCGCCGTCTCGGCCACCGCCAGAAGCACACGCAGGTCCGCGTCACCGCCATCGAGACCGGCGCCGCTGCCGGCGCGAAGTAGAGGAGTACGCCATGGCTCACAAGAAGGGCGCGAGCTCCTCGCGCAACGGTCGCGACTCCAACGCGCAGTACCTCGGCGTCAAGCGCTTCGGCGGCCAGGTCGTCAAGGCCGGCGAGATCCTCGTCCGCCAGCGCGGCACGCACTTCCACCCCGGTGACGGTGTCGGCCGTGGCGGCGACGACACGCTGTTCGCGCTCGAGCCGGGTTCGGTCAAGTTCGGCCTCAAGCGCGGCCGCAAGACCGTGAACATCGTCCAGGTCGGCTGACCGACCCCACACGCAGTTCCTCGAGGGCGGGCCGGCTTGCCGGACCCGCCCTCGCTGCTTTCCCATGGAGAGGCACCCGCAGATGGCCACCTTCGTCGACCGCGCCGTGCTCCACGTCGCCGCCGGCGACGGGGGCAACGGCTGCGCCAGCGTCCGCCGCGAGAAGTTCAAGCCGCTCGGCGGCCCGGACGGGGCGGACGGCGGTGACGGCGGCGACGTCGTGGTCGTCGTGCGTGCCCATGTCGCCTCGCTGCTCGACTACCACTACCACCCGCACCAGAAGGCGACCTCTGGCAAGCAGGGCCAGGGCTCGATGCGCACCGGCGCCAAGGGCACCGACGTCGAGGTGCCCGTCCCGAACGGCACGGTCGTCTACGACGCCGACGGCAACCAGCTCGCCGACCTCGTCGGCGAGGGCGCCAGCTACGTCGTCGCCAAGGGCGGCAAGGGCGGGCTCGGCAACGCCACCCTCGCCAGCGCCAAGCGCAAGGCCCCCGGCTTCGCGCTGCTCGGCGAGTCGGGTGAGGCCATGGACGTCGTCCTCGAGCTCAAGACCGTCGCCGACGTCGCCCTCGTCGGCTTCCCGAGCGCCGGCAAGAGCAGCCTCATCGCCGCGCTGTCCTCGGCCCGGCCGAAGATCGCCGACTACCCGTTCACGACGCTGGTGCCGAACCTCGGCGTCGTCGAGTCCGGCGGCACCACCTTCACCGTCGCCGATGTCCCCGGCCTGATCCCGGGCGCCAGCCAGGGCAAGGGTCTGGGGCTGGAGTTCCTGCGTCACGTCGAGCGCTGCGCGGTGCTCATCCACGTACTCGACTGCGCGACGCTCGAGCCCGACCGCGACCCGATCAGCGACCTTGACGTGCTCGAGAACGAGCTGAGCCTCTACAAGGACGACGTCGCGCAGCTCACCCAGCGCCCCCGCCTGGTGGTGCTCAACAAGGTCGACGTGCCCGAGGGCCGCGAGCTGGCCGACCTGGTCCGCCCCGAGCTCGAGGCGCGCGGCCTGCAGGTGTTCGAGGTCAGCGCGGTCAGCCGCGAGGGCCTGCCGGCGCTGACCTACGCCATGGGCGGCGTCGTCAAGGCCGACCGCGAGCAGCGCCCGCTCGAGCAGGCGACCCGGATCGTCCTGCGCCCCAAGGCCGTCGACGACCTCGGCTTCACCGTCGAGCGCGACGGCGAGGGGTTCGTCGTACGAGGCAGCAAGCCCGAGCGCTGGGTCACCCAGACCGAGTTCGGCAACGAGGAGGCGGTGGGCTACCTCGCCGACCGCCTGGCCACCCTCGGTGTGGAGAAGGCGCTGGCCGCCGCGGGCGCCGTGCCCGGTGACGAGGTGACCATCGGCGAGGTCAGCTTCGAGTGGCAGCCGACCGAGCTGGAGCAGTTCTCCTCCGGCATGCGCGGCCAGGACGCGCGGTTCGAGGACAAGAGCCGCGCGGGCGCCGACGAGCGCCGGCTGCAGAAGGACCTGCGCCGGGCCGAGCGGATGGGCCTGGACAAGGCCGCGCTGGCCGCCGAGCTGGAGAAGACGGCAGGCCGACGGGACCCCGCGGAGTGACCCGGGAGGCGATCGCCGCGGCGCCGCGGCTGGTCGTCAAGGTGGGCTCGTCCTCCCTGACGACCGCGGCCGGCGGGCTCGACCCCGACCGGCTCGACGCGCTCGTCGACGCCCTCGCCGGCCGAGCCGGCCAGCTCGTGCTGGTCTCCTCCGGCGCCATCGCGGCCGGGCTCGCGCCGCTCGGTCTGGCCCGGCGCCCGCGCGACCTGGCCACCCAGCAGGCCGCCTCCGCGGTCGGCCAGATGCTGCTCGTCCAGCGCTACGCCAGCGCCTTCGCCCGGCACGGCCGCACCGTCGGGCAGGTGCTGCTCACCGCCGACGACGTCGTCCGCCGCTCCCACTACCGCAACGCCCAGACCTCGCTGGACCGGCTGCTGGCGCTCGGCGTCGTCCCGGTGGTCAACGAGAACGACGCCGTCGCCACGGACGAGATCCGTTTCGGTGACAACGACCGGCTCGCCGCACTGGTCGCCCACCTGGTCCGGGCCGACGCGCTCGTCCTGCTCTCCGACGTCGACGGGCTCTACGACGGCGACCCGCGTTCGCCCGGCTCGTCGCTCGTCCCGACCGTCACCGGCCCGCAGGACCTGCACGGCGTCGTGATGGGCGGGGTCGGCAGCTCCGGCCTGGGTCGCGGCGGGATGGCCAGCAAGGTCGACGCCGCGAGCCTGGCCAACCGCGCGGGCGTGCCGGTGCTGCTGACCGCCACCACCGAGGTCGCCGCCGCGCTGCGCGGCGAGGGCGGCACCTACTTCGCCCCGACCGGCACCCGCTCGCCCGGCCGACTGCTGTGGCTGGCGCACGCCTCCACGCCCCGCGGCCGGCTGCTGCTCGACGCCGGCGCCGTCCGCGCGGTGGTGGAGCGGCGCGCGTCGCTGCTGCCGGCGGGCGTGACCGGCGTCGAGGGGGAGTTCGCCGCCGGTGACCCGGTCGAGCTGGCCGGGCCCGACGGGCTCGCGGTCGCGCGCGGCCTGGTCGGCTACGACGCGGGGGAGCTGCCGGCGCTGCTCGGCCGCTCCACCCGCGAGCTGGGCCTGCGCGAGGTCGTGCACCGGGATGACCTCGTCGTCCTGTGAGACTGCTGCGCCGCTGGTCGATCCGCACCGCCAAGCGCCAGATCGTCTACGTCGTCGTGCCGCACCCCGACGACGAGTTCGAGGCCTGGTCGCTGCTCGAGGACGCCGCCGACAACTACCCGGTGTTCGTGCTGTGCACCCACGGCGAGCAGACCAGCCTGGCCGACGGCCGGGGCCATCAGCCCGAGCTCGGCGAGTGGACGCCGCCGCCGCAGCCGTGGGGCGAGCCCGGCAGCGCCACCGTCCGGGCCCAGCGGCTGGCGAGCTTCCACGCGTTCCTGGACGCGATGGCCGACCTGGACCGGCACCTCGACCGCGACCTCGTCGACCACGGCGTGCTCACCGACGGACCGAGCCCGTTCCGGCTGCACGTCGGCCGGCGCAGCGCCCGCGTCGTCTTCGACGGCGGCGACGGCGCGCTCACGCCGACGTTCGTCACCGCAGCGGTCCAGCGCACCCGCGCGCTGCGCACGACGCACCTGCCGGTGCAGGCGGAGTACGCCGTGATCGGGGCGGCGTACGTCAACGCCTCCGCCGCAGGCTTCCGCTACACCCACCCCGACCACCGGGCCGTGCACGAGGCGCTCTGGTCGACCGACCAGGGCGTGCCCGGGCCGCAGTGGTGCCGGACCGCGTCCGCCGACCCCGACGTCGTCCGCACCGGCGGACGGACCGAGGACGTCAGCTCGCGGACGTACGCCGCCGTGATGGGCGTCACGCCGGACGGCCACCGGACCGGGCTGCTCCAGGTGCTCTACGGCTGGCTCGGCCCGAGCGGCGGCTGGCCGGCAGGGGAGACCGACGCGGCGACGATGTGGTCGCGGCAGCAGTCGTTCTGGCGGCGCTACGGCTGACGGCGGCCCAGGTGCGCCTCGGCGGCCTCGAGGTCGTACGGCAGGCTGCTGCAGCGCGTGGCCCGACCGTCGGCGCCGACCTCGTTGACGAGCACGTTGCGCAGGGTTGCCGTGCGACCGTCGACGGTGCTCGTCGAGTCGTAGATCGCGACGGCGTGCTGGTCGTCGGCGAGGACGTCGACGAGGGCGTTGCTGTGCGTGCCGCCGGTGAGCTCGAACAGGCTGAGGAACATGTTGCTGATCTCCTCCCACCCGCGGTAGACGCCGGAGATCGGGGTGTTGCCCGATGCCGTCCAGGTGCAGTCGTCGGCGAGCGACTGGCGGACCGTCTCGAGGTCGCCGCGGCCGAAGGCGTCGAAGGCGCGGCGCATCGTGATGGCGTTCGGGTGCTCGGTCGTGACGACGCGCAGGTCGGCGGTGTCGGTCGTGCTGGTGGTCGTGGTCATGCTGGCCCCCCAGGGCTCAGGCCGCCGGCGCGGACCGCCGCGGTCCCGGACCCGACAGTGGCACGACGAGGGGGGCCGTCAAGGGGGCAGCAGCGGCCTATCCTCTAGGCATGAGCGAGGTCACCGAAGTCGCCACCCGTGCCCGTGCCGCTGCCGCGCGGCTGGCCCCGCTGGCGCGCAAGGACAAGGACGCGGCGCTGCTGGCGATGGCCGACGCGCTCGTCGCCAACGCCGACCGGATCCTGGCCGCCAACGCCGAGGACGTCGAGGCCGGCCGGGCGTCGGGCACCACCGAGGCGCTCCTCGACCGGCTCGCCCTCACCCTCCCGCGGGTGGAGGCGATGGCCGACGGGCTGCGCCACGTCGCGACGCTGCCCGACCCGGTCGGCGAGGTCGTCCGCGGCTCGTCGCTGCCGAACGGACTGGAGCTGCGTCAGGTCCGCGTCCCGCTCGGCGTCGTCGGGATCGTCTACGAGGCCCGGCCGAACGTCACCGCCGACGCCGCCGGGCTGTGCCTCAAGAGCGGCAACGCCGTTCTTCTGCGCGGCAGCGCGAGCGCCTACCGGTCCAACACCGTGCTCGTCGACGTGCTGGCCGAGGCCGCCACCGCGGCGGGCATGCCGGCCGACAGCATCCAGCTCGTGCCGGGCACCGACCGGTCGAGCGTCAAGGAGCTCATGCAGGCCCGCGGGCTCGTCGACGTGCTCATCCCGCGCGGCGGCGCCGGCCTCATCGAGGCGGTCGTGAGCGAGTCGCAGGTGCCGGTGATCGAGACGGGTGTCGGCAACTGCACCGTCTACGTCGACGCCTCCGCCGACCTCGACATGGCGGTCGCGATCACCGTGAACAGCAAGACCCACCGGCCGAGCGTCTGCAACGCCGCCGAGACGCTGCTCGTCCACGCCGACATCGCCGAGGCGTTCCTGCCGCTGGCGGTGAAGGCGCTCAAGGACGAGGGCGTGACGCTGCACGCCGACGAGCGGGCGGCCGCGTACGACGACACCTCCGTGCCGGTCGGCGACGAGGACTGGGCGGCGGAGTACCTCTCGCTCGACCTGGCCGTCGGCGTCGTCGACTCGCTCGACGACGCGGTGGCGCACATCCGGCGGTGGGGGAGCGGCCACACCGAGGCCATCGTGACCAAGGACCTCGCCGAGTCGCGGCGCTTCATCCGCTCGCTGGACAGCGCCGCGGTGATGGTCAACGCCTCGACCCGTTTCACCGACGGCGGGGAGTTCGGCTTCGGCGCCGAGATCGGGATCTCGACGCAGAAGCTGCACGCGCGCGGACCGATGGGCCTGCCCGAGCTGACCAGCACGACGTACGTCGTCACGGGGGACGGGCACATCCGCTAGATCTGCTGACAGGCAGGCGATCGGGGCGGATGCTCGGGGCATGCGCACGACCGCTGCCCTCGCCTCGCTCGGCCTCGCGGCTGCCCTGCTGACGCCCGCGGGCCCGGCGCTGGTGCCGGTGGCGTCGTGGACGGACATCGCACCGGTGGAGCTCGCCTCGCCGGCGCTGTCGGAGCCGCGCGACGGCGTGCTGGAGGTCTGGACCCGCGGCGCCGCCGGAGACCTCGTGCGGCAGGAGCGCAGCGCGACGGGCGCCTGGTCGGCGCCGCAGTCCGGCGGCGGCATCCTCACCTCCAGCCCCGCTGCGACGTCGATGTCGCCGGGCCGGACCGACGTCTTCGCGCGCGGAGGCTCCGGCCAGGTCGTGCACAAGACGCTGGTCGACGGGCAGTGGTCGGGCTGGACGCACCTCGGCGGCAGCATCACCGGCTCGCCGGGGGTCGTGTCGATGCACCCGGGCCGGCTCGACCTCTTCGCGCTTGGCGCTTCGGGGGACCTCGTCCACCGCTTCTACGTGGGCGGGGTGTGGTCGGCCTGGGAGAGCCTCGGCGGCTCGCTGGCTTCCGGGCCGGCTGCCGTGTCGATGGTCTTCGGGCGCCTCGACGTCTTCGCCCGCGGCACCGACGCGCAGCTGCACCACCTCTTCTACACGCCCGGCTCATGGTCGGGCTGGGAGCGGCTCGGCGGGGTGCTGCACTCCGAGCCGTCGGCGATCGCGCTGGGCGACGGGCGGATCGACGTGCTCGTCCGCGGCGGCGAGGGCGACCTGCGGCAGAAGTCGTTCGTGCGCGGTCCTGGCTGGGGCGCCTGGACCCGGCTGCCCGGGCCGGTCGCGTCCGGCCCGTCGATCGAGCTGCTGCACGACGGCAGCGCGGTGGTCGGCGCGCGCGACGGTGCCGGTCGCTACCTCGTCCGGTCGCGACCGGCGGGTAGCGCGACGTGGTCGGACTGGTCCCTCGTCGACGCGATCCGCCCCTTCCGCCGGGCGGGGGCCTGGGTCGACCTGTACGACTACGAGCTGCCCGGCGCGACGCTGTCCCGCGAGGTGGCGCTGGACGACCTGCGGGCGCGTGGGGTGCGGACGCTCTACCTGCAGACGTCGCGCTTCACCGTCGACTTCGACATGGCCAGCCGCGCCGCGTCGTGGGTCGACGGTGCGCACGCCCGTGGGATGAGCGTCGTGGGTTGGTACCTGCCGGGCTACGGCGACATGGCGCGCGACGTCCGGCGGACGCTGGCGATCGCCACCCTCGTCACCCCCGCCGGGGGCCGCTTCGACGCGGTCGGTGTCGACATCGAGGCGCACACCGGGTGGGGCACCACGAACGAGGTCTCGCGCACCACGATGAACACGCGCGCCGTCGAGCACCTGCGGTGGGTGCGCGGCGCGACCAACGCGCCGCTCGCCGCGATCACGCCGCAGCCAGTGGCGACGGACGGCGTGGGGGAGACGTGGGAGGGCTTCCCATGGCGTGCCGTCGGCGGGCTGACCGACCTCGTCGTGCCGATGGCGTACTGGCCGCGGACCTGCCACGACCTGTGCGTGGACGACTACGCCGAGACCAACGCCCGGTGGGCCCGCTCGTGGTCCGGCCGCCCGGTGCACGTCGTGGGGCGCGGCTACCCCGCAGCCGACGGCACCCAGGTCACCGACAGCGACATGGCGGCCTTCGTGCAGGGCGCCCTCGAGGCCGGCGTCGTCGGCGGCAGCTTCTACGACTACGCCTCCACGCGGACCCGCACCAACTTCTGGGTGCAGCTGCAGCGCTTCAACGTGCTCTAGACCTGCCGCGGCCCGTCGTGGCAGGGTCCGCCGGTGGACCTCGGCCAGATGCTCGCCCTCATGCCGTTCGCCGTCGAGACCGGGGTCGTGCTGGAGGCGGCTGCTGCTGACGAGGTCGTCGGCTCGCTGCCCTGGGGCGCCGGAGCGGTGCACCGCCGGCGGGATGATGCACGGCGGGGCGCTCATGACTCTCGCCGACTCGGTGGGTGCGGTGTGCGCCTTCCTCAACCTGCCCGCGGGCGCGTCGACCTCGACGGTCTCGTCGTCCACCTCGCTGGTCCGGGCAGTCCGGTCGGGGTCGGCACACGCGACCGCCCGGCCCCTGAACGTCGGCCGGTCGTTCATCGTGGTGGTCGTCGAGGTGCGCGACGACGACGGCCGGCTGGTGGCGCAGGTGACGCAGACGCAGGCGGTGCTCGGCGGGTGAGCCCTGACTGGTCGCGCACGCCGGGCGAAGGTCGGTACGCCCTGGCCGAGGTCGAGGTCGCGTACCTCGATGCCCCGTTGTCCCTGCCGAGGTGGGTCGGTCGCGAGGTCAGCTCCGAAGACGCCTTCTCAGGTGGAGTTCTGGCCGCGACACGTTTTGACGACGTCGCCGAGATACTGGCTCAGGCCAGGGCGGGCTGGTCGGTCCATGCGTAGGGGTCGCTGAGGTCGACCGTCCAGCGGGTGTCGTCGCCGAGCGG
>Ga0136633_1003590_pt1 | contig 10142 bp, 8 predicted proteins | sample AntDrymeUQ832206_2_FD_105494 | JGI IMG/M metagenome (GOLD analysis project Ga0136633, IMG submission 105494) | Polar desert sand microbial communities from Dry Valleys, Antarctica - metaG UQ83 (22.06) | ecosystem: Environmental > Terrestrial > Soil > Desert | place: Antarctica: Dry Valley...
AATTATCCCGGCTGAGCAAGAGGATGATTAGGTCAGTCCTAGCGCGGTCGCCAGTCGGCCGAGGGGATTTCCTCGTCGGGCGCGTGCTCGGAGACGATCTTGTGGAAGATGGCGGAAAGTTCGGCGCCACCGTGTCCGTAGTGATTCAACCTGCGTGTCACTTCCCAGCCGGATGATTTGATCTCGAGCACAATGGCGGTTCCATCGAGTACGATGTCATGGCCCTTCGACGCGCCAAGTTCCGAAAGTTCTGCCGAGGAGACGCTGGCGAACGGAGCGATCCTGTCGGTTAGCGAGCGGTATTGCGCGTCTGACAGGGGGGCCTGCCATTTCGTCTCGATGTCGTAACGGTTGCAATCGCTTTGCCGTCGAAGTTGCAATATCTCGAGCGTTCCCGCGGCGGCGTAACCGGCGCGACGAAGCCTGATCGCCCAGGCTCGATTTCCGACCGACGGGGTGGCCGCGAACGACATCGACCGTTCGTAAGTCGGCAATGGCGACAGCGAGTCGATCGGTGACGGCATCGGCTGGCGCGGGCACGGGATCGTTGCCGCCATGCCCGACGACGCCACCGACCAAAGCCCCAGCGTGAAGGCCAATCGCGTCGCTGTCTTACGAGCTTTCACCCCTACCACACCTTCACCCTTTTCTCCGGCGCGAGATACAGCTTGTCGCCCGGCTGGACGTTGAACGCGGCGTACCAGGCGTCGTTGTTGCGCACCGTCAGCGCGCGGTACTGGCCGGGTGCGTGGCCGTCGGTGGCGAGGCGGCTGCGCATCGCGGCGTCGCGCATCTTGGACGCCCATGCCTGGGCATAAGCGATGAAGAAGCGCTGGTCGCCGCTATAGCCGCCGATCACCGGGGCCTGCTTGCCGCCCAATGAGGCGCGATAGGCGTCGTAGGCCGCGGCGAGCCCGGCGACGTCGGCGATATTCTCGCCCAGCGTGAGCTTGCCGTTGACCCTGACCCCGGGGAACGGCTCGTACTGGTCATATTGTGCGCTCAGCGCGCTTCCCGCTTGGTTGAAGCGTGCCTTGTCGGCATCGGTCCACCAGTTGCGCATCAGCCCGCTACTGTCGAACGCGGCGCCATTATTGTCGAAGCTGTGGCTGATCTCATGCCCGATCACCGCGCCGATCGCTCCGAAATTGAACGCCGCGTCGGCGGCTGGGTCGAAGAACGGCCGCTGGAGGATCGCCGCGGGGAAGTTCAAGGCGTTCTGGACCGGCAAATTGACCGCATTGACCAATTGCGGCGGCATCCACCATTCGTTGCGATCCATTGGCTTGCCGATCTTGGCGAGCTGATGGCGATATTCGGCGAGCCCGGCCGCCTTGGCATTGGCGTAGGGGTTGGCCGCGCTGATCGGGACATTGCCGTAGTTGCGCCATACCTCCGGATAGCCGACCCCGACCACGATCGAGCGCACCTTCTTGAGCGCTTCGGCCTTGGTCGCCGGGGCCATCCAGTCGAGCCCCTCGACCCGCTTGGCGAACGCTTCCTTGATCTTGTCGTTCATCGCCTGGACTTCGGCCTTGGCCGAGGCGGGGAAATATTTGGCGACATAGGCCTTGCCGACCGCGTCCGGGAGCGCGCCCGAAGTGGCGTCGATCGCGATCCGCTCGCGCGACCGTTGCTGGGGAGTCCCGCTAAGCGAGGTGCCGTAAAAAGCGAAGCTGGCGTCGCGGACCGGCTTGGGAAGCACCGACGCATTCTGGCTGAGCGTATGGAAAGCGAGCCACTCCTTCCACGGGTCGAGCGGCTGCGAGCCGACCAGCGCGGCCAGGCGCGGGATCGAACTTGCGTGATAGGCCTGGAACTTGGGTGCGGAGCCAAGCTGTGCCGCGTCGAGCAGAGACGCCCAGTCGAGCCCGGGCGCGCGCTTCTCGAGGTCGGCGCGGGTCCACACCTGCGCGCCCTTGGTGAAATCCTCGCTGGTCGCGCGGTCGGCGTGCGCCTGAGCGATCATGGTCTCGAGCGCCATGATCCGGTTCGCGGCGGCGGCCGGGTCGGGATTGCCCGCGGCGCCCATCACCGTTTCGATGAAGCCGCGATAGGCGGTGCGTTGCCTGGCCATGTCGGCGTCGGCGGAGAGGTAATATTCGCGCTCGGGCATTCCGATCCCGCCTTGGAGCAAAAAAGGGATTTGCTCGCCGGGCGTGGTCAGCCCCTGGGTGATGAAGATTCCGAACAGGTTTTCGGTTGAATAATTGGTATTGTTCAACGGATCGACATCGGCGCGGAGCGAGGCGCCGATCGCGCGGGCCAGCGCGCTCTTGTCGGCGATTGCGGCGATCGCGGCGAGGTCGGCCTGCGCGGGTGCGATCCCCGCGCGGTCGATCGCGGCGGTATCCAGGAAAGCGCGGTAGAAATCGGCAATGCGCGCCTCGTCGCTTCCCGCGGCGGGCTTGCCCTTGATCAATCCGGCGATCAATTCCCTGACCTGCGCCTCGCGCTTGAGGTCGGCCACGGTGAAGCCCCCGATCGACGAGCGGTCGGCCGGAATTTCGGTCGCCTTCATCCAGCTGCCATTGGCAAAGCCATAGAAATCGTCCCCCGGCTTGACCGCCTTGTCCATCGCCGCGGTGTCGATGCCGATCGCGGTTCCGGCCTGCGCCGCGGCCGGCGCGGGGTCGGTGGCGGTCTGCTGGCAGGCGGCGAGGCTGAGCGCGAACGCGGAAACGAACAGGAGCAAGGGCGTGCGCTTCATGGAATATCCTTCGGGAGGGCGGGGATGATGCGAGGCTGCAGGTTCCGCCGACGCTTTGCAAGCGCAAGCGGGGACGCTAGGCGCTTTGCAGGATGAATGTTCGGCCAGCGGGGATTGTGGAATGAGCGCAGCGCGGATCGACAGCAAGATCGACCTGGCGAGCGAGGAAGCGCGGGCTCGCTCGGCGCACAATCGCGCGCTTGCCGGCAAGCTGCGCGCCGACGTCACCACCGCTGCGCAAGGCGGCTCGGAGAAATCGCGCGAGCGCCATGCATCACGCGGCAAATTGCTCCCCCGCGAGCGCGTCGAGCGACTGCTCGATCCCGGTTCGCCGTTGCTCGAAATCGGGCAATTGGCCGCTTGCGACCTCTATGATGGCGAAGTTCCCGGCGCCGGGCTGATCGCCGGAATCGGGCGCGTGTCGGGGCGCCAGTGCATGATCCTCGCCAACGACGCGACGGTGAAGGGCGGCACTTACTTTCCGATGACGGTGAAGAAGCACCTGCGCGCTCAGGAAATAGCCGAGGCCAATTGCCTGCCATGCATCTACCTGGTCGATTCGGGCGGCGCCAATCTGCCGCATCAGGCGGAGGTGTTTCCCGACCGCGACCATTTCGGGCGGATCTTCTACAATCAGGCAAACATGTCGGCCAAGGGCATTGCCCAGATCGCCTGCGTGATGGGCAGCTGCACCGCCGGCGGTGCCTATGTCCCGGCGATGAGCGACGAGAGCATCATCGTCCGCGACCAGGGGACGATCTTCCTTGCGGGGCCGCCGCTGGTCAAGGCCGCGACCGGCGAGGAAATCTCGGCCGAGAACCTTGGCGGGGGCGACCTTCATGCGCGCAAGTCAGGGGTGGTCGACCACCTCGCCGAGAATGACGAGCATGCGCTGACCATCGTTCGGGATGTGGTTTCCCATCTCGGCGCCGAAGCGGGGGCCGATACCGAGGTCCAGGAGCCGCGCGAGCCTTTTTACGATGCCGAGGAGCTCTACTCGATCATCCCCGACGATGTCCGCGCGCCCTACGACGTCCGCGAAGTGATCGCGCGGATCGTCGATGCGTCCGAATTCCACGAGTTCAAGGCGCTTTACGGAACCACGCTCGTGTGCGGTTTCGCGCATATCTGGGGAATGCCGGTCGCGATCCTCGCCAACAATGGCGTGCTGTTTTCGGAATCGGCGGTCAAGGGCGCGCACTTCATCCAGCTCGCCTGCCAGCGCGGAACCCCCTTGCTGTTCCTGCAGAATATTTCGGGCTTCATGGTCGGCGGCAAGGCCGAGGCCCAGGGCATCGCCAAGCATGGCGCCAAGCTGGTCACCGCGGTCGCCACCGCGCAGGTGCCGAAGATCACCGTGCTGATCGGGGGAAGTTTCGGCGCGGGCAATTACGGAATGTGCGGGCGGGCTTACTCGCCGAGGTTTCTGTTCACCTGGCCCAACTCGCGCATCTCGGTAATGGGCGGCGAGCAGGCGGCGTCGGTGCTTGCCACGGTCCACCGCGACGCCGCCAAATGGACGCCCGAGCAGGCCGAAGCCTTCAAGCAGCCAATCCGCGACGATTACGAAGCCCAGGGCAACCCCTGGCACGCCACCGCGCGGCTGTGGGACGATGGCATCATCGACCCCGCGCAGACGAGGGGTGTCCTCGGGCTGGCGTTCGCGGCGTGCCTCAACGCTCCAATTCCCGAACGCCCGGCGTTCGGCGTGTTCAGGATGTAGCTTGACATGACCCGCACCGACTGGGCCCGCACCGAGATCGCGGCGCTGTTCGACCTACCCTTTACCGAACTCATGTTTCGCGCCGCCGAAACCCATCGCGCCCACCACGCGCCGGGCGAAGTGCAGCTGTGCACCCTGCTGTCGATCAAGACCGGCGGCTGTCCCGAGGATTGCGGCTATTGCTCGCAATCGGCTTCCGCCAGCTCAGGCCTCAAGGCCGAGAAATTGATGGACGTCGGCGCGGTGCTCGCCGCCGCGGCCGAGGCCAAGGCGGCGGGTTCGCAGCGGTTCTGCATGGGGGCGGCGTGGCGCGAGCCCAAGGATCGCGATCTTCCCGCGGTGTGCGGGATGGTTGCGGGCGTCAAGGCCATGGGGCTCGAGACGTGTATGACGCTCGGCATGCTGACCGGCGAGCAGGCGCGCGCGCTCAAGGCCGCCGGGCTCGATTATTACAACCATAATATCGACACGTCGCCCGAACATTATGGCGACATCATCACCACGCGCACCTTCCAAGAGCGGCTCGACACGCTCGCCGAAGTGCGCGGCGCGGGGATGGCGGTATGTTGTGGCGGGATCGTCGGGATGGGCGAGACTCGCAGCGACCGCATCGGCTTCCTCCACGCACTTGCGACCCTTCCGCGCCATCCTGAGAGCGTGCCGGTCAATGCGCTGGTTCCGGTCAAGGGGACGGTGCTCGGCGACATGTTCGCGGGCGAGCGATTGATCGACGATATCGAGTTCGTTCGCACCGTCGCGGTTGCTCGGATCGCGATGCCGATGAGCATGGTGCGGCTGTCGGCGGGGCGCGAAAGCATGTCCGATGCGACGCAGGCTCTGTGCTTCCTCGCCGGCGCGAATTCGATCTTCACTGGGGACAAGTTGCTGACCACCGCCAATGCCGGGGACAGCAAGGATGCCGCCTTGCTCACCAAGCTAGGAATGGTGCCGATGACCGCGGCCGAGCCGATGCGAATGATGGACGCAGCCGAATGATCGCGTCGCTGCTCATCGCCAATCGCGGGGAGATGGCGTGCCGGATCATCCGCACCGCGCGCGCAATGGGGATTCGCACGGTCGCGGTCTATTCGGATGCGGATGCCAAGGCGCTGCATGTGCGGCAAGCCGATGAAGCGGTGCATATCGGCGCGAGCCCGGCGCGCGAATCCTATCTCGCGGGCGAGAAAATCATCGCCGCCGCCAAGTCGACCGGGGCCGAGGCGATCCATCCGGGCTACGGCTTCCTGAGCGAAAACGCCGACTTCGCGCAGGCGGTGATCAACGCCGGCCTGGTGTGGGTCGGGCCCAAGCCCGATTCTATCCGCGCGATGGGCTTGAAGGACGCCGCCAAGACGCTGATGGAGGCCGCCGGAGTGCCGGTGACTCCGGGCTATCTCGGCGCCAACCAGGACCCCGCCTTCCTCGCCGAGCAGGCCGCGACAATCGGCTTTCCGGTGCTGGTCAAGGCGGTCGCCGGCGGCGGCGGCAAAGGGATGCGCAAGGTCGATGCCGCCGCGGATTTCCCCGACGCGCTCGACAGCTGCAAGCGCGAGGCCGCCTCGTCGTTCGGCAATGACGTCGTGCTGATCGAAAAATGGATCCACAGTCCACGCCATATCGAGGTGCAAATATTCGGCGACGGTCACGGCAACGTCGTCCATTTGTTCGAACGCGATTGCTCATTGCAGCGGCGCCACCAGAAAGTGATCGAGGAAGCCCCTGCGCCCGGCATGGACGAGGCGACTCGCGAGTCATTATGCTGCGCAGCAATCCGTGCAGCAAAAGCGGTCGATTATGTCGGCGCCGGGACGATCGAATTCATCGCCAACGCCAGCCAGGGCCTGCGCGCCGACCGCATCTGGTTCATGGAAATGAACACGCGGCTTCAGGTCGAACATTGCGTCACCGAGGAGATCACCGGTGTCGACCTCGTCGAATGGCAATTGCGCGTCGCAAGCGGGGAGGCGTTGCCCAAGAAGCAGGAGGAACTGTCGATCAACGGCCACGCGATCGAGGCCCGGCTATATGCGGAAGACCCGGCAAAAGCCTTTCTTCCAAGCGTCGGGCGACTCGAACATTTAGATTTAGGGGACGAGGGCCGCATCGAAACCGGGGTTGAGGAAGGCGACGATATTTCGCCCTTCTACGACCCGATGATCGCGAAGCTGATTGCGCATGGCGACGACCGCGACGAGGCGATCGCCGCGCTCGCCGACATGCTCGACGCGGTCGAGGTGTGGCCGGTCAGGACCAACGCCGGCTTCCTGTTCAACGCGCTGTTGCACCCGGGGTTCGGCGCGGCCGACCTCGATACCGGTTTCATCGAGCGCGAGATCGCCGTGCTGGTGCCCGATCCCGAGCCCGGAGTGGAACTGTGGCGCGCCGCCGCGGCGGTGGCGACCGCCGAGAATGAGGAGGAAAGCCTCGGCAGTCTCGCCGGGTTCCGCCTCAACGCCCCGGCAAGGACGGGTGCGCCGCTTGGCCGGGCAGGCGCATTCAAACATGTTTCCTTGGATGACGAGGCCGACATCGCTGCCGTCTCGGGATTCCGCGACGACGAGCGCGTAGTCGTCTTTCATGAGGGGCAGGCCTTCGCGTTCGACCGCTCGGCGCGAGGCAGCGTCGGCGCGCACGCCGGCGACGGAGCGATGCTCGCGCCGATGCCCGGCAAGGTGACTTCGGTCGATGTTGCGGCGGGCGAGGCTGTCACCAAGGGGCAGCGGCTGCTGACCCTCGAGGCGATGAAGATGGAACATGGCCTCACCGCACCGTTCGACGGGGTGGTTGCCGAGCTCAACGCGGTCGCAGGCGCGCAGGTGCAGATGGATGCGCTGCTCGCGAGGATCGAGAAACACGACATCTAATTCGTAATGCCGGGCTTGACCCGGCATCCGCCTTTTCGTCAGGGCGGGCCGAAGAACAGATAGACCCCGGATCAAGTCCGAGGTGAGGAGAAAAGTCATGAAAATCGATCAAACCGCAGCAGTCGTCACCGGCGGGGCGTCGGGCCTTGGCGAGGCGACCGCCCGCGCGCTCGCCGCCAAAGGCGCCAAGGTTGCCATTTTCGACCGCGATGCCGAGCGCGGCGAAGCCGTCGCGGCCGAAATCGGCGGCACCTTCTGCGAGGTCGACGTCACCAGCGACGACAAAGTCGCCGCTGCATTCGACAAGGCCCGCGCGGCGCACGGCCAGGAGCGCATCCTGGTCAATTGCGCGGGGGTCGCCAACGCCGCCAAGACGGTCGGTAGGGACAAGGCGACGGGGGAACGCAAACGCTATCCGATGCATCAGTTCGAGTTGGCGATCGGAATCAACCTGGTCGGCACCTTTCGCTGCCTTTCGCACTCGGCATTCGGGATGGTTTCCGCCGACCCGCAGGGCGATGGCGAACGCGGGGTGATCATCAACACCGCCTCGGTCGCCGCCGAGGACGGGCAGATCGGGCAGGCGGCCTATTCGGCGTCGAAGGGCGGCGTCGTGGCGATGGCGCTGCCGATCGCGCGCGACCTGATGAACGACGGGGTGCGCGTCAACACCATATTGCCAGGCATCTTCCAGACCCCGATGATGGCGATGATGCCGCCCGAGGTGCATGATGCGCTCGCGGCGCAAGTGCCGTTCCCCAAGCGGCTCGGCACGGCGGAGGAATATGCCGCTCTCGTGATCTTCATCGTCGAGAACAATTATCTGAACGCCGAAAGCATCCGGCTCGACGGCGGCATCCGCATGGCTCCGCGCTAGGCAGTTGGCTGGATTGGATGGGGCGCCCTCGCAAATGATTCTCGACGACGAACGCACTCTCCTCGAAGCGCTCGCTGTCGCCGCGCGCGATGCGGGGGCCGATATATTGAAGCGCGTGGCGGCCGGCTTCGAGGTCGAGACCAAGTCCGATCTATCCCCGGTTACCGTTTGCGACCGCGCCGCCGAAGCGATCATCCTTGCCGCGCTGGCCAAGGCCGCGCCGGGCGTCCCGGTGATCGCCGAGGAGGAAGTCGCGGAGGGCCGGATCCCGGCGCAGGGCGACGTCTATTTCCTCGTCGATCCACTCGACGGGACAAAGGAATTCGTCCGCGGCGGCGATGATTATACGGTCAATATCGGACTGATCGTCGGCGGTGACCCGCGGCTCGGCGTGGTCTACGCGCCCGCCGCCGACCGGCTTCACGCGGGGCTTGTCGGGGACGGCGCCTGGCTCGAGCAGGCCGGTAAACGCGTCGCGATCCGCACCCGCGTGCTTGGCGAAACTCGCGCCGCGGTCGCTTCGAAATCGCACTTCAACCAGGCGACCGCCGATTACCTCGAACAGGCGATCGGCGCGTGCGGCCATGTTTCGGTCGGGAGTTCGCTCAAATTCTGCATGGTGGCGGAAGGGCTCGCGGACATTTACCCGCGATTGTCGCCGACCAGCGAGTGGGACACCGCCGCCGGGCACGCGGTACTGCTCGCGGCGGGCGGGCGGGTCGACGGCCTGGATGGTACGCCGCTCCGCTACGGCAAGCGCGCCTTTCTCAATCGCGGCTTCTGCGCCACCGCCGGCTGGGCGGCGCCGCCGATCGCGACCTATCTCGAGGAGTTCGGCGGTGGGGGCGACGTGCCGCAGGGCGTGTGATTCGAAGCGAGCAAAATGCTCCATTCCGGACCCACTTCGTCGGCCGGATTGAACCGGCCCAGCCGAAGTGCGTCGATCTCGGCCCTGATCAGCGCGATCCTCGCGGCAAGCGCGGCCAAGGCTTCGACATGCCTCGCCTCGCGGCTCAATTCGACCGTCAATTTGTCGGCAATATCAAGCGCCTCGGACAATTTCCCAAGCCATGAGGCACGGGCCGCGGCGCGGCGGGCGGTGGTGATTTGCGGGCTCATGGGATTGTTCTAGGAACTCGTGGTTTAGCTTCAGATAATGATCGATCCATTGTGGCGCCGTTCGGGAATGACATTCGAACGGTTTCGGCCCAAGTATCCTCCTGCTCGGTCCAATCCAACCTTGCTACGGAGGAAATATGGTCACGGGCATTTCATATTTGTCGAACGACGAAGCGCTCGATGCGCGCCCCCCGATGCTTGTCGCCGCGGCGAGCGAGGCGGCTCGGTCGCGCGCGCTGAACTGGCTCGAGGATGCGGGCTGGCGTGCTTCGGCAATGCCGATCGAAGGCGCGATCGACCGGCTGGCGCTCCAGGCGTCGGCAAGCGGACTGTGGATTGAACTCGATTCGGGCGATTCGGGCGAGGCGCTCGATCGGCTGCTCGTCCACGCCAATGGCGAGGCGGCGGCGGGACGAATGCCGACCATCGTCGCTGCTCCGTTCGACATGATCGATCCAGTCGCGGCACGGCTCGACGCCGAAGCGACCCACGTGCTGATTGCGCCCGACCTGGTCGAGCGGACCGCCGCGCTTGCGCTGGTCACTTCGCGGGCGATTCATCCCGCGACGCTTCATGACGTGTCGCGCGGTCCTGCTTCCCAACGGCTCAAGCAATTGAGCGACGAGGTCGGGCGGATCGCACAGACGCTGGCACGGCTGTCGAGCGGCCCCGATGCGGCGGGCAAGGCGATCGAGCAACCGCAGCACGACAGCGTCGAGATCCCATCCGTCTCGAGCGAGACGGTACGCGGCGTGATCCGCGCCCGGCGGATGCGCGCGCGCTTCTTCGACGAGGAATTGTTTGCCGATCCGGCGTGGGACATGCTGCTCGACCTGCTCGACCTGCTCG
>Ga0136633_1003591_pt1 | contig 10141 bp, 7 predicted proteins | sample AntDrymeUQ832206_2_FD_105494 | JGI IMG/M metagenome (GOLD analysis project Ga0136633, IMG submission 105494) | Polar desert sand microbial communities from Dry Valleys, Antarctica - metaG UQ83 (22.06) | ecosystem: Environmental > Terrestrial > Soil > Desert | place: Antarctica: Dry Valley...
CACCGCGCGGACCTTTGAGCTGGCCTACCACTTCGACGCGGCGGCGGAGCACGAGCGTGCGCTGCCGTACGCGCTGGCCGCCGCCGGCACGGCCCGCGCCCGCTTCGCGCTGGACGCCGCGCAGCGCCAGTACGAGATCGCGGCGCGCGGAGCGACCGACCCGGCATTGCAGCGCGAGATCGCCGAGAGCCTCGGCGACATCGCGATGCTGGCCGGGCGCTACGACGAGGCCCACAGGCAGTTCGTGATCGCCCGCGACCGCTGCGACGGCGACGAGCTGGCCGCCGGCATCGAGGGCAAACTCGGTGAGCTGGCCTTCAAGCGCGGCGACGTGCGCGAGTCCGCTGACACGATCGTCCGTGCGCTGCGGCTGCTCGGCCAGCGTGTGCCGAACGGCACGCTGGGCTTCTTGACGATGCTCGTCGGGCAGGTGATCGTGCAGGCCGCCCACTCGCTGCTGCCGCGCTGGTTCGTCGGTCGCCGCCCGGCCGACGGCATCGAGCGTGAGCGCCTGGTCATGCGGCTGCACTCCGAGCTCGCGCACGGCTACTGGTTCACGGCCGGCCTCGTGCCCTGCGCCTGGACGCACCTGCGCGGCATGAACCTCGCCGAGCGCCATGCGCCGACGCCCGAGCTCGCGCAGGCCTATTCCGAGCACGCGCCGGTCGTGACGATGGTGCCGTGGTGCACGCGCGGGATCGTGTACGCGCAGCGCTCGCTCGCGATCCGCCGCGACCTGCGAGACGACTGGGGCGAGGGGCAGTCGCTGCATTTCTACGGCCTCGTCCTGTATGTCGCTGGCCGCTACGAGGAGTCGCTGCAGAAGTGCCGCGCGGCCGTGGAGATCCTCGAGCGCACCGGCGACCGCTGGGAGATGAACACCGCCGGCTGGCACATCGCGCTGGCGCTCTATCGCCTCGGGCGCATGGAGGAGGCGGTCGCCGCCGCCCAGGCCGTTCACCGGGCGGGCATCGGCCTCGGCGACGCGCAGGCCTCCGGGATCAGCCTCGGCGCGTGGGCCAAGGCGTCGGGAGGAGCGGTCCCGCCGGCGCTCGTCGAAGCCGAGCTGGCGCGCCCCGCCGACGACGTCCACGCGCGCGTCGAGCTGCTGCAGGCGCAGGCGCTGGGGCTGATCGGCGAGGATCGCGTCGACGACGCCGTCACCGTGCTTCGCGACGCCGATGCCTACCTGCGCAGATCCGGCCTGCGCCAGGAGTACGTCGCGCCGCTGCGACCGTGGCTGGCGACGGCCCTGCGGATGCAGGTCGAGCGCGCGAGCGGGCTGGTCCCGGCCCAGCGCCGGCGGCTGCTGCGGGCAGCACGGCGTGCCGCCCGCCGTGCGCTGCGGCTTGCGCGCAGCTACCGCAACAACCTGCCCCACGCGCTGCGCGAGTGCGCGCTGCTCGCCGCGATGGCGGGTCGCCCGCGCCGCGCCCGGCGCCTGCTCGAGCGCAGCCTCGCCGTCGCCGACGAGCAGCACGCCCGCCACGAGCACGCGCTGTCGATGCTCGCGCGCGCCACGCTGCGCGCGGCCACCGGCGCCCCGGGCGCGGACGACGAGCTGGCGGGCGCCCGGCGCGAGCTGACCGCGCTGGAGGGCGGTGCCCGCAGAGCGGCGCCGGCCTCGCCCGGCTCGCAGTCGCCGACGCTGTCGCTCGCCGACCGCTTCACGACGGTGCTCGACGCCGAACGCCGGATCGTCGCCGCGCGGACCGACGAGGCGATCTTCGCCGCCGCCTGCGAGGCGGCGGTGACGCTGCTGCGCGGGGAGTGCTCGGTCGTGGTGGACGCGCACGGCTCGGACCGTCCCGTTCGCGCGCAGGCTGGCGATGCGCCGGTGCCACCGAGCCGCGACGTCATCGATCGGGCGCTCGAGCGGGCGGGGCCCGTCGTGCTGGGCGAGGAGGACTTCGGCCACGACCACAGCGCCCATCCTGAGCTTGGCGGGTTGCGCAGTGCCCTGTGCGCCCCGATCGTCGTGCGCGGCGACGCGACGGCGCTGCTGTACGTCACGCACCGTCAGCTCAGCGGGATGTTCGGCGACGAGGAGCGGCGCCTGGCCGCGTTCGTCACGACGCTCGCCGGTGCGGCGCTGGAGAACGCCGAGGGCTTCGCCGAGGTGCAGGCGCTGTCGAGCTCGCTCGAGGAGCGCGTGACCCAGCGCACGGCGCAGCTCAGCGCGTCGAAGGAGCGCGTCGAGGTGGCGCACGCGATCCTCGCCGCGACGCTGGACTCGACCGCCGACGGCATCCTCGTCGTCGACGCGGCCGGTCAGATCGTGACGCACAATCGCCGCTTCGCGGAGATCTGGGGGATCTCGGACGCGCTGCTGGTCGACGGCGGCGAGGCGGCCCTGCGTTACGCCGCCGCGCAGCTGCGCGACCCCGAGAGCTTCATGTCGAAGGTCCGCGAGCTGTACGCCGACCCGGAGGCCGCGAGCCGTGACGAGCTGCTGCTGCGCGACGGCCGCGTGATCGAGCGCGACTCCAAGCCGCACCGCCTCGCGGGCGAGAGCGTCGGACGCGTCTGGTGCTTTCGCGACGTGACCAAGCAGAAGCGCTTCGAGCATGACCTGCAGCAGCTCGCCGATCACGACGCGCTGACCGGCCTGTTCAACCGCCGCCGCTTCGAGGGCGAGCTCGCGCGCGGCGTCGCGTACGCCGCCCGCTACGGTGGCGAGCTGGCCGCGCTCGTGCTCGACGTCGACAACTTCAAGTTCGTCAACGACACGCTCGGCCACAAGGCGGGCGACGAGCTGATCCAGAGCGTCGCCGGGCTCCTGCGCCGGCGACTGCGCACGACCGACGTGCTCGCGCGGCTGGGAGGCGACGAGTTCGCGCTGCTGCTGCCGCAGAGCGACGCGGAGGGCGCCGGTCGCGTCGCACAGTCGATCCTCGAGGACATCCGCGGCCATGTCGTCATCGTGGGCGGTCGGCGCGTGTCGATGACCGTCTCGATCGGGGTAGCGCTCTTGGGTGAGGCCCACGGCGACGAAGCCGTGAGCCGCGGTGACGAGCTGATGGTCGACGCTGATCTCGCGATGTACGAGGCGAAGTTGCACGGTCGCAACCGCGTGGCGGTGTTCACGGCCGATCGCGCGCGCCAGGCGCGACTGCAGGCCCGTGACACGTGGGTCGATCGCATCCGCGACGCGCTCGACCACGACGGCTTCGTCCTGCACGCCCAGCCGATCCTCGACCTCGCCAGCGGTGAGGTCTCCCAGCACGAGCTGCTGATCCGGTTGCGCGACGACGACGGCTCCCTGATACCGCCCTCCGCGTTCCTGCCCAGCGCCGAGCGCCACGACCTCATCCAGGCGATCGATCGCTGGGTCGCACGCGCCGCGATCGCACTGATCGCCGAGCACGAAGCTGCCGGTCACGAGCTGCGCCTGGAGGTCAACCTGTCGGGCAAATCGATGGGCGATCCCGAGCTGACGCGCCTCATCGAGCACGAGCTCGGCAGAACGCAGATCAACCCCGCGAGCCTGATCTTCGAGGTGACCGAGACCGCCGCCATCGCGAACATGGACGCCGCGCAGGAGTTCGCCGACACGCTGGTCGGGCTCGGCTGCCGCTTCGCGCTGGACGACTTCGGAACAGGATTCGGCTCGTTCTACTACCTGAAGTACCTACCGGTGACCTACCTGAAGATCGACGGCGAGTTCATCGAGCGGCTGGCGGGCAACGAGACCGACCAGCTCATGGTCCAGGCGATCGTGCAGGTCGCACGGGGTCTGGGGAAGGCGACGATCGCCGAGTTCGTCGAGGACGCCGCGACGCAGCAGCTCCTGCGCGACTACGGCGTCGACTATGCGCAGGGCTATCACGTGGGTCGTCCGGTCGACGCCGCGCAACTCCTGCGGGAGACGGTCAGCGGCTGACGCCGTCGCCGCCGGCCGGCGCCGGCGCGTGCAGCGGCAGCGTCACCGTGAAGCGCGCGCCGCCGCCCGCACCCGGTGGCGCGCCCCAGCCGTCAGCCCGGAGCGGTGTACGTCGGCCGGATCGCCCCGCGCGCGATCACGTTGGCCGACACGTTGAAGCCGACGTACGCCGGCGAGGCGCTGGAGTCCAGCTCGAGCCTGTCGGTGCCCAGCGCGTGCACGGTGAAGACATAACGATGCGGGCGGTCGCCGCCGGGAGGCGCCGCGCCGCCGTAGCCGAGCTCGCCGTAGTCGTTGCGCGCCTCGACGGCGCCATCGGGCAGGCCGTCGCCGCTGGCGCCGCGCTCAAGCTCGGTGATCGAGGCCGGGATGTTGAACAGCGCCCAGTGCCAGAAGCCGCTGCCGGTCGGGGCATCGGGGTCGAAGCACGTCACGGCGAAGCTCTGCGTGTCCTCGGGAAAGCCCGACCAGCGCAGGTGCGGGGACGTGTTCGCGCCGTCATAGCTGGAATGGACGTAGGTCGAGTCGAGCGGTTCTCCGTCCTTCACGTCGTCGCTGGAGACGTCGAAGGAGGGAACCTCGGCCATCAGGTCGTGCGGGTCCGGTGCGGTGGGACGATCGAGCCACATGCGGGCAACAGTAACCACTACGCGTGCTCGGGAAACACGCACGTCCGCCGGGCGGAGAGGGGGTCGGTACGCCCGGCGGACGATGCGCGGCTCTGGTCAGCCCAAGATGAGGTCTGGCGGAGCGAGCTCCGGCGGACCCTCGCCCGGCAGCATCCCGGGCCTGATCTTCGGCATCTCAGGCAGTGGCGGCTTCTCGCCGCCGAGATGGTGCCGGCGCAGCTTGAGCGGCTCGCCGGACTTCAACGCGTCGATCTTCTCGCCGAGGCGGGAGAGCAGCCTGTCGGCCTGCCTGCGCGTCAGGTCGCCGTCCTCGACAGCCTTGTCGAGCTTCGCCTTGGCGGTGGCCTCGAGCGCCTTGCCGACGTCGTCGAGCGACCTGCCGTTGGCCTTCGCGACATCGGCGACCGACTTGCCGTCGCGCAGCTCGTCCACGAGCTGTTGCCGCGTCGTGCCGAGCGCGTCGGCGAGACCGGCGAGGATCCCCAGCCGCAGCTCGCGGCCAAGCGGGCCGCGACCGTGGCCGAAGCCGGCTCCGGGCCCGCCGCCCTGCAGGCGCGGCCTGCCGCCTCGCAGCCTCAGCGCGTGGGGCCCGCCGAGCACGTGACCGGACTGCTTGCGGGCGGCCCTGATCGCGTCGGACTGCTTTTGGGTCAGGTCGCCGTCCTCGACGGCCCGGTCGAGCTGTGCGTCCTGCGCCGCCGCGAGTGCGTCACGCAGCTTGTCCGGGGTGACGTTCAGCCGCTTGGCGGCGTCGTCGAGGATCGCCTGCTCGGGCTTCTCGTGATCGTCCTCGGAGACCGCGGCAATCGCCACGCCGGTGCCACCGGCGACGAGCGCGGCGCTGAGCGCGAGTGCTGCCATCCGTCGTCCACCCATCTGCGCATCCTCCTTCGGACCGGTCGATGCGCAGGACGATCCCAGCCGAACGTAAGAGCGGCGTACGAATCGCGGGCTCGAACGCGAGGTCAGACCTCGGGGGCGACGTTCGGATGCGCCTGCAGGATCTCCTCGCCGGCCTCGCCGGTGCGCACCCGATAGGCCTCCTCGACGGGCATGACGAAGACCTTGCCGTCGCCGACGCCGCCGGTGCGCGCGTGCTTGAGCACCGTGTCGACGATCGTCCGCACGTCGCGGCCGGCGACGACGCACTCGATCTTGACCTTCGGACGCAGGTAGTTCGTGAGCTCCGCCCCGCGATAGCGCTCGGTGACGCCCTTTTGGCGCCCGGAGCCCTTCACCTCGCTGACCGACAGCGACGGAAACCCCAGCGTCAGCAGCTCCGCGCGGATCGGCTCGAACGCCTCGTGGCGGATGTACGCGATCACCATCTTCATGCGGTCACCTCGAGGTCGGACGACGGGCGGTTGCGCGCACGCCGCGCGCCGCGATCGCACCGTACTCCACGGCGCGTGACGCGGGGATGAACGCTGATCGCGTCGTCCGCGCTACACCTCGACGGGGACCTTCCTGCCATCCTCGGCACCGGTCTCGGCACGGATCAGCAGCGCGCCTTCGCCGGTCGCGTAGGCCTCCTCGCCGTGGTGGATGATGTCCATGCCGATGGCCTCCTCGGTCGCGCTGCCGCGCAGCGGCATCAGCGCGCCGACGAGCTTGAGCAGCACGTACGTCGCGGCGAACGCGTACACGGGCGCCGCCAGCGCCGCCACCATCTGCGAGCCGAGCTGGTCGAGGTTGCCGAAGGCAGCGCCGTCGGCGACGCCGTTCCACGACTCCGATGCGAAGAAGCCGATGAAGATGATCCCGAAGAAGCCCGCGACGCCGTGGGCGGCGAGCACGTCGAGCGTCTCGTCGACGCGCGTGCGCGGGCGCCACATCACGACGGCGTAGCACGGCAGCGCGACGAGGGCACCGAGGACCATCGCCCACGCCGGGCTGATGAAGCCACCCGCCGGCGTGATCCCGACGCAGCCGACGACGATCGCCGTGGCCGCGCCGATGGCCGTGACCTGGCGCCCGCGGGCGAGGTCGAGCAGGAACCACACGAGCAGGGTGCAGGCGGGCGTCAGCAGCGTGTTGGTGAAGGCGAGCACGCTGGCGTTGCCCGTCGAGAAGCCGCTGCCGCCGTTGAAGCCGAACCAGCCGAACCACAGCAGGCCGGCCCCGAGCAGCACGTACACGGCGTTGTGCGGCAGCAGCGCCTGGCGGCCGTAGTCCTTGCGCGCGCCGACCACGAGCGCGGCCGCCAACGCCGAGAAGCCCGATCCCATCTCGACGGGCACGCCGCCGGCGAAGTCCAGCGTTCCCTGCTGCTGCAGCCAGCCGCCGCCGAAGGCCCAGTGCGCGAGCACCGCGTAGACGAGCACCGACCACAGCGCGGAGAAGACGAGAAACGGCGCAAAGCGCATGCGCTCCACGACCGCGCCCGAGACGAGCGCGGTCGTGATGATGCAGAACGTCGCCTGAAAGGCGAAGAAGACGAGGTGCGGGATCGTCGTGCCGTCGCGCGGCTCGAAGCCGACGCCGTTGAGCAGCGCATGGTCCAGGCCGCCGATGATCTTGGCGTCGCCGTCGAACGCCAGCGAGTAGCCGACGAGCGCCCACGTGATCGTCGCGACGGCGAGCGCGGCGACGCACATCATGAACGTGTTCAGCGTGTTCTTCGAGCGCACGAGCCCGGCGTAGAAGAGCCCGAGGCCGATCACCATGAGCAGGACGAGCGCGGTCGAGACGAGCATCCAGGCGGTGTCGCCGGTGTCGACCATCGTCGCGGCGGCGGAGATCACTTCAGCACCGGCGTGACGGCGCCGCGGTCGCTCTCGCCCGTGCGGATGCGCACGACGCGCTCGAGCGGCACCACGAAGATCTTCCCGTCGCCGACCTCACCCGTCTGGGCTCCCTCGCACAGCGCGTCGATCGTCGCGTCGACGAAGTCCTCGGATACCGCGATCTCGAAGCGGGCCTTCTCCGACAGGCCCATCTGCACGCGCGTGCCGCGATAGGTCTCGACGCGGTCCAGCTCACCGCCGTGGCCCTGCACGCGGCTGAGCGAGAAGCCGCGCACCTCGGCGCGGTACAGCGCCTCGAGCACGTCGTTGACCTTGTCGGGCCGGACGATGCCGATCACGAGCTTCATGCGGTGCTGCTCCCCCCGTCGATGTCAGGCTGGCCACCCGGCAGGCTCGTCTGCCGCAGCGAGAGGGTCTTTGTCCACGCGGACAAAGATCGCCGCGGCGCACTGGCCCGGATGTACAAGGATCAGGTCGTCGAGGTGGACCGCGTGTCGGGCGGCCCGTCGTCCAGACGCGCCCACTCGGCAGCGAACTCGGCCCCGAAGACGACGACGTTGGCGGCGGCGTAGACGAAGATCAGCAGCGCCATCAGGGCGCCGAGCGAGCCGTAGATCGCGCCGAAGTCGGCGAGCTGCTCGAAGTACAGCTCGAGGCCGAGCTTGACGATCGCGAGGCCGGCGGCCGCGACGACGGCACCCGGCCAGATGTCGCGCAGCGGCTCCTTGTGCATCGGCAGCACGCGGTAGAGGAACAGCATCCCGAGCGCGACGAATACGAGCGGCAGCACGTCGCCGGCGACCTCCAGCGCGGCCGCGAAGAGAAAGCCGCCGCCCGGCTCGTCGTCGACGATGTCCGCCAGCCGGTGGGTGACCGTCAGCGACACGCTGAGCGCGAGAATCGACGTGCCGCCGAGCACGAGCGCGAAGTCCAGCGCCTTGCGCTGCAGCAGCGGCGGGCGCTGCTCGATGTCCCACGCCTCGTTGATCGAATGGCGCAGCGCGCCCATCACGCCGCTTGCCGCGACGAGCAGCAGGATCGTCGTGAAGATGCCGAGGTTGCCGGCCTGCTCGAGAGCGTCGCCGACCGCGCGCTCGAGCTTCGGCCTGTCGCCGGCGCCGGACAGCGGGACGTTGTCGAAGACCGTCTTGATGATCCGCCCGCGCACGGACGAGTCGTCGAAGAAGATCCCGAACGCCGCCGCCTGCAGCAGCACCAGCGGGATGAACGACAGGATCGCGAAGAAGCTGATCTGCGCCGCCGAGCGGTGCCCGCGGTCCTCGACGAACTCCAGCGCCGCGCGCTTGGTGGTGACGAGCGTTCGCTGCGCGGTGCGGCGGACGGAGGCGCGCGTCACCGCGCGCACCCTACGGTTCGGTCGGCGCCGGGGCGGGCACGCCCGCTGGCACGAGTCGAGCCGGACGACCGCTGTGGTCCGCCGCGGCGGTCGTGAGCGGTCAGCGGCTTCCGCGCCACATGGCTTCGCGGATGGGCTGCGGGTTCGGCACGCCCAGCGCCTCCTGCTCGAGCCGGACGGCGAGGTCGTGGTCGAGCTGCCGCAGCCCGGTGAGCGTGATGCGCTGCCCTGACCGTCCCCACGAGGCGACGGGCTCGCCGTCGAGCAGCGCGAGGCCCGAGCAGGCCCAGCGAGGCAGATTGGCGCGCCGCTGATCGGCGATGACGATCTCGTCGCCGGGCTGCAGGACGGGGTCGCCGCCGAAAGCCAGCAGCCGGAGTCCGCAGACGGGCGTTGCCGAGCTCAGTCGCTCGGCATCGGCGGCCACCAGCAGGCCGCTCCCACCGTCCCACTCGCACTCCACCAGCTCGTCGCGGATCGCGTGGAAGCTCGCCTCCGCGTCGTCGGCGCCGACGGCCGCCCAGCGCATGAACTGCGCCGGTTGCGCGGGCCCGAGCGAACGCAGGTAGCGCCGGACGAGCTCCAGACGGGCCTCCTCCGGGTCGCCCTCGGGCGCTGGGCCGTCCACGAGGGCCGTCCAGCGGGCGTCCCAGCGCAGGCGCACGCCGGCAATCGCGAAAGCGAGCCGCTCGATCGGATGGCGCGCCATGTGCGCGGCGAGCGACGCCGGGATCTCGCCGAGGCTGCCCGGCTCTGCCGCGCCGGCCGTCGACTGCTGCAGCGCGTCGCGCGCCCGGGCCGCGAGCTCTTCAAGCGAGCGCCGCAGCTGCGGGTCGCGTGGCAGGATGCCGAGGGTGAACGTGGCCAGATCGGCCTCGGGGACGACGAAGATCGCGCCGCGCGGCGCCCATGTCTGTACGAGCGACGGATGCGCCCAGTCGTCAGGGCCCACCTCGGCGACCCGGGCGTGCAGCGCCGTCAGCGCCGCTCTCGGAGCCGAGTCCTGGAGGCCGGCGAACGCGGCGTTCGCGAGCTCGCCGGCCGGGAGCCGCTCGGCAAGGTTGTTCGCGCGCAGACGGTGCCACAGCAGCTGCGCGGGGGTCACCGCCAAGTCGGACATCGGCCCGATGGTTTCAGCTTCGCCGGCGACGCGTCCACGGCGCGGCGCGTGAACGGTCCACCGCGTCCTCTTGTCGGGGAGTGGCTACGAGAGGGCGCCCGTCGCGCCTGAGCCGCGCCCGCGGCGGCGCACCTCGCGCAGCGCTACGGCCAGCCGGCGGACCGCCTCGTCGTGGTCGCGCGGGTCGACGAGGCCGAAGGACAGGCGCATGCTCGTGCGCGACGACCTCTCGGCCTGGATCGCGCCGCCCGGCAGAAACGACACGCCGGCGCGCAGCGCCTCGACGTACAGCGCGCGCTCGTCGACCGGGTCCAGCAGCGTCACCCAGGTGTTGTGGCCGCCGGTCGGGATCGTCCAGATCGCGTCGTTTCGCAGATGGCGGTCGAGCGCCTGCAGCAGCGCGTC
>Ga0136633_1003592_pt1 | contig 10136 bp, 10 predicted proteins | sample AntDrymeUQ832206_2_FD_105494 | JGI IMG/M metagenome (GOLD analysis project Ga0136633, IMG submission 105494) | Polar desert sand microbial communities from Dry Valleys, Antarctica - metaG UQ83 (22.06) | ecosystem: Environmental > Terrestrial > Soil > Desert | place: Antarctica: Dry Valley...
ACCAGCCGGAGGGCGGCGACGCTGCCACCGAACCCGCTGCCGATCACCACGACATCGACTGCGGTCGGGATCATCGCCTCAGCGGCGCCGGCCCTGCGACCGGCCCTGGGTGTTGGCCGGGCGGCTGGTGCGGCCGACCCGCGGCGGGCGGGCCACCTGGGGCGCTGACGCAGAGGCGGCCAGGTAGCGGACCGGGGCGGCCGGCCCGGTGAGGGCCAGGGTGCGGGGGTCGCCGGGGCGGACCTTGGCCGCCGTCGGGCGGATGCCGGCCAGGCGGACCAGCGCCCTGACCTCACCCTCCTGGGCGGGCGTGACCACGGTGACCACGACGCCGGCGGCGCCGGCCCGGGCGGTGCGACCGGAGCGGTGCAGGTACGCCTTGTGCTCGGAGGGAGGGTCGACGTGGACGACCAGGGCGATGTCGTCGACGTGGATGCCGCGAGCCGCGATGTCGGTGGCCACTAGCACCCGCACCGACCCGTCGGCGAAGGCGGCCAGGTTACGCAGCCGCTGGGGTTGCGACAGGTTGCCGTGGAGGTCGACGGCCGGGACGCCGCCGTCGGCCAGTTGGCGGGCCAACTTCTTGGCTGCGTGCTTAGTGCGGGTGAAAAGCAGGCTGCGCTCGGCTCCCGAGGCCAGCTCGCGCACGACGGCGGCCTTGTCGCCGGGCTCAACGGTGAAAGCGTGGTGCTCGAGCATCGGCGGCGGCTCGTCGACCGCGTCGACCGAGTGGGTCACCGGGTTGCGCAGGTAGCGGCGAACCACGGCGTCGATCCCCCGGTCGAGGGTGGCCGAGAACAGGAGGCGCTGGCCGTCGGTGGGCGTGCGGTCCAGCAACTTCTTCACCACAGGCAGGAACCCGAGGTCGGCGAGGTGGTCGGCCTCATCCAGCACGCAGATCTCGACGGCGTCGAGCGCGCAGTGGCGCTGGCCTATGAGGTCCTCGAGGCGGCCCGGGCAAGCCACGATGATGTCGACCCCTCGCTTCAGGGCGGCCACCTGGGGGGCCTGACCGACCCCGCCGTAGATGGTGCTGACCCGCTGGCCCATGGACGCGGCCAGCGGCTCGAGGACGGCGGCAACCTGGGCAGCCAGCTCGCGGGTCGGGACCAGAATCAGCGCCCGGGGGCGTCCCGGCTTGGTGGTGCGGCCCGAGGCGGCGAGGGCGGCAACCACCGGCACGGCGAACGCCACCGTCTTGCCGCTGCCGGTGCGTCCCCGGCCGAGCACGTCGCGGCCCGACAAAGAGCTGGCCATGCTTGCCGCCTGGATGGGGAACGGCGTGACCACGCCGAGGCGGGAAAGGGCGGCGACGATGGGGGCGGGGACCTCGAGCTCGGCGAACGTGGTGGCCGACGGGCCCTCGGGGGCCTGGCTCGGCGGGAGCCGGTCAGCCGGGGCGGCGGTCGGACGGACTGCCGGGACGGGCGCCGGCGGCCGGCCGTTGTGGGGGCGAGGCTGGCGGCGGGCGTCCGGCTGAGACGAGCGGGGGGATCGTCGGGGGCCGGGGCGCGGCGCGGCGCCGTTGGGGTGGCTGGGAGGCATGGTCAGGTTCCTTGCTGTGGAGTTGGGCGGCCGTGGATGCTGCGGCTGCCCGCTCGAGGAGCGGAACCTCGGCGCTCTGATCAGCGCCTGCACTCGACCGTGGAGGCGCCGAACGGCACCGCCACCGCTCAACAGCGTACTGGATCTCGGCCTTTCGTTTCGTGTTACCTCACTCCAGTCCTCATGGTGCTCCTCGTGATGGTCGCTCGGGCGTAGCAGTGGCGTTGACGTGGCGAGCGATGGCGGCCAGGTAGCCGTCGAGGGCGGCGTGCTGCACCGCCCTGACTAGCGGGGCCACGACGTGGGCGGCCAGGGTGCCTGGGCCGGCCTGGACGCGGATTGTGGCGCGGACGGTGTCGTCGTCGAGGTGCTCGACGACGAAGCTCTCCTCGCCCCGTTCGGGATGACCGGGCAACGACCCGTAGGCGAAGCCGAAGCGGCGTGGCTCGTCGATCACGCCGACGACCCGGTCGGGGGCGACAACGTGGAGGGGACCGCGTCGGAGCACGATCAGGACGGTGGCGCCGGCGACGACGGCCTGTCCCTCGGGTTCCACGGTGGCCCCGATGCCCAGCTGCGGCACCCAGGTGCGCAGCGCCTGCCGGGCGGCCCCGAAGGAAACCGGCCCGCGACCCACCGTGCGGTGGCGCACCCGCACGGCTGGCACAGCCCACCGCTCGGGGTCGAGGGTCGACCCGACGTGGTTGTAGGTGGGCATCGCTGACCGGGCCGCTCTGAGCAGGTGGTCGCTCTCCGCCTGGTCCAGCGCCCCGAACCGCAGACCGAACAGGTTCATGCTGCCACGCTCCCGGGTGCGTAGGCCCTCTTCTCTGCTCATGGTCCGTACGCTAGCAGATGCTCACGTACTAGGCGGTACGTCATCAGGTAGGTTCGGCTCCATGGAGCCGACGGAGGGCATGCGCCTCGATGAGCTGGCCCGCCAGGCGGGGGTGGCCACCACCACCGTCCGGCTGTACCAGAACCGGGGCCTGCTCCCCGGACCCCGGCTGGTGGGGCGCACCGGGTACTACGAGCAGAGCCATCTCACTCGGCTGGCACTGATCGGCCGGCTGCAGGACCAGGGCTTCTCCCTCGCCGGCATCGGCCGGGTGCTCGAGACCTGGGAGGAGGGCCGCGACCTAGCCGACCTCGTCGGGGTCGAGCACCAGCTCGACGTGCTCCTCAACCAGCGTCACGAGGTGGTGCTGGACGCCGCCGACCTGCTGGCCCATTTTCCCCCCGGGTCGCTCAACACCGAGCTCATCCAGCGCTCCGCGGCGATGGGCCTGGTCGAGATCACCGGCGACGGCCGGTTCCGCGTCCCCGACCAGCGGTTCCTCGACACCGGCGCCGCGCTCATCCGCCTCGGCGTGCCAGCCGACGTGGTGCTCGACGAGTGGGCTCTCCTGTCCGAGGTGACCGACGGGGTAGCCAAGCGGTTCATCGCCCTGTTCGAGGTACACATCCTCCCCACCGAGTGGCAGCACGGCCTCGACCACGACCGCGCCGCCGAGCTGGCCACCGCCCTGGCTCAGCTGCGCCAGACCGCCGGGCAGGTCCTGGCCGCCGCCCTCGACGCCTCGCTCGCTCGCGCCGGGGCCGGCCGCCTGGCCGCTCTCTTCGATTCGCCGGGAGGCGCTGACTAGAGGAGCGGCTCGTCGGGACGACGTTCGACGACCTTCTCGGCCACCGTCACCAGCTTGACGTTGAGGCGCTGTGAGGCTCGGCGCAGCAGCTCGAACGCCTGGTCGTCGTCGATGTCGCTGCGGGCCATGAGGATGCCCTTGGCCCGCCCGATGAGGTCCCGCGTCTCGGCCTTGCGCTCGAGGTTCTCCTCCCGCTTGGCCGAGGACATCGCCACCGCGGCGTGGGCGGCGAAGACCGAGGCCAGGGCGACGTCGGTGCCGTCGAATGCGTCGGCCCTGGTGGAGTACAGGTTGAGCGAACCCATCGTGTCCGCCTCGATGAACAGTCGCATCGACAGGATGCTGCGGACGCCGGTCTCCTCGTGGGCTCGCGCTGAGAACTTCTTCCAGCGCTTCTCGTGAGCGAGATCGCCGGTCTGGAACACCGCATGCTCCTTGATGGCGTCGAGGCACGGACCCTCGTCGACCTCGGACTGAATGGCGTCGACGATCATCGGGACTTCTCCGCTTGAGGCCGGCGATGTGATACGACGTCCCTCGACTATCGAGAAGCCAGCGAATTCGCACGCTTCCAAGTGCTTAACGGCCAGGTGCACGATCCTGGTCAGGACCGCCTCCGGGTCGTCGTGAGCGGCCAGCGACCGGGCCACCTCTGCGAACATCTCCGCGACTAGAACGACCTCTTCCTCGGACGCCACCTCGGCGAGCGTACGTCGTCGCCGGGTGGCATGGCACCGCTCCTGGTCGGAGGGCATGGCCGCCGGCTGGAAGAAACGGCGCATCGGGGATGGCTACGACGCCACCAGGGAGATCCCAGGTGAGGCATCTGGCAGTCCATGAGGATGGACCTGACCTCTGGCGTAGGTCGAACGTGAGTCTGGCGGAGCTGTCCCGTCGTTCAACAGCGGCGGACTCGGCCACGGCAGATATAACGCCCCGCCGCCAGCTGGCGACGTTGCCGAGCGGCGTCCCAGCCGACCCGGGGGAGGGTCGGTCGATTAGAATCGGCGGCAACGACCCTATGGAAGGTGATGAGATGGCGCAGCGCACCGAGGTGCTGATGATGTGTGATGTTCACGAAGAAGACGCTGAGGCGGTTGAGACGGTAGTTTTTACAGTGGAGGGATCGTCCTACGAGTTTGAGCTCTGCGACGCCCACCTGGCCGAGTTCCGTGAGGCCGCCGAGATCTGGTCGTCGCACGCTCGGCCGGTCGGTCGGCACTCGGGTTCGCAACGAGAAGGCCGAGTTCGGCGAGCTCGCCAAGGCCGCACCGAGAACGGCCCGTCTACCGCTGAAATTCGCGAGTGGGCTCGAACCCAAGGGGTTCCGATCGGCGAACGCGGCCGAATTTCCGCTGGCTTGCGAGCCTCGTTCGACGCCGCACACTGAGTGGCTCGTTCGAGGTGAGCCCGGCCTCGCTCTGGAGCCCCAAGGATCGCCAGGTGTCGGCTACCGGATGACCGGGCTGCCGGACGAAAAGTCGACGGCGTCGATCCAGGGGGCCCGATGGCCACCGATTCGGTAGCCGACCTTTCCCGGCTTCCAGGCGTGATAGGCCACCCGCCAGCTCGACCCTCCGTCGGGGCTGAACAGCGTAGGCCCCGCCGGTCCGGCCTTGGTGCGGTCGGCCGCCATCCAGGCTGCCGGGGGCGTCCGCTTGGTGCAGCCGCCCATAGGGCTGGTGCAGGTGGCGTAGCCGATCGCCGCCTTGTCGCTCTCCCACCAGCCGGCGCCGTAGAACAAGTAGTGCTTCCCGCCGACGAGGGCCATCGAGGGCCCCTCGACCAGCGGGTCCTCCCAGGTGCCGGCGTCGTGGGCCAGCAGCACCACCTCGCTGCCGACCCGGTTGAGCCCGTTGCTGCTCAGCTGTTGGGCCCAGATGAAGGTCCGCTTGCCTACGGCGTTGCCGTCGCTCTTCCAGTGCAGATACAGATTTCCGTCGGCCGCCACGAATGGGCTGGGGTCGATCGAGCCGGCCTGGTCCCGCTGGCAGATGAACGGCTTGGTGCTGCGGTCCCGGAAGGGCCCAGCCGGCGAACTGGCGGTGGCCACCGAGATGCACTGGATGCCCCGTGCGGCGTGTCGGGTGGTGTACCACATCACCCACGTCGAGCCCCGCCTGGCCACGGCGGGAGCCCAGGTGTGGCCCCGCGCCGCCCACGACGGGAGCCTCGGGAGGGCGTCCGATAACGGGCCCCAGGTTGCCAGGTCAACCGACCTTGTCACCGGGACGTTCAACGAGCCGACCTGGGTGGAGTAGGCGTAGTAGGCGTCGGGCGCACGCGTGACGAAGGGGTCGGGGAAGTCGCCCTGGTAGAACGGCGTGGTTGAGGCACCCCACGCTGCGCTCGCCCCCATGACGGTGACAAGAGCGGCGACGAGGGCGGCGACACCGAGGCCGAACCGGACCCGGTGCAGCCGGCTGCCGCGCTGCACCGGGCCGGCCGATGCCCCGCGAGCTTGTGGCAGACCAAAAGCGCTGAAGTCCAAGTTGCCACCAGCATGCAGCACCTCCCGACCCGTTCCAGACATAATTCTCCTTTGCTCTCTAGGAATGCGAGGGTTCCTGCAGGAAACGGAAACACAAAAACGGCTCCCGCCCCCGTGGAGAGCCTAGCGCGCCGTGGAAGGCTATCGCCCATCCGTCAGCTCCCGGACACCGGCCAGAATGGGCTTAGAGCGTGGTAGTCCCATCCGATGGAGTCACGACCGACCACTCGATGAGTTGGTTCGTCCGGGCCATCGCCTGCACGTTGGCCGCGACGTCTGGGTCGGCCACGTGTCCTCGGTCAGGTACGAGGTCCACGCGAGAGCCGCCGGTGATCTGCGAACGCGAGGTGCGGGCTCACTACGCCGCATCGGCCCCCGAGGGCTGGACGACTACATCACTCGTGACTTCACGCGGAACATCGGTGCCGAGATCATGGGCCGCAACAAGTTCGGGCCGCAGCGTGGCCCATGGGAGAACCTTGACTGGAAAGGGTGGTGGGGAGACACCCCGCCCTTCCGCACCCCCGTGTTCGTCCTCACCCACCATCAACGACCCAGCTTCTCGACCGGTTCCACCTCGAGTCCGTGCCCAGCCCCAGCGGCGTTACGCACCTACTGTTCTGGCGGCGGTAACCAAGGCGGACAACGGGCTCCAGTCCGTCCTCGGCCGGAACGGGCGCGCCGGCGGCACGACCGCTACCGGCCGGTGCGCTCGCGATGCTTGCACCCTGGCCAGCAGCAGGGTCGACGCTTGCCCTCCTCCAGCCCCTCCTGGGTCTGACGAACGCGACGTGCTCGAGTCATCTCCTGCTTGGCATCCTCGACCCAGCAGATGAACTCATTGCGGGCCAGAGGAGTGATGTCCTTCCAAGCATCGAGTGCCGTGGCACTGGCGACCAGCGCCTCACGCAAGTCCCCTGGAAGCTGGTGCACAACACCGCCCGGCACTCGCAGGCTGCTCACAGCACCACGGTACGCCTCGATGGCGCAGGGCTCGATGGCCCAGGACCCTGCTCGGCCGCGCCGACCCGGGCTTTGGCATCGCGCAGCCTCGCACCGCCGGCCGGACGTGGTAGACATACAACCCGATGGTTGTAAGTGCGCTGCTGAAGGACACAGACATCGACCGCGTGTTTCGCGCGCTGGCCGACGGAACGCGTCGCGACATCGTCGAGCGGACCCTCGGCGCGGAGCACTCCGTCTCTGCGCTCGCCCGGAAGTACCCGATGACCTTCGCGGCGGTGCAGAAGCACGTCGCAGTGCTGGAGTCGGCCGGGCTGGTGACGAAGCGACGTTCGGGCCGGGAGCAGCTCGTCGACGGGAACGTCGTCGCCGTTCGCCGCGCTGCGCTGCTGCTAGATCACGTCGCCTCGGTGTGGCAGTCGCGTGTCGACCGTATGAGTGACCTTCTCGCCGAAGACGAACCCCCGAAGGGACGAACATGACCGTGACCGACGTTGTCAAGGACCGCTCCATGCTGACGATGACCATCACCGCTGAGCTCGACGTGCCGGTGGAGCGGGCGAGGCAGCTCTGGGCTGACCCCCGACAGCTCGAGCGCTGGTGGGGCCCGCCGGAGTGCCCCGCCACCGTCGTCGAGCATGACTTGACGCCGGGCGGCCGGGTCACCTACTTCATGGTGATCCCCGATGGCACCCGCGCCAACGGCTGGTGGAACGTGCTGTGCGTCGAGCCGCCGCTCCACCTTGAGTTTAAGGATGGCTTCGCCGACGAGGCCGGCTGCCCGAACCCTGACATGCCTGTTTCGACGGGCACTGTCGACCTCCACGACGACGGTGGCCGCACCCGCATGGTGATCAGCACGCGGTTCCAGTCCGCCGAGGCGATGGACCAGTTGCTGTCGATGGGTATGGAGGAGGGCATCCTCGGCGCGCTGTCGCAGATGGACAGCCTGGTAGAAGCGTGAGCGCCCTTGTCGCTGCGACGTGCAACGCGCTGGCGGAGCTGCTCGAGGAAGGACCGGCCGCCTCGTGCCGCCCGAGGCGGACCGGCGCCCCATTCCCGCTGGCGCCTACAACATCGCCGCGCAACTGCTCGCCGTTGAAGCAGGCGTCGATCAGCATTCACCCTCGGCACGCGTCCATCTGGCTGACGGCGTGTGGCTCACCTTGCGGGCAGCCCGCTTGGGCCAACCCGGCGCTCCCGGCGACATCGCGGTGACCCTCGAGCGAACATCGCCCGGGGAACGCCTCGACCTCTTCTCCCGCGCCTGCGGACTGACGACCCGTGAAACCGAGCTCCTCGGGCACCTGGCCACCGGCACCGACACTCGCCAGACCGCCGAGCGCATGTTCCTCTCGGAACACACCGTCCAGGACCACCTGAAGGCGATCTTCACCAAGACGGGCGCGCCGAACCGCCGCACGCTGCTCGCCCGGGCGACAGGCCGCTGAGCCGGCCGGCCATCTCACCGCACAGAACACTCCGGACGGTGGGGCGCAGCGCGGAGGCGAATCTAACGCTCCAGGGCAGGAAACTTTTCCGGGGTTGGGGGCGTGCGGTGCTGGTCCGCACGACGACGGCGCAGCGCCCGAGCGTTCATGCGGCAGGGGCATCCACCGCTCGGGGTGGGAACTGGGTCGCAGTCCGGTCGAAGGAGCGATGCCACTTGTGCCTTCGCTGGTCAGACGCCGGCAGGCTTCACCTCTTCGTGAAGGGACAGCCACCCGGCTGGCTGCCGGGCGGTGGGCTCCCACCGCGGGATGTAGTGCTCAAGGAACACTTGGCCCACGAGCTCGCCCCTGGTCCGTACGCCGGTCTTGCGGAAGATCGACTTCAGGTGGTCTTGGACGGTGTAGGGCGAGACGTGCAACGCCCGAGCCATCACTTTGGTTGCGTGACCCTGCATGCACATTTGAGTCACCTCGCACTCGCGGCCTGTCAACCCGTAGGCGAGCGCCACCAACGGGGCAACCTCGCTGGCCGGCGCAGGCTGGATGATCACCGCTATTCGGTTGGCGGTTCCGCCGGCCAGGGGTGTCCCGTAGAGCAGCAACCACGTTCCCGTGCGGGTCTGGACGCGCGAGCGGGCGGCAAAGCCGAGCGGGTCCTGTCCCGCTTCGATGCTGCGAGCACGGGTAGCGACTACCTGTACGATCCGCGACTCGGCGGCGTTGGTCCTCGATGACGTACTCATGGTGGGCAAGCCACGTACCAGAGCACTCGATGTTCCGGTTCAAGCTGCCCGTGAAGAGCACCGTGCCCGGATCGCCGGTGTGCCAGCACGTACGGGTGAACGGCACGGCGTCTTTCAAAACCTCGCTGGCCTGGGTCGCCAACCCGACCCAGTCCAGTCCGCTCCTGCTGAGCCGCCCGATCTTGTCGCGCACCTGACGAGCCAAGGCGGGTTCCACGTGTTCATCGTAGGTACCCGTCCTCGACAGCGCACTCCCATGATTCTGGGATGCTCCCGCACGAACTTCCCGCGCATCTGGGATTTCGGCGAGCGGCCCGTCGTGCCCATGGTTGCGGTGCAACCGACACGACGAGGAGACCTCATGACCACACCTGTGACCACGCCCGTTCCCGACTACCATCAGTCGCCTCGGGTGACCCCCGAGCCGATCATGAAGCTTGCTTCGGGCTTCATGGCGGCAAAGCACCTCTTCGCCGCCAACGAGCTCGGCTTGTTCGAGGCACTCGGAGACTCGCCAGCCACGCTCGAGGCCTTGGCGGCCCGGACCGGCTTGACGACACGAGCAACGCGGATCAGCGCCGACGCCATGGTGGCCCTCAACCTGCTCGAGCGCCACGGCGACACCTACTGCAACGGGCCAGAGGCAGCGCAATTTCTCGCCGGTCGCACGCCAGCCGACCTCCGCCCGTTCCTGCGCTTCTGGGACAAGATCAGCTACCCGACGTGGCAGCACCTCGCCCAGGCCCTCTCAAGCGGTCCGACCCAGGAGATCTTCGAGCTCGATGACGCCCATCAAGAGATCGCCTCTGCCGGCATCGAGGCCATACTCGCCGGTCCCGCGATGGCGTTGCCCAGGGTCTATGACTTCGCCCCTCACAAGCGGCTGCTCGACGTCGGCGGGGGCACGGGTTCATGGTCCATCGCCGTGGCCCAGCGCTTCCCACACCTCACCGCCACCATCGTCGACCTGCCGGTCGTGGCCGGCTTCGCTCGTGAGCGCATCGCCGCAGCCGGCCTGGAATTTCGCGTGGACGCGTTGGCGGGCGACGCCATGAAGGAGCCGCTGCCCGACGGGTACGACGTGGTTCTCGTCGCCAACCTCATCCACTACTGGTCGCCGGAGGAGAACCAGGCGCTGCTGCGACGCATCCGAGCAGCCGCCGGGGGCGGTGCCCGCCTGCTTCTGGCCGACTTCTGGACCGACGTCAGCCACACCCAGCCGCTGCACGCCGCCCTCATGGCCGGCGAGTTCGCCGTCCACCTGCGGGACGGCGACGTCTACAGCGTCGAGGAGATC
>Ga0136633_1003593_pt1 | contig 10135 bp, 10 predicted proteins | sample AntDrymeUQ832206_2_FD_105494 | JGI IMG/M metagenome (GOLD analysis project Ga0136633, IMG submission 105494) | Polar desert sand microbial communities from Dry Valleys, Antarctica - metaG UQ83 (22.06) | ecosystem: Environmental > Terrestrial > Soil > Desert | place: Antarctica: Dry Valley...
GACGTCCGGCTTATGTTCGACGGCGCCGGCGTCACCTGGGTGCCGAGACTGATCGACGCGGACGAGAAGTACTTTCGCTTGTTCGAGGCTGTGCGCCCCGTGGTGAGCGGCGCGTGCCTGTACTGCTCGCGGGCCTACGGCGTCAAGGACGCGATCGAGCAGTCCGGGGTGCCGTTCGTCTCAGATTTCAAGGATCACCCGAGCCTGCGCGCGCTCGTCGCCGACGGCTTTCAGGTCATCACGTTCTGAGATGAGCCCAGAGCCGCCGGCGGAAATCCGGCTCGCGGTCGCCGGAGACCGAGCGACAGCGCCGCTGCGTGTCGCTGCTCATCGCCGGCTACCCCTACGACGAGGTCGCCGCCATCACCGCCTCTGGTAGTGCTCCGTTAGTTGCAGGAATTCTTGTGAATGTGGTGAATCTCGTGGTCGACATAACGTCGATGGCGGGAGTGATGATGGCAGCGGTGGCGGGATTGACCGATAGGCAGTTGGCGAGCGTCTGGGGGCGTCTTGAGGACTTCGCTGGCGCGATGTCGAGACGATGGGCCGCTCGGAGCAGCGTCGTCATGGCCAGAGCTATCTGCGCGGGTTGATGCTCGGTGGCAAGCGCAAGAGCATCGAGCCGATAGCCGCTCTTTTGGAGGACAGTGATGAGCAGCTCTTGCAGCAGTTCATCAACCAGTCGCCGTGGCGGTGGGAGCCGGTTCGCGAGCGTCAGGCGGTGCGGATGAGCGCCGAGATCGCGCCGGACGCCTGGATCGTTGACGACACCGGCTTTCCGAAGTTCGGATCGCTTGGAGCAGAGCCTGTGGCCCGCCCGTCGAAGCACCCGGTCGATGTGAAGTTGAAGATCGTCTTGTCGGTCCTCTCCGGCGAGGTCTCGACCGCGGAGGCCGCGCGCCGCCACGGGATCTCTGAGACGTCGATCGGCAACTGCAAGCAGCAGTCCCTCGAGGCCGGCCGCGGCGGCCTGGAGGCCGGCGTCAAGCGCGGCCCGACGGGTCGCGAGGCCGCCCCTAAAGGCGCAGGTCGACGAGCTGACCAGCACGCTCGGTGAGGCACACGTCGAGCTGCGTGCGGTCCGGCGCGGTGGTCCAGCAGCGATGAGCTTTCGCTGAGCTCGAAGCGCTGGGCGGCCAGATCGCCGTGGGTTCTGCGAGGTCGTCGGCCCCCGAGGCGCCGCTGCCGAGCTTCGCGCCAGCCACCGGAAACAGCGAGGCGCAGGGAGATTCTGCGATGGAGCCTGCCGGTCTCGAACCGGCGACCTCCTGCTTGCAAAAGGGGTCTGACGGGTCGCGAGAAGACGCCAGTGGTCAGGGACGCCTATTTTAGGCGGTAGACCGAGATCTTGGAGTTCGGGCGAAGCCCCTCGTGGTCACGGCGATGTTCCCTCTCCGTTCCCGACTTCGACCGTCCCGCCTGGTTCTTGGGGCGCTGCGGCAGGACCTGGAGGGTGCGCAGTAGGCGAGGCCTCGGACGGGGTCCGTCTCAGCGCGTGGTGACTTTGACCACGATCGAGCGTGGGCCGGTGCGCTGCGCGGCGCCGACGGCCTTGATCGCGTAGTAGTAGGTGGTGCGCGGCCGCAGGTCGGTGACCGTCAGCTCCAGGCGCTGTCCGACGCGGGCGGGGGCAAACGAGCAGGAGCGCCGGCACAGCGTGGTGGCAGCGCGGAAGCTGCGCTCACTGCGGATCGGCCGGAAGGACTGCTTGACGACGTAGCGGCGGACCGCCGGAGCGAAGCGGCTGACCGCGCCCGGGGCCAGGAAGCTCAACTTCACCGCGCGCGAGGACCCTGCCCGCGCTTTGAGCCCGCCGACGCGTCCGGGCCTCGCGCAGGCCGCGCGCGCCTTGCTCTGCGCCCTTGCTGTCTTCAAACGCTTGGCGCGCGCCCGGCAACGGCTCAGCGCCGAGCGCTCCCGCGCGTTGGGCGCACCCCCGAACCCGGCAATTGGCGCGGGGCCTGGCACGGCGCTGCCCGGCGTCCTGACCGCAGTCGTGGCGATGGCGCCGGTCGATTCGGCGCCCGCAGGCTCAGAAGCAGGCGCAGGCTCAGAAGCATGCCTGCCGCGGCCACCGACCCCCGCAGCGATCCAGACCGACGGCCGCGATGTCGCGTTGGGTGCTCAACGCGGACGCGGCGGCCGGGTGTTGTGATGCACAGGCCGATGTCGAGCTCTGGTTGCAAGGGCCACGGGGGCCGAGGCTGCGCTCGATGAGCTCAAGATCGTGCGCTGAGACGCCCAGCGCGGTCGCGACGCGCCAGCGACAGGACCCGGGTGACGATGTCGACGAGCTCGCTGGTGGCCGCGCCCAACTGGACCGGTTCGGCTGGTGGTACAGATTCCGTTGTCATGCGGCGAGCGGAGGCGTGTCGGCGGCGGCAAGCGCGAGAACGCGGTGGACGTGCGGCGGACCGGGTCGCAGTCGCAGCCTCGTTGAATTGATCATGCAGCGCGCAGCTGCTCGGGCGACGAGATGCACGCCGCTGCTGTCCATGAACGTCACCCCCTGTCCACCGAAGCGGGGGAGTTCCAAAGGATGATCTGCTCGACGTCGGTTGCCTCGATCGCCCGCAGCTCGTCTTCAACGCGTTGGACGGTGGCGATATCAAGCTCACCGGTCAGGAGCACCGCGTGCGTGGCGTGATCGCGCGCAGAACCGATCGTGAGCTGATCGGCCGCCAGCGCATCCCCGACCTGCGTATCGCGGCGCACGTCGAGGTCGGCGGGCGCGACAAGATGCGGACGACTCGGGGGGCGTGCGGCGCGGGACGGTGCGCCGACCGCAGCGGGCGGTCCTTCGGCGGGGCGACTGATGCTCAGATCGCCTTGAGGGTGCGTCTTTGGCATGGGACCTTCCGGGTCAGAAAACGGTCAGACCTCGGAAGTCAGAATCGTGTTGCCCGCGCCCCGTCTTTCGGGGGATGCTGACCTCGCATTCATGCCCTCTGCTCGTCAACGCTACAGGCCAGGTCGCGCGCCCGCAAGCATTGTTCATGACGGCGACACAATCGCGCGGCGTGGTTCGATGCGTCGCGGCCGCCCGGCGTGAGGGCGGCGAGTGAAGAGCGTCAGTCCGCGACGGTGCGCTTGGAGACCGAGCTCAGCGACTGGCAGCGCGTCACTCGCGTGGTCGACCACATCGTCGCCATGCAGGACGCCGGCGGCGGTGCCCACTTCGCCGCCCACGCCGATGGCCTGACCGCCGAGAAGCAGATAGGCCAGACGGCCTTGAGCTCTGCGAGCGGCTCTTCCGGGCCAGGGAGATCTGTCGCAAGGCCGAAGCGTCCGTCGCTACGACGGCAGTACCGTTGGAGGCCTGATAATGAACCTGCGCAGGATGTTCAGGGCTGTGATGCCTTCTGAGACCAAGCACAAGCACACCACCGTGGTGACCGACACCGGGGCCATCGGCTCGGAGGATCGTTTCGACGGGCTGCCGGGCGCGCCTGAGCATGACCCGGCCGCGCTGGGCGACACGCTGCAGCATTCGGTCGTCTCATCAGAGCCGGGCACCACGCCGTGACGTCTGGGTCGCTCAGGGCAGGACGACGCCCCGGGCGACGTACTGCGTAGCTAAACTCCGCTGTGCGCGGGGTCTCGTAGGGTCCGCGCCATGGACGACGCCGTCGCGCTGCGCCACCTCGCTGCGGGGGCGTACCACGACCACCACGTGCTCACGGTCGACGGGCGCCAGGTCGTCCTGCGGCGCTGCACCGGCTCGCAGTGGGAGCTCGCGCCCGCTGCCCAGCTCGCCCGGGAGCACGCGACGCTCGTCGCGCTCGCGGCCACCGGCGTCGCGCCCGCACCGCTCGCGCTGCTCGCCGACCCGCCGCTGCTCCTCGAGGGGCTCGTGGAGGGCCGTGCGTTCTCCTACGCGAGCGACCTTCCCGCCCTCGGGCGCTCCCTGGCTTCGGTGCACGCGCTCGCGCCCCCCCACCTGCCCGAGCTCGACGCACGCGCCGCGCTGCTCGAGGACGGCGGCGCCTGGCTCGAGCGGGCGCGGGCGGGCGGCGAGGACACCGAGGCGGTGACACTTGTCGCCGCGCTCGGCGCCGTGAGCGGCCGCGGCCGCTCGGCCCCCGCGGTGCTCGTCCACACGGACTTGAATGCCGGCAATCTCATCACCGCCGCCGACGGGCAGGTACGGCTCGTCGACTGGGAGGCCGCGCGCCGTGGGCCCGCGGCGTGGGACCTCGCGCATGCCCTCTCCCCGACCACGACACTCTGGGACGCCGCGAGCGCGACGGAGCTCGGGCACGCCGACGTGCGGGCGCTGCTCGACGCCTACGCGGAGGCCGGCGGGTCGGCCGAGGCCGTCGCGGGCTTCGGCGAGCTCATGGGCGCCGTCGTCTTCCGCGCGCTCGCGTGGTGTCTCGGGTTCCGGGCGGAGGTGGCGGCCGGGCGGGCGAGCGCCGGGCCGGAGCTCGCTGCCGCGCTCGAGCGGCTCACGACTCCCGCGGGCACGGCCGCAGCGGTCGACTTCGCGCGGGCCGCCGCAGACTGACCCGCGCCGCGCCGAGGCGCTCCCCAGAGGCTGGCGCTCGCCAACCGACACGGGCGCCCACACGCCAGTTGCGACGTCCCGCTCGTGGCGCCCGGTAGGTTCCCTCGCCGGCCGGGCGCCCGCCCGGCTGCCCCTTCCCCTTGGAGCCCGCACCGTGAAGAAGCTCGTGGCCACCCTGGCCTTCCTGCTGCTCTCGCTCGCCTTCGCCGCCTGCGGCAGCGACGACGAGGCGACCACCAGCGCCGCCGCGCCCGCCGCGCCGAAGGCCGACCCGTTCGCCGCCATCGCGGCGGAGGCGAAGGGCCAGACCGTCCGCTGGTGGATGTTCGGCGGCGACACGAAGATCAACGACTACGTCGACGACGTCGTCGCGCCCGCGGCGAAGAAGCGCGGCGTGACGATCGAGCGCGTCCCGATCACGGACACCGCCGACGCGGTCAAGCGCGTCGTCTCCGAGCGGCGCGCGGGCAAGACCAGCGGCGGTGGCGTCGACATGATCTGGATCAACGGCGAGAACTTCGCGGCAGGTAAAAAGAGCAAGCTCTGGCTCGAGGACTGGTCGACGACGCTGCCGAACGCGGTGAAGTACGTCGACTACGAGGACCCCGCCATCAACACGGACTTCCAGATCCCCGTCGACGGGCAGGAGTCGCCGTGGCAGAGCGCCCGCTTCATCTTCGCCTACGACTCGGCGAAGGTCGACGCGGCTCCGAAGGACTTCGACGCCCTGCTGGCCTACGCCAAGGAGAACCCGGGCCGCTTCACCTACCCCGCCCCTCCGGATTTCACGGGCTCGGCGTTCGTGCGCCAGGTCGTGGCGGCGAAGGGCGAGGACGAGGCGTTCGCCTATCTGAAGGAGCTCAAGCCGCTCATGTACCGCAAGGGCAAGAGCTTCCCGAAGTCACAGGCCGAGCTCGACGAGCTCTTCGCCAACGGCCAGGTCGACTTCGCGATGGCCTACGACGCGAACTTCATCAACGCGGGCGTCGCAAAGGGCGGCTTCCCGAAGAGCGCCCGCCCGTTCCTCATCGGCGAAGGCGCCCTGACGAACACGTCGTACGTGACGATCCCGGCGAACGCGAAGAGCCAGGCCGGCGCGCAGGTCGTCGCCGACGTGCTCCTCGACCCGGAGATCCAGGCCGAGAAGTTCAAGCCGACGGTGCTCGGCGGCCCGACCGTGCTCGACACGGGCAAGCTCGGCTCCATGGCCTCGCTGTTCGAGAACGAGGAGATCAGCGACTACGTGCTGACGGACTACGGCAAGCCAATCACTGAGGTCGCCGCCGACGAGGTCGCGCCGCTCGAGAAGCGCTGGATGCGCGAGGTCCTGCGGTAGTCCTCACGACGCGCACGCGCGCCCGCCTGCGCACGGCGGGCGCACTGGCTCCCGCGCTCGGGGTGCTCGCCCTCCTCTTCGGGGGCGGCATCGCAGGCGCGGTGCGCACGAGCCTCGTCCCGCTGGACGGTGAGGCCTCGCTGGACTCGTGGCGGGCGCTCTTCGAGGACCCCGCGTTCGTCGACGCCGTCCTCTTCTCGCTGCGGATCGCGGTGGTCGCGACGCTCGCCGCCGCGGTGGCGGCGGTCGGCGTCGCGCTCGTCGTGCGCACGCGCGGCACCGCGCTGCGCGCGCTCATCGCGCTCCCCGTGCCCGTGCCGCACCTGTTGGTCGCGGTGCTTGCGGTGCTCTGGCTCGCTCCGGGCGGCCTCGCCGACCGGCTGCTCGGCACCGCGCTGGGCGCGTCATTCATCCGCGACGAGCAAGGGGTCGGGATCGTGCTGGTCTATCTCTACAAGGAGACGCCCTTCCTCGTGCTCCTGCTGCTCGCTGCCATGGGCCGCGGCCTGACCGAGCGCGAGGAGGCCGCCGCGGTGCTCGGCGCCTCGGCGTGGCAGCGGCTGCGCTGGGTGCTCTGGCCGGCGATCCGCACCCCGCTCGTGGTCGGCTCGATCGTCGTCGGCGCCTTTACCCTCGGCGCCTTCGAGGTGCCGCTGACCGTCGGGCCGAACTACCCGCCGACCCTGGCCGAGTTCGCCTTCCAGGCCACACAGAACGACCTGCTCGCCGGGGAGGGCATCGCCGCCGCGGCGCTGCTCCTGACCGCCGTGGCGAGCGTCGGCCTCGCTGTGCTCGCCGTCCGCCTCGGCCGCGACCAGGCCGGTGGCTAGCGCCGTCACGCTCGGGCGGCTGGGCCGGGGCGCCCGGCGCGGACCCGGTGGTCCGTTCGGCCGCCGCGGGCGCCTCTCGGCGACCGCGCTCGGCGGCGCCGCGCTCGCCGCGCTGTTCGCCTTCCCGCTCCTCGCGCTCGTCGTGCGGGCCTTCGCGAACGCATGGCGCGCCCCGGCGCTGCTGCCGCAGGAGTACGGCACCCGCGGCCTCAAGGTCGCGTTCTCCGGCCGCGCGCTCGAGGCCTTCGGCAACTCCCTCGCGGTCGGCGTCGGCGTGACGCTCGCAGCCCTCGTCATCGGCTGGCCCGCCGCGCGGGTGCTCGGGGAGCGGCGGCTCAGGCGCCCCGGCCTCGTCTTCCTCTGCCTCGCGATGCCGCTGCTTGTCCCAAGCTACGCGACCGGCACGGGCCTGACGGAGTGGTTCCTGCGCCTGAACCTCGCCGACACGCTGCCCGGCCTCGGCCTCGCGCACCTCGTCGTCGTGCTCCCCTACTGCGTCGTCGTGCTCCTCTCGGGCTTCGGCCCGAGAGTCGCAGAGCTCGAGGAGATGGGCCGCACGATGGGCCTCGGGCCGCTCGCGCGCTTCCGCCTCGTGACGCTTCCCGCCGTCGGCCCGACGCTCGCCGCGGCGGCCTTCCTCGGCTTCCTCGTCTCCTGGAGCGAGTACGGCTCATCGCTGGCGGTCGGTGGCGGGCGCCCGATGCTCCCCGTCGTGCTGCTGCCCTTCGTCCGCAACGACCCGCAGGTCGCCGCGGCGCTCGCCCTCCTCTTCCTCGCCCCCGCCATCGCCGCGCTCGTCGTCACGACGCGCGCCGCCCGGAGCCCGCTGTGAGCGACGCCGCCCTGACCTGCACCGACCTGACCGTCTGCCCCGGCGGGAACGCCGTCCTGCGCGGCCTCTCCTTCGACGTCCCCGCGGGCTCGCGCACCGTGCTCGTCGGACCCTCGGGTGCCGGCAAGACGACGCTGCTGCGGGCGATCGCCGGCCTCGAGCCGCTCGAGGGCGGCGCCATCCGCCTCGGGGAGCGCGATCTGAGCCGCGTCAAGCCGCACCAGCGACGCATCGCGGTCGTCTTCCAGGAGCCGCGCCTGCTCCCCCACCTCGACGTGCAGGACAACATCGCACTGCCGCTGCGCGCGGCCGGGACCGGGAAGGGCGAGCGCCGGGCCCGCGCTCGCGAGCGCCTGGAGGAGGTCGGCCTCGGCGGCTTTCACGAGCGCGACGTCGCGGGGCTCTCGGGCGGAGAGCAGCAGCGCGTCGCGCTGGCCCGCGCGCTCTGCGCCGCACCGGACCTCCTGCTGCTCGACGAGCCGCTCGCCGCGCTGGATCCGAACCGTCGCGAGGAGCTCCGGCGGCTGATCGTGCGGCTGCAGGAGGAGCGCTCGCTCACGACGCTCGTCGTCACCCACGACCGCGCCGAGGCCGCGGAGCTCGGGCACCGCGTCGCACTGATGCTCGAGGGCCGCATCGTCCAGCACGACGAGCCCCGCGCGCTCTTCGAGCGGCCCGTCTCCGCCGCGGTCGCGCGCTTCTTCGGCGTCGCGAACCTCATCGCCGACGGGAGCGGGACGCTCGCCATTCGCCCGGAGCACGTTCAGCTCGATCCCGACGCGGAGCTGCGCGCCGTAGTCACCGAGGCCGTCTACACCGGCAGCCACGTCCGGCTCGTGCTCCAGGCCGGCCCGCAGCGCATCGAGGCGCTCGTATCCCCCGCCGACGCCCCCGCGGCCGGACAGGAGGTCGGCGTGCACCTCCCGGCCGAGCACCTCTGGCGGCTGCCGGGCGGGGACGGTACCAAGGTCAGGTGAGCGTCGCGCGGGCCTGCGCGACCCGCTGTCCGACGCTCACCAGGACCATCGCGGTGAAGGCCCAGGCAACGACCTCGGCGCTGCCCGGCAGGAGGCAGAACGCGACGTAGGCGAGGACCGTCTCGGTCCCCTCGGTCAGCGCGGAGGTGAAGCGCAGCGAGCGCTCGTCCCCCAGGCCGAGACGCCGCTTCTCGACGAGGCTCGCGAAGGAGAGCAGCGCGACGTTGTTTACCAGGTAGGCGGCGAGCAGTGCGCAGCAGGCGACGCGCGCGTCGGGCTCCGCGATCGCCACGGCGAGGACAAACCCGCCGTAGACGACGAAGTCGGCCAGGAAGTCGAGCATCCCGCCGAGGTCCGAGGGGCCCCGCCGCCGGGCGAGCGGCCCGTCGAGGCCGTCGAGCGTCCGGTTCCCCAGCCAGAGCACGAGCGCGAGCGGCCAGAGCGCGAGCGCCGCGGCGACGCACGCGCCGATCCCGACCACAAGCCCCGCCGCCGTGACCGCGCCGGGCGCGACGCCGCGCGCGGCGAGCACGGCGGCAGCACGGTCGAGGCCGGGTGCGAGACGGGCGCGGACAGCGGTGTCGAGCACGGCGCGCAGGCTAGTCCGGGCCCCGGGTCGCGCGCCTGCGTCGGTGCGGCGACCGCGGACGGCGCTCAGGCGGTTACGGGTGAAGCGGGCGCCGACCGCGTCAGCTCCCGGCGAGCCTATTTGTCGCCGCGGCGGAAGCCCGATCGCTCGCCCGCTGCGGTCGGATGGCTTCCCGATCACCATGGCGACCCCTTCGACCGCCTGCTCATCGCGCAGGCGTCTGTCGAGGCGGCGACGATCATCACCAGAGATCCGGTGATCGCGGGCTACGACGTAACCACCGCTTGGCGACGGCCGGTCACCTCGTAACGTTCTTGGGAGAAAACGCGTGAGAACCGGCAGCGGCGGTCATGCCAGCCGACATCTCCCCGACGCCGCCGCCGCTGACCGCCGGCGAGGTCGGGGCTGCCTCCACCGCGGGCCAGTTGAAGCGGCGGGTGCTTGCCGATCTAGATCGAGGGACTGCGGCCCTCGCGGGCGTACTGGTTGAACTTTTATTCCCACTGGTACTTGAGGAACTTGCCGTTGAGCACCACCTCGACGCGATCACCGCCGGCGTCGGAACGCGGCGCACGTCGATGCTGAAGTTGATCGCGCTCATGATCCCGTCGCCGAACTCCTCGTGCAGCAGGACCCGCAGCGTCGGCCCGTATACGCCGAGCGCCTCGTAGAAGCGGTACAGCGTCGGGTCGGCCGAGACTTCTACGGCCTCATCGGCGCCATCGCCGCCACGATCATGGTCTTCCTCCCCGCACTGCTGCTCGTCAGCATCCCCGGCCCGCTGATCCGCCGCCACGAACACAACGCTCGGCTACAAGGCTTCATCAAAGGCGCCCGCCTCACTTACGGGACATCAGGTGTCCGGTCGTCGCTGGCCCTTCGTCCTCGGGCGGCCGAGGCGTTGTGCGTCCCGAGTTCCGCAGTTGGTGGGTATGCGGATGGGCGTTGAACGGCCATTGGCCCGTGTGGGGCCTGGGTTTTCGGGGTTTGTGACGTTTCGCACGCGTGTGTCCACGGGCGGGAGCGTCGGGAGGGGTGCTTTAGGCGGGCGTGAGCGCGGTGAC
>Ga0136633_1003594_pt1 | contig 10134 bp, 6 predicted proteins | sample AntDrymeUQ832206_2_FD_105494 | JGI IMG/M metagenome (GOLD analysis project Ga0136633, IMG submission 105494) | Polar desert sand microbial communities from Dry Valleys, Antarctica - metaG UQ83 (22.06) | ecosystem: Environmental > Terrestrial > Soil > Desert | place: Antarctica: Dry Valley...
GAAGTCGTCCCGCCCCGACGCGGCGCGATCCTCGACCGTCGCGGCGTCGAGCTCGCCGTCTCCGAGCCGGCGAGCGACGTCTCCGTGACGCCGTACCTGGTCAAGGACCCCGTCAGGGCCGCCAAGCGGCTCGCGGGGCCGCTCGGCAAGCCGGAGGCCGAGCTGGCCGTGGCGATGTCCCGCCGCGACACGGGCTTCGTCTACCTGGCGCGCGAGCTCCCCGCTGATCGCGCCGAGAAGATCCGCCGGCTGGGCCTCGCGGGCGTCGCACTGGCCCCTTCGGAGCGCCGCCGCTATCCGCGCCGATGGCTGGCCGCACAGGTGCTCGGCGTAGTCGGAACCGACGGCAAGGGCCTCTCGGGCGTCGAGTTCGGGCGCAATCGCCAGCTCACGGGAGCCGCCGGCCTGCGCCGCTCGGTCCGCGACGCGCTCGGGGAGAACCTGGAGGTGCGCGACGTCAAGGCGGCTCGTCGCGGCCAGGACCTCACGCTCACGCTCGACGCCCAGATCCAGGAACGCGTCGAGGACGTCCTGCACGACGTCGGCGCAAAGTACTCCCCGCGCGGCGCGAGCGCCGTCGTGCTGGACCCGCGCACCAACGAGGTCCTGGCGATGGCCAACTGGCCGCAGGTCGACGCCAACGCCCCGGGTGGGGCGCCCGAGGCGGCGCAGCGCAACCTCGCCACGAACTTCACCTACGAGCCCGGCTCCACCTTCAAGGCCTTCACCGTGGCCGGCGCGCTCGAGGACGGCACCGTCGAGCCCGACGAGCAATTCGGGCTGGCTCCCGAGATCCAGGTCGCCGATCGCGTCATCGGTGAGTCGCACGAGCGCGGCTCGGTGACCCTCACCACCAAGGAGATCCTCGCGCAGTCCTCCAACGTCGGCGCCGTGACGATCGGGTTGAAGCTGGGCGCCGAGCGCTTCGACGCCTGGACGCGGCGCTTCGGCTTCGGCAAGCCGACGGGCGTCGATCTGCCCGGAGAGGAGCGCGGCCTCTCGCTTCCCGTCGAGAAGTACTCGGGCTCGACGATGGGCAACCTGCCGATCGGCCAGGGCCAGCTCGTCACCCAGATGCAGATCTCCACGGCCTACGCCGCCCTGGCCAACGGCGGGATCCTGCGCCCCGCACGCGTCGTCGGGGCGATCGACGGACGCCCCGTGAAGATGCCGCGGGGCCGGCGGGTCGTCTCGGCGAGGACCGCGCGTGAGATCCGCGGGATGCTCGAAGGGGTGTTCGCGCCCGGCGGCACCGCGGCTGAGGTCACGATCCCGGGCTACACGCTGGCGGGCAAGACGGGCACGGCGAACAAGTTCGACACCAAGCTCGGGGAGTACTCCCAAGCGAAGTACACCGCCTCGTTCGTCGGCTTCGCGCCCGCGAAGGATCCGCGGCTGCTGATCTCGATCATGGTCGACGAGCCGCAGGGGCAGATCTACGGCGCGCAGGTCGCCGCCCCCGCGTTCGGCAAGATCGCGTCCTTCGCGCTGCCCTATCTGAAGATCGCGCCCCGCTGAGCGGCCTTAGACTCCTCCTGAGATGACGCTGCGCGACCTGTTCGGCTCCGAGCAGCCGCCCGTCGCCGTGTCGGCCCTGGCCCTCGACGACCGGGTGGTGGCTCCGGGAACCGTCTTCTTCTGCGTCCCGGGATTCACCCGGGACGGCCACGACTTCGCCCACCAGGCGGTCCGGCGCGGAGCCGCGGCGCTCGTCGTCCAGCGCCCGCTCGACGACCCGGCGCTCGCCGACGTCCCGCAGGTTCTCGTGCCCGACGTCCGGGCCGCGATGGCTCCCGCCGCCGCAGCGCTGAACGGGGACCCGACGGCCCGGCTGGTCACGGCGGGCATCACGGGAACCAACGGCAAGACGACCACCGCCTACTTGCTGCGCGCGCTCCTGGAGGCCGCAGGCCACCGGACCGGGCTGCTGGGCACGGTCTCCAGCGTCATCGGCGGGGTCGAGGAGCCCACCCTGCGCACCACGCCGGAGGCGATCGAGCTGCAGCGCTGCTTCGCGTCGATGCTCGCGGCCCGTGACACCCACTGCGTCATGGAGGTCTCCTCCCACGCGCTCGAGCTGCGGCGCGCCGACGCGATTCACTGGGCCGTCGCGGTCTTCACGAACCTCTCGCAGGACCACCTCGACTTCCACCCCGACATGGCGAGCTACTTCGCGGCCAAGCGGCGTCTGTTCGAGGCCGCGGAGGGTCCGTCGGTCGTCAACTCAGACGACCCTCGCGGGCGCGAGCTGGCCGCCGGGCTGCCAGGAGTGATGACCGTCGGGCTGCAAGCGGGCGCGGAGGTTCGCGCCACCCAAGTCTGCTTCGGCCTCACGGGCTCGGACTTCACCCTCGACGGCGTCCGGCTGCACACGCCGCTGCCCGGTCGCTTCAACGTCGTCAACGCTCTCGGTGCGATCGCCGCGGCGCGCGTGCTCGGCGTCGACGACGCGACGATCGCTCGGGCGCTGAGAGACGCCGGGCGCGTCCCCGGGCGACTAGAGCCCGTCGACGAGGGGCAGGAGTTCGCGGTGCTCGTCGACTACGCCCACACACCGGACGGCTTGGACAACGTGCTGCGCGCGGCGCGGGAGCTCGCCGGTGCGGGCCGCGTGATCGCGGTCTTCGGCGCCGGAGGCGACCGCGACCGGGGCAAGCGACCGCTGATGGGGGCCGTCGCGGCCGAGCGGGCCGACATCGTGGTCGTCACGAGCGACAACCCGCGCTCGGAGGATCCCGAGGCGATCGTGGCCGAGGTGCTTCAGGGTGCCGGAGCCGGCGCCGAGGCGATCGTCGACCGGCGGGCGGCGATCACGCACGCGGTGCGTGCCGCCCGCCCCGGCGACGTGGTCGTCATCGCGGGCAAGGGGCACGAGCAGGGCCAGGAGTTCGCCCACGCCCGCAAGGAGCCGTTCGACGACGTGACGGTGGCGCGCGAGGCGCTGCGCGAGCGGTTGGTGGCCTGATGCGCACCTGGACGCCGCAGCGGCTGGCCGAAGCGGCCGGAGCGCAGCTCGCCTCCCAGCCCCACGGCGTCGCCCAGGGCTCACCCTCCGGCGGCGCGGTCGCCGCGGCGCCCGGCGACGCCGAGCGCCTCGCGGGGCCCGCGCGGGCCACGATCGACTCACGCGACGCCGGGCCGGGCGATCTGTTCGTCGGGCTGCCCGGTGCGCGCGTCGACGGTGGGCGCTTCGCTCCCGGCGCGCTGGCCCGGGGCGCCTGGGGCGTGCTCGTCGCGTCCGAGCACGCCGACGCCGCGGCGGTCGTGGCCCCCGCGGACGCCGTCGTCCTCGCGGCGGAAGACCCGCTCGCCGCGCTGCAGCGGCTCGCGACGGCGTGGCGCCGCGAGCTCGGGGCGCAGGTCGTCGCGATCACAGGCTCGACGGGCAAGACCTCGACCAAGGACGTGCTGGCTGCGATGCTCGCGCCGCACCGCCGTGTGGCGGCGACGCTCGAGAACCTCAACACGGAGATCGGCCTCCCGCTCACGGTCCTGGCCGCGCCGCCCGGCACGCAGGTGCTGGTGCTCGAGATGGCGATGCGCGGAGCGGGCCAGATCGCCGAGCTCACGCGGATCGCCGAGCCCGACGTCGGGGTCATCACGAACGTGGGGCCGGTGCACGTCGAGCTCCTCGGCTCGGTCGAGGCGGTTGCCGCGGCCAAGGCGGAGCTGCTCGCCGGCCTGCGCACCGGTGCCACCGCGGTGCTCCCGGCCGGTGAGCCGCGGCTGGAACCGCACATCCGCGGCGACGTCCACAGCGTGCGCTTCGGGCCGGGCGGGGATGTCACCGACTCAGACCTCTCCGGGCTCGAGCTCGCCTTCGGCTCGGCGCACATGCGCCTGAACGCCCTGGCGGCGCTGGCCGCCGCGCGGGCCGTCGGCGTCGAGCCGTCCGGGGCGATCGCGGTCGCGCTGAGCGCGATGCGCGGGCAGGTGCGCCACCTGGGAGGCGACATCACCGTCGTGGAGGACTGCTACAACGCCAACCCGATGTCGATGCGCGCCGCCCTCGATGACCTGAAGCGCTCGGCTGCCGGGCGGCGTGTCGCCGTGCTCGGAGACATGCTCGAGCTCGGCCCGGAGGCCGAGCGCCACCACATCGCCGTCGGGGAGCACGCCCGCGAGATCGGGGCGCTGCTGATCACGGTCGGCCCGCACGCCGCCGCGATGGGCGGGGACCACGCCGTTGCGAGCGCCGCCGAGGCCGCCGCACTGCTTCCTGGCCTGTTGGAGCCCGGCGACACCGTCCTGGTCAAGGCGTCGCGAGGCCTCGGCCTGGAGGCGATCGTCGACGCGCTGGCTTCCGCGGAGGCGTGACGACCTTGGGCGAGATCCTCATCGGGGGCACGGCGTCGCTGCTCATCTGCATCTTCTTGAGCCCCAAGTTCATCGCGTTCCTGCGGGCGCGCGAGTTCGGCCAGCAGATCCGCGACGAGGGCCCGGCGGGCCACCACGCCAAGGCCGGCACGCCGACGATGGGCGGGATCATCTTGTTCGCGGCGATCTCGATCCCGTTCCTGCTGCTCGTCGACTACGGGGATTCGCGAGCCGTCGGGGTCTACGTCGCAGCGATGGCCTGCGCTGGGCTCGGCCTGCTCGACGACGGGCAGAAGGTCTTTCGCCGCCGCTCCCTCGGGATCCGCGGACGCTGGAAGCTCATCATCACGGTCGCGATCTCGATCTTCGTCTGGTACGTCGCGACCGAGCAGGCCGGCCTGGACCCGACCCTGCGGCTGCGCACGATCGACGCGACGATCGACCTCGGGCCGTTCTACCCCGTGCTGATCTACCTCGTGATGGCTGGGACCTCCAACGCGGTCAACCTCACCGACGGCCTCGACGGCCTGGCCGCAGGCTGTGCCGCGATCGTGCTGCTGGCCTACCTGGGGATCACGTTCATCACGGGGGGCCAGCAGGAGCTCGCGCTGCTGTGCGGCTGCCTGGTCGGGGCCTGCATCGGCTTCCTCTGGTTCAACGCCTTCCCGGCGACGATCTTCATGGGCGATACGGGCTCACTCGGCCTGGGCGGCGCCGTGGGGGGCCTGGCGATCATGACCAAGACCGAGGAGCTGCTGATCCTGCTCGGCGGGATCTTCGTCGTCGAGGCGCTCAGCGTCATCATCCAGGTCTTCTCCTTCCAGGCCTTCCGCAAGCGCGTCTTCCTGATGGCCCCGATCCACCATCACTTCGAGATCTCGGGCTGGTCGGAGACGAAGATCATCCTGCGGTTCTGGATCGTCGCGACCGTCTGCGCCGCGATCGGCTTCACCCTCTATCAGAAGTCGATCTCCTGACCCGGCCGCCGCTCCCGCCCGGGCCCTATCTCGTCGTCGGCCTCGCCCGCTCCGGCCGGGCGGCGGGACGGGCGTTGATCGCGAGGGGCGAGCAGGTGATCGGTGTCGACGCCCGCCTGCGGGTCGACGACGTGGGCTTTGAGACGCACGTCGGCGACGGGCTCGACCTGCTCGACGGGGTGGGCGCGGTCGTCAAGTCGCCCGGAGTGCCGCCACGGGCGCCCGTGGTGGTCGCGGCGCGGGCGCAGGGGCTCCCGGTGCTGGGGGAGGTGGAGCTCGGGTGGCGCTTGATCGACCGCTCGCTCGTGGCGGTCACAGGGACGAATGGCAAGACAACCGTGACGGAGTGGCTCGCTCACGTGCTGCGGATCGCTGGTCGTGACGTGGCGACGGCGGGAAACGTCGGGACACCGTTGACCTCGCTGGCCGACCGGCCGCCCGAACTCGTCGTCTGCGAGTGCTCGAGCTATCAGCTGGCCGACACGCTCGCCTTCGCCCCCGACGTCGCGGTCCTGCTCAACCTGGGCTCCGATCATCTCGACTGGCACGGCACCCGCGACGATTACGTTCAGTCCAAGCTGAAGGCCTTCGCGCGACAGACGTCCGACCAGTTGGCGATCGCCCCTCCGGGGATCGCGGTTGCGGGAGCCGCCCGTCGGATCGACCTCGTGGCCGACCCGCGGGCGACCCTTCCCGGAGCGCACAACGCGGTCAACGCTGGAGCGGTCGTCGCCGTCTGTCGTGCGCTCGGCGTCGATCCCGACGCCACGGAGGAGGGGCTGAAGACGTTCCGCGGCGTGGAGCACCGGCTCGAGCTGCTGCGCGAACTGCGCGGGGTGCGCTGGGTCAACGACTCCAAGGCCACTAATGTCGCCTCGACGGTCACGGCGCTGGACTCCACCCCGCCGCCGGTGCACCTGATTCTCGGGGGCGACGACGCCAAGCAAGAGGACTTCACGCCGTTGGCGGGCCGTGCGGCCCACGTCTACCTCATCGGCCAGGCAGCGCCACGCCTGGCCGCTGCGGTCGGCGGCCCCGAGTGCGGGGACCTCCGAACGGCGGTCGAGCACGCGGCCGCTGCGGCGCCGGCGGGAGCGACCGTGCTGCTCTCCCCGGCCTGCGCGAGCTACGACCAGTACTCCGACTACGAAGCACGGGGGAGGCACTTCGCGGCTCTTGTCGAAGCACTGGCCTGATGGCCAGAGCACCCCGCCGCGCGCAGCCGCTCGAATACAACATCCTGCTGACTGCGGTCCTCTGCCTGCTCGCCGCGGGTGCCGTGATGGTCTACTCCGCCTCGAGCTCGCGCATCCTGCTCGAGGGGCAGGGCAACGGCTCGACGTTCCTGATCAAGTACGTCGCCTACGGCGCCCTGGGGCTCGTGCTGATGCACGTCCTGGCCCGCCGGGGGATCGGGCTCGTGCTGCGCTGCACGAGCGCTCTGCTGGCCGCGGCGTTCCTGCTGCTCCTGCTGGTCAAGACGCCGCTGGGGGTCGAGGTCAACGGCGCGCAGCGCTGGCTGGGAATGGGCCCGCTGCAGTTCCAGCCCTCCGAGCTGATGAAGCTCGCGCTCGTGCTCTACGCGGTCAAGTTGCTGGCTTCCAAGCCGCGGACGGTCATGGAGGCGCGGTTGCTGATGCCGCTCGGCGTGGTCGGGGCACTCGCCTGCGGGCTGATTGCGACCCAGCCCGATCTCGGCACCGCGCTGGTCATCTGCTTCACCCTGACCGCCCTGCTCGTCGTGGCGGGAATCCCCCTCCGCCTCCTCGCGGGCGGCACGGCTGTGCTCGGGGTGCTCGTTCTGGCCTTCGCGCTGGTCGAGCCCTACCGGCGAGCGCGGCTGACGAGCTTCATCAACCCCTGGGCCGACGCGGGCGGCGACGGCTTTCAGTCCGTGCAGGGGCAGATCGCGCTCGGCTCGGGCGGGCTGTTCGGCCGGGGAGTCGGCGAGTCGGTCCAGAAGGCATTCTTCTTGCCCGAAGCCCACACCGACTTCATCCTCGCGATCATCGGCGAGGAGCTCGGAGTACTCGGCATCGTGGTCCTGCTGTTCCTCTACGGGCTGATCGCCTACGCGGGGCTGCGCGTGGCCAAGGCCGCCGCGAGCACCTACGCCAAGCTGCTGGCCGCGGGGCTGACGGCGATGGTGCTCTGCCAGGCGTGCCTCAACGTCTTCACGGTTCTCGGCCTGGCGCCGCTGACCGGCGTTCCGCTCCCGTTCATCTCCTACGGCTCGACCAACCTGATCGTGATGCTCGGTGCGATGGGCCTGCTGTTGAACGTCGCGGCGGGGGGAGGCGCGCATCTACGGCTCGTTGCGACACCATCCCGCTCGCATGCTTCGGGTCGTGATCGCAGCGGGGGGGACAGCGGGGCACGTCGTTCCGGCGCTGGCGGTGGCCGACGCGCTACGGGCTGAGGGGGCGCACGTCGCCTGGGTGGGGGGAGAGCGCGCCGAGGCGCGGCTCGTGCCCGAGGCGGGCTACCGCCTGCACCCGATCCGGGTCGAGGGCATCTCCCGCACGAATGCCGTCAAAGCCGTGCGCGCCGTCGGGCGGGCGGCCGGCGCGCTGGCGGCGGCTGGGCGGATCCTGCGCGAGGAGCGGCCCGACGTGGTGCTCGGCGGCGGCGGCTACGTCGCGGGGCCCGTGGGAGCGGCCGCGCTCCTTCTGCGGATCCCGATCGTGCTCACCGAGGCCGACTCGCACCTCGGGCTGACCAATCGGCTGCTGGCACGGCGCGCCGCGCGCGTCTGCCTCGCCTTCCCGATCGCGGGGAGAACGGGTGATCGCTACCTCGTGACGGGCCGTCCGGTCCCGCCGCCCGCGACCGACCGCGCTGCGGCCCGCGCCCGCTTCGGCCTGGTGGACACAGAGACCTGCGTGCTGGTCTTCGGCGGTTCGCTCGGCGCCCGCTCGATCAACGAGGCCGCCCTCGCCGGCCTGCGTGACAGCCCGTTCACCGTGCTCCACGCCGCGGGCACCCGCGACTACGAGGCCCTGCGCGCGCGGCTCGGCGACGCGGACGCCTACGACCTGCGGCCCTACATCGACTCCTTCGGCGAAGCGCTTGCCGCCTGCGACCTCTGCGTCGCGCGCGCGGGCGGCTCGATCTTCGAGCTGGCGGCGGCGGGCAAGCCGGCGATTCTCGTGCCCTACCCCTTCGCCTCGGCCGACCACCAGGCGGGCAATGCGTGCTGGATGGCCGACGGCGGCGCCGCGGTCGTCGTTCCCGACGCCGAGCTCACGCCCGAACGCCTGCGGGCGGAGATCGACGCGCTGCTTGGCGACCGCGAGCGCCTCGTAGCGATGGCGGCCGCCTCCCGGGCGCTCGCGCGGCCCGACGCCGCGGTACAGATCGCCGCGGAGGTGCGGGCGGCGGCGCGGTAAGTCGGCGCCGGGGGATAGCGACAGGCATATCGGCTATAAACGAGCGGCCCGAGACGAGCTTGCATCAGCAGCGTTCGGACTTTGGCCCGCTGCGCGGGCCAGGCTCCGAACCCCTGCCGCCTCGGACACGCCGCCTGGCGCCCGGCGCGGCGCTGCAGCCGCGAAGATGCGGCCATGAGCCTCTGGGTCCGGGTCCTCGCCGCCTCGTACGAGCACTTCGCGAAGGCCGCCGGGCTGCCGCAGCCGCTTGCCGTCGGCCGGGCGATGGGATGAGCGCTTGGAGCGGCCGGACGCTGCACTTCGTCGGGATCGGCGGCGTCGGCATGTGCGGATGGGCGCGTGTCGCCCTTCAGCTCGGGGCCACCGTGTCGGGATCCGACTGGGCCGACGGCCCCGCGCTCGAAGGACTACGGGCGCTCGGCGTCACCGTCCACGTCGGGCACGCGGCCGAGCACGTGCCCGAAGGCGCCGAGGTCGTCTACAACAGCGCGATTCGGTTCGACAACCCCGAGCGCGCCCGGGCGCGCGCGAACGGCTGGCCCGAGCGGCCCAGGGCCGAGCTGCTGCGGGAGCTCACCGCGATGAAGCGCACCCTCGCCGTCGCCGGCGCGCACGGCAAGACCACGACGGCGTCGATGCTCGCCCACGCGCTGCTAGAGCTCGGCGCCGAGCCCGGGTACCTCATCGGCGGGCGGCTCTCGACCACGGGGCAGAACGCCGACTGGGGGGCGGGGGAGTGGCTCGTGGTCGAGGCCGACGAGTCCGACCGCTCGATGCTCGCGCTCGACGTCGAGATCGCGGTGGTCACCAACGTCGAGCTCGACCATCACGCGACCTTCGGCTCGCTGCGCGAGGTCGAGGAGCTCTTCCGGGCCTTCTTGGCGGGCGCTCCGCACGCCGTGCTTCCCGACGCCCGGACGGTGCTGGACCTTCGGATCTCCGGGAAGCCGACGAGCGTGTTCGCCGCCCCCGTCCCGCCGCTTCAGCTCCGGGTGCCCGGGCAGCACAATCAGCTCAACGCCGCCGCCGCCGTCGCCGCCCTCGAGCTCGCGGGCTTCGACCGCGCCCGTGTCGTTGCCGCGCTGGAAACGTTCGGCGGGGCGGGTCGGCGCTTCGAGGAGCTCGGGTTCACTTCCTTCGGGGTCCGCGTCGTCGACGACTACGCCCACCACCCCACGGAGCTCGCGGCGGCGATCGCCGCAGCGCGCGAAGTGACTGCGGGCCGCGTCGTCGCCCTCTTTCAGCCGCATCTGTTCTCACGCACCCAGGCGCTGGCAGCGGAGTTCGGTGCCGCGCTGGCCGCCGCCGATCTTGCCGTGGTTCTCGAGGTCTACCCCTCACGCGAGCGAGAAGCGGATTTCCCCGGCGTCACGGGCCGTCTCGTCGCCGCCGCCGTGGCGGACGCCCGGCCGGGGCACGAGGTCCTCTGGCTGCCGCGATTCACCGACGTC